>Ga0207677_10000239_pt1 | contig 42724 bp, 35 predicted proteins | sample KBSMisM42_FD_184311 | JGI IMG/M metagenome (GOLD analysis project Ga0207677, IMG submission 184311) | Miscanthus rhizosphere microbial communities from Kellogg Biological Station, Michigan, USA - KBS Miscanthus M4-2 (SPAdes) (version 2) | ecosystem: Host-associated > Plants > Roots >...
GGCCTTGGTCGCCGAGTAGGGCGAGGACGGGTCGAGCGGCGAGGCCTCGGTGAAGGAGCCGGACTCGATCGAGCCGTAGACCTCGTCGGTAGAGACCTGCAGGTAGCGGCCGACGCCGAGCTCGCGGGCGGCATCGAGCAGAGTGCCGGTGCCGATCACGTGGGTGCGCGCGAAGGCGTCCTGGTCGTCGATCGAGCGGTCGACGTGCGACTCGGCGGCGAAGTTGACGACCGCGTCGCAGCCCTCCATCGCTTCGCGCACGACCGCCGGGTCCTCGATCGCGCCGACGAGGAGCTCGGTGCCCTCGGGCAGGTTCTCGCGCCGGCCGGCATAGGTGAGCTTGTCGAGCACGCGCACCTCGTGCTCGTCGCCGACGAGACGGACGTAGGTCGAGCCGATGAAGCCGGCGGCGCCGGTGACGAGGAGCTTCACGCGGCGGAGCGTAGCGATCCTGAAACGACAAGACCCGCCGAAGCGGGGTCGAGTCTGGCGAAGCGGGGAGCCACCCGCAAGTGATTGATACCCGTGGCCCAGGCTACCACGGCCCACCCAGACTCAACCCGTTCCGGCGGTCTCCGCGGAGGGCGCCGGACTCGAACCGGATCCGAGGCTAGTCGGACATAGTGAGTATCAATCACTTGGCGACACCCCGTCTCCCTCACCCTCCTGCTGGCCACCCTAAAACAGTGAGATTTGGCCAAAAGGGTCGCATCAACCCAATAACACACTTAGGTCACGCTTCGGCGTGAAATCAGTGCAGAAGGGTGAAGAAACTCTACGCCGCTGCCTCCTGCTCGGCCTTGCGCTGGGTGAGGTAGGCGGCGAGGCCGTCGTGCCAGTCGGGCAGCTGGATCGCGTGCTCACGCTGGCTCTCCAGCGCGGAGTAGGCGGGGCGAGGCGCGGGGCGGGCGAGCATCTCGGTGGTGGCGGAGAGGACCATGCAATCGACCTTGGCCTGGTCGAAGATCTCGCGGGCGAAGTCGTACCAGGAGCAGCTGCCGGCGGCGGCCATGTGGTGGATGCCGTACTCGACGCCCTCGATCAGGCGGACGACCCCGTAGGCGAGGTGCCAGGTGTAGGTGGGCGAGCCGACCTGGTCGCGGACGACGAGGACCTCGTTCTGGGTCGAGGCGAGACGCAGCATCGTCTCGACGAAGTTGGAGCCACCGGTGCCGAAGAGCCAGGAGGAGCGGACGACGAAGTGGCGCTTGTTGGCCGCCGCGGTCGCCTCCTCGCCGGCGAGCTTGGTGCGGCCGTAGGCCGAGAGCGGCGCCGTCTGGTCGGTTTCGACGTAGGGCGCGCCCTTGGCCCCGTCGAAGACGTAGTCGCTGGAGACGTAGACGACGCTGGCGCCGACCCTGGCCGCGGAGGCGGCGACGTGGCCGGCCGCCGTGCCGTTGACCGCCATCGCCGCCGCCTCCGCCTCCTCCGCCCCGTCGACGTCGGTCCAGGCGGCGCAGTTGACCACGACGTCGGGCCGCTCCAGGTCGAACTTGGCGGCAAGCGCCTCGGGCTCGGTCACGTCGAGCTCGGTGTGGCCGAACCCAATCACGTCGTGGCCGGCGTTGCCGGCGGCGAGCACGACGTCGCGGCCGAGCATCCCGCCCGCGCCTGTGACCAGGACCTTCATCAGATCAGCTTGATCTCGGAGCGATCGCCGACCAGCATGCGCAGGGTCTTCGGCATGCCCTCGCTGCGGGTCAGCTTCACTTCGCGGCCCAGCAGGCTGGCCTCCAGGCGGGTGCCGAGATCCTCGACGACGGAGTTGGCGAGGACGATCGAGTGCTCGACTTCGGAGCGGCAGATGCGCACCCCGTCGCCGATCGAGGTGTAGGGACCGACGTAGGCGTTCTCGATCGCGGCGCCGGCGCCGATCACCGCGGGGCCGCGCACGACGGAGCCCTTCAGCACCGCGCCGGGCTCGATCACGACGCGGCCCTCTACGCGTGAGGCCTCGTCGACCTCGCCCTCGATCCGCGTCTCGATCTCCTCCAGCACGAGCCGGTTGGCCTCGAGCATGTCGGCGAGCTGGCCGGTGTCCTTCCACCAGCCGCTCACCACCTCGGACCGGACGGTCCTGCCCTCGTCGATCAGGCCCTGGATCGCCTCGGTGATCTCCAGCTCGCCGCGCCAGGAGGGCTTCAGCGCCCGTGCCGCGTCGAAGATCGCCGGCGCGAAGAGGTAGACGCCAACCAGCGCCAGGTTGGAAGGCGGGTCCTTCGGCTTCTCGACCAGGCGCACGATCCGCTCCCCATCGAGCTCGGCGACGCCGTAGGACTGAGGGTCGTCGACCGGGGTGAGCAGGATCAGCGCGTCGGGTTCCTCGGCGCGGAAGGTGGAGACGAGGCCGCGCAGGCCGTCGGCGAGCAGGTTGTCGCCGAGGTACATGACGAAGGGCGAGCCGTCGATGAACTCCTCGGCGGTGAGCACGGCGTGGGCGAGACCCGCGGGCTCGTCCTGGACGATGAAGGCGATCTCGGCGCCGAAGGCGGAGCCGTCGCCGACCGCCTCGCGGATCTCGCCGCCGGTCTCGGGCGCGATGACGATCCCGATCTCGGTCACGCCGGCCTCGACCAGGGCCTCGATGCCGTAGAAGAGCACGGGCTTGTTGGCCACCGGCACCAGTTGCTTGGCGGAGGTGTGGGTGATCGGCCGCAGCCGCGTCCCGGCGCCGCCGGAGAGGATCAGGCCCTTGAGGTCTCGCACGTCGCCGGAAGGCTATCGTCGCGGCGACGATGAGCCCGGACGACTCCCCGCCCGCAATCGACGTCGCGATCGTCAACTGGAACACGGCCGAGGCGGCGCTCGCCGCCGCGCGCGCCTACCTTGCCTGCGCCGATGTCGAGGCGCGGGTGACGATCGTCGACAACTACTCGCGGCCCGAGCAGCGCGAGCTGCTGCGCGACGGGCTGCCGCAGCGAGTCCGGCTCGATCTCGGCGCGCGGAACGTCGGCTACGGGCGGGCCGCCAACAGGGCGCTGCGCGGTGGCGACGGCGAGCTCGTCTGCGTCAGCAACGCCGACGTGCTGCCCGAGGCGGGGGCCCTCGCCGCGCTGGCCGCGGTAGCTCGCGTCGAGCCGCGGGCCGGAATGGTCGGCCCGGTCTTCGGCGGCGAGACCGACCGCTACCACGCGGCCCTGCCGGGAGCGGGAACGATGCTGGCGCGAATCCTCGCCGGCTCCTTCGGCGAGCGGCGCCAGCCGACGCCGGGGCCGGGCGCGGTCGCCGAGGTCGGGCAGCCGTCCGGGGCCTGCTTCCTCCTCCGCCGCGCGACCTGGGAGGAGCTGGGCGGCTTCGACGAGGGCTTCTTCCTCTGGTACGAGGACGTAGACCTGGCCAAGCGCTCGCACGACGCCGGCTACCGCAACCTCGTCGCCGGCTCGGCGCGGGTCGGGCACGCCGGGGCCGAGGCCTTCGTCCAGGTCGACCCTCGCCAGCAGCAGGCGATCCGGCTGCGCTCGGTCGAGCGCTACATCCGCCTCCACCACGCCTGGACGATGCCGGCAGCCGCCCCGCTACTTAGGCTCTCCAGGCGCCTTAGAGCGGGCGGCGCCAGATGAGCTCCCTTTCCGTCCTCATACCGACCAAGGACCGCGTCGCGGCGCTGACGCGGACCCTCGACGCGCTCGAAGGGCAGCGAACCGACGGTGCCGAGGTCGAGGTCCTCGTGATCGACAACGGCTCCGGCGACGGCACGCCCGAAGTCGTCAGAGAACGGGCGGGGCGATCGTCCCTGCCGATGCGGCTACTCGAGCAGCCCGCGGCGGGCCCGGCCGCGGCGCGCAACGCCGGAGCGGCCGCGGCGTCGGGCGAGGTGCTGCTCTTCCTCGGCGACGACACCGAGCCCGCCGAGGCGAGCCTCCTACGCGCTCACCTCGACCTACACACGGCGCGGCCCGAGCCGACCTACGGCGTGCTGGGGCGGATCATCTGGACGCCGCGGGCGCCGGTGACGCCGTTCATGCGCTGGCTGGAGAACGGCGGGCCCCAGTTCCACTACGGCGAGCTCGAAGCAGGCCCGGTCGACGCGGCGAGCTACTTCTACAGCTCCCACGCCTCGGTCAAGCGCACGCTCTTCGAGCGGGTCGGCGGCTTCGACGAGCGCTTCCCGACGGCGGCGGTCGAGGACACCGAGCTCGGCGTTCGCCTCGCCGACGCGGGCCTCGAGCTCGACTACCACCCCGAGCTGCTCGTCCTCCACGACCACCCGACGACCCCGGAGCAGTCGCGCCGCCGCTCGGTCGCGGTCGGCCGCTCGGCGGCCCTCTACAACGAGCTGCGCCCCGACCGGCCGCACCCCGCGATCCAGCCCCCCCGCGGCCTTGCCTGGTCGGCGGTCCGCCTCGCCGAGCCGCTGCTCGGCGTCGCCGCGCGCCTGCCGCTGCCGCGCGGCCTGCGCGAGCCGGTCTGGCTGGCGATGACCCGGGCCGGCTACGCGCACGGCTACCGGCTGGGGGAGGCGCGGTGACGCTGCGCCGGCTCAACTCCTCGGTGCTCTCGCCGTTGCTGCTTTTCCCGCTCGTCTGGGTGCTGACGGCGCTACTCGCCCAGATCCACATCCTGCACGTCCAGGGCCCGTGGTCGACGGTGATGGTCGCGGTCGTCGTCGCCGTGCCGCTAGCTTTCGTCGCGGGTGGCCTGATCGGCGAGGGGATCGCCTCGCTGGCCACGGTGCCCCCGAGGGAGCGCGCCGCGATTCGCGTCTCGGACGGCAAGTTCCGCTGGACGATGGTCGTCCTGGTGGCGATCGGCCTGCTCGCGGTCGCCTATCAGTTCGCTCGCTCGGGCAGACCGCCGCTGCTCAGCGGCAGCATCGACGACGCCCGCTTCTCGCAAGGAGGACCGACGATCCTCCTCACCGACCTGCTGACGATCGCCGTCATCGTCGCGATGACACGAGCGCGCAACCCCTTCGGCCGGGAGTCCCGCTTCGAGCTGGGACTCTCGCTCGTCGCTCTCGGCGCCTTCGCCCTGCAGGCCGGTCGCGGCAACGTCGTGCTGCCGATCGTCGTCGTGATCCTCGCCCGCTGGCTCTACTGGGGGCGCCCCAGCACCTATCTGCTGACCGCGGGCGGCCTGCTCGCCTTCCTCGCGATCTGCTTCGGCTTCTACCTGCGCACCTACCAGCATCCGTGGACCCCGTTCGAGGCGGAGCTCTTCGGCGAAGTCCTGCCTGGCACGCCGTTCCTGCTCAAGCCGCTGGTGCCGCTATACCTGGCGCTGACGACCAACTTCGTCGCCCTTCAGGGAATCGTCGACCACTTCCCCACCGCTGCCCCCTATGCCCATGGCGCGTACGACGCGGTTGCCTTCGACAGCATTTTCTCCGGCGCGCGCCACATAGGCGACGTCTCCGGCGAACTAACCCCTCCCTGGGTGACGAGCACGGTTGCCGGCTCGCTCTGGGCGGACGGTGGCTTCCCGCTGCTGATCCCCGGGGTGGCGGTCACCGGCATCCTCGCCTGCGGCGCCTACGCCGCGGCGGGCAGGACCCACGCCTTCCGCTGGGCGCTCGTCTCCGCCTACCTCACCTTCGTTGCGCTCTTCGGCCTCTATACGAACTTCTGGACCCAGCAGGTCGACTGGCTGATCGTGGCGCCGATGCTGCTCGTCCTCGGCGCCTTCGTCGAGGATCCCGCTCAGCCGCCCGGCGTTGTGGGCGCCGTTTGGGGCAAGATCCGTGGCGTGCGGGACGAGCGTGGATCGATCGCCACTGCGGACGCGCCACAGGACGTCGCGGGCGACGACGGGCGAGCGCGCCGCAAGCGTTCTGACGCGAAAGCGGCGATCGTCTGCGGAGTGGCGGCGCTGGCGGTCCTGCTGATCGCCGGCCTGATCGTCCAGCGCACGCTGCCGGAACCGTTCCCGCTGGTCAAGACAATGACGCTGCCGCCATCGGTCGCCCGCGCCGACGCGGTCTTCACCGACAGCGGGCAGAACACCGAGAACACCCAGGTGTACTGGGTGAACCGCCGGGGCGGCACCGTTCGGCTCCACGTCTTCGATCCGGTTAGTCGCGAAACGAAGGCGACCTCGTTCCGCGCCAGCAACCTGCCCGGCGAACCGGCCTACGACGTCGGCTCGTGGCCGCCGCTGATCGTCCCAGCCATATTCGAAGTCCAGCAAGGCCCAAAAAGGCTTTACGTGACCGTGCGCCGTGGCGACAACGGCGCGATCGTCAAGCGCTTCCGGCGGACCGTTGACGCGCCTGGCCCCGGCGACGTCCGCAGCTTCGAAGTCGCCTCCTACACCGCGCCCCGTGCCGATCTGATCACGGTGGATCGTGGGCCGTCCACCACGCGGGCGCGCATCAGCATCCTCTCCGGCGAGTCCGGCTTCCAAACCCAGATCTACGGGACCAACCTGCCGTTCCGCGGTCTCAAGCCAGACGAATGGTCGGTCACCGTCGGCGAACTCGCGGGAAAGACCTTCCCCAACGGGCGCATAGCGCCCCCCAAGCCCGACTTGTTGCTCTTCCAGCGCGACCCCGACCGCGAGCACACCAATCTGAAGGTGATCCCCGGCGAGGAGGACTTCCGCGGCTTCTCCTACCAGCGCGACATCGAGGAGCCCGGCGACCTCCCCGCCAGCCGCGTCTTCCTTCAGGGGGCCTGGCTTGGGGCTCCTTCGGTCTTCGAGATCGTCCCCGACGCGCCCGATCATCCGCTGCTGAAGATATTCGGCATCCAGCCCCCGGCCGGTCTTCTCTAGGTGCCGGCCGAAGGGGAGCGGCTCGACGAGGCGGAGCGGTTCGAGGCCGCGCAGCCGGCCGAGCCCGCCCTTGGCACCGTCGCCGCCCGCGGCGTCGGTGTGTTGGTCGGGCGCACCCTCGGCCTGCAACTGCTCACGGCCGGCGTTACCGTCCTCCTCGCTCGAATCCTCACACCCGCCGACTACGGCCTCTTCGCGATCGCTCTCGCGGTCCAGATGGTCGGCCAGCGGGCCGCCGAGCTGGGCCTGCCGGCGGCACTCGTACGCCGCGAGGAGGACCCCGCACCCGAGCTGCAGTCGGCGGTCGCTGGCGTGATGCTGATCTTCGCCGCCGGCATCAGCGGCCTCGTCATGCTGGTCGCGTTCGCTATCGCTCCGGCCGCCGGGGGCGACAGCGAGACGCTGCGGGTGATCGCGGTCGCGACGCTGGCGATGCCGCTCTACGCGGCACGGGCGATGCCGATGGTGCTGATGGAGCGGCGGCTCGCCTTCGGCCGGGTCGCGATCGTCGAGACGGCCGATACGCTCGCCTTCAACGGATTCGCTCTGGTCGCCTCGCTGGCGGGCCTCGGTGCCTTCAGCCTCTCCGGAGCGGTGCCGGCGGGAGCGCTGGCAGGCGTTACGGCGGCTTGGGCGATCCAGCCCTTTGCTCGGCGCCCCAGAGTCGATCTCGCCCCGGTGCGGCCGCTGGTCGGGTTCGGGGTTCGCATCAGCGTCCTGCAGGGCATCTACCTGATCCGCGAGCTCGGCTTCGTCGGCATCGTCGCCGCGATCGGCGGCGCTCCCCTGGCCGGCTACTACGCGATGGCAAAGCGGCTCTTCTCCTTCCCGATCGCCCTCACCTCCGCCGTGGCTCGCGTCGCCTTCCCGGCCCTGTCGAGGGAGCCGGAGCTGCGTCCCCGGCGCGCCGCGCGGATCGCCGTCTACACGGCGATCGCCGCCGGCCTGCCGCTTGCTTTGGTCGCCGGCTCCGTGCAGCCGCTGCTCGCGGTCGTACTCGGCGACGAATGGCTGCCGACAACCGACGTCGTGCTGATTGGCTCCTTGGGAATGATGCTGACCGCAAGCGCCGGCGCGACGATGATCAGCTCGTTCATGGCCGATGGCGACGCCCGCTTCCCGCTCGCCTCCGCGATCTCCGAAACGGCCGTCCTGCTCGTGATGGCGGCCCTAGTGGTGGGGCCGGCGGCGGAGGCCGGCGTCGGCCTGGCGATGACCGTCTCCACGCTGGTCGGAATACTGGCGCTGGCGATCGGCGCCCACCCGATGATCAGGCGCTCGCTGTTGGCGGTGGGCAAAGCGAGCGCGGTCGCCGCGGCGGCCGTACTCGTGACCCAGGGGCTGGACTTCAGCGAAGATCTCACCGGCCTGGCCCTCTCGCTCGTCACCGTAACCGCCGTCTGGCTCCCGCTCGAGCTCCTATTGTCCCGCGACGAGGTGAGGCGCATCGTCGGCATCGCACGTTCTCTGCTGACCCGCGGCCGGGCGGCCACCGCATGAAGGTCTGCCTCTTCGAGTGGAACGCGGGGGGCCACCACAACTTCTACGCCCAAGCCTTCGCCGATGCGCTCGCGGGCCATGCCGACGTCGTCCTCGCCGCCTCGGACCAGCTGCTCGAGAGCCTCGACTGCTCCCGGATCGAAGTGCGCTCGCTGGGGGAGGCGCGGCCCCGGCCTGGCTCGGGGCCCGCGACGGACAAGGCGACGCTGGCGAAGCGGGAGATCGAGCTGCTTCGGCAGGCGGTCGAGGAGACCCGGCCAGACCACGCCGCCGTGCTCTTCGCTGACCCGATCCTGCGCTGGCTCGCCGCCGCGCCGCGATTCCCCTGCAAGCTGAGCATCTTCATCATGTTCGCTACCGCTCACTTTCCGCGCGCCCACGGCCTTTCCCTAAGCGCCAGGGAACGGATCAGCGCCGAGTACAAGGAGCTCAACGTCCGGCGCTGGCGGCGCCGGCCGGACGCCAACGAGATCTTCGGCCTCGACCCTGAAGCGGTTCGTCGGTGGCAGCGGCAGCGGGGAGCGGCGGCGCGCTGGATTCCGGAGCCCGGGCTGGAGCTCGAACCCCAGCCGCTCTCCGGTCCCGAGCGGCACGGCTGCTTCATGTTCGGCCACATCGACGAGCGCAAGGGAATGGACCGGCTGGTGGCGGCGCTCGCCGCGGGCTGCGAGGACCTCGAGCTCTCCATCTACGGTGCGGTGGCCCCCGAGTACCGCGAGCGGCTGGAGGCGGAGCTCGCGGAGATGCGGGCCTGCGGGGTCGTCCTCGACACCGACTTCACGCGGGTGCCCTACGCGGATGCGATGGCCCGCATGGCGTCGGCCCGCTGCGCGCTGCTCTCCTTCGGCTGGCGCCCGGCCGGCTCGCGGGTCCTACTCGAGGCGGCAGTCGCCCGGACCCCCGTCGTGGTCAGCGACGACTGTGCCGTGGGGCGCCTGGTCGAGCGCCACGGCCTTGGCCTCACGGCTCCTCCGAGCGAGCCCACCAAGCTGCGCGAGGCGATCCTCGCCCTGGCGCTGGACCCAGGGGCGACCGATCGCTACGCCGAGAACATGAGGCGATACGCCGAGGAGCTGCACGGGGACCGCTTCCCGATCGAGGTGCGCGCCGCCTTCGGCCTGAACTGAAATGGCCCTCACCGTCTACATCCCCACGTTGCGAGCCGGCGAGCGCCTCGCTCGGACCCTTTCCGCCCTGGAGGAGCAGGAGGGCCGTCCCGAGGTCGTCATCGCCGACAACAGCCCCGACGGCGCCGGGGCAAAGTTGGCACGGGAGCGTTTTCCCTGGGTTCGATCGGTGCGGTTCGGCGAGAACCTCGGCTTCGGCAAGGCGCTGAACCGCGCCATCCGAGCCGAGCCGGGCGATCCGATCGTCCTGCTCAACGACGACGTGACCGTCGAGCCTGGCTTCTGCGAGAGCCTGCGCGAAGCATCCCGCACCGGTGTCGAGATGGCCGCCGCGGTCCTGCTCGGCGAACGCGATCCGACGCGGATCGACTCGGCCGGAGTCATCGCCGACCAGACGCTACTCGGCTTCGACTACCTCAACGGCGAACCCGTCGCGGCGCTGGAAACGGCGCCCGATCCGCTTGGGCCCACCGGCGGTGCCGCCCTCTTCAGGCGCGAGGCCTTCGAGGCGGTCGGTGGCTTCGACGAGCGTATGTTCCTCTATTACGAGGATCTCGACCTCGTCCTCCGCCTGCGAGCGAACGGCGCCCGCTGCAAGCTGGTCCCCTCGGCGCGAGGCATCCACGCCTACTCGGAGACGATGGGCGCCCGATCCGCGGCCAAGTACGAGATGACCGGCTGGAGCCGCGGTTACATGCTCCGGGTGTACGGCCTTTTCCAGAGTCCCCTCCTCTTCTCTCGGGCCCTTCTTGCCGAGCTCGCCATCTGCCTGGGACAGGCTCTCTCGGAGCGAACGCTGGCAGGGGCCGGGGGACGTCTGCGCGGCTGGCACGCCGGTCGCCGAGTCGCCCGGCGCACGCCTCCCGTCGAGGACCTCTCAAGCATGTCCCTGGGCGACGCGCTGCGGACGAGACGACGGCGCCATCGGTTCGGGGCTGGATAGTCCCAGACGAGGACGGGCGGAGTCTTCGCCGCCTGGAAGGCTAGGGTGCTCGCGGTGCCCGACAGGGGGAGAACCTTCATCGAGCGGCTTCGCGAGGATCTCGATCGGTCGCTCTTCCGGCCGACGCCGGCGGACAGCACGGGGTTCAGCCGCTGGGAAGGCGGCCTGATCCTCGTCTCCGTCCTCGCCCTCGCCTCCGTCATGCAGCTGTTCCGGCTTGGCCCCTCCAGCGCCTTGAACTCCCTGTGGGCAGAGGACGGGATGGTATTCCTGGGCGGGGCGATGACGCACGGCTTCTTCGACGCCGTGACCATGACCCACGGCGAATATCTGGTCGTGCTCCCCCGGCTGATCGCCGAGGTCGGGACGATCGTGCCCTTGCGGGATGCCCCGGTCGCGATGAACCTCGCGACCGTGCTCATCATTGCCCTCAGCGGGGTGGCCGTCTGGTTTGCCGCCGCCGGGCTGATCCAGAGCCCCTACCTGCGCTCGTTGCTGGTAGCGCTGGTGGTCCTCTGTCCTGTGAGCAGCATCGAGGCGGTGGCGTCGCCGACCAACGTCGCTTGGTACACGAGCTTCGCCGTCTTCTGGCTGCTGCTCTGGCGGCCGGCGACGACCTGGGGCGCTTGCCTCGGCGGGCTGCTGATTCTGATCACGGGAGTCAGCAGCCCGGCCACGCTGTTCTTCGTCCCGATCGTCGTCCTGCGCGCCATCGCGATCCGCGACCGCCGCGACGTCCTGGTCGTCGGCGCCTTTGTGCTAGGGGCCGCGATCCAGGTACCGGCGACCATGCTCAGCGACGAACAACTGCCCGGTTCGGTCTGGACGAGGCACATCGTCACCGCCTTCTTGCAGCGCGTGGTCGACAGCTCGGTCCTCGGGCTCGAACTCGGGGGCTCGACCTGGGCAGACTGGGGGTGGCCACTGCTGATCGCGATCGTCGGCGCCGTCGCCGTTTGCCTTGCCGCGCTTCTGCTGCGCGCGTCCTCCGGCCGCCTTTTCGCCGCGGTCGCCATCGCCACGTCAACGGCGATGTTCATGGCGTCCGCCTACGTGCGCGCGCCCCTCGGGGATTTCATGGTCTGGCGGACCGACGAGTACACGAGCCTCGGCGGCCGCTACGCGATCATCCCGGCCCTGCTGCTGATCAGCGCCTTTCTCGTCCTGGCCGATTCCAGCCTGCGCTCTACGAAAGGGCGCCCCGTCGCGGCGATAGCGACAGCCGCGATGCTGCTGGTTGCGCTGATCACGTCCTTCGACGTTCGCGGCGAAATCGGTCGCGGCGGGCCGCCATGGGACGAAGGCCTGCGTACGGCCACGGCGCGGTGCGAAGCCGAGGAGGTTGCCGAAGTTCCCGTTGCCACCGCGCCCGCGGGCTGGACGATGACGGTCTCCTGCGAACGACTCCTGCAGAAAAGCGACTAGGGCGATTTCGGTAGCTGAAATTCGAACTCGCCGACGACCTTCTCGGTCGCGAAGTCTTCGAAGATGTAGTCCGCCAGCGGACCGACCTCGCTTGCCGGCTTGCCGTGCAGCCACGCCGTTTCGGCAAGGGTGTCGTCGCGAATGGCGCAGGGCCGAGGCGAAGCGCGCAGCTGATCTACAACCCGCTGCTGCTGATCGGCGGGAAGGACGATCGGCCAGGCTCCAGGCGGGTTCGGCTTTGGTGGCTCGATCCCGGAGAAGAGATAGAGGCTGTTGACGTTGGGGAAGCCGATGAGCGCCGTGCAGCGGTGCCTCTTCAGCAGCCGGACCAGCTCCGTGAGCTCTTCCCCCTCCGGAGGTGGCGGGCGAAGTAGGTGGGCGTCGCGGAATGGCAGCGCCGCCCGGCCACCGTACTCGACCCAGCCCGCCACGGCCGGGGAGACGATGACGTGAAACCCGAGCACGGCGGCGAGCGCCAGCGCCAAGGAACTGGCGGCGACCTCGAACCGGGGTGGCGTCCAGTCCCTTGCCGCGCCGCAGGCCCGCAGCTGACCGACTCCGTCGGTGAAGCAGATCGCGCCAACGGCGACGAAGGCCAGGGAAGCGATGCGCACCTGGCTGCCCGCGACCGGGTAGACCTGCAACGTCTGCCCCACCGCCAGAAGCGGCAGGAAGACCCGAACGAAGCGACCGTGAGGCGTCTGGCGGGCGCCGGGGGGCGCCAGCGCCGCCACCCAGGCAAGCGCCATCGGCAGGGCGATGAAGTTGCCTGAAGGGCCGATCGAGAGCGGTGCCGTCCCCGCGACCGTGAACCAGATCACCGCTCCCACCACGATCCGCAGCAGCCCGGGCCAGACCGAGTCGGCGGCGCGACCGCCGCGGAGCCAGAGAACGAGGGCCGAACCGACGACCGCGAAGATTCCCCAGTCGACCGCGGCGCCAGGAGTCTCGAGTGGGACCATCAGCGATTCGCGCAGCTTCAGTGCTTGGCCGACGATGCCGTCGTAGGCCTGCGATGGCGTTGGGCCGGTGAGCAGCAGCAGCCCCAAGATCGCCACTGCCGCCGCGACGGCGCCGACCAGGGCGCCGAGCAACCAACGACCCAGCGGCCGGTGGGCCTCCCCCGGAGCCGGGCGGGCTGAGTGGGCGGCGATCGCCACCGCCGCGAAGGAGAGCAGCTCCAACGCGGCGAGTTCACGTACCCATTCCTGCTTCAGGTCCGGGTACATGATCGTGAAGGGCGCGACCAGCAACCCCGCGACGGCCGCCCAGCGCAGCCATTTCCGGCGCCACAACGGTTGCCAGGCGAGGACCGCCGCCAGCAGGGCCGCCCCCACGGCGTAGCTGCCGACGTTGATCTTGGTCAGCACCAGACAGGCGAGAAGCGCACCGACCGCGGCCCCGAGCCAGGCGGATCGGCGACCCGGCTCGACCGTCACGAGCAGGGTGATCGCGGCCAAGAGCGGCGCGATCGCCACCTGCGGGTGCATCGGCTCGGCGGCGAGGACCCCGAGCGCGGAGAAGGCGACGATCATCCCCCCCAGGCCGAGCGAGAGCCGTCCAGTCAGGCGCTGGGTCGAGACGCCGAAGGCGACGCTGGTCCCGATCCAGACGATTCCCACGATCAGTCGGCTGGCGTCATTCGTAACCGCCCAGCCAGTGAGGGCGAAGAGGCCGCCGAAGACGTCGAAGAAAAAAGGGCCGTAGGCGGCGTAGACGTCGCGGTAGAGGACCTGGCCGTCCACGAACGCTCGCAGGGCCACGAGCAGGGTGCCCTCGTCGTCGTAGAAGCCAAACTGAGTGAAGAGGGCGTAGAAGGCGGCAAAGGCGGCACCGACCGAGATCAAGCCATAGGCAAGCGCGGCGGCGGCAACCGGTCGATCGGTCTGCCACGTTCGCGGCCTGTCGAGCGCGGGCGTGGTCGTCTTTTGGGCGGCGCCGGGAGAGTTCACCGGCCGCTCAACATATAGCCGGGGGCGGGCACATATATCTTTGCCGCCGTGTCCCCCGACGACATCCTCGCGTGCGCGTCCTGATCACGGGTGGCGCTGGCTTCGTCGGCGGCAATCTCGCCGTAGCCCTGTCGAAGCAGCACCCAGACTGGCAGGTCGTCGCGCTCGACAACTTGATGCGACGCGGCTCCGAGCTAAACCTGCCACGCCTGCGCGAGGCGGGGGTGGAGTTCGCCCACGGCGACGTGCGCGAGCCGGCCGACCTCGCCGCCGCCGGGTCCTTCGAGGCGATGGTGGAGTGCTCGGCGGAGCCATCGGTGCTGGCCGGCTTTGCCGACACCTCCTACTCTGTGCAAACCAATCTGGTCGGCGCCTTCAACTGCCTCGAGCGGGCACGCGAAGAGGGCGCTTTCGTCGTCTTCCTCTCAACCAGTCGGGTCTATCCCGTCGCGCCCCAGCTCGAGCTCGAGCTGAAAGAGGCGGAGACGCGCTTCGAGCTCGGCGGTAGCCAGCCGGTCGCCGGCGCCGGGCCGGCCGGGATCTCCGAGGGTTTCCCGATGGCGGGAGCTCGCACGCTTTACGGCGCCACCAAGCTCGCCGCCGAGCACCTGATCGAGGAGTACGCGGACGCCTTCGGCCTGAAGGCGGTGGTCGACCGCTGTGGCGTGATCGCCGGGCCCTGGCAGATGGGCAAGGTCGACCAAGGCGTCTTCTCCTTCTGGCTGCTCAGCCATCGCTTCGGCCGACCGCTCACCTACATCGGCTACGGCGGCTCGGGAAAGCAGGTGCGCGACCTACTGCATGTCGACGACCTGGTCGACCTGGTCGAGGGGCAGCTCGGAGCGCCCGAGAAGTGGAGCGGCATCGTCGCCAACGTCGGCGGCGGACGCGAGTGTAGCCTCTCGCTGCTCGAGACCACTGCTCTCTGCCAAGAGCTGACGGGAAACGAGGTGCCGATCGCGTCCCAGGCCGAGAGCCGACCGGGCGACGTGCCGGTTTACCTGAGCGATTGCCAACGTCTCCAGTCTCTAACCTCCTGGCGTCCGCGCCGTGGGCCGCGAGAAATTCTGGCGGACCTGCTTGACTGGTCCGCCGATTACGAGGAAGAGCTGCGCGCCGCGCTTGGCTTCGAGCGCTAGCCGAAGAAGGGGGTAAGGAGCGATGCCAAAGGCGATAGTCACCGGATCGGGGGGCCTGATCGGCTCGGAGTCCGCCGCGAGGCTGGTCGCGGAGGGTTACGAGGTGATCGGCATCGAGAACGACACGCGGGCGGCTCTCTTCGGCCCGGAGGCGTCGACCTCCCAGGTGACCGACCGCCTCAACCGCGAGCTCGACGGCTTCCGCACCGTCGATCTCGACATCCGCGACGCGGACGGGATCGATCGCGTGTTCTCCGAGGGCGGCAAGGAGATCGAGCTGGTCGTACACACGGCCGCCCAGCCCTCGCACGACTGGGCGGCGAGCGACCCGCAGGCCGACTTCGGGATCAACGCCAACGGGACCCTCAACCTTCTCGAGGCCACTCGCAAGCATTGTGCGGAGGCGACGTTCATCTTCACCTCGACCAACAAGGTCTACGGCGACACGCCGAACCGGCTGCCCCTGGTGGAGCTGGAGACGCGGCTGGAGCTGCCTGAGGACCACGAGTACTTCCCCGGCATCGATACGTCGATGTCGATCGATCTCACCCTGCACTCGCTCTTTGGCGCCTCCAAGGCGGCTGCCGACCTGCTCGTGCAGGAGTACGGACGCTACTTCGAGATGCCGACCGTCTGCTTCCGCGGCGGCTGCCTCACCGGCCCTAACCACGCCGGTGCCCAGCTGCATGGCTTCCTCGCCTACCTGATGAAGTGCACCGCGACCGGCGACTCGTACACCGTCTTTGGATACGAGGGCAAGCAGGTGCGTGACAATGTGCACAGCGCCGACCTGGTCGACGCCTTCCTGCTCTTCCACCGCGATTCACGCAGTGCCGCCGTCTACAACATCGGCGGTGGCCGCGAGAACGCCTGCTCGATGCTTGAGGCGATCGAGATCTGCGAAAGGATCGCGGGGCGGGAGTTGAACTGGGAGATGGGGGACAAGGCCCGCATCGGCGACCACCGCTGGTGGATCAGCGACCTCGACGAGTTCGGCGCCGACTACGGTGGCTGGCGGCCGAAGCGCGACCTGGAGACGATCCTGCGCGAGATCTACGAGGCCAACGCCGAGCGCTGGGCCTCCGCGGCTGCATGAAGCTCTCCGTCGTCATTCCCGCCCACAACGAGGAGCAGGTGGTCGCGGAGACCGTCGATGGCATCGTCGACGCCCTCTCCGAGAAGGGAATCGAACACGAGGTGATCGTCGTTGACGACTCGAGCACAGACGGTACGGCCGCCGTGGTCGAGGGCATCGCGGAGCGCCACCCACAGGTGCGCTGCCTCCCCTCCCCCTTCCGCAACGGCTTCGGCTTCGCCGTCCGGGCCGGACTCGACGCCTTCGAGGGGGACGCCGTGGCGATCGTGATGGCGGATGGCTCCGACAGCCCGGCGGACCTGCTCGCCTATCACCGGCTACTCGAAGAAGGCTACGAGTGCGCGTTCGGATCGCGTTTCATGCACGGCTCGCGGGTAATCGACTACCCCCGCTACAAGCTGGCGATGAACCGGATCGTCAACTTCGGCATCCGCATCCTCTTCCGTCACCGCTACAACGACACCACGAACGCCTTCAAGGCGTATCGCCGTGAGGTGATCGAGAGCCTGCGCCCCTTCCTCTCCAACCACTTCAATCTCACGGTCGAGCTGCCGCTGAAGGCGGTGGTACGGGGCTACAGCTACGGGATCGTGCCGATCTCCTGGACAAACCGCAAGGCGGGCGTCTCCAAGCTCTCGCTCAACGAGATGGGCAGCCGCTACCTCTTCATCATCCTCTACGTCTTCCTCGAGCGACACCTCAGCCGCGGTGACTACAGGCGGGAGGGCGAGCCCAAGACCCCCCCGCCCAGGTGAGGCCGTTCTACGAGCGGCACAAGCCGTGGGTCTGGGGCGGGACCTGGCTACTGACTCGCTTCGCGATCCTCAGCATGGTCGGCTTCTTCAGCCACAGCCCGTCGCTGGAAGACGTCTACCTCTACAAGTCCTGGTCCGACGGGATGGCGGCCGACCGCCACCTGCCCAGCGGCGAACTCTGGCAATACCCGCCGGGGGCCGCGTTTCTACTGATAGCCCCAAGGCTGGGGCTTGGCCTGATGAGCTTCGGAGGCGCCTTCGTCTCGACGATGCTGGCCTTCGACCTCCTCGCTTTCGGCTTGATCGTGTCGCTGGCGCGCGGAGAGGGACGGGACACGGGGGTCTGGGTGTGGCTGCTGGCGATGCCGATGCTGCGTGCGGTGCCGGTCCTGCGTTTCGACTTGGTGGGGACGACGGCGGCGATCGGGGCACTCCTCGTCATTCACCGGCGACCGGCGTGGTTCGGGGCCCTCGCCGGGCTGGGAGCGATGGTGAAAGTCTGGCCGGTGGTACTGCTCTTCGGCGAGTGGGACTGGCGACGCCTGCTGCGGGCCGGGCTCGGGGCGGCGCTGGCCATAGCCGTCGTCTTCGCGGCGTCGGCAATCGCCTTCCACGGCGACGAGCTCGAATTCCTCGGCGAACAGAACGGCCGCGGCCTGCAGATCGAAGCGGTTGCCAGCCTGCCCTGGCACCTGCGCCAACTGGTCACGGGGGTGCCCCCTCATGAAGTCTCGCGGTCGGGTGCGGCGGAGATCGCCAACGGCCCGTCGGACCTCGTCGCCGGCCTGCTCGAGTGGGCGACGCTGGCCGTTCTGATCGGCGCCGCCGCCTGGTGGCGAGCCCGGGCCAACGCGATCCACGGCGGCCGGAACGAGCTCGCGGACGCTGTGGTGAGCCGAGACTTCATCTTCACTGTCGTGCTGCTACTGGTCGTGGTCAGCCGCGTGCTCAGCCCCCAGTATCTGATCTGGCTCTTCGGGCTTGCGGCGGTGACCCTCTGCGAGCGACGAAGCCGGGTCGCTCGCTCGGCCTGGCTCGTGATCGGCGCCGCCTTCCTGACCACCGCCGCCTACGGCCCGCTCGGCGCCTGGGGCGAACAACCGATCTACGGCTCGGCGTTCAACCTCGTCGTGCGCAACCTGGCGTTGCTGGTGGCCGCGACGGACGCCACCCTGGCTATGGTCCTGCTGCTGCGCCGTCCGGCCTCCGTGGACGCGGAAACGGTGCCCGGGGATGCGGTCATCGATTGCCGAGGCGCAAGCGCGGGACTCGCCAGAACGCCTCGATGATCACCCCGGCGTCGATCTTCGACTCGCCGACCTGGCGATCGCGGAAGACGATCGGCACCTCGACCACCTCGAAGCCACGTTGGATCGTGCGGTATGTGATCTCGACCTGGAAGGCATAGCCGCGCGAGGCGATCGCGTCGAGGTCGAGGGTCTCCAGAACCTCGCGCCGGAAGCACTTGAACCCCGCCGTGAGGTCGCGTACCGCGAGGCCGAGCACGAGGCGGGCGTAGGCGCTGCCGCCGCGGCTGATCATCCGGCGCACCGGTCCCCAATTCTCGACCCCGCCGCCGGGGACGTAGCGCGAGCCGATCACGAGGTCGGCGTGCTCGGCGGCAGCCAGCAGCGCCGGCAGGTAGGAGGGGTCGTGTGAGAAGTCGGCGTCCATCTCCAGGACCAGTGCCGCCCCCTCCGCGAGCGCCCTGCGGAAGCCAGCGATGTAAGCGGGGCCGAGGCCTTCCTTGCGCTCCCGGTGCAGAACCGCGACGTTTGGATGCTCGGCCGCGAGCCGGTCGGCGATCTGCCCCGTCCCATCGGGGGAGCTGTCATCGACGACCAGCAGGTGGGCCGACTCGGGCAGGACGGCGCGCACGGCCTCGACGAAGCGCTCGATGTTGCCGGCCTCGTTGTAGGTGGGCAGGACGAGCCAAACCGGCTCTCGGGTTGGGGCGGGGGACATTCGGGACGCGATGCTATTGAGTGGGAGGGGGCCACCCTGGTTCGGACCTGCAAGGATTCCCGCCCCATGGACGCCGAAACGCCAAAGCGGGCGCTGCTCACCGGCCTGACCGGCCAGGACGGTTCATACTTGGCCGAGCTCCTCCTGAGCAAGGGCTACGAGGTGCACGGCATCGTCAGGCGGTCGTCGAGCTTCAACACCAGTCGCATCGAGCACCTCTTCCACGACCCTCATGAGAAAGGCGTAAAGCTCTTCTCGCACTTCGGGGACCTCTCGGACCCGGTCTCACTCACTCGCCTGATCTACGAGCTGCAGCCGCAGGAGATCTACAACCTCGGCGCCCAGAGTCATGTCCGAGTCTCCTTCGACATTCCCGAGTACACGTTTGACATCACGGGGGGCGGGACTCTGCGGCTGCTCGAGGCAATGCGGGACGCGGAAGCTCCAGCTCGCTTCTACCAAGCCTCCTCGTCGGAGATCTTTGGCTCCTCCCCTCCTCCTCAGAATGAGCAAACTCCTTTTCACCCACGCAGTCCATATGCCGTGGCCAAGGTCGCTTCCTACTGGTACACAGTCAATTACCGCGAGGCCTACGGAATGTTCGCCGTCAACGGGATCCTCTTCAACCACGAGTCGCCACGACGTGGTGAGACCTTCGTCACCCGAAAGATCACTCGGGCGGTTGCCCGAATCAAGGCCGGGCTCCAGGACAAGCTCTATATGGGCAACCTCGACGCGGAGCGCGATTGGGGCTACGCGCCTGACTTCGTGGAAGCAATGTGGCTGATGCTGCAAGCCGATTCACCAGACGACTACGTTGTCGCAACCGGCGAGAAGCACTCGGTTCGCGAGGCGGTCGAGATCGCCTTCGCCCGCGCGGACCTCGATCCCGACAAGCACGTTGAGATCGATCCTCGCTATTTTCGCCCAGCGGAGGTCGACGCACTGCTCGGCGATGCCGCCAAGGCGCGGGAGAAGCTTGGCTGGGAGCCGAAGGTTCGCTTCCGAGAGCTTATCGAGCTGATGGTCGACGCTGACGTCGCCGCGCTTGACCGTCAGCTCTCCGGCGAGGCCGCGCGTTAAGCGCCACTGGGATCAGCCGGTCGGCACGGAGTTGACCAGCTCGCAAACCCGTTCAACGTCCTCATCGCCGAGCAAATGATGGTTTGGCAGATAGCAGCCCAGCCGATCGATCTTTGACGCGTTTGGCAGATCGACGCGGCCATACCGGTGAACGAAGAAGGGCTGACTGCCGAGCGATCCGCAGATCAGGGGTCGCACTTCCACGTCATGGTCCCGCAGAAGTCGCACGACGTTTTCACGTTTCTGGTGAAGAAGCGGGAAGGCGAAGTTGGAGACGAGATGCTCGGGCGCAATCGTGGGTCTCCAAAGGCCTGGGTCGAGCATGCGTTGATACAGGCGATAGTTCTCGTAGCGTCTATTGACAACGGTTTCGAGGCGCGTCAGCTGACCCAGTCCGATGTACGCCTGCAGATCGGTCGACCGCAGGTTGAATCCCGGCAAGTAAAACTTATAGAGGGCCTCGAACCCATTCACATCCCAGCGGGCGCGAAGAGACTCCTGCTCATCCGCTTCGAGATCGCGGTCCCAGCCGTGGCTGCGAAGCATCTTGAGCGCTGCAAACAGCTCGTCATCGTCGGTGCAAACCATGCCACCCTCGATCGTCGAGAGATGATGTCCGAAGTACAGTGAGTACGTGGACATCGACCCGAATGTGCCCAGCAGTCGGTCGCCGTACTTGCTTCCCAGCGACTCGCAGGTGTCCTCGAGAAGCGTCACTCCATACTGAGAGCAAACGGCTTGGATCTCCTCCATGTCGGGAGGCAGACCGAGCACTGAAACGAGAAGCAGCGCGGACGGTCGGTGCTCGTCGAAGAGCCTCTCGAGATGGTCGACGTCGACCGCGAGGTTCCGCAGGTTCACGTCCGCGAGGACAGGTTCGATGCCGAGCTGCATCAAAGGAGACAGATCGGTCGCCCATGCGACCGCGGGCACTACGACCTTGTTGGACTCCAAACGTCCACTGACCTTCATCGCATAGAGCATCAGAAGGTTCGCCGAGGAGCCCGAGTTGACGAAAACCGCGTGCTTGGTGCCGACGGCGGCGGCCCAGCGTTGCTCGAATTCGGATGTGACCTCGCCCTTGGTGAGCCGGGGCCGGGTCTCAAGCCATTCGATCAGCCGATCCACGTCGGAATCGTCGATAGTGTCACCGACGAGGGTGATCTTGGGCATCGCCTCAGGCACTGAGCTCCTCGCGCTTGCGGAAGCTCTCAATGGTCTGCGCGAGGCCCTCGCGCAGAGACGTCTGGGCGACGAAGCCGATCGTCCGCCGCGCCCGTGAAACGTCGAGGAATCGGACCGGTTGGCCATCGGGCCGTGTCGTGTCCCAGACGGTCTTGCCCCTGTAGCCGGCCGCCTTGGAGATGACCTCGGCGAGTTCGGCGATCTTCGTCTCGATGCCGGTGCCGACGTTGAAAGGCTCTGAGGAGTCGGCGTGCTCGGCGGCCAGAGCCAGGGCCTGGGCCGCGTCGTCGACGAAGAGGAACTCTCGCGACGGGGTGCCGGTTCCCCAGAGCACGACCTCGGGCTCGTTGCTTGCCGCTGCCTCGACGTACTTGCGAATCATCGCCGCGACCACGTGCGAGTCCTCGAGGCTGAAGTCGTCACCCGGTCCGTAGAGGTTGGCGATGACCGGCACGCAAGAATCGAGCCCATACTGGTCCCGGTATGCCTGTGAGAGAACGATCAACATCTTCTTGGCGAGACCGTACGGAGCGTTCGTCTCCTCCGGATAGCCGTTCCACAGGTCCTCCTCCTTGAAGGGGACAGGAGAGTGCTTGGGATACGCGCAGACCGACGACGCCGCCACGAGCCTCTCCACACCCAACCGATGGCAAGCCTTGAAAACGTTCAGACCCATCGCGAGGTTGTCCTGAATGAGCAGCGCGGGGTTACGCCGTCCAAAGCCAATCCCCCCAACCGTCGCGGCGAGGTGCAAGACGATCTGGTTGCCGGCCAGGGCCTCGACGCACGCAACCGGGTCGGTCAGATCGAAATCCCGCGAGCGTGGAACGGACACGTCGGCGCCGAGCTCACCGAGAAGCTCAACCGTGGGCCTGCCAAGGAACCCTGCCCCTCCGGTGACGACGACCTTTTTGTCGTTCCAAAATGCCGGATTGGGACTGCGAGCGGTCATCGGCGCTGGAGACTAGGGATAGTTGCCTACTAGGGGCGTGCCCGCCCGCCGCTGAGCGCGACGAAGGCGTGCCAGGCCGGCTTCGGCTTGAAGGCGCGGCCGGCGCGGAAGAGACCGACCGAGTCGCAGAAGGAGCAGGCGGTGTATTCCGGATTGTCCTTCCACGAGTACCAGTAGGCCGCCTTGAGGTTGAGGCGGGCCCGGTTGGCGATCAGGAATCCGTAGGCCTTGCGCAGTTCGCGGGCCTGGCCGGCGATGCCCTGCTCGAAGGCGACGACGTTGGGGTCGTTCTGGGAACCCCAGCCCATCTCGGTGACGTAGAGGCCGGTGCCGGGGTCACCGTTGTCGACGACGACTTCGCGCACTTCTTCGGTAAGCGCTTCGAGGTCGTCGACGTGGAAGGCGTACGGGTGCAGGGCGACGCCGTCGAAGTAGCGCTCGAGGCCGGGCACCCGGTAGAGCGCGGCGAGGAACTTAGAGGCGTCCATGCCCCGCCTGCCGCCCTCGTCGGGGTTGCCAAAGAGGCCGGAGAGGATCACTTTGGCGCGCGGGTCTTCGGCCCTGATCTCGGTGTAGGTCGGCTTCAGCAGGCGCGCGTAGCGCCCCGGCGAGACCGGGTAGGCGAAGTAGAAGAAGTTGGCCTCGTTCCAGACCTGCCAGGTGTGGACGCCACGGGCGCTGTAGCGGCGCACGGCTTCGCGAACGAAGGCGAGCCAGGCGCGGCGGGCACGACCGCTGTCGACCGGCAGCGTCGTCTGCTTGCGCGCGACCCAGCGCGGCGTGCCGTAGATGAAGGGCAGGATCCGCAGGCCGCGCCTGCGCGCGGCTTCGACCGCGGGGTCGACGCTGCTCCAGTCATAGCCGCCGTTGGCCGTGGGCTGCACGAGCGCCCAGTTGACCGGCCAGCGCACGGTGCCGATCCGGGCCGCCTTCATGTAGGCGGCATCGGCGTCGGTCAGCGGCGTCTGCGGCGCGATCCCGAAGAAGGACGGCGGCAGCGCCCGCGTCGCCGCCGGGGTGAGCAACGCGACCGCGATAGCGGCGAGAAGTGCGACGGTCTTGGCGGCTCTCAATACGTCCCCCCCAACTTGCGGTGGTCCCAGGTGGCGACCCGCTCGGGTCTGAAGCGAATCGCGACGCGCTTCGGTGCCTGCGCCTCCAGCGCCGCTCTGGCGTCCCCCTCGACCGAGGAGATGCCCTCGGCGTAGCGCATGGTGAGCTCTTCCGCGAACCCGAGAACGGTCGCGAGGTCGCGGTGGATCTCGGCCTCGGACTCGATCATCGCGCCGCGCAGCTCGCCGTACTCGTGGCCCGTCTCGACCAGGACGGTGGCCCGCGGATCGCGCTCGAGATTGCGCACCTTCTGCGATTTCGCGTAGGTCCAGACCCAGACCTCGCCCTCGCGCGGGACGAACCACATCGGCATCGAGTGCGGCCAGCCGCGTGGTCCGAGGCTGGAGACGACGGCGATCCGCTCCGATCCGAGCAGCTCCCCCAGCTCATCCTCGCTCAGCTCGATCTGATCGCGGCGGCTCATCTGCGACCGCAAAGAGTGACGGATCGGGCGGAGGAGAAGTTTGAGATCCGCGCGATCCGGCGCGCCACGCGTGCGTCGGGGCGTCCTAGGCTGACCGCACGATGACGTTGCAAGCTGGAGCCCAAGTTCCCGCCGCCACGGCAGTTAACGTACGTACGACTTATCCTTTTCTCGTACGTACGCTTCCTGAGGAGCTGACCATGGCAATCACCGCATCCAAGCTGCGCGCCGACGTCTACCGCCTGTTGGACGAGGTTCTCGAGACCGGTCAGCCCCTGGAGATCGAGCGCAACGGCAAGATCCTCGTGATCTCCGCCAAGGAGGAGCAGTCGATCTGGGACCGGCTTCCCCGTCGCGAGGGCGCCATCGTCGGCGATCCCGACGAGCTGATCCACATGGACTGGTCCTCGGAGTGGAACCCTGATCCTAATTGACACTCATATCGCTCTCTGGCTCTACGCCGGGCTGACGGAGCGCCTTACGCCATCCGCGCGCGAGCTGATCGGCGCGGCGGGCAAATGTCGAGTTTCGCCCGTCAGCTCACTCGAGCTCGCGCTTCTGCATGAGATCGGCCGGGCCCGAGACCCCATGCCGACGATGCTCGCCGCGCTCCGTCGAAGCATCGGTCTCGAGGTCGCCGACGCATCGCTCTTCGAGGTCATGCACGCGGCTGAGCGCCTCTCCTGGACCCGCGACCCCTTCGACCGCATGATCGCCGCCCAGGCGATCGTCGCCGACGTGCCGCTGCTTACCGCCGACCGCACGATCCTCGAGCATTTGCCGCAGGCGACTTGGGACTGAAACCCGGCTGCGGACCCGCTCCCTTACGATCTTGCGGTCATGCGGATCGCGATCCTGATCTTCGAGAAGCTGACCGCGCTCGACGCGATCGGTCCTTACGAGGTGCTGCGCTCGGTGCCGGGTTGGGAGGTGCGGTTCGTCGGCCCTCGGAAGGGCCCGATACGCACCGACAGCGGCGCGCTCGGACTAAGCGTCGACTATGGGCTCGACGAGGTCGAGGAGACCGACGTCGTCCTCGTCCCAGGTGGCGAAGGGAATCGGCCCCTGCTCGAAGACGAGGCGGTGCTCTCCTGGCTGCGCCGCGTCGACGAGGGCAGCAAATGGACCACTTCGGTCTGCACCGGCTCGCTGGTCCTCGGCGCCGCCGGTCTACTCGAGGGCAAGCGGGCCACCTCCCACTGGGCCTTCCTCGAGCAGTTGCGCGCTTACGGCGCCGACCCGGTCGGCGGCCGCTTCGTCGAGGACGGCAAGGTCGTGACCGCGGCGGGGGTATCGGCCGGGATCGACATGGCTCTCCACCTCGTCGGTCTCGAGGCAGGGCCGGAGGTCGCCCAGGCGGTCCAGCTTGGGATCGAGTACGACCCTCAACCTCCCTTCGAAGCGGGGTCCCCCGCCAAGGCGCCCGAGCCGATCGTCGAGCTGGTCAGGTCCCTGGCCGGTTCGGACGAGGAGTGGAGCGCCGGCTCTAGCGAGCCAAGCTGAAGCGAATGGCGCGGGCCACCCGCGAGCCGGGGATCGCGACCAGCAGCTGGGCTTTGAGGAACCCGCGCCGCCCCAGCAGGGCGCGACCGCGCTCGTCGAGGACGACGCGGTAGGTGTGCGAACGACCGCCACCGAGGGTGAAGGCGCGCTGAGCGATGCCGATTCGCGCGACGCGTCGCGGCGCGCCGGGTCTGGCGCGCAGCGGCAGGATCGCGTGGGTGCGCAGCAGGATCCGGCCCGGGCAGCTTTCCCCTTCGGCCCAACCGCAGCGGACCCAGAGGCTGACCGTTCCCCGCTCGCTGGCGACCTTACGCACGCTCAGCGGCGGCAGCGCGGCGCTGGTCCCCACGGTCGCGCCTTCGACGTAGTCGTTGTCGATGTTGATCGTCGTCCGCCCGTAGGTCTCGTCGTGACCGCCCAGGTACTGATGGATGCGCTGATGCGCCGACCAGAGTTCCGTGCCGAGATAGGCGTCGAGCGCGTTCCTCGCCCCGTTCCAGTTCGCGGTCCAGACGTTGTCGGGCATCGTGTAGGTCGCGCCGAATTCGCGCGCCAGGTCGGCGATTCCCGAGCTGCTCGAGCTGTAGACGCCGGAGGCATAGCCGAGCGCGTGCAGCTGCGTAGTCCACTCGGAGAGGAACGTGAGCGTCGCGCGGGTGGCGCTCGTCGTCCGAGTGTAGGACTCCATGTCGAAGTAGATCGGGCTGCCGGGCCCGATTGCCACCGCTTCGGCCTCGGCGACCGCGTCGCGGGCCGCTTCGGCGCCCTGCAGTTTGGCCTGGGTCGCGCTGGCGCTGAGCGCGGCGCAGCTGCCGCAGGAGCTGGTCGGCGCCTGCAGCCCGACGTAGGTCGGGATCAGGTGCCAACCCTCGCCCACCTGTTCGCCGACCCATTCCGGAGTCAGGTTGGGCTGCGAGCAGGCCCGGTTGGCGCCGCCGATGTAGACGCCGAGCGCCCGGTAGGGCGAGGACGCCCAGGCCGTCATCGTCCGCGACGAGGGCGTCGAGCAGGCGTCGAATCCGAGGCCGGTGAAGTCTTCGGAACCGGTAACCGATTCGATCGCCGGGCCGACAGCGCTGGTTCCGGCGACGGGACGGGCACGCCGCCGCGGCACAACCAGAATCGCCCGCCGCCGACCGACGACCCCCGACGGGCAGCGCTGCGCAGCCCCTGGCTCCCCCAAATAAACCGCGCGCCGATCGAGCCGCACGCACATCCGTGGATGCTTGGCGAGCCGGTAGACGGCCCATCCCGCCGGGACGCGCACCGCCTGACCGTCAAAGCGCACCGTCCGCGCAGCCGCCGGCGCCGCGAGAACCGCGAGCAGGACAAAAGCCGCCAGTGCCGCACGAACCAGGCGCATACCGCCCCAACAATTGCAATTACCGAACGTTTCGGCCTCAAGCTAAACCGAGTGAATGAAGCGTTCCGTGAGGACCTGCCGGGATGGGGTCCGGAACGTTTGAGGCTTTTCGTAGTGTGCTCGCGGCGCCAGCCCGGTTCGTCTCCACCGAAAAGTCGGAGTGGAGGACCCCACCCCGGCAGGTCCCTACGCAACCGCCCCAGGCATGAGATCCAACTCTCGCCAAGGCCCCTCGCCCGCCATCGGCTGCGTCCGCCCCTCGAGCCAGTCGGCCTGCAGGTCGTCGTAGTGGCGGCTGGCGGGGTGGCCGGACTGGCCGGTGAACATCTGCCAGCGCGAGCGCTCGGGCGCCGTCGGTTCGGCGACCATGCGCCAGCTCGGCGCCCAGACCGCTTTGTAGGGGTCGTTGGGGTCGTAGGCGATCTGGCTCACGGTCTCCTGGGCGCCGCCGGCCTTGAGGCTGCGGTTGAGCAGCTTGCGCAGCAGTGGGTTCGCCTCGCCGAGCGGATGGGGGAACTCCATCTCGTGCACGTGCCCCCAGCGCCAGGCCCGCGGGTCGGGTCCGAAGCGCTCCTCGAGGTCGTCGAGCGCGCCGCTCAGCGCCTCGAGGACCAGGCCGTCCCAGGAGCGGCCGATCAGCTCCTCGTCCTCTTCCTCCCAGAGGTCCATCAGGTGCGAGTGCCAGCGCCACGGCGAGGTCACGTGCGCGGTGAAGCCGTTGTCGGCGCGGTCGAGCCAGCGCTCGCGGAGGTCGCGGTCGCCGATCGCGGCTCGCGCCACCTCGCGCGCCAGACGCAGCAGGAAGGCCTGGTAGACGGTGCCGGCGATCGAGTCGGGATCGAGCCGCCCGTCCCAGCTGCGCAGGCGCTCGATCGCGCTCGTCTCGCGCTGGCCGGCCGGCTTCAGCCGACCGAGCCGCCGCGCCGCCTCGATTCCCGGCAGCGAGAGGTCGTCGGACTGCATCGCCTCGAAGCCCTCGATCGTGTGCTCGTCGCTCGCCCGCAGCAGCTGCTCGATCCGCGCCGCGCGGAAGCCGTCCAGCCACTCGCTGGTGATGTGGTGCGGATAGTCGTCGCCGACGACGCGGTTGTTGGCGGTTACGAGGAAGCCGCTCTCGGGATCGACCGTCTCGGGCAGCTCGTCGTAGGGGACCGTCCCCTCCCACTCGAACTCCCCGTCCATCCCCGGCTTGGGCAGGTCGGGACAGCCGCCCCTGCGCAGCGGCAGGCGGCCGATCAGCTTGTAGCCGATCGAGCCGTGGCGGTCGGCCCAGACGAGGTTGGAGGCGGGCGAGCTGTGGTCGGCGAGCTTGGCGACCAGCTCCGGGCCGGAGGCGATCTCGTGCAGCTCGAACATCCCCTTGAAGGCGGTCGGCTGGTCGAGGGTCTGCCAGCGCAGGGCGAGCGGCTCGGCCTCGTCGGCGCCGAGGGCGGCGTTGACCAGCGGGCCGTGGTGGGTAATCCGCACGTCGAGCACCTCGGGCTCCTCGCGGCCCTTGACCGCGATCTCCTCGCGCACGACTTCGAGCGGGCGCCACTCGTCCTCGAAGAGGTAGCGGTCGCCCTCGACCCGCTCGACGAAGAGGTCCTGGACGTCCGCCATCACGTTGGTGAAGGTCCAGCAGACGTCGTTGTTCTGCCCCATGAAGACACCCGGCATGCCGGGCAGCGAGGCGCCGCGGACGAAGCGGTCGCCGAGCGTGAGGCCAACCTGGAACCAGATCCCCGGCATGCTCGGCGGCAGGTGCGGGTCGCCGGCGATCAGCGGTGAGCCGCTGGCGCTGAGCTTGCCCGAGACCGCCCAGTTGTTGGAGCCGCTCGCCTCGGCGGCGAGGCCGATCGAACGGCGCACGGCGTCGATCTGCTCGACGATCGGCAGGCCTTCGCCGGACCACGCTTCCTGGGTGACGACCGGGTTCTCCGCCGGGTAGACGGTGTCGAGCCTCGCCGCCAGCTCCGGGCCGAGGGCGCGGACCATGTCGGCGCGCAGCAGCTCCCGCTCCCAGTTGGTGGAGAGGCCGAAGGCGAGCAGCTTGCCGAGGCTGAGGACGTCGACCGGGCGCCACGGCTTCCAGGCCAGGCGCAGCAGCTGCATCTCGAAGGGCAGTGCCCTGGCGCCGGCCGCGGCGGCGTTGACACCCTCGCAGAAGCGGTTGAGCAGCCCGAGCAGCTCGGGGTCGAGGCTCGCCGCCTCGCGCTCGGCGGTGCGGCGGATGCCGAGCGTCCGCATCAGCCGGTCGATCGGCAGCCCCTCGGGGCCGGCGAACTCCGACACCCGGCCGCAGACGACACGGCGGTAGAAGTCCATCTGGAAGAGCCTTTCCTGCGCGTGGCAGAAGCCCTCGGCGAACCAGAGGTCGGCGGGGCTCTCCGCCTCGACGTGAGGCACGTTCCAGCGATCGCGGCGCACCCGGACCCTGCCCTCGAGCCCCTCGACCGCGATCATCCCCTTCCGCTTCGGCAGCGGGCGACGCGCGAGCCAGTGCCAGGCGGCGGCCGTGGCCGCGGCGGCGAGCCCCGTGCCCGCCAGGCCGATCGTCAGCCCCGTACGCGCCGCTCGTCCTACCGCCATCGTCCCAGATTACTGGCCGCCCAGCCAACCGCCGCCATGGGCAGGGTTGAGGTCGGCCTCGAAGCGGCCATCGGCGGCGAGCTTGTCGAGGTGAGCCTGCATGACCAGGGCCGCCGCTGGGCGGACCTCGGCGGGGACGTCGTCCCAGACCTCGGCGAGCAGCGCCTCGCGAGAGCGCTCGCCGCGCTCCAGGGCGGCGAGCAGGCGGCGCTCGCGCATCTCCCGGTGCTCGACGTACTCGGCCAGCTTCGCGGCGGGGTCCTCGATCCAGGGGCCGTGGCCGGGGCAGATCAGCTCGACCTGCTCGGCCTGGACCCGGCGCAGCGAGTCCATGTAGGTGGCGAGCGAGCCACCGTCGGGAGGGACGAAGGTCGAGCCCTCGCCGAGCACCAGGTCGCCGCTGAAGCAGACGCCGTCCTCGCTCAACAGGCAGACGTGGTCGGGGGCGTGGCCGGGGGTGGCGAGCGCGCGCAGGCCGGCGTGCTCCTCGCCGTCGGCCGGCAGCACAACCTCGGCGCCAAGGCGCCCCGCCCCGGCGGCATGGTCGCCGTGACTGTGGGTGAGGAGGACGAAGCCGATGCCGCCGCGCCCCTCGGCGGCGGTCCGGACGGCCTCGAGGTGCGAGACGACGGCCGGGCCGGGGTCGATGACCGCGCACGGCTCGGACCCGTAGAGGTAGGTGTTCGTCCCCGCCAGCGTCATCGGCCCAGGGTTGGGGGCGACGATCCGCATCACCTCCGCGTGTCCGGGCGCCGTCTCCAACGCAATCTCCCTCCACGCGTCTGCTTCTACACGTGCATAGCACGCGTCAGAGCAGACGCATCAGCCGCCGACCTCTTTGGCGATCGCCTCGCGGGCGTCCTCGGGCTCGAGCACGACGAGGTCGCCGGCGCCGCGCAGGATCTCACGCACGAGCCAGGAGGTGCCCGCGTAAGGCAGCTCGACGACGACGGCGCCGTCGGCGAGCTCCTCGACCACGGTGCGCTCCTCGCGCAACCAGCGCGCACGCTCGGGCGAGACCCAGACGCGGGCGACGTGCGCGGTCGGCACCTCGCCGTGGGTCATCCAGCCCTCGACCCCCGCCAGCTCCTCGACCTCCGGGCGCGGCTCGTAGGCGTCCTCGGTGAGGGTCGCCTCCTTGATCCGGTCGAGCTTGAAGTGGCGCACGCCGCCTTTGGTCAGGTCGTAGCACTCCGCGTACCAGCCCTCTTTGCCGTTCTCCAGCCGGTAGGGCTCGACCGCGCGTTTGGTGAACTGGTCCTCGTTCTCCTTGTAGTACTGGATCTCGAGCACTCGCCGGCCGCCAATCGCCTCGTTGACGAGGCGCGCGACCTCGGCGTCGCCGCTTCCGGGCGAAGCGATCTCCAGGCCCTCCTCGGAGGGATCGTGGCCGAGCGCCTCGACGATCTTGCCGCGGGCGCTTTGCAGACCGCCCTGCGGCAGGTGGTCGCCGAAGAGGTCGATCGCCGCGACCAGGGCCTTCGCCTCCAAGGGCAGCAGCCGTGCCGGGCGGGCGAAGTTGTCGCCATAGGGCTCGGAATCGACCTCGATCTCGTCGCCGACGACTTCGGCGTAGAGCACGTAGGTGCCGCCGCCGAAGTTGACGACGTTGAGCAGGTCGATGTCCTCCTGCAGCTCTTCGGCGGTGAGCTCCAGCCGGTTGCGCAGGTCGGCGACGCCGAGCCGCTCGCCGCGTTTGGCCGAGTCGATCAGCAGGCCGGCGAGGGTGACGAGGCGGGCGAAGCGCTCGGGACGGATCGCGGCCTCGCCGCGGCCGTTGGAGCGGGCGCGACGAGGCGCCTCGCGCGGCGGCCGGTCGACGGTCTCGGCCGGCTCGAAGCCGCCGTTGCGGTGGCGGTCGTGGAGCAGGCCGAGGCGGCTCTCTGCCTCCTCGCGCAGCTCGTCGGGGCCCAGCACATGCGCGTTCTGGCGCCAGCGCAGCACCCACGCGATCAGCTCGCGCGGCGAGGCGTAATCGGTCTCGAAGATCGAGCCTTTGCCGGGCGCGTCGTCGGCCTTCCTCGCGGCGCGCAGCTCGCCGTAGGCGCCGAAGTCGCGCTCGATCAGCCAGGCGATCCGATCGCGAACGAAGACCTTCGCCTTGCCGCGGATCTCGCCCAGCTGCCAATCGGCGCGCTGGCCGTAGTCGCGGCGGTCGAAGTCCTCGGGCGGCGAGAAGTCGTGCTCGGCCTTCGAGGCGTAGCCGACCTTGCCCTGGATCCGCGAGAGGCGGAAGACGCGAACCGCGTCGCGCTCGTGCGCGTGGCCGATCAAGTAGAACTGCCCGCCGCGGAAGACCAGGTGGTAGGGGTCGACCTTGCGCTTCGCGGTCTCGTCGCGCTCCATCGTGTAGTAGGTGAACTCGATCGTCTTGCGGCGCGAGATCGCGGTCTCGATCTTCGAGAGCCGCTGCGAGAGCTCGCGCCCCCCGGCCGAGGCCGTCATCGCCATCTCGACCGGCGCCCGGCCACCCTCCTCGAGCGGGTTGGGATGGCCCCAGGCGACCTGCTGCAGGGCGAGGCGCAGCGGCTCGGCGTAGGCGAAGTCGCCTTCGGAGAGCAGCGAGAGCGCCGTGCTCAGCGCCGCCAGCTCCTCCGGCGTGAACTCGATCGGGTCGAGGTAGAAGTTCTCTGGCGGCAGCGAGTAGAGCTCCGCCTCGAAGAAGCCCTCGCCGGGCTTCTCGACCCCGAGCTGGATGCCGAGGCTCTCCAGCTCGGCGCGGTCCGCGTAGAAGCGGCGCGCGAAGGCGTCGTCGTTCATGTCGCTGTAGCCCTCCACCTCGCGCTTGATCTCCAGGGCCGAGACCGGCCTCCCCTGCGCCATCAGGAACGAGATCAGCGAGAGCTGGCGGATCAGCTTCTCGGTGTCCTTCGCCACGCAGCGCAGGATAGTGCGCGGCCGCTATCGCGAGACGGTCGCCGGGGCGCGCAGCGGTATCGCGTAGAAACGCAGGGTGAGCTTGGTCGAGTCGTCGACCCCTGTGAGGAAGCCCGGAGTCAGCTCGAAGCCGACGGTCGAGGAGTCGGAGCTGAGCGCGAACTTGCCGGGGTAATCCGCCCAGCGCGGCACGCGCAGCAAGAGGCCGTCGGCGGCCGTGTCGCCAACGATGTTCCAGAGCGCGTCGTCGAAGATGACGTGGCGGTTCTGAGCGTGAAGAAGCATCGTCCGCAGCCGATCACCAAACCCCTCGACAGCGAGCCCGTCAACGCTGACCAGCAGTGCCTCGTTGCGTCGCGTGCGCGGCAGCCGCACCGATTCGGCATTGCCGACCTCGACCGTCTCCAGCGGCCTGGGAGCACCGCAGCGATCGGCGGTGCGGCGGAGAATCGCCCACTCTTCGTCCCAGCGCACGGCCCGGTAGCGACAGAACATCTGGACCATCTCGGCCGGCGACTCGAAGGCGGGCCAGCGTGCGTCGATCGTCCCCGGATAGTTGATCGAGTTCGGGTCGTAGATCGTCGTGTTCTGCCAGAGGATGAAATCGGGAGCCGTGGCGGATTCGAGCTTTGCCGCGTTGAGCTTGTCGAGACCTTCGGTGTACGCCGAGTACTGCTGGAACACCGGTAGCGGCGCCCAGTCGAGTTCGTAGGCCCAAACGACCCCCGCCTCCCAGGGGGCGACGTGGACGGTGCCGGAGCGCAGCAGGGCGAGCTCGGCGGGATCGAGGCCGTAGATGTCCCGCATCGATTCGCGCCCGAGCCGCTGCCCCTCCTCGGCACGGCCCGGGATCGCCATCTCTTCGAGCTGCGCACGCAGGTTGCTGGAGCGCGTCTTGTAGTCGAAGGTCTGGCTGATGTGATCGTTATTGGCGATGTAGGTGAATGTGAGAAAGATCACCACCGGCACGACCGCGAGCAGCCGTCGCGCGTAGGGCACCAGGGCGAGGCTGATGCCGAAGGAGGCCGAGACGAAGACCGCCGCGCTGCCCGCCGATTCGCGCACCACCGCGTGCTTGAACATGAGGAACGTGACCGAGCCCACCATTAGCACCAGGCCAAGGCGGCGCATGTTGCCCTCCAGGCGCCAGGCGACCGCGAGGCAGAAGACGGCGACGGTGATCGCGCTGACCGCGATCGCCCAGTTTTCCCACCACGGACCCGGGGTGTAGAAGACCATCGAGGCGGAATATCCGCCGACGACTTCGCCGGTGTTGACGATGTAGTCGCCAAGGTTCCCCACTCCCTGGCCGGTGACGAACCAGAAGAAGAGGAACGCCCCCGCTGCCGCGGCGAAGAAGGCGGGCATGGTGCGGCGGCGATCGGAGAGCCCGAGCAGGGTCGCGAAGCCCATCGCCAGGAGGGTTGGCCCCGTCCGCAGCGAGCCAAGCAGTTGCAGACCGCTGAGCACCCCAATCCCTGCCGCGAACGCCAGGCGTGAGCGTGGACTCCATTCTCCGAACAGGGCCGCGGCGCAGAGCACAGTGGCCGCGATCAGAACCGGATCGGCCGTGGGTACCGAAACCGCGATGAACGTGAGCGGCACCGCGACGAGCACGCCGAAGGCGCGGCGCGTAGACCAGACGAGGCCGGCACAGAGGGCGACCTGGGCAAGTCCCGTCCAGAGGAAGGCAATTCTGCCGAGCCAAACGTCGAACAGGTTGGGCAGGCCCAGGAACCCGAGAGGACCGTAGGTGAAAACGATTTCCGAACCCGCCTGAAGGCCGTGCTCCGCCGCCATGTAGAGGCCCGCGACCCAGGAAGGGTCGAGGCCGGGAGTCGGTCCAATGCCGCCGAGCGGCCAGGTCAGAGCTGCCAGCACGGTGCCGAGGACCGGCGAGGAGAGCAACACGGACCGAGCGAGCGCGACCGCGGCGGAAGGGGTGGTGCGCTTACGCCCGGCGACGGCCGGAGCGGTGCCGGGGGCGGTCTTCTCAGCGTCGACAGGCAAGCGTCCTCCGTTCGGTCGTCAGCTCCGCCGTCCAGGGCACCGTCGAGGGATCGGACGGAATGGCGACTTCGGCTGAGCCGGCGACGGGCGGCAGTTCAATGGCGGGGGCGTCGGCGAAACGCCCCAGCTTCACTTTCAGCGCCTTGGCGGGAGCCGTACGGTAGCTCAGCCCGCCCGGCGGCAGCTCGAGCGTGAAGGTCCCGGTCCGGCCCGGTTCGGGGAGGAGCGCGACGCAGGGCCCCCGGGTCAGCGCCCGGCCGCCCGCTCCGCCCTCCACCGTCGGCGCCCGCCCGGTGCGATCGACGCGAGGGGAGCCAACCCGGGCGGCCTCGACGCCAAGCGCCCGCACCAGCTCCTGGTCAGCCGCTTCGCGAGCCTGCTCGCCAGCAGCCGCAAGTTCGGATTCGTCGAAGGCGGGCGAGCCGAAGTCCGCGGCGGCGTCGAAGTAGGCCCAGGCCGGGAAGAGCATGTCGGGGTGCGAGTGGGTCGTCGAGGAGTCCTCAACCGCGAGGTCGGGGTCGACCCGGTAGCGGGCGAGCTCCAGCGCCGCCAGCGTCGCCCGGTTGGTGTCGCCCTCGGCGCCGAAGAGGTGGCCGCCGGCGCGGAGCTCGGCGACGTTGGCCGTCAGCGAGAGCCCGAAGAGAACCGCGGCGGCGACTCCCACGGCCGTCGTCCAGCGGACGTCGCGGCCGAGCTCGGCGACGAGCAGAAGGGCCAGGACGCCGCCCATGTAGACGTAGCGACTCGCGTTCGGGGCTCGGGCCGGGCCGAGCCCGGTCGCGACCAGGGCCATGTAGACGACGAGCGTCCCGGAGACCGTCCAGAAGCGGATCGAGCGCGGCGCGCTGCGCACGTGAAGGGCGACCAGCCCGGCGAGGACGACTGCCAGTGGGTATCCCCACGCGGGACGGATTTCGATCAGTTCGTTCAGCTCGGCGCTGCCGGGGACGCGGAAGAGGCCGGTGATCGCCGCGCAGAGGGCGGCGAGCTGGTCGGCCATACCGCTGAAGAGGCTGCTCACCGCCTCCGCGGTCACCTCCGACTGGCCGAACTTGCGCGCCCAGAGGAACCAGGCGAGGTAAAGGACCCCGGGGACGAGGACGACCCAGGCGCGGCGCCACTCGGCCCGGCCGCCGAGCCAGATCGCGAACAGGGCGCCGAGGGCGAAGGCGATGCCGACGCTGAAGGAGGCCAGCGAGATGCCGAGCAGGAGGCAGGCGGCGAGGTTGCCGGCGGGCGTGCGTCGCTCGAGCGCCAGCAGCATTCCCAGCCCCGCTGCCATCCCGGTCAGGTTGGGGATCTCGTAGGCGCCCATCACGGTGTCCCAGCCGGCGCCGAAGAAGACGAGGAGGACTGTGAGGGCGACCGCGACAGCCAGCGGCAGGCGGCTGCGAACGAGGGCGAAGAACAGGGTCGCGACCGTCAGGTGGAGGATCACGGTCACCACCTGGTAGGGCAGGTGCGATTCGGCCCCCATCGTCGCGAAGAGCGCCTTATAGAGGAGCAGCGGCACCAGGATCAGGTGGCCGTTCTGCGGGTGCAGGAGGGTTTCGAGCGAGAAGCCGCGGACGTTGACGAGGTAGTTCCACTCGTCGTTGACGAAGGTCTGCCCCCTGCCCCAGGCGAGGATCAGGATGGCGGCAAGCAGGTAGGCAAGCGCCAGGACGGCGTAGGCAACGCGGTCCTGGCCCAGCCGGCGCGACCAAGTCGCGAAGCGCTCGACCGGCCGCCCCAGCCAGCCGATCGGATCGACGGCGGGCCGCGCCTCCGGCCCCTGCTCTGCCTGCGGCGAAGCCATCGAGGCGCGGAGTCTACGTTTGGCTCAGGCGGCTTGGCGAGCGCCGAAATACGCCGACCCAGACAGCGCTCGGTCGAAGCCCGACCAGGACTCGCCGGCCGGCAGCTCGCGTTCGAGGCGGTCGAAGCTGCCGAGGCGACCACCGAGGTTGTCGATCATGTGGACGAGGACGGCCTCGCGCGTGGCGGGCAGGACCGGCGAGCCGTGCTCGAGCGAGCCGTGATGGGCGAGCACGATGTGCAGGACGGCCTGGGCGAGGGCGGGGTCGAAACCGGGGATCTCCTCGATCTGGCGGCGCACCATGTAGTAGCCGAGCGGGATCTCGCCCTGCAGGCGCCCGGCGTCGGTGAGGTCGATAGCCAGCGGGTCCTCGTTGTAGGCCTCGGTCTTGCCGACGTCGTGCAGCAGCGCGCCGCTCACGGCGACGTCGCGATCGATGCCGGGGAAGAAGGCGGCGGCCGCGCTGACCGCCTGGGCGACCGAAAGCGTGTGCTCGAGCAGCCCGTGGCGGTAGGCCTGATGGTAGACCTTGGCCGCCGGGGCGTCGCGGAAGCGGTGCCATCGCTCGCGGCCCTCGCCGAAGAAGGCGTCGAGCAGACGGCGCAGCCGCGGGTCCTGCACGGTGCCGAGCAGCTCGCGCAGGTCGCTCTCGAGGCGATCGAGAGGGGCCTCCGATTCGACCGCGAGGTCGGCCGGGTCGTACTCGCCGTCCTCGGCGGCGCGCACCTCGCTCAGCTTGATCTTCTGCCCCCAGCGCTCGCTGACCTCGAAGAGGCCGCTGACGTGGACCGGGGTACCGGGGGCGGCGAGCGCGTAGAGCGTCTCGGCGTCCTCCCAGGAGACCGCCTCGCAGCCGCCGCTGGCGTCGCCGAGCGTCAGCCGCAGCCAGGGCTCGCCGTTGCGCTTACGGCGCAGCTCGCGCTCGCGGACTGCGTAGACGCCTCGTACCCGCTGCCCGTCCTCCAGCTCGCCCAGCCACACCCTGGTAGGCGGCACGCCGTTCCCGTTAGACGAGACCGCTTTCTCGACCAAGCCTGCGAGCGCTTCCTGCGTCATCTGGGATCCAAGGTAGAGCCGCGCCCGGACGATCCGCTGATTGAATCCGGCGCTCGATGGACGAAGGCGCCTGGCTCAGGGAACGGCTGGAGGAACTCGAGCGGATCAAACGTCCCTCGGCCTCCGAAGGCGAGCGGCGGGCGGCCGAGTGGCTGGTCGGGCGCTTCGCCGAGCTCGGCGCCGAGGCCCGAATCGAGGCCGAGCCGGCGCACGGCACCTACTGGTGGCCGCTGGGGCTGGGGGCGCTGCTCGGCACGATCGGCGGCTGGCTTGGGCTGCGTGGGCGTCGCTTCCTCGGCACGCTTCTGGGCGCCGTCGGCGCCGCCGGGATCGCCGCCGACTTCCCGCCCGGCAAACGGCCGCTGCGGCGGCTGCTGCCCCGGCGCACGGCCTACAACGTCGTCTGCGAGCTGGGCCCGGCCGACGCCGAGCGGACGATGGTCGTCGTCGCCCATCACGACGCGGCCCATGCCGGCCTGATCTTCCATCCCGAGATCCCCAAGCTCGCCGACCGCCTCGGCCTGATCGAGAACGCCGACACCAGCCCGCCGCTGATGGCGCCGGTCGTCGGCGGCCCGCTGCTCGCCGCGCTCGGCGCGCTCAGCCGCCGCCGATCGCTCGCCGGCCTGGGGATCGTCCTCGGCCTCGGCACGGCCGCGGCGATGGCCGAGATCGGCGCCCGCGGAGTCGTGCCGGGGGCGAACGACAACGGCACCGCCGTCGTCGCCCTGCTCGCGCTGGCGCGCCGCCTGATCGAGAGCCCGCCCGAGGACCTGCGCGTGATCCTGCTCTCGGCCGGTGCCGAGGAGTCCTTCAGCGAGGGGATCAAGGCCTTCGGCGAGCGTCACTTCGGCGAGCTGCCGCGCGAGAGCACGATGTTCCTCGCCGTCGACTCGATCGGTTCGCCGCACCTGCTGGTCCTGCGGGGCGAGGGCTTCCTGCGGATGCGCGAGTACTCGCCGCGGGCGCTGGCCCTGATCGACGGCGCGGCCGAGGAGCTCGGCATCTGGCTCTGGCCCAACCTGCGCCTGCACAACGGCACCGACGGGCTCGAGCCGCTGGCGGCCGGCTACGAGACCGCCTCGCTCTGCGGCTGCAACGAGCTCAAGAACCCGGCCAACTACCACTGGCCCAACGACCTCGCCGAGAACGTCGACTTCGACACCGTCGCCGACGGCATCCGCCTGATCGAGGCCGCCGCCCGCCGCCTCGACGAGCGCTGGCTCGACTGATCCCCGCCGGGTGCAACGCGTTGTCCCATCACGGAGGGGACAACGCGTTGCACCCGGCGCTTGCGGAGCCGAAATCCGACCGCGGGGTCGGATTTCGGCTCTATAGAGTCCGCGCCCGTGCCCAAGCATGACGTACTGGTGATCGGGGCCGGGCTGGCCGGACAGCGGGCGGCCCTGGCCGCCGCCGAGCAGGGAGTCTCGGTCGGCATCCTCAGCAAGGTCCACCCGGTCCGCTCGCACTCCAACGCGGCGCAGGGCGGGATCAACGCGGCGCTCAACCCCGGCGACTCCTGGGAGTCGCACGCCTTCGACACGGTCAAGGGCTCCGACTACCTGGGCGACCAGGACGCGATCTCGATCATGTGCGAAGAGGCGCCGGAGGAGATCCTCCACCTCGAGCACCTCGGCGTCACCTTCCACCGCAACGAGGAGGGCAGGCTCGGCACGCGCGCCTTCGGCGGCGCCTCGGCGGCGCGCACCTACTACGTCGCCGACATCACCGGCCAGGCGATCATGCACGTCCTCTACGAGCAGCTGATGAAGCACTCCGAGCAGGTCGCCCGCTACGAGGAGTGGTTCTGCACGGCGCTGGCCCTCGACGAAGAGGGCGAGTGCCGGGGCGTCGTCACCCGCAACGTCGCCGACGGCTCGATGGAGCTCTTCGAGGCGAAGGCCGTGATCCTCGCCTGCGGCGGCAACGGCCAGGTCTGGAAGCCGACCACCAACGCCCTGATCTGCACCGGCGACGGCATCGCGATGGCCTACCGGGTCGGGGCGAAGCTGATGGACATGGAGATGATCCAGTACCACCCGACGACGCTGGCGGGCAAGGGCTTCCTGATCACCGAGGGCGCCCGCGGCGAGGGCGCCCACCTGCTCAACGCCAAGGGCGAGCGCTTCATGGAGCGCTACGCGCCGAACAAGATGGAGCTCGCCTCGCGCGACGTCGTCTCGCGCGCCGAGCAGACCGAGATCGACGAGGGCCGCGGCTTCCCCGACGGGACCGTCGCCCTCGACATCACCGTCGTGCCGAAGAAGCGCGTGCACGAGGCGCTGCGCGAGATCGTCCTCGTCGGCCGCGACTTCGCCGGCGTCGACATCACCCGCGAACCGATTCACATCAAGCCCGGCAACCACTACACGATGGGCGGCGTCAAGACCGACGTCGACGGGCGCACCGACGTCCCCGGCCTCTACGCCGCCGGCGAGACCGCCTGCGTCTCGGTCCACGGCGGCAACCGGCTCGGCGCCAACTCGCTGCTCGACACGCTGATCTTCGGCCGCCGCTCCGGCGTCGACGCCGCCGCCCGCGCCAAGCGCGGCGAGGGCTCCCGCCCCTCGCGCGAGGCGCTCGAGGCCGAGCAGGCCCAGATCGACGCGATCGCCGCCCGCGAGAAGGGCTCGGGCCGCCGTGTCTCGGAGATCAAGCTGGAGCTGGGCACGACGATGGACGCCAAGGTCGCCGTCTTCCGCGACGAGGCCGGGATCGCCGAGGCGCTTGAGACCGTGCGCCGGCTCAAGCAGGAGGCCGAGAGCGCCTACGTCGACGACAAGGGGCGGATCTTCAACCAGGACCTGCTCGCCGCGATCGAGCTCGGCTACATGCTCGACAACGCCGAGTGCACCTGCGTCGCCGCGCTCGAGCGCAAGGAGAGCCGCGGCGCCCAGTACAGGACGGACTTCCCGGAGCGCAATGATGAGGAGTGGCTGAAGCACATCGACCTTCAGCTGGCCGACGACGGCCCCGAGATCTCCTACTCCGAGGTGACGATCACCCAGTGGGAGCCGGAAGAGAGGAGGTACTGAGATGGCCGAGTACACGCTGAAAGTCCGCCGCTACCAGCCCGAGTCGGGCCAGGCCGCCTACTGGGAGGAGTTCAAGGTCGACCTCGACCCCTCGCTCTCGGTCCTCGACGGCCTGCTGCAGGCCAAGGACCGCGACGACGGCTCGCTCGCCGTGCGCTGCTCCTGCCGCGCCGCGATCTGCGGCTCCTGCGGGATGAAGGTCAATGGCTCCTCGACCCTCGGCTGCAAGACCCAGATCGGCGAGGCCCACGAGCAGGCCAATCGCCGGCAAAAGGAGGACGTCCCCCCGCCGATGGGCGCCGACGAGGAGTACAAGCCAGGCAGCGCCGCCCCCGGACGCGGGAGCAACGGCGGGTCCATATCTGATTCTCCCGCCGTTGCGGGAGCAGAGGAGGCGGCGCCTATTGTCATCGAACCGATGGGAAACATGCCGGTGATCAAGGACCTGATCACCGATATGGAGTCGACTCACTGGACCAAGATCCGCCGCGTCACCCCCTGGCTCCTCCCCCACGGCGAGGCGCCCGAGCGCGAGTACGTGGTCGAGCCGGAGTCGATGATCGACATCACCCAGTCGATGGCCTGCATCCAGTGCGGTGCCTGCGTCTCCTCCTGCCTCTCGATGGAAGCCGACCCCGACTTCATCGGCCCGGCGGCGCTGGCCAAGGCCTACCGCTTCGTCGGCGACCCGCGCGACGCCGAGACCAAGGAGCGCCTGCACGACCTCGCCCACGACCCGCACGGGATCTACGACTGCACCCACTGCTTCAGCTGCATCGACGCCTGCCCGAAGGGCGTCGCGCCGATGGACCAGATCATGCGCCTGCGCCGCGCGGCCGCCGAGGAGGGCGTCGACGACGACCCCAACAACGGCGCCAACCACGTCACCGCCTTCGTCCGCATGATCGAGAAGAAGGGGACCAACGACGAGGCCCTGCTCGTGCAGGAGTCGCACGCGCTCGGGCTGAAGGGCAAGCTGAAGCCGAGCAAGGGCGCGATCGAAGGCCTGCTCAAGTCGCTGCCGACGGTGCTGCGGGCGATCAAGACCGGCAAGGCGCGCTCGCCCTCGAAGGTGATCCCCGGCGTCCACCCCAAGCTGCCCGGCGGCTCCCAGGACGAGGTGAGGGCGATCTACCGCCATGCCGAGGAGCACCGCGAGGAATTCAACCTTTACATCAAGGGTGAGGACGAGGACTTCGTCGAACCCGAGCCCGACGAGACCGACATGGAGGAGACGGCATGAAGCTTGCCTACTGGCCCGGCTGCGTCTCGCGCGGCTTCACCACCGAGCTGCACGGTTCGATGGCCTTGGTCGCCGAGCGGCTCGGCATCGAGCTGGTCGAACTCGACCGCGCCAACTGCTGCGGCGCCGGCATCATCGCCGAGCACAACCAGGAGCTCGCCGACACGCTCAACGCCCGCACCTTTGCCCTCGCCCAGCAGACCGGGCTGGCGATGATGAACATCTGCTCGACCTGCCAGGGGGCGCAGTCGGAGTGCCAGCAGCGCCTCGACGCCGACTCCGCCTACCGCGCCCACATCAACGAAGTGCTCAGCGGCCAGGGCCTCGAGTACGTCAAGGGCAAGGACGGCTTCACCAACAAGAACTTCCTCTGGCTGCTGGTCGAGGACTACGGGCTCGACAAGCTCGCCGAGCAGGTGAAGCGCCCGCTCACCGGCCTGCGTGTCGGTCCCTTCTACGGCTGCTACGTCGTCCGCCCCAAGGAGCGGCTCGGCTACGACGAGTTCCCCGAACGCGACCTTTACCTGGAGAAGGTGATCGAGGTCCTCGGCGGCGAAGTCGTCGAGTACGACGGCGCCCGCAAGTGCTGCGGCTTTCCGGTGATCATGATGAACCGCGACACCTCGCTGCGCCAGGCCGGCACCCACGTCGGCGACGCGCTCGACGCCGGCGCCGACTGCCTCGTCACCCCCTGCCCCCTCTGCCACCTCAACCTCGACATGCAGCAGCCCGAGGCGGCCAAGGTCGTCAACCGCGACCTCGGCCTCGCCGTCCTGCACCTGCCGCAGCTCGTCGGCCTCGCCCTCGGCGCCGAGCCGAAGGAGCTGGGAATGAGCAAGCACATCGCCTCGACCAAGTGGGTCGAGGAGCGGCTTGCCGGCGGCGTTCCCGCCTGACCCTCGCTTCGCTCAGCCGGCGGCCACCACTTCGACGGTGCCCTGCATCTGGGGGTGGATCGAGCAGACGTAGGCGTAGGTCCCGGGTTCCTTGAAGGTCTCTGGCTTGAGCTTGCCTTCTTCGAGGGTGCCGGTGTCGAAGCTGCCGTCTTCGGCGGTCGCCGTGTGGGGTGCCGAGTCGCGGTTGATCCAGATCACCTTGCCGCCTTCCTCGATCGTCACCGGGTCGGGGTCGTAGGCGAAGCCTTCGATCTCCACCTTCGCCGAGCGCACCGCGTCCCCACTCGGCGCCGGCGCGTTCCCGCCGCTCGGTTCGGCCGTCGATTCCCCGGTCGTCTCGGTCGTAGTCGCGGTCGTTTCGCCGTCTTCACCACCACCCCCGCCGCAGGCGGCGACGCCGAAAATGAGAATGACCAGGCCAGCGGCAAACAGCGCTCTGGGTAGCATCCCCGACCACTACCCTCGACGGCGCCTCCGGAACCTTCCCGATCGCTCAGCGTCTCGCAAGACCCACGCGCTTGGCCAGCCACTGGGCGCCGACGGTGTCGGTCAGGCCGTGAGAGACGATTGAGACGATGATGGTGATCGCGGCTATATCGAAGATCAGGCTGTGGTCGCCGACGTCCGACTTGACGACGAAGAGGGCGAAGAGCATCGAGGCGACGCCCTTGGGACCGAACCAGGCCATGAAGAGCTTTTGGGGGCGGGGGATGCCCGTGCGTAGGAACGAGAGCAGCACCGCGGCGGGGCGGGCTACGAGCAGGGCGAAGAGGACGAAGGCGACGAGCGGCGGGACGCTGTGGTCGAAGCCTGTGGCGACGATCAGGGCGCCGAAGACGAAGAAGGTGAGGACCTGCAGGATCGCGCTCGTGTTCTCGGCGAACTCGACGAACCCCTGCGGCACGTCGCGCTCGGTGGCGCCCATCGCGATCCCGCAGACGAAGGCGGCGATCAGCCCGTTGCCGATCGTCACGTCGGCGAAGCCGAAGGCGACGAGGG
>Ga0207677_10000241_pt1 | contig 42261 bp, 39 predicted proteins | sample KBSMisM42_FD_184311 | JGI IMG/M metagenome (GOLD analysis project Ga0207677, IMG submission 184311) | Miscanthus rhizosphere microbial communities from Kellogg Biological Station, Michigan, USA - KBS Miscanthus M4-2 (SPAdes) (version 2) | ecosystem: Host-associated > Plants > Roots >...
CGTCCCACAGCTCCGGCGTCCTGCCGCGCTTGCCGCCGTTCTTCAGGATATCGTCGACGCATTCGAGCGTGCGCGCGCGATTGCGGCCGACGAGCGTGTTGGTGCCCTGGTCGACGGTTATCGGACGCTCGGTATTGTCGCGCATTGTAAGGCACGGCACGGCGAGCGCCGTCGTTTCCTCCTGGATCCCGCCAGAGTCGGTCAGCACCAGACGCGCCTGTCCCATCAGGCCCAGCATCTCGAGATATCCCTGCGGCGGCAACAGCGTGATTCTTGCGCCGGCCAGCAGCGGCGACAGCCCGAAGCGCTCGATGTTGGCCTTCGCTCGCGGATGTACCGGCCAGATCAGCGGCAACCGCGAGGCGACGTCCTTCAGGATTGTAAGCGCCTCGCGCAGTGCGGGGAGCGAATCGACGTTCGACGGCCGGTGCAAGGTGACGACGCCGAAGCCGCCGATGCCACCGGCGAAATTACCCGCCTGCCCGGCGGCAGTCAGCGTGTCCATCGGCGCAATTGCCCGGCGCTGGTGACGCAGCAGCGAATCGATCATCACATTGCCTACGAAACGCACGCGCTCTCGATCGATGCCCTCGCGCGCGAGATTCTCGCCAGCGACGCGCTCGGTCGTATACAGCCGGTCGGCTATCTGGTCGGTCAGCACGCGGTTCAGCTCTTCGGGCATGTTGCGGTCGAAGCTCCGCAATCCAGCTTCGACGTGGACGACCGGAATGCTCTTCTTGCTCGCGACCAGGCTGCAGGCGAGCGTCGAATTGACGTCCCCGACGACGATTACGCAACTGGGCAGCAGCTCGTCGAGCACCGGCTCGAAGCGCCGCATGATCTCGGCGGTCTGGACTGCGTGCGTTCCGGAGCCGACCTCGAGATTCAAGTCCGGCGCCGGCAATTCGAGGTCGGCGAACAGGCGGACGTTCATCTCGACGTCGTAGTGCTGGCCGGTGTGAATCAGCATCGCGCGCGGCAGGTCGGCTCGCGCGCCGAACGCGCGCACCAGCGGCGCCATTTTCATGTAATTCGGCCTCGCCCCGACGACGCAGGCGATCGGGCCCAGCGATTGCATTTGCCTGCTCATCAGCGCTTCGCGGGCGTGCCGGGCTTGGCCGCCTTTTCGGGATGCAGCAGCCGGTGCAGGAGGTCGACGGCGGCGGCGACGGTTTTTTCCAGACGGTCGATGCGCGCCTCGACGTTGTCGAAGTGCGAATGCAGCCGCCCCGCTTCCAGACGCGCCATCAGCGGGCTGCTGGGAGGGGTGTCCCCGTCGACGACGCTCATCATCGAGAGCGCGGCATCCGGGCCAAGCTCATCGCGAATCTCGTGCGCGATTGCCTGCACATCGGCGGGCTCCAGCACGTGCCGTTCGGCAAGAAAAGCGGCGAGCATGAGCCGGTTGCAAAGCGTATTGATCCGCCGGGGTATCCCGCCGGTCAGCGTGTGTATCAGGTCGAAGCACGCGGGGTCGAACTGCGGATCGTCCTTCCAGTCGACGTGCTTCAGCCGATGTTCGATGTAGCCGCGGGTCTCGGACTTGTCGAGCGGGCCGAGGTGATACGAGGCGATGACGCGCTGACGAAGTTGCTGCATCTGCTCACTCTGCATCATCGTGCGCAGCTCCGGCTGGCCGACCAGAAAGCTCTGCAGCAGCGCCTGGTCGCCCAGCTGGAAGTTCGACAGCATGCGCAGCTCCTCGACCGCGCGCGGCGCCAGATTCTGGGCCTCGTCCACGATCAGCAGTGCTCGCTTCTTTTCCACCGCCAACTGGCACAAAAACGCTTCCAGCGACGCCAGCAGCATCGCCTTGTCGACTGACTTTACCGGAATGCCGAATGCGGTTCCGACCGCGCGCAACATATCGTCGGCGTCGAGCTGCGTGCTCACCAGCTGTACCGCGACAACCTTCTCCCGGTCGAGTTGTTCTAGAAGGCTGCGCACGATCGTCGTCTTGCCGGCACCGATCTCGCCGGTGATGACGATGAATCCCTCGCTCTGATAAAGCCCGTATTCGAGGTAGGCGAATGCGCGCTTGTGGCCGCGGCTGCCGAAGTAGAACGACGGGTCGGGGTTGAGCTGAAACGGCTTGCCGGTCAACCCGAAAAAGGATTCGTACATCGCTGTCTAATGGAATGTATAGGTGATGCCGATGAAGGCCGCCGCTTCGTTGTAGTCCGTCGCGACATCAGAGCTGAGCGTCTGGTAACGCGCGCCGCCGAACACCGTTGTCTTGGCCGACAGTGGCATGGAGACGGCAAGCCGCACTGCGGTCTGGTTGGTCGTACCCTCGAGTGGCGGGTTGGCGACGGTGCGGAAGCGCTCGATCGTCGCATCGACGGCAACACTCGGGGTGAGCTTGTGCGACCAGAGCAAGCTGATTCCAGTCTGCCGGCTGTTGTCACCGAAGTTGACCGGCAACGTCAGCACGTCTCCCGAGGCAGAAATCGGCTGGCTGCGGACGTTGAATATCGTCAGAACCACGGTGTTGCGGGCACCCAGCAGGCCGACGCTGGCAGTCTGCGATTCCTGCAGGAACACCTGCTGCGAGTAAAGGTTGAGAGGGCTGGACAGGACCGAAGGCAGGCCGCGGTCGCGGATGAACTGGTCGATCGCCTGCTGCCGCAACGCCGGGTCCGGGATCGTCGTCAGAAACAGCCCGTTCAGAAGCGCGGAAACGTCTGCGCCAGCCGGCAGGTTGGCCAGCTGCTGCGGGTAGCTGGAGGTGTTGCGCGATATGCGCAGCGTCCACACCGAAAGCGGCGTGCGATGATCGAAGGAAAACAGATATCCGGGACCGAAATACCGGTGTTCCAGGGAGCCGTTGACGGTGGTGCGCGGCGTTGGGCGCCATTCGAATGCGCCGCCATAAATCGCATTGCTGGAATCGCCCGTCGGAAAATGGTTCTCCTCGTACCCCGCGGTAGCGAGGAGCTTCAGCTGCGGGTCGATCTTGTACACCGGCTGAAAGCGAACGAGTCGGGAACGAAATGCATCACCGTTGTTTATGATGACGTCGTTTACGTCAAAATCGGCCTGCCATCCTATTGCAGTTTCCATCCGCGACGCGTTGCCTTTGAACTGCGTGTAGCGAAAATCGTCGGAGGTGACCGGTGTGTTGTGGACGTTCGTCCAGACGTTGTTGTTGCGCAACTCGTAGCTGACGTTGCCCGGCGTCACACCCTTCACATAGGGACTGATCCGGTAGGTATCCGACTGGTACCGGTTTTGCGTCGCGTTTTCGAGGCCCAGCGGCTGCCCGCCGAACGGATTGAAGTATTGCTGCGAGACCGTTACTTGTCCTTCGACATGCAGCCAGTTCTCGACGAGCGTCAGGTCGCCCAGCAGATCGACCGATGGATAGGCATTGTTGTTTTCGCTGCCTGTGCGCGCGTACAGAAGCACCGGCAACGAAACGAAGCCTACCAGGCTGGTCCGCGCGCCCTTTTCCGTGACTCGCAGCGACGGCGTCAATTGAGTGACCCAATCGGACCGTCGGCTGTCGCTCGTCACGAGGTTGACGTTGTTGGTCAGCGTCTCCTGCGCGGAGAATGCCGGCTCGATCCGCCAGTTTTGCGCTGCCGACGACGCTGCGGCGAGTGTCATTGATGCGGCGAGCAGTGTTGTGATTACCGGGCGTGCCGGTGAAGTCGGGAGAGCATTCGGTCGTGGCGGCGCTCGAGGCCGGCCCATCGCACCGTCGCTACCTCGACTCGTCATCGGCGTAGTACCCGTAATAGGTCCCAACGTCTGTCTTGTCGGCCTTGTTCAGCATCATCAGCACGATGTCGCAGTTCTCGATGGTCGCCAGCGCGAGATTGACGGCGTGCTGCCGCGTGCTGTCGGCGGCTACGACCATCACGATTTGTCCCATGTGCAGGGCCAGCGCGCGCGCCTCGGTAGTCGGCAGCAATGGCGGCGAGTCGAAAATGACAATGCGGTCGGGGTAGCGCGTCCCGAGCTCGTGCAGCACGATCGCCATCTGCTCGCTGGCAAGCAACTCCGTCGCCCGACGATGATGCGCCCCGGCGGGGAGGATCGACAGGTTGTCGACGTTAGTGCGCACGATGGCGTCGCTGACGTCGAGTTCGTTGGTCGTCAGCAGCTCGAGCAGTCCGGGCGAGGCGGGCGTGCCGAGCACCCTTGGCAATTCGGGGTGCGCGACGTCGCCGTCGACCAAAAGAACGGTCGTATCGAGTTCCATCGCCACGCTCAAGGCTAGGTTTACCGCCGTGAATGTCTTGCCTTCCCCCGGCAAAGCGCTGGTGACCATGATCAGATTGCCGTTGCGGATGGCCGATGCCGCGGTACGGCGGGCGTTGTGAATGATCGGCCGCTTGATGACGCGAAATTCGTCGGCGATTTGCGATTTCGGCGCATCGGGCGTGACGAAGCCCCGGGCCTTCAGCCGCTCCAGGTCGATCTCGATCCGGCTCTGTTCGCGGCCATCGGATCGCCGGATGTCGCGGGAGAGCGGTGCCTGGTTGGGCGAAGGCGCAACCGGCTCCGGCACGGCGCCGCGAGCAGCTAGGCCGCGGATCGCCGCTTCCGGCGTCGGCAGACGCTCGACGCCGTCGAGGGAAGCCACTTCTGCGCCGTCGGACGAAGACGCACCGGGCACTTCGGCCCCGGCTCGGCGCAATTCTTCCAGCCGCTTGGCCGCTTGCTCGATCAGGCTCATCGATTGCCCCTCATGCCCAACGCCCGAACAGCAAGGCGATTGCGAAGACGGCGGCGAACGCGGCGACCAGTCCGCTGGCGCCACCGGCGAAATAGAGTGCGTTGCGCCGGCGCGACCGATTGAGCGCTTCGCTTGGCAACATCGTTACCATGCCCAGGATCGGCCGCTGCGTGACTTCGCGCAGCGAGCGCGCATCGTGAAACGTCGGCATGACCTCGCTGACGACAAAGCTCGTGATCAGCCCGGCCGCCAGGGCGGCCGCGAGCGCGATGCCGAGCAACGCGATCCGCGTCGGCGGGACCGGCTGCGGCGCCACGCGAGGCGGATCGACGACGCGGAATTGCGTGCCGCCGGCGTCCTGCACCCCCTCTCCGATCGCCGCGGATTGCCGACGCTGCAACAGGGTCTCGTAGGTCTTCTTTTGGATATCGTAGTCGCGATTGATCTGAGCGAACTCGGCTTCGACCTGGGGCACGAGTTGCGCTTCGGCCTTGAGCTGCGCGTACTGCGCCTGGTAGGAGTTGACTTTCGCCTGAAGCGACGCGACTTCGGCCTCGGCGTCGGCAAGCGAGACTCGCAACTGCTGGAAAACCGGGTTGCGACTCACTGTGCCTTCGCCTGGCGCGCCGGATTTGGCGGAGGCTTTGGCGCGCGACTGGATGTACTGGCGGCGCTGCTCCTCGAGCTGTTGGATGACCCGTTGGGTGCCGATCACGTCCGGATGTTCATCCGTGTACTGTCGCAGCAGAGCGTCGAGTTGCGCCTTCAGCGTGGCCAGGCGCGCATCGATCTCTGGAACCGCAACCGGCGCCGCCGGACCCTCGGGCAGCAGGACCGGCGCCTCGCCGGCGAGCTCGCGCTTGTACGAATCACGCGACTCTTCCGCCGCGCGAAGGTCGAGCTTGGCGGCATTGATCGAATTGCTGAGCGCCGCCAACTTGACGAAATAGTCCTGATTGCCCTGACCGGCAACGCCCATGTATTTCAGTTTGAAGTCCTTCAGGCGGCTTTCGGTATTCTTCAGTGTCATTTCGTATTGCTTGATCTGCTCGTCGACGAATTTGACTGCCGTGCGCGTATCGATGCGCTTGTCACCGAGATTCGATTCGACAAAGATCGTCAGCAACGCCTGGACCACTTTTCTCGCCTGCTCGGGATTGGCGTCCCGGTAAGAGATGACATAGATGTTGGTCGACGCGTTGCCGCTGAGCTGCAGCCCCTTCATCACCGTGTCGATCAGCTCGTCCCGCGCAGTGCTGGACTTGGCGGCGAGGTCGAGATCGGCCATGCGCACCAGCTTCTCGACATTGGGTCGGCTGATCAGCGTACGGCTCATCAGTACGACCTGCTGGTCGAGATTGGGCTGGATCGACACGCCTTCGAGCAGCGGCCGCAGCAAGGTCTGCGTATCGACGTAGACGCGCGCGCTCGCTTCATAACGATCGGGAATGCGCAGCGCGACGCTGACGCCGACGATCGCCGCGATCCACGCCGCCGCCAGGCCGATCCAGCGCCGGTGCCACATCCCGCGCAGCCGTGTCAGTATCCGGTGAATCAACTCATCCATGATTTGGCTCGATTGTGTTCAGAACGCCGCACTGCAGCGCGGCGGGCCGGTATCGCTGTGCGATCGTTAGAACCAGCTTTGGGGAATGACCACGATATCTCCGGGGCGCATGTCGACGTTCGCCGAGATGTCGCCGCGCTTGACCAGATCCTGCAGGCGAACGCTGTACGACTTTCCGCCTTCGGCCGCGCGTGAAATCGTCGCATGGTTGCCGTCGGCGAAGTCGGTCAGGCCGCCGACCGCGATCATCACGTCGAGCAGCGTCATGTCTTGGCGGTAAGGCAGGATCTGCGGCTTGGCAGCCTCGCCGATCACACGGATCTGCTGGCCGCTCGGTCCGACGAAATTGGTGACGACGACGGTGACGACCGGATCGCGAATGTACTTGGCGAGCGCCTTTTCAATATCGCGCGCCAATGCCGACGGCGACTTGCCTTGCGCCTGCAGGTCGTCGACCAGCGGGGTCGTGATCTTGCCGTCCGGCCGCACCGGTATGGCCAGCGACAGCTCGGGGTTGCGCCAGACGATGATGTTGACCGTATCCAGCGGCCCGATCACGTACTGATACTCGGCGCCGGCCGCGGTGGCGGGTGCCGGCGGGTATTTGGGCTCCGTCGCGCAGCCGGCGGCGATCAAGGTTGTGGCGATCACGCCGACAAGACAGGCTGTGTGCTGAGCAATGGCCTGTGGGCTGAGTCGGAGGCTTCTCAAATTTATCTTCATGTTGGTTCCCCTTCGTCGGCGACTCAATCGATCATAACATCCGCCCTCTGATAGAGCCAGCGCATTGCTCGGGTGATCCAAGATTATGGCGTTCTCATGACTGGCTGTCCGCGCCGTCGCGGCGCATCCGACAAGCGGTTCTTTTCTGCTGCTGAGGCGCGCTTCTCTTTGGTCACCGCGATTTACGTTTTGTTGCAACGCAGCCGGTCATGAACAAACTGTGCGAAACAGGCGACAAGTGAAAAAAAACTGTCCCTATTGCAATAGTTTCAACATCGCCGCCCGGCGACACCCTATGAAGAGGGCAAACGCCGAGGGGGATCGTGCTGCCGCCGACCTCGATCCAGCCCGTTGCGTCCGAGGCCGGCGAGTCGATCGGCTGCAGCGGATGACTGCTGGCGAGGGCGCCACAAAGGGGCCTTTGTCCGGAACAACCGAGGCGCTGGTCGCAGCACGGATTGGTGCGGATCCGTCGCGACAAGCGCGCTTGAACCACCACGAGCCGATGTTTTCAGGCGGCGCCTTCGGGCGCGGCTTTGTTTTTGCCACGAGCCGCGAATCCCGGTGCGGGACGTCATACCCTATGCAGCGATGGCGGGCGGGGTCCTCCAAGACCCTCGGAAGTGCTTTTTCAACCTCTCGGGCAACTGTCGCCTTTATTTACAACAGTTGTATGCCACCGGCTGTGAGTCGATTATTATTTAGTAAGTGATTGAATTTACAGTAATAAATATCGGCCGCCAACGCGGCATGCCAATTGCTTAGTCATGGCGACCGCATACCTCGGTGCGAAGAAAAGCCGAGGCGGCAACCATGCTCGGGGAGGGCAATTGAACATCCTGAATTTTGTGCGCCATGGACTGGCGCTGACTGCCGTTGTCGGGTTGGGCGCTGCGCAATTTGCCTTCGCCACTCCCGTTACGCTGCACCCCACGGGCTTCGCCAACGGGTCCGAGCAGTTCGATGTCAGCGTGCCGACCGTGGTCGATCCGAACCCGCTGTCGACGGGGGCATTCACCGGAACGATCGACCCGAGTGTCATTCCGATCACCTTCTTCTGCTTCGAGCTGACCCAGTCGTTCGGCTTCGGAAACCCGTACGCGTACGACGATTCGGTTGTGAGCGGGGGCAAGTACGACACTCTGAGCGAGCTGTTCACCGAAGCCTTCACCACCTCGACGATCAGCACGCTGAATTCCGCGGCATTCCAGTTGGCCGTCTGGGAAATCCTCGAAGAGACGACCCCGGGCAGCTTGAGTCCCGGCGTCAACCAGGGCACGTTCTACGTGACCAATGACTTCGGTAATACGACGACGGTCGCGGCGGCCAACGCGCTGATCGCCGGCCTTCCCGCTAGCGGGACGTATGTGATTCATCTGCTGCACAACGCGGACTCTCAGGATTTCGTCTACGGCGTGAACGCAACCCTTCGTAAGGTGCCGGAACCCGGACCGCTGTCGCTGGTCGCGGTGGCGCTGATTGCGCTGCTTGCCGTACGTCGTCGCGGCGGCGCGAAACCCGCGGCCTGATCCAACCGCCCTCCTCCACCTGGCTAGCCGGCGGTCGCCGCTTGCCGGGTGGGGCCGACCTGCCCTTGCGGTGATTCCCGGACCGGCGGCGATCAACCGCGTCCTCGCCTCACTTCCCGTCCCATACCGTCGCCGCCGCCCGCAGCGGCGCGGCGATCCGGTACAAACGTAAAAACGCAGACGCGCCTTCCGGCCTGGCGATCGCGAGCAGGCGATTGGACGCATAACTGCTTTGCGGCTCGGGCTCAAGCGCCGCGATGACGACGTTGGCCAGAGGCTGGTCCAGCGGCACGTAAAAGTCGCCGCGATGAAACGAGACCATCGCACTCTCGGTCCGGGTCTCGAGCTTCAGAATGTCGACGCTCCCCTCCTCGTCGTTGCGGCGGACGTCGTCTTTCTTCGCTTCGCTCGCCGCGACGATGCGATAGCGCTCGACGTCACGATCGGCGTCTTCGTTCAAGCGCAGCACCGAAACTCCCAGGTCGCGCAACCGATTCGCTGCCGTCGCTTCCGACGCCGGCAGCAGATAGCCGAACGGGCGCGGCCGCACGAGCTTGGCCTGGATTTCCAGCGCCGAGCGCCATTCGACGTCGACATCCTTGTCGGCACCCGTTTCCGGATCGATCATTCGAAGCACGTGACGACCGGGTGCCGCGACCCCGGTGACGACCAGGTCGCCCTTGCCCGCGGCCGCAGCCACTTCTTGGCGCACCCGCCTGCCAAGCGACAACAGCGCATCGCGCTCGCGCGCAGTCGAAGCCAGCACCGAACGCATTGCGATCAGGTGCGTCTGGACACGCCGCTTGAAATGCGCCCTGCCGATTCCTACGCCGCGCGTCTCGATCAAGAAGCTGACCGCATTCCGGAGACCGGCGATGTTGCGCCCGGTATCGGGCACGACCCCTCCCATCGACACCTTGCGATCGTTGACGTCGTAAGCAGTCGTGTAATACCAGGACGTTCGCAATCCAGCAGCGTCGAGCGCGCCGAGCAGCGGCTGACGAAACATGTGCTCCGATGCTTCGGTGATAGCGGCGGGAAGATTGGACACCGTCGCGTACTGGATCAGCGCATCGTAGGCTTGAAGGGCATGGAATTTTTCGAACCAGCGCAGCTTGACGCCGAATTCGTGACAATCGAGCACGACGTCCGGCCGGTACTCGACGAATACCTTCCCCAGCGCGCGCCCTTCGGGGGTGCCCTCGAGCAGGTGGTCACGGTTGACGTCGCCGCCGTTCTTCAGACCGCGAACGAAATGGAAGGCGCCGTCGGGATTTGCGCGTGGCACGATCAGCACGTTGATCTGGTCGAGGATGCCTGCCCGCGTTGGATCCGCCAGTTCGGCCGCCAGCGCAAGGGCGGCTTCACCGCCGGCCGGTTCGTTCCCGTGCTGCTGGCCGATGATCAGCATCGTCGGCCTGTCGGCCTTGGCTAGATCGCCGCCGTCACCCGGCGAGGGACGCGCAAAAACGAGCAGCGGAATCGCCCGAGCTTCCTGCGAGGTTCCGATGATGCGAACCCGCAGATCGGGCGAGCGGCGGGAGAGCTCGTCGATAAATGCCTGCAGTTCCTCTTGGCTGGTGAAGTCCGGCTTGCCTGGCTTGAATGCCGGCGTCGCTATACCCACATCCGGGTCCGGATAGCGCGCGGCGACGCGAGGCGTCTCGACGTATTCCTTCGACGGCTCGTAGAGCGCTTCGCATTGCAGCGCATGCGCGCACAGCCCCGCCGCGGCGGCGTGAAGCATCCATTTGCCGATACTGTCCATCGGGGCTCCCGCGGCTCGATCACGAACGGCGCGCCCGCCGGCGGTGCGGCCGCGCTCTTGCAGCGAGTATCGCATTCGATGCGCGGAGGCGCCAACAGCGCCTTCCCTTGCGGATGCGCGCCGACGAGTCCGCTACAATCGGCGATGAGTCCTGCTCGAGGGGAGAGTCGGCATGTCCACCGTAAAACCGCTGAGCGGCGTCTTTCCGATCGCGCCTACGCCGTTCACCCCTTATGGGGACCTCGACCTCGACGGACAGCGCCGTGTCCTCGATTGCATGATCGATCAGGGCGTCGACGGCATCTGCATTCTTGCCAACTACTCCGAACAGTTTCTGTTGTCGGACGATGAGCGCGATACGCTGCTCGATCTGTGTCTGACGCATGTGCAAGGGCGCGTGCCGGTCATCGTGACCTGCAGTCACTTCAGCACCAGGATCGCGGCAACGCGCGCAAGGGCCGCCGTGTCGGCCGGCGCCGCAATGCTGATGCTGATGCCGCCGTACCATGGCACCGGCCTGCGTGCGGATGAGCCAGCCATGCTGCAGCACTTTTCCAGGATCGCGGAGGTCGCGCCGGTGCCGTTGATGATCCAGGACGCGCCGTTGAGCGGCGTCACTCTCTCGGTGCCGTTCCTGGTTCGTCTGGCGCGCGAGGTTCCGACGGTGCGCTACTTCAAGATCGAGGTGCCCGGTGCCGCAGCCAAGCTGCGAAGCCTGATCGGGGCCGGCACGGACGCGATCGAGGGTCCGTTCGACGGGGAGGAATCGATCACCCTCATGGCGGACCTCGATGCCGGCGCGACCGGAACGATGCCCAGCGCGCTGCTGCCCGACCTGATCAAGCCGGTGCTCGCGCATCATCGCGCCGGCCGGCGCAACGAAGCGGCGGCGGCGTACGCGCGCATCCTGCCGCTGATCAACTACGAGAACCGGCAGTGCGGCTTGCGGGCGGCCAAGGCCGTGATGGCGGCCGGCGGGGTGATCCAAAGCGACGCGGTGCGCCACCCGCTCGAGCCGCTGCATCCGGCCACCCGCGCGGGCCTGCTCGAGCTCGCCGCCGAGGCGAATCCGCTGGCGCTGCGCTGGGGAAAATGACCTAGCGGCTACAGCACGCCGTAGCGGTCGAAGACGTCCTTCAGCTTCATGCCGGCGGCCAGATCGCGCCGCGTATGATCCTCGCCGGCCACCTTGTCGAATGCGCCAGCCAGCACCTGCTGCTCGATCGCCCTGGGAATCGCGACGACACCGTCGGCGTCGCCGAAGATCAGGTCGCCAGGCTCGATGCGCACGCCGGCGCAGACGATCGGCACGTCGATCTGCGCGAGTTTGCCGCGGCCCTTGGAATCCAGCGGTGCGATGCCGCCATGAAAGACGGGGAACCGCAGGTCTCGAATGGCGCGGACGTCCCGCACCAGCCCGTCGGTGACGCAGCCCGCCGCGGCTCGCGCCCGCGCCGCGGTCGATAGGAGCTCGCCCCATGGCGCGATCCGCCCCGAGGCGCCGCAGGCGAACACCGGGACCTCGTCACGCGCCAGATCGTCGATCAGTGCGATTTCCAGCTCGTACGGATTTTCGCCCTTCGCGACGTGGTAGACGTCGTTGTACACGCCGGTTCTGGCGTAGCCGACGAGTACCAGCGCATCGTCCAGCGGTCGGATACGCGCGGCCATCGCCTGTTCGGTGTGGCCGAGCGCATCGAGCACATCGGACACGACCGAGACATAGAGCCGGCTGCGGATTTCGGCAAGAAATCGGTCGTCGCTTCGCTGGAACATCATCGGTTCACTCCCGTCGAAGGCAATCGATGTGGACGCCGGCGGTCAGAATGCAATGCCGGCCGCGGCATCCGGCGCACGAGCGCGACGGCCGCGTGCGCGATGGAGCAGCATCAAGGCGATGGCAAGATTCAACAGGTTCCAGCCGATGCCGTTGACGAACGCCGCCTGATACGAGCCGGTCAGGTCGAACACCTTGCCCGACAGCCATCCGCCGAGCGCCATCCCGAACAGCGAGAACATCAGCACCATGCCGACCCGCGCACCGGCTTCGGTCGGCGGAAAATACTCGCGGATGATGATCGCATACGAAGGCACGATCCCGCCCTGGAACAGGCCGAACAGCGCCGAGATCACGAACAGCGATACGAGCCCATCGAACGGCAGGAACAACAACAGCGCGACTGCCTGCAGCGCCGATCCCAGCAGCAAGGTGCGCAGCCCGCCGATTCGGTCGCAGATCACGCCGGACAAAAGCCGGCTGACGACGCCGAAACCGAGCATGACCGCCAGCATCTGTGCCCCGCGCGCGACGCCGTAGCCCAGATCGCCGCAGTAGGCGACGATATGCACCTGCGGCATCGCCATCGCGATGCAACAGGAGAGTGCGGCGACGCATAGCAGCGCCTGCGCAGCGGCCGGACTCATGCCGAACGGTCGCCCCGTCGATGCCGCAGCGGTCCGCGCGTTCGTCGAAGCGCGTTCCGGACCGCGCCCGGCGGAAGGCTCAGCCGCCTCGACCGCAGGCGGCCGGCGCCTGAACAACAAAGCCAGCATCGTCAGCGACAGCGCGCAGAAGATCCCGATTCCGATATAGGTCGCACGCCAGCCGTACGTGGCGACAAAATGCTGCGCCACCGGCGGCCAGATCGCGCCCGCGACGTAGTTGCCGCTGGCGCAGATCGCGACCGCGATGCCGCGGCGCCGGGTGAACCAGAGCGAGGTGTCAGCGATCAGCGGCGCGAACATCGCCGAGCTTCCGAACATGCCGATCAGCACGCCGTGCAGCAGCGCGAACGTCCAGATACTGTCCGCCATACCGGCAGCGACAAAACCGATGCCCATACTCAAGCCGCCGATCAACAGCGGCACCATCACGCCGAAACGATCGGCCAGTCGGCCCATGAAAAGCCCGCCGATGCCAAAGCCGATCGTCGTCAGCGTGTACGGCAGCGAGGCATCGGCGCGCGCGACGCCGAATTCCGCCTGCACGGTCGGCAACACGACCACGACGACGTACAAGCTGGCGCCGCTGATGGTCATCACGACCAGCGCCACCGCGAGCCGCGCCCACGCGTAGGTCGAGCCATCCTCGTGCGTGGCGGTGCCCTGGATCGTGCCGGAGTCGTCGCTGTCTGGTTTCATCATTCGGTCGGGCGCGTCGACAAATCGGGTCGCTGCGCCGATGCGCGGCTAAGGAAGGGCCAGACGAAACTTAACACACGCGTTTGGGTGGCCGTCGCTTGAGGCGCGGCATGTCGGATGCTGCAGTGACCGCCGGCAAGCGTAGGGTCGAGTCCGGCGATGGGCCGTCGCAGTCGACCAAGGGTTTTAGCCCCGCTTGTTCACATCCTTGTACACATCAAGCATCGGCGGGTGCAGGTGCTCGTAGTGGACGCGCAGCCTGACCAGCTCCTGCACGATCTCCGACGGAAATCCCTTGCGAGTGCCGCGGCGATCGGTCAAGAGGTCATGCAGATACGCGCGGCACGATTGCGGGTCCTGCCAGATGCCGGCCATCATGTTGGCGATGCGCGGGTATTGACGCAAAAGGGCAAGCGGCTGGACGCTGCGCGGCAGCTTGGCAATCCATTTGAACGTCATCGGCAGCGGGTCGCTGCTCGGCGTTTGCCTGCGCCGCGCGATCGCCTGCGCGTCGGACTGGGCCTTGGACGCGGGTTTCGGGATGCTCGAGACGCCCAGCTTCGAGTCCGGCGCTTCCGAACCGGTGTTGCGTACAGCTAGACCGTCGATTTTTCGGTAGACCATCACAGGCATTGAAGCAAAAAACGCACCGCGTTCGCCGCGAAATTCGAGTCGGGCTATTACTGTTGGTTACAAGCATGTGCCGGAAGGTTCTTTCACGCGGCGGCGACCTCTACGTACGATGAGTCTTTCGCGACTCGCCATAGCCTTGTCAGCTGATCGACAGTGAAAAAATGGCCAAAATCTACGTCATCCACGAAAACGACGCCTGGGTAGAGCCATTGCGGGCGGCGTTCACCGAGCTACGCCTCCCGTTCGAGGAATGGTTCCTGAGCGAAGGCTTGCTGGACCTGGCAGCGGTGCCTCCGTCCGGCGTGTTCTACAACCGGATGAGTGCGTCGTCGCACACCCGCGGCCATCGCTTTGCGGCCGAATACACCGCCGGCGTCCTGGCTTGGCTGGAATCGCATCGGCGGCGGGTCGTCAACGACAGCCGCGCACTGCAACTCGAGGTAAGCAAGGTCGCGCAGTATGCTGCTCTCTCGCGATACGGCATTCGGACGCCGCGCACCTTTGCGGCCGTCGGCCGCGCCCATCTGATTGACGCCGCGCGACAGATGCCCGGCCCGTTCATCACCAAGCACAACCGCGCGGGCAAGGGTCTGGGTGTCCACCTCTTCCAGACCGCCGTCGCACTCGAGGCTCACCTCGCCAGTCCCGCATTCGAGGATTCTGTCGACGGCGTCACGCTGATTCAGGAATACATCCAGGCGCCCGAGCCGTACATCACGCGGGTCGAATTTGTCGGTGGCCGCTTCCTTTACGCGGTTCGCGTCGACACCTCGCTCGGCTTCGAGCTTTGCCCGGCCGACGTCTGCCAGGTTGGCGATGCATTCTGCCCGGTCGGCGAAGACGCGAATGCCGAAGGCAGCGTGTTGGCTGCGGTCGCGCCGCGCTTTCGCATCATCGAGGACTTCCGTCATCCGATCGTCGCGCGTTACCGGAAATTCATCGCCGACCACGGTATCGGCATCGCCGGCATCGAGTTCATCACCGATCGCGCCGGCGAGATCTATACCTACGACGTCAATACGAACACCAATTACAACAGCGATGCCGAGGCGGCGGCCGGAATCCACGGCATGCGCGCCATCGCCGCGTACCTGGGCAGCGAATTACGACGGCATCAACGCAACGACGGGGAGTCGAGCACGCTAGTCGCCGCCTGAGCCGGCTTCGACGGCCGCCGCCGGCGGGCCGGGCGGTCAACCCTCGAATGACCAGGGTTTGAGCACCCTCTGTTGGCGCTCGATCGCCGCGCGCGCCTTGAGAATCATTCGCTTCAGGTTGGCAGGATTCTTTAGATCCTGGACCAGGTTTCCCTCGAAGGTGTCGATAGTCTCGTTGTCGGCGTCGTAAACGCGAAACCCGAGCTGCCGGTGATAATCCTGCAGCTCGGCGACGACATGGTACGGCGCAAATGCCTTGCGGATTTTGTCGAGGATTTCCTCGCTGGTCAGCAGCATGCTCATCAAACCTCCCAATGGGCCGCGAGCCGGGGCGATGTCAGGAAGGCGACAAGGCCCCGCGGCGCGCCTCGGGCGTCAGTGTAGCGTCGTCACGGAAAAAACTCACTTCCGCCGCGACATCGCGCGGCGCGGCTGGCGTGCAACAAAAAAATCGTCGAACTGCGCTTCCCAGAGCCTGACGCCGCCGGTGATGCCGGCGAGGTTCGATACGATGGTCACATCGCGCGGCAAGTCCAGCGTGATATTGGCGGCGTTGCCGCCGCCCAGATAGAGGTGATCGAAATTGAGCAGCGTCCGGATGAGTGTAATCACGCGGCTTACTCTCCGGTTCCACTTGGCCGGCCCTAGTTTCTTCAGGGTCGCCGCGCGCACGTACTGGTCGTAAGTCTTGTTCTTCCACACCGGGTGCTGTCCCAGTTCGAGATGCGGCATCAGCTGGCCGTCGCGATAGATCGCGCTGCCCATGCCGGTGCCAAAGGTGAGCACGCATTCGAGGCCCGAACCCGCGATTACGCCCAAGCCCTGCACTTCGGCGTCGTTCAGCACGCGAGCGCGTTTACCCAGCTGACTCTCGAGCTCGCTGGCAAGTGGAAATCGGTGCCAAGCCGCGGTGCCCAGATTCGGCGCCGTGATGACGCAACCACCTTGGATCACGCCAGGAAATCCCGCCGAAATGCGGTCGAATGCCGGCAGTGCACTTGCCATGGCCCGTATCAGTTCCAGTATCTCGGCGGGTGGCGCAGGATGCGGGGTCAACACGCCAACCCGATCGACGATCGGCTTGCCGGCGCGATCGAGCACCGATGCCTTGATATGTGTGCCGCCGATGTCGATCGCCAGCGTATAGGGCGGGCCGGCGCGGCCGGCCTTGCCGCGCGAGGCACGCTTGGCTTTCGTTGCCGATGGCTTGGCCACGCGCTCAGCTATCCGCCGCAGGCGCGCGCCAGCGCCCGAACGGCGCGATCAGCGCATCGGCTTGCGGCGGTCCCCAGCTTCCTGCATCGTACTCGACGACCGGAACGGAATCGCCCAGGACCGGCTCGACGGCACACCATGCCGCCTCCACCGTATCCTGCCGCGCAAACAGCGCCGAATCGCCGCGCAAGGCATCGCCGATCAGCCGCTCGTAGGCGTCCATCGCGTCGTCCTGCTCGTTGCAGCAGTAGAGCTCGAGGTCGCGGCCGACCAACGCCGTGCCGGGGAGCTTCGAGCGCACGCCGATCGCGATCGCCACGCGCTTCGGCCCGAGGCGAAACCGCACATAGTTGGCGCCTGGGGGCAACGGCTCGTCGACGACGTTTTGCGGCGGCCGCTTGAGCTCGACGATGACTTCGGTCGCGGTGACCGGCAGGCGCTTGCCGGCGCGAATCAGGAACGGCACGCCGGCCCAGCGCCAGGAATCGACGTGGAGGCGCATCGCGGCGAAGGTCTCCACCTGCGAATCCGGCGTCACACCTTTCTCGGCCCGATAGCCGCGATACTGCCCGCGCACGATGTCGCTCGCTGCCAGCGGGCGAACCGCGCGGAGAACCTTCGCTTTTTCGTCGCGCTGCGCATCGCCCCGGTGACTGTACGGCGGCTCCATCGCCAGCAGCGCCGTCACCTGCAGCAGATGATTCTGCACGACGTCGCGCAGTGCGCCGACCGACTCGTAAAACTCGCCGCGGCCTTCGACGCCGAACCGCTCAGCCATCGTGATCTGCACGTTCGCCACGTAGTTGCGATTCCAGACCGGCTCGAGAAACGCGTTGGCGAAGCGGAAATAGTAGAGGTTCTGGATCGCCTCCTTGCCCAGATAATGATCGATGCGAAATATCATCGGCTCGCGAAATACCTGATGCAGCGTCCGGTTCAGCGACCGCGCGGACTCGAGGTCGCGGCCGAACGGCTTTTCGATGACGACGCGCGCCTGCTCGGTGTCGCCCATGCGGCCAAGCGCGGCCACGACGACCGGAAATGCATCGGGAGGAATCGCCAGGTAGTAGAGCGGGCGCACCGACGAGCCGAGCCCGCGACGAATCGCATCGTAAGTCGCGACTTCGCCGTAATCGCCCCGGACGTAATTGAGCAGCGGACTAAGCTTCGCGAACGCCGCGTCGTCCACCAGCCCTTGCTGCTGCAAACTATCGTGCACTATCGCGCGCAGCGTCGACGCGTCGCCCGGCGCGCGCGCGACGGCGATCACGGGAATGCCGAGATGGCCACGGCGCGCCATCGCGAGCAGCGCCGGATAGATCTTCTTGCGCGCGAGATCGCCGGTACCGCCGAAAAGCACCAATGCGTCGGCCCCCGTGGCGTTGCTCAGGGCTTTTCCGCCGCCGAACGGCCCCGGCATCCCGCTGTCCAATTTAAGCATGGTCACGCCCGGTCAGACGGCGCGCTGCTATCGTTGGTTCCGACGCATAGCCGGACGTCGGCCGAACAAGGAGGCAAGCATGAATGCTGCGCAACGGCTGCACGCGCTCGGCCAGAGCCTCTGGCTCGACAATCTGTCACGCGAAATCCTGGACGACGGCACGATAGCCAGGTACATCAGGGAGTTCGCGCTGACCGGCCTCACATCCAATCCGACGATCTTCGACAAGGCCATCCGGAAGACGAGCCGGTACGACCGGAGCATCGCTGAAGTCGCTGGGGGTGTAGATTCGGATGAAGCGATTTTCTTCGGGCTCGCCCTGCAGGATCTGACCCGTGCCGCGGGACTTTTCCAGCCGGCGTTCGAGGCGAGTGGCGGCGCCGACGGCTGGGTGTCGCTGGAGGTCTCGCCGCTGCTCGTCGACGACACCGCAGCGACCATAGCGCAGGCGAAAGCGCTTCATGCCCGTGCAGCGTGTCCGAACCTGTTCATCAAGATCCCCGGCAATCGCGCCGGCATTCCCGCGATCGAAGAGTCGATTGCAGCCGGCATTCCGATCAACGTTACCCTGCTCTTCTCGACCGAGCAATGCCTCGCTGCGGCCGATGCGTACCGCCGCGGCATCGAGCGCCGCCTCGCCGCCAAAATGAAACCGGTGCGCTCGGTCGCTTCGCTGTTCGTCAGCCGCTGGGACAAGGCGGTCGCCGATGCGGTTCCGCCGACCCTTCGCAATCGGCTCGGCATCGCGGTGGCTCAGCAAACCTACCTGGCCTGGCGCGAGATGTACACGACGCCGGCATGGCGACGCCTTGCCGACGCCGGGGTGCCGGAGCAGCGGCTGCTCTGGGCGAGCACCGGGACCAAGGACCCGGCCGCCTCCGATGTGCTCTACGTCGAAGCGCTCGCCGCGCCCGATACGATCGTAACGATGCCCGACGAGACGCTGCTGGCGCTGGCCGATCATGGCGAGGCGAGCGCCGTGTTGCCCGAAGACGGGGGCGATTCACGGTTGGTGATCGCGCAATTCGTGCAGGCAGGCGTCGACATCGCCGCGCTGGCCGAGCGCTTGCAGCAGGAAGGTGCGCAGTCGTTCGCCAAATCCTGGCAGGACTTGATCAGCTGCATCGGGGCCAAGCGCGCCGCCATACCCGCGTCGCACGCCGCCTGACCTCGTTCGCCTTCGCGAAGCCGCCAGTGCGCGCTGCTTTAGCGCCGGTTGGCGGTCCGCAGCAGTTTGCGTAAGCCAAACGCGCCAGCGCCGGCAAGCAACAGCCCCGCGCCGGCGAGCACCGACGTCGAAGGCAGGCTGAATGCGAGCGCCGCGCAGCCGACGAGTCCGCAGATCGCCAGCCAGCGCGGCCATTTTCGCTCGCGCGCGGTGAGCGTCAGCGCGCAGGCATTCGCGATCGCGTAGTAGGTCAAGACCGCGAACGAGCTGAAACCGATTGCGTTGCGGATATCGGACAGCGCGACGATCGCGGCGACGATCGCGCCGGCGGCGACCTCGGCGCGAGCCGGAACGCGGTAACGCGGATGCACGGCATCGAGCAGTGCGGGCAAATCGCGATTCGATGCCATCGCGAACGCGGTACGGCTGACGCCGGCGAGCAGTGAAAGCAGCACCCCGAGCGATGCCACCGCAGCACCGACTCGAATGAGCGGCGACAATGCGGCCCACCGACCCGATTCGATCGCGGCGACCAGCGGCGCCGGCGCTTGCGCCAGCGCGGCGGCGCCAACCGCAAGCAGCGCACTGACCGCCACCGCGGCATAGACGACCAGGGTGATCGCGAGCGCCAGCGGAATGGCGCGCGGTATCGTGTGCGCAGGATCGATGACCTCCTCGCCGAGTGTGGCGATGCGTGCGTAGCCGGCGAAGGCGAAAAAAAGCAGACCGGCAGCCTGCAAAATGCCGTGGACGCCGCCATCGAACAGCGGCTGCAGATGCTCGATGTCCGATCGGCCCCCGAAAGCGACGGCGGCAACGAACACCCCCAGCACCGCCAGCACGACGGCGACGATGGCGCGGGTCAGCAGCGCCGTCTTGCTCACGCCGAAATAATTGACCGCGGTGAGCGCGGCGACGGCGCCGACCGCCAGCGGGCGCGCGAGCCCCGGTGCAGCGTAGTAACCGAAGGTCAACGCCATCGCGGCGCAGCTCGCGAGCTTGCCGATAACAAACTCCCATCCTGCGATAAAGCCCCAGAAGGCGCCGAGGCGCTTGCGCCCGTAGACATAGGTGCCGCCCGATTCGGGATAGAGGCTCGCTAGCTCGGCCGACGAAGTGGCGTTGCAATAGGCGACGAACGCGGCGACCAGGAGCGCGATCAGCAGGCCGGCGCCGGCGGCGTGTGCCGCGGGACCGATGGCGGCGAAAACGCCGGCGCCGATCATCGCGCCCAGGCCGATCGTTACCGCATCGAAGGTCCCGAGCCGGCGCGCAAGACGGCTCGGCTCGTCTCTGCGTTGCGCCGCCGCGGTGAATTTGCCCACCTCAGCCGCCATGATCCTCGGGGCGCTCGACCGGCTCGTCCGCTTCGCCTTCCCACGCATAGCGCTTGTGCGGCGGGACGTCGAGCCGACGCAGTGCGATGGCCAGCACGATGCCGGTCAGTGCGGCGGCCAGGTGCGTTTCCCAGGAAACGCCGGGTTCGATCGGCAACACGCCCCAGGCGAGTGATCCGTAGATGAATGCGACCAGCAGCGAAGCCGCGATCGCGCGCCGGTCGCGGCGGATCACGCCGGCGACGAACACATAGGCGGCCAAGCCATAGATCAATCCGCTGGCGCCGACGTGCACGCCGCCGCGCGCGAAGAGCCACACGGCGATACCCGGGCCAAAGTACACCGCCGGCAACACCTTCGATGAGGCATCGGGATACAGGTGCAGCATCGCCGTTCCGACGACGAGCAACGGAATCGAGTTGGCGATGAGGTGACCGAATCCGCCGTGGAGCAATGGGGCGACGAATATCCCGGCCAGTCCCGCGAGCTCGCGTGGCTGGACGCCGAATCGCTGCAGATCCAGATCGAGCGCCACGTTGAGCGCCTGAATAATCCACAACAGGACGACGAATCCCAGCGAGAGCCTCACGGCGGCGCCGAAGTTGGCTCGGCTCTGCGCCGAGCCGGTGTACGCCGGGTCGGGAATCCGGATCTGCATCGCTATCGGGCTTGACAGTCGGCGGTTGGCCGACTGGAGAGCATGATCCGGATCAATCGCGGCTCGGCGAAATCGTGAAGTCCGACACCGCCCCGTCCTCGAGGAGTGCGCGTCCCAGCCTGGGCACCGCATCCTTGTCGAGCGACCACATGACGATCTGGTATTCGAACAGGTTGGCGGTGCCGTCGAGGCGATAGCTGAGATCGGTGATCGCGAAGCCGTGCTCCTTGACGAAGGCGCGAAGCCACGTCTCGTCGCGCCGTTCGTGTCGATGAAACGCAACCTGGCAGTGCACGTAGAGTTGGACGTGCAGCGTGTCCTCGACGATGCGCAGCAACGACAATGCACCCAGCGTCAGGGCAACCGCGACGGCGCCCTCGAGCAGAAATCCCGTGCCGAACGCCACGCCGATCGCCGAGACGACCCAGACCGACGCAGCGGTCGTCAGGCCGCGCACGGTGAACCCCTCCTTGATGATGACGCCGGCGCCGAGAAATCCGATTCCTGTGACGATGCCCTGGATCACACGGGCCACGTTGGTCTGGGCGCCGCCGGGCGCCGAGTCTGTGAATTGCGCGATGCCGACGAGCAGTGCCGAGGCGAACGACACCAGCGCGTAAGTGCGCAGGCCCGCGGCGCGACCGTGGAAGCTGCGCTCCAATCCCACCAGGCCGCCGGCGACAAGCGCGAGCAGAGGGCGCAGCAACAGTTCGTGCTCGGTCATTCGCGTGGCCTCCGGTCGCGACATCATAGCGAAGATTGGCGCCGGCGGCGCTTTCGAGCGGATGCGATCGGCGAAGGCGCGAGCCGGAGCATTGTTTCCGGCACGGGAAAAGGCGCAGAAGCCTGGCAGCTATAATTCCGGATCAGCGGTAGCGAAAAATCGGGCAAAGCATCTACTGCGAGACCAACCGGCTGCCGATTCTTGAACACCCCACGCGCCGCGCCGTCGTCGGCATCCACCGCGGCTATCGCGCTGTCCGCCACGCTGGCCATTCAGGTCTTCACCGCGCTGTCCGGTGCGGCGATTGCGGTGCTGGCGCCGGAGATCGCGCGCGACTTCGGCGTGCCTGCCAAGCTGGTCGGGATTTTCGTCGGACTGCTCTACGTGGGATCTATGACTGCGAGTCTCGCCTCCGGCCATTTCATCGCGCGCCGCGGAGCGATCCGCGTGTCGCAGCTATGCGTGCTGCTGTGCGCCGCCGGCATCCTGCTGGTCGCGCTGCTGCCTTCGCGCGCGGCCGCGATGCTGGCCGTCGCGCCACTGATCATCGGCCTGGGCTACGGCGCCGTTACGCCAGCCTCATCCGAATTGCTCGCACGCACCGCTCGTCCTGACCGCCTGGCGCTTACGTTCTCGATCAAGCAGACCGGTGTGCCCGGCGGCGCCGCGCTGGCAGGCGCCGTGTTGCCGGCGCTGACGGTCGCGATCGGCTGGCGGCCTGCGCTGCTGTCCGTCGCCGCCTGCGGCGTCGTCATCGCCGCTCTCGCACAGTCGACGCGACGACGGCTCGACGTCATCGGCGCCGACCGTCCATTTTCGCTTGCGGCGCTGATGGCGCCACTGCGCATCGTGCTGCGGGATCGCCGGCTGGCCGAGCTTTCGGTCGTTGGTTACATCTACGCGGCGATGCAGATGTGCCTGATGAGTTTTCTGGTCGTCTATCTGACCGAAGCATTGGACTATCCGCTGATCGCTGCGGGACTGGCCCTGACGACGGCGAATGTCGGCGGCGTCGCCGGCCGCATCGCCTGGGGCGCGATCGCCGATCGTTGGATTGCGCCGCGCCGCATGCTCGGCTTCATCGGCCTCGCCACCGGTGTTTGCGCGTTCGCGGCGGCAAGCTTCAGCGCGGCGTGGCCGCACGCGGCTCTGCTCGCCGTTGCGGCGCTTTTCGGCGCTACCGCAATCGGGTGGAACGGCGTCCAGTTATCCCAGGTGGCAAGGCACGCTCCGCCGGGACAGGCCGGCGCGATCACCGGCGCCTCGGGTTTCATCACCTTCGCCGGCGTTGTCTCGGGCCCGCCGCTCTTTGCGCTGCTCGCCGTCGTTACCGACGGCTACCGAACCGGCTTCGTCGTCTTTGGCTTCCTGTGCCTGCTGTGCGGTGCTGCGCTGCTGGCGCGATCCCGGTGACGGGATGCAAGCCTAGGTCGGATCCGGGACGGGAACGGCTTGCGACTCTCCCGGCGCCAGCGCCGCCGCAATCGCATCGTCGACTTCTTCGAGCCACACGAACGCCAATTGGGCGCGCGCCTCGGGCGGGATCTCCTCAAGGTCTCGCCGGTTGCGCGAGGGCAGCATCACGGTGCGAATGCCTGCGCGCAATGCGGCCAGTACTTTTTCCTTGACGCCGCCGATCGGCAGCACCAGACCGCGCAGGCTGATTTCGCCGGTCATGGCGACGTCCGTGCGCACCGGCCGGTCGGTCAGCAACGACACAAGTGCGACGATCATCGCGACGCCAGCGCTCGGACCGTCCTTGGGCGTCGCACCCGCCGGCACGTGGACGTGGACGTCCGACTTCTCGATGAGCTCCGGCGCAACACCTAGGCGCTCGGCCCGCGCCTTGACCAGCGACAGCGCCGCCTGCGCGCTTTCCTTCATCACTTCGCCGAGTTGGCCGGTCAGGATCAGCTTGCCGTTGCCGGGCATGCGCGCCGCCTCGATGAACAGGATGTCGCCGCCGACCGGCGTCCACGCCAGGCCGGTCGCGACGCCGGGCACGGGCTTGCGCATCGCGACCTCGGCCTCGAATATGCGCGGGCCGAGGATTGCCGGCAGATCGGCGGGGCTGATCTTCACTTGCTGCGCACTGCCCTCGGCGATGCGCACCGCGACGCTGCGGAACACCCTGCCGATCTCGCGTTCGAGGTTGCGCACGCCCGCCTCGCGCGTGTAGTCGTCGATGATGGCCGAGAGCGCCTCGTCGCTGATTTCGCATTGCTCCGGCTTAAGACCGGTGGCCGCGAGCTGGCGCGCCACCAGATAGCGGCGCGCGATCTGCAGCTTTTCCTGCGCGGTATAGCCCGGAAGCTGGATGACTTCCATCCGGTCGCGCAACGGTCCCGGTATGGTGTCGAGGACGTTCGCCGTGCAGATGAACATGACGCCGGACAGATCGAACGGCACGCCGAGATAGTTGTCGCGGAACGTCGAGTTCTGCTCGGGGTCGAGCACCTCCAGCAGGGCGGACGCCGGATCGCCGTGGAAACCGCCAGCCCCGAGCTTGTCGACCTCGTCCAGCATCAGCACGCAGTTGCGCGTGCCCGCCTTGCGCAGGCTCTGGATGATGTTGCCCGGCAGCGAGCCGATGTAGGTGCGCCGATGGCCGCGGATCTCCGCCTCGTCGTGCACGCCGCCCAGGCTCACCCGCACGAACTTGCGCGCGGTCGCCTTGGCGATGCTCTGGCCGAGCGAGGTCTTGCCGACTCCCGGCGGTCCGACGAAGCACAGGATCGGACTCTTGCCCGACGGGTTGAGCTTGCGCACCGCCAGATATTCGAGAATGCGCTTCTTGATCTTCTCCAGGCCGTAGTGATCCTCGTCGAGGATGCGCCGCGCCTCGGCGATGTCGATCGTGCCCTCGGCGTCCGCCGTCCAGGGAAGCTCGATCAGCCAGTCCAGATAGGTGCGCACCATCGAGTACTCGCCGGCGCCTTCGGGCATCCGCTCAAGACGCTTCAATTCCTTGCGCGCCTGCTTTTCGACCTCCTCGGGCATTTTCGCTTCGGTGATGGCCTTGTCGAGCTCGGCGATCTCGCTCGCCGTCTGGTCGCCGTCGCCGAGCTCCTTCTGGATCGTGCGCATCTGCTCGCGCAGCAAGTGCTCGCGGTTCCGGTCATCGATCGATGCCTTGGTGCGCTGGTCGATTTCGCGCGAGACTTTCAGCACCTCGATGCGGTGGGTCAGAAGGTCGAGCAGCTTGTCGAGCCGTGCCTTCAAGTCGAACGTTTCCAGCAGCGCCTGTTTTTCCTCGACGGATACGTCCATGAGTCCGGCGATGAAATCGGCGAGCCGCGCCGGGCCCTCGACGCCTTGCAGCGCCGCGACCATTTCCTCGGGCACCTGAGGCAACAGGCGCAGGATCTCGATCGCGCGCTCCTTCAGATTGAGCGCGCGGCCTTCGATGTCGACGTCGGTCTGGACGGGTTCGTCGATCAGCTGCACCTGCGCGGCCAGCATCGGATAGCCGTCGAGGAACTGCAGCGCACGAAAGCGCTGCACGCCCTGGCAGATCACATGGTGCGACCCGTCGGGTGCGGTGACGTAGCGCAATACCGTCGCGGTGGTGCCCACCCAGTGCAGGTCGTCGGGTCCCGGCTGGTCGGCGTCGCGCCTGCTCTGCAGAAGAATCCCCAGCGGCCGCTGCAGCCGCACGGCTTCCTGCACCGCCGCCCGCGAACGCTCGCGGTCGACGACCAAGGGCACGACCATGCCGGGGAACAGGACGACATTGCGCACCGGGACGATGATCAGCGCGTCGTCGGGTAGCGGGCGCGAGACAGCCTCGCCCTGGCGCTTGCCCTGAGGCGCGAGTGCGTCGGCCCGCGCGGTCGCGTCGGCGCTGGCCGGGATGGGTTCGTTTTCGGTCGGTTCGTTCACAGTGGTCCCGTGCAGGCTGTCTTGCGCAATCGGACTATCAGCAAGCCGTCGCTGGATTCGCGCGTGCCCGCCTCAAGTCGCGTGTCGGGCAGTCGAATCCTTCGCTCGAAATAGCCATACGGAATCTCGAGGCGTTCCACCCCACGGCGCGATCCGGCGAAAGGCAATGGGCACTCGGCGCGTACGACCAGTGTTGTCGACTCGGTGCTCACCTCGATTCGCTCCGGCGGAACGCCGGGGAGAGCAACGACGATGACCACCTCGCGCTCGTCCTCGAACACGTCGACCGGCGGCTCCCAGACCGCATGCGGCCGCGCCGATGCGCTCAGGCGGAAGAATTGCCGGTGGATGCGCTCGGCCTGCTCGATCAGGTCAAAGGCCTGCGCCCACATCAGGTCGGTTGGGCTTCGCGATGGCATCGTGGTCTCTCGTACCCGGTTAGATGTGGGCAATGGCGCCCGGTTCAAGCGCAGCCCCGGCAACCCGCGACTGCCGCCTTTCAGGCTGTCGCAGCGCCGTACCCCCGCTCCTCGAGGTCGATGCGATCCTCCTCCAGACCCTTTTTGACCGCCCTGCGAATGGCGATCTCGAACAGCGGCTTCAGCAAGCGCTTGATGCCGGTGGCGGGCGCTTCGGCACGGAATGTCACGAGCGTCGAGTCGGCGCCGACCGAAGCAAATCCCTGGTGGAAGCGCAAGCCCTTGTTGGCGCCGGCGACGACTTCCGAGGAAAGGCTTCCGTCGGCATTACGATGCTGCACGAGCTCATCGGACTGCAGCATGCCGAGCAGCCGCACCTCCTGGCGGAAGCGGCAGTCGTCGCCGTCCTCCGAAAGCACGGTCAAGCCTATGTCCGGGTGGACGCGGTGGCGCTCGTGGTGCCGCATGTCGCCGAATTGGCGGCTGACGACCGCAAGCGGGCGGCGGATCGTTGCTTGTACCTCGACGTTGATCATAGCCATCGTGACGATCTCCTCGCGTGACACGCATCGCGCTTATCCGAAGGCGGGAAATCGCGATTGCCGGGCCGATCGGTTATGCTACAACAGACGTCCCGATTTTCCTGCTCGCAACCGAGTGTGCTGCGCGATCGAACAAGCGCTTCCTTGCCCCCGCGCGCGGCCCTGCCCGCATGACGAACCTCTGGAAGAACACTGGCCTTTGGATGCGATCGAAGCCTTGACTACGCGGGCGAGCCCGCTCGCCCTGACCGAGCCTGCGCCGGACGCGGGCGCGCTGGCCGCGATGCTGCGCGCCGCCGCACGCGCGCCGGACCACGGCAAGTTGAAGCCCTGGCGCTTCATCGTGATCGCCGGGGAAGCACGCAACGCTTTCGGCGACGTGCTGGCCGAGGCCCTGCGCAAGCGCGAGCCGGAACTGCCCGAATCGGCGATAGACAAGGAGCGCGGCAAGCCGCTGCGAGCGCCGCTGATCGTCGTCGTCGGGGCGCGGGTGCGCGATCACAAAAAAGTGCCTGCCGTCGAGCAGATCGTGGCGGCGGGCGCCGCCGCGCAGAATATCCTGGTGGCCGCGCATGCGCTGGGCTTCGGCGGCTTCTGGCGCACCGGCAATGCTGCCTACGACGACGGCGTCAAGGCCGCGCTGGGCCTGCACGTGGGCGATGCGATCGTCGGATTCCTTTATCTGGGCACGCCGGCCGTGCCCGCCCCGCCGCCCGCATCGTCCAATCATGCCGCGCAGGTAGCGCACTGGACCGGGCCGCCCGATCACGATGCCGGACCTTGAGTGCGCCGGCGATCCTAAGTTATCGTCCGACTGCTGCACGAACCCTCCGGACCCGACAACACCCAGATAAATGCCCATGAAGATTCGCATCATCGGCGCATGGCTTGCGGTGTTGTGCATGATGGCCGGATCGGCCGACGCGCAGGCCCCCGCCCGTCCGTTGGCGCCGGTGCGCGTCATCAGCTTCGACGGGGGCTGGAACCTTGCGGTCTGGGCGGCGCAGCGGCAGGGATTTTTCGAGGCGAACGGCGTCTCGGTGCAGCTCGCCTATACGCCGAGCTCCGGTTTTCTGATCGCTTCGCTGTTCGACGGCAAGCAGGACATCGCGCTGGCGCTGATGGACAACCTGATCGCCTATCAGGAAGGCCAGGGCGAGGTCAAAATCGCCGAGTCACCCGACCTCGTTGCAATCCTCGGGGGTGACGGCGGATTCCTGTCGGTGGTGGCTGCTCCTGGCATCAAATCGTTCGCCGATCTCAAGGGCAAGACGCTGTCGGTCGACGCCCTCTCCACCGGCGCCGCGTTCGTCCTGCGCGAGCTGGTCGCGAAAAACGGCCTCACCGACGACGACGTCAAATACGTGCGCGCCGGCGGGACGTCCAATCGGTACGTCGAGCTTCTCGCCGGCAAGCACGATGCCACCCTGCTGCGTACGCCGTTCGAATTGCTGGCGCAGAATCGCGGTTACCGCGTTCTGGCCAGCGCAGACATGCTTGGGGCCTACCAAGGCACCGCCGGGTTCGTCCGACGCTCGTGGGCCGAGGCGCACGAGGCAGCGGTGCTCGGTTTTCTCAAGGGATATCGCGCCGGCGTCGATTGGATCTACCAGCCCGGCAACCGGGAAATAGTCGAGGCACTGCTGGTCGCCAATATCCGCGACATGACGCCGGCGCTCGCGCGGCAGTCGTACGATCTCCTGCTGGCGCAACCCGGCGGTATCTATCCGGACGCGCGGCCCAACGTGGCCGGCATCGGCACGGTGCTCGCGCTGCGTAGCAAGTATGCGACGCCGCCGAAGATCTTGAACGACCCAGCGCGCTACATCGACCTCCGGTTCTACGACAAGGCTTTCCCCCGCTGACAACGACCGGAAGATGTCACCGCATGGCTAAGAAAAAACGTAGCGACCCCAAGATCGTCCGGCCCGATGACATCGATCCCTCCTACCGCTGGGATCGTCCGTTGCAGGCGCCCGGACACACGCAGGTCGACTTCGAGGAGAGGGTCAATTTCCGCCGGCTGCACGACTACCGGCTCGCCCGCACGCGCGCGGCACTGGCCGGATCGGGGCTCGGTGCCTTGCTGTGCTTCGATCAGCACAATATCCGCTACATCACCAGTACCGTCATCGGCGAGTGGGCGCGCGACAAGCTGACGCGGTACGCGCTCCTCACCGGCAACGGCGATCCGTACATCTGGGATTTCGGCTCGGCGGCCAAGCATCATCGGCTGCACGCGCCGTGGCTGCGGCACGACCACTGTCGCGCCGGACTGCTGGGGTTGCGCGGCGCAACCGGCTCGGACATCACGCTGTTTCGCGATGCCGCGCGCGAGATCAAGTCGCTGCTCGATGCCGAAGGTGTGGGCAAGATGCCGCTGGGCCTCGACGTCGTCGAGCCGCCGATGCTGTTCGAGCTGCAGAAGCTCGGAATTGAAGTGCGCGATGGGCAGCAGACATTGCTCGAGGCGCGCGAGGTCAAGAACATCGACGAGCTGACCCTGCTCAACATGGCCGCCGCGATGGTCGACGGCGTCTACCAGGACATCGCCGAGGCGCTGAAGCCCGGCGTCAGGGAGAGCGAGATCGTCGCTCTGGCCACCGCGCGTCTTTACGGCATGGGGAGCGACTGCGTCGAAGCGATCAATTCGATTTCCGGCGAGCGCTGCAGCCCGCATCCGCACAACTTCACCGACCGTCTCATCCGACCCGGCGACCAGGCGTTCTTCGACATCATCCAGTCGTTCATCGGCTATCGCACCTGCTATTACCGCACGTTCAACGTCGGGCGGGCGACGTCGGCGCAGCGCACCGCGTATCGCAAGGCGCGCGAGTGGATGGACAAGGCGATCGCGGCATTGAAGCCCGGCGTGACGACCGACAAGATCGCACGCGCACTGCCCAAGGCTGGCGACATCGGCTTTTCCAGCGAAATGGAAGCCTTCGGCCTCAACTTCTGTCACGGCCTCGGCCTGGGCCTGCACGAGAGACCGCTGATCTCCCGGCTCAATTCGCTGAAGGAGCCGATCGAGCTCAAGGTCGGAATGGTGTTCGCCGTCGAAACCTATTGCCCGGCCAGCGACGGCATCTCGGCCGCGCGCATCGAGGAGGAAGTGATCCTGACGCCGGACGGACCGAAGATCATTTCGCTGTATCCGGCCGAAGAGTTGCCGATCGCCAACCCCTACTGAGGAGACGCATGATGGTCAAAGGCAATCCGGTCGAGCTCGACCGCCTGTTCGAACACGCACTCAATGCCGGCGACATCGATGCCCTGGTGGCGCTGTACGAGCCGCAGGCCGCATTGATGCCTTCCCCCGGCAACGTCGTCGTCGGCGCCGCGGCGATACGCGAAGCGCTGGCCGGATTTCTCGCCGCCAAGCCGACGATCACGACGTCGGGCAAGCTCGTCGCGCAGACCGGCGACGTTGCGCTGCTGGCCAACCGGTGGACACTCAACATGACCGGCCCGGATGGCAAGCCGACGACGATGACCGGCAATGCGGTCGAAGTCGCGCGACGACAGCCGGCCGGACACTGGCTGTTTGCGATGGACATGCCGTTCGGTCTCGACGCCGGCCAAGCGTAAGGACCGCCGATGTCCGACAACGCGCGCATCGGCTGGATCGGCATCGGCCGCATGGGTTACGCGATGGCGGCGCGGCTCGCGAAACAGGGCGCCGATCTGACCGTATGGAATCGCACTCGCGCCAAAGCCGAGCCGCTGTCGAAGCACGGCGCGAAAATCGCCTCGGCGCTTTCCGAGCTCGCGGCTTGTGACATCGTGTTCGTCATGGTGTCGACCTGGGACGACGTGCGCGAGGTGATCGCGGGGCCGGGTGGCCTGTTGTCTGCAGACGCGCCGCGCACGCGCCTCATCGTCGAATGCTCGTCGATCTCGCTCGAAGGATCGGCCGAGCTCCGGTCGCTGCTCGCCGAGCGCGGCATCGAGCTTCTCGCAGCGCCCGTCTCGGGCAACGCCAAGGTGATCGAGGCGGGACGACTGTCGTTCGTCTGCTCGGGCCCGCGGCCGGCCTTCGACCGCGCGCTGCCGTACCTGCGCATGATCGCGCCCGCGGCGAGTTATGTCGGTGAGGGCGAGCTCGCACGCATTGTGAAGATCTGCCACAACGTCTTTCTGGGCGTCGTGATCCAGTCGCTTGCCGAGATCACGGTGCTCGCGCAAAAAGCCGGCGTGCCGCGCCACGCCTTTCTCGACTTCATCAATCAGAGCGTGATGGGCTCGACCTTCACGCGGTACAAGACGCCGGCGCTGGTCAACCTGGATTTCAAGATCACGTTCACGCCGGCGCTGCTGCGCAAGGACCTCGACCTGGGCCTGAACGCCGGGCGCGAGTTCGACGTGCCGATGCCGCTCGCGTCGTTTACCCGCGACCAGGTGCAGGCACTGATAGGCTTGGGGCTCGGCGACGAGGACTTCGCCAAGCTGATCGTGCTGCAGGCGCGCGCGTCCGGCATCGAACTCGAGCCGGAGAACGTGCCGGTCAACGACGGGCTTGCCTGAAGTACCGCGGCTTCGGCCGCGGCGCGTTAACCGATGCGTTCGCGCCGACCGCGACCGACCAAGTCGACCATCACCGCCGCAAGCAGCACGACGCCGACGACCAGCGGCTGCCACTGGGCGCGAATGTCGAGCAGGTTCATCCCGTTGATGACCAGCGCCAGGATGATCGCGCCCAGCACCGTCCCCATCACGCTGCCGACGCCGCCGAATAGCGAGGTGCCGCCGATCAGCACAGCGGCGATCACCGGCAGCAGCAGCGGCTCGCCCATCCCCGAGTCGGCGGCGTTGACCCGCGCCAGGAAGACTACGGCGGCGAGACCCGACATCAGCCCACTAAGCATGTAGACCAGCATCTGCCGGCGGCGCACCGGGATGCCCGACAGCCGCGCAGCCTCGGGATTGGCGCCGATCGCATAGATCTCCTGTCCGAAATTGGTCGCGCGCAGAAACACCGTCGCGGCGACCAGCACCGCAGCCATCAGGTAGACCGGCACCGGCACGCCGAACAGGAAACCGGTGCCCAGCGCGCGAAACCCCGGCGGAAAGCCGAAGATCTCCTGTCCGCCCATGTAATGAAACGCGAGGCCCTGCAGGATCCAGAGCATTGCGTACGTGGCAAGAAACGGCGGCAATCGCAATAGCGTCACCGCGAGCCCGTTCACCGCGCCCGCCGCAGTGCCGCACGCCAGCGCAGTCGCCACACCCAGCCACGGCGGCAGACCCGACTTGATCACACCGGCGGCGAGGCACGCCGACAGGGTCAGATTCGCCGCCACCGACAGATCGAAGCCGCCGCACAAGATCACCAGCGTAAGGCCGGCGGCCAGCAGGAAAATGAGGCTCGCCTGGCGCAGGACATTGAGCACGTTGGCCGTCGACAGGAACGCGTCGCTGGCCAGCGCGAGCAAGAATCCGATCAGCAGGATCAGTGCCGCCCGCAGAGCGAGCGCACCGGCATCTCCGGCCAGACGATGCCTCCACTGTCCGCGCAGACGCACTGCGGCTGCGCCCGACATCATGCCGTTTGCACGCGACGGCTCTTGCGCAGACTGTCGATGACGATCACCAGCAGGATCAGCGCGCCGATCGACACGACCTGCAGCGACGACTCGACGCCGAGAAGGTCGAGCGCGTTGCGCAATACGGTGATCGTGGCGACGCCCAGCACCGTGCCGAGCAGGCGGCCGTCGCCGCGCTCGAACGAGGTGCCGCCGAGAACGACCGCGGCGATAGCGTCGAACTCCATGCCGATCGCCACCGTCGGATGCGCGGCGTTCATGCGGCCGGTCAACAGCAGCGCCGCCACGCCCGATACGAGTCCGCCGAACGCGTAGATCGCGATGTGATACGCCCACGCCGGCGCGCCGGCGAGCACCAGCGCATCGCGATTGCCGCCGATCGCGAAAACGTATGTGCCGAAGCGCGTGTAATGAAGCAGCAGGTAGGTGGCCAGCCACGTCGCCAGCGCGACCAGCAGCGGGAACGGCACGCCGAAAACATCCAGCGCGTACAGAGTCGCTATGCCGGAGCCCAGTCCCGATACGGCGTTGCCTTCGGTCAATACGAGCGAAGCCCCTTCGGCGATGCCGAGCGTTCCCAACGTGACGACGAACGGAGGCAAGGCCAGCAGCGAGACCATCGCGCCGTTGGCGACGCCGAAAGCCAGCCCGACTGCGATCGACGCCGCCAGCGCGCTCGCGATGCCGTGTCCTCCGGCCAGCGACTCGGCCATCACGACGCTGCACAGGCTCAGGACCGCGCCGGCCGAAAGGTCGAGTCCTTCGCTCATGATGATCAAGGTCATCGGCATCGCCAGCATCAGCAGGATCGAGGCTTGCAAGCCGAGATTGGCGAGATTGCGCGCGGAGGCGAAGCCGTTCACGGCGAAAAACGCACCTGCCACCAGCAGCAATCCGATCGGAAGGATCGCCGGCAGCGGACGTGCCAGCCGCTCGACCGAACGCGAGGAAGCTGACACGGGCATCTCTCGTTACCTCTCGTGCATCGCCAGCCGGAGGATGTTCTCCTCCGAGAGCTCGGCCCTGTCGAGCTCGCCGCCGATCCTGCCGGCGCGCATTACATAGGCGCGGTCGCAGACGTGGACGATCTCGGTCAACTCGGAGCTGATCAGCAGGACGGCTGCACCGTGTTCGACCAGGCCCTCGATCAGCGCGAAGATCTCACTCTTGGCGCCGACGTCGATGCCGCGGGTCGGCTCATCGAACAGGAAAAGCCGGCACCCGGCGGCCAGCCACTTGCCGATGACGACCTTCTGCTGATTGCCGCCCGAAAGCACGCGCGCCAGCCGTCGCGGCGCCGGTGGGGTCACGCGCAGCCGGTCGATCAACGCGCGCGCATGCCGGTACGCCGCTCCTGCGCGATACCAGCCGCGTGGAAAAAGCTTCCACAGGCTTGCGACCAGCAGATTGTCCTGGACCGAGCGCTTGAGCGCTAGGCCTTCGAGCTTGCGGTTCTCCGGGATCAGCGCGACGCCGCGCGCGACGATTTGCTCGGGTCCGCCCTCGACGACCGCGCCCGAGATCTGGACCTCGCCGGCGACGATGGCGTCGGCGCCGAAAATCGCGCGCGCGACCTCGGTGCGCCCGGCGCCAATCAAGCCGGACAAGCCGACGATCTCGCCTTCGCGCACGTTGAGGTCGACATCGCGCACGCCGGTCGCGGTCGTCAATCCGCGCACGTCGAGCACGATCTTGCCCACCGTGCCGTACCGACGGCGCTTGTACACGGCGCCGACCGCGCGTCCGACCATCATACCGATCAGCTGATCGGGCGTCGCCTCGCCCGCGGGCAAGGTTGCCACGCGTCGCCCGTCGCGCAGCACCGTCACCCGGTCCCCGAGCTCGAAGACTTCCTGCATCCGGTGCGAGATGTAGACGATGGCGACACCCGAGGCGCGAAGCTGCCGGATCAACGCAAACAGCGCGTTGGACTCACGCTCGGAAAGCGCCGCAGTCGGCTCGTCCATCACCAGAATGCGGGCGCGCTGCGACAGCGCCTTGGCGATCTCGACCATCTGCTGCTGCGCGATCCCGAGGTCCACAGCGAGGGCCCGCGTGTCGTAGTCGAGTCCGAGCTCGTCGAGCACGGCACGCGCCTCGCGATGCATCCGGGCGTGATCGATCAGGCGCGTCAGCAGCCGCCGCGGCTCGCGTCCGAGAAAGATGTTTTGCGCGAGATCGAGGAAAGGAACAAGCGAGAATTCCTGAAAGATCACGGCGATGCCAAGCCGCCGCGCATCGGCCGGCCGCGCGATGTCGACCCGTTTTCCCTCGTAGAGGATGGTTCCGGCGTCGGCACGGTACGCGCCGTAGAGCACCTTGATCAGCGTCGACTTGCCGGCGCCGTTTTCGCCGAGCAGCATGTGCACCTCGCCCGCATGAAGCTCGAGGCTCACGTCGTCGAGTGCGCGCACGCCGGGAAAGGTCTTGCTGACGTTGCGCAGCGCCAGAAGCGGAACCGGCGAAGCGGGCTGCCCGGATCCGCCGCCGTCGTTAGCGTCGCGGGTCACGGGCGGCGATCACGGGCGTCCGATCACGCAACTGAGGCGATCAGCCGAGCGGACGCACGGCGATCATGTCGAGCTCTACCCGCGCACCGGGCGTGGAGAGCGAGTTGATACAGATCGTCGTGCTTGCCGGCTTCCAGTCGCCGAAATACTCGCTCAGCACCTCGACCATGCCGTCCATGTCCCGCATGTCGGTCAGGTACTTGGTGACCTTCACGACATGCCGCCAGGTCAGTGCCTGGTCGTCGAGGACCAGCTTGATACCTTCCATCGCGCGCCGGGTTTGCGATTCGATGTCGATCGGGTGGCGATGCTCGTCGGCGACGTGCGGATGCCGGTGGTAGAGCGGCGACGAGGTCGAGCCCGAGATGAAAACGATGTCGGCCGGCCCGGCAACACGAACGGCCGGCGCATACGGCATGTAGCGCTCCTGATCCGGTCGCGGGTGCACCGCCGCGATGCGCTGTGCGATACCGGTGCTCTCATTGCCCGCCATCTGCCCTCCTTGCGAAACCAGGGCGCGCGACCCTTGGCGATACGCGCGCTTCGCAATCACTATTTCGCGTAATCCTCCCATTTCGGGCAGGTGCGTTTTTCCGCCGGAATCTCGAACGGTCCCGTCGTGGTCTTGTCGATAACTATCCCCTTGATCACGATGGTGTCGGGCACGGTTTCCTTGCGCAGGCTCCGCACCGCCGCCATCGTGGCCAGGCAGCCCATCTTGTAGCCGTTGAACTCGGCGGTCGCGAGCAATCGTCCCGCCTTGATCGCTTCGATCGATTCCGGCACGCCGCCGATACCGACGACCTTGGTCGCCTTCTTGCCCGCGGCCTCCAGCGCCTCGATCGCGCCGAATGCCATTACGTCGGCGGCGGCCATCACGCCGTCGATCGACGGATTCGACTGGACCAGGTTTTCCATCACCTGCAGCGCTTGGAGCCGCTGATAATTAGCCGGCTGGGAAGCGAGCAATTTGACGCCCGGGTTTTCTTCGATCGCCTTGTTGAAGCCGCGCACACGATCGTCGCTGGTGGTCGCCCCCTTGACGCCTTCGATGATAACGACGTTACCCTTGCCGCCGAGCGCCTTGATCAGATAGCGGCCTGCATCGAGACCCAGGTTGTAATCGTCTGCGGCGACGTAGCTTACGAACTTGCCGCCGCGAACGCGATCGTTGTAATTGACCAGCGGGATGCCCGCGGCGTTGACCTTTTCGATCGCCGGCACGACGCCGCGCGGATCGACCGCCATGAACAGGATCGCGTCCGGCTTCTTGACGGTGACGTCCTCGATCTCGGAAAGCTGTTCGGCAAGATTGTTCGGCCGGGTCGGCGCGTAATGCGTGACCGGGCCGGCGCCCATGTCTTTCGCCGCCGCCTCGACACCGGCGCGGACCAGCGCAAAATGCGGGTCGACCTGGTTCTTATAGAACGCCGCCAACCGCTCGCCCGCCGCGCTCGCCGGTGCGGCAGACAGCGCCGCGCCGCTCGCCGCGGCTACCAGCGCAACCCATTGCAGGACCCGACTGTTCTTCATCGCTTTCTCCTGTTCCAATCCGGCCGCTGGCTCGATCCGCGGGCCGCCCGCAGGGCTTGAATCTTACCGCATGCGATCGCGGAACGAGGCAAAACGGTCGACGCCAGTGCGCCCGGGTCGCACAGGACGCGCCGGCTTCCGATGAGGCCGAATGCAATCACCCCCCAACCTCAAAGCACGCCCTGTTTGGCCCGCCGCGTCCGGTCACCGCGGCAGCGGCTCCCTCCTGCGCCCTCGGCAACCATGCCCTGATCAACGCGCTCGGGCCCATCGCCGTGGCAATGGGTCCTGTGCAGCATCGCCGTTTCGGATTACACTCGACCCCGATTTCGCTCGGCAGAACGATCCCGCCGCCCCCAATGGCCATTCCCGCCAGCCTCACTTCCTCGTCGACGGCAACACCGGCGACACTGATATCGATTCGCGATCTCAAAACGCATTGCAGCAGCTGCAGCATGCGCCAGCTATGCCTGCCGGTAGGGTTGGATCCCGATGCCCTGCGACAGCTCGACGCGGTGGTGACCAATCGGATCCGCTTCAAAAAAGGCGACAAGGTCTACCGCGCCGGCGAAGCCTTTAGCGCCCTGTTTGCAATCCGCCTCGGTTCTTGTAAGACCACCGTTCTCGCCGAAGACGGGCGCGAGCAGATCACCGGTTACCACATGCTCGGCGACATCATCGGCATGGATGGTATCGGCACCGAGCGCCACGGTTGTGAAGCGGTCGCGCTCGAGGATACCGAGGTTTGTGCACTTCCCTTTGATCGCCTCGAGGAACTCGCGCGCAACGTCGCTCCGCTGCAACACAATCTCCACCAATTCCTCTCCCGTGACATCGGACGCGACCAGAACATGATGCTGATGCTCGGTAGCATGCGTGCGGAGGAGCGTCTCGCGGTTTTTCTGCTCAACCTCTCTGACCGGTATCGGAAGCGGGGCTACTCGTCTACCGAAATCGTGCTGCGGATGACGCGCGAGGAAATCGGCAGCTACCTTGGCCTCAAGCTGGAAACGGTGAGTAGGCTGTTCTCGCGCTTCCAGGAAGAGGGGGTGCTTCAAGTGCAGGGCCGCGTGTTGAAATTGCTCGATTTGCCGGCACTGAAGCAACTCGCCGGTCAGCGCTGCTGAGACGACGCCGGCGCTTGCGCGTCGCACTCGCGCCGCGGGCGAGGCCGACGGCAGTTCCCCGGCAACCGCTGCCAGCGGGTGCCGGGCGCAAAGTCTCGCCACTGCGCATGCCAGGAATCGATACTTTCATGACTTACATCACGGTTTCGAAGGCTGCATCGCGCTATGTTGGGCATCGTTCCAACATCCCGGAGACATCGTGATTGCAGGGGTCGGCGACATTGATCGCGTCTTCCGAGACGTCGCAAGCCCTGCGATTGCCGGTCTACCGTCCCTGACTGCGAGACACCCATGACCAAGTCCTACCGTGAAATCACCCGCTCGGTATCGTCTTCGTTGGCAAAGCTGCGCGCGGATACGCCCGATGTCCTCACGGCGTTCAGCGCCCTGGCAGAGGCAGCGACGCGCGAAGGCGCCCTTACCCACAAGACCAAAGAACTTATCGCGCTCGCGCTGGGCGTGGCAGGGCATTGCGACGCCTGCCTTGGATTTCATCTGAAAGCGCTGACCAGACTCGGGGCGACGCGAGCCGAGGTCGAAGAAGCGCTCGGCGTTGCGGTCTACATGGGCGGCGGCCCGTCGCTGATGGTCGCCGCGGATGCGCTGGCGGCGTTCGAAGAGCTGCAAGTACCGGCTTGAGGCGGCGAAGCGGGCGACCGGTCGCGATGACCAACCCGTCCCTCGACTGGATGCCCGCGGGCGTCAGGGAACGCTCGATCGTGCGCAAGCTCGAGGCGGGGCAGACGCTTTTTCGCCAGGGCGACAAAGCCTCCGCCATATTCGAGGTGGAGCAGGGCCGAGTCCAGCTGATCCGGCACACGGTTGACGACCATCCAGTGGTCATGCATACGGCCCTGCCGGGGCACCTGTTCGCCGAAGCGGCGCTGTTCGCCGGCGCTTATCAATGCGATGCCATAGCTCCGGTCGCCGCGCTTGTTCGCGCCTATGCCAAGCGCGAGTTGCTCGCGTCGCTTCGAGCCGACCCTGCGATGGCCGAACGCTTCATGGCGGCGCTCGCGCATCAGGTTCATGCGCTCCGGGCAAGGCTCGAGGAGCGGAATATCCGATCGGCACGGCAGCGGGTGCTGCACCACCTGTCGCTCCGAGCCGGCGACGACGGACGCACGATGCGGCTCACTGGAACCCTGGTCGAACTGGCTGCCGAGATCGGCCTCACCCACGAGGCGCTTTACCGAACGCTCGCCGCACTCGAAAGGGACGGAATCGTCCGGCGAACCAAGTCCGCGATCGTCCTGCGCAGGCGGCCCGCACTATGATCACGATCATACAGACCGACAGCCGATCGGATTAGAGTCGTCGGCATCAACGTCCAAGGACCAATCGATGAACAGATTCGCGCGCAGCATCGTCACAATCGCGACGGCCACGGCGCTGGCCGGCACCGCCGTCGTTACCAGCATCGAGCCTCTTCGCGCAGCATCACCCGAGGAGCCCGCTGCAGCGGTGCCGCCCGCGGCCGGTTACGCGACCGGCGACCATGGTCAGCCGGGGCCCGGCGCCATGGCAGGTCATGATCACATGGGTACCGCAGGCGGCGCGATGCCCGGGATGATGCCCCCGCACGGGTCGATGATGGATATGCATGCGATGCACGCCATGCATGCCCGGCAGATGGAAAGCGCGGTTTCCGTCTCGTCGGGTCAGGATGCCTTCGGCGCGATCCAGGAAATCGTCGCCAGGCTCGAAGCCGATCCGGCCACCGACTGGTCCAAGGTAAACCTCGAAGCGTTGCGGCAGCATCTTATCGACATGAACGAAGTGACGCTGAGAGCGGACGCCACAGCAACCCCGGTCGCAGGCGGACTCTCGGTTGCGATCACGGGCAGCGGGCGGACGCTCGCGGCGATCCAGCGGATGGTGCCCGCACATGCGCAGGAGATCGACGGGCTGAATCATTGGCGCGTCACCGCCGCTGCGCTGTCCAACGGCATGTCGTTGACGGTGACGTCCGACGATCCGAAGGAAGTTCAGAAGATACGCGGCTTGGGATTCATCGGTATCCTGGTGACCGGCTCGCACCACAAGCCGCATCACTTGGCGATGGCCCGAGGCGAATTTCCCCACGCCCATTAGGACTCGCGCCGGCCCCGGCGCGAGCAAGCTGCGCGGCCGCAACAGCGAGCGCGCCGGGACACCGAAGCGCTGCCCGCAGCGCTGCCGATTGGCCGGCCCTAGCTCCGGCTAGCCGACCGCCGGGTCACGCGGGGCGCGTGTTGCTTGGCGCGCTTCGCTGTGCTGGCGCGTTTCACGGTCTTCGGGAGAGACGTCTTGGCCCGGCGGGTCGTCCTGCGCTTTGCGGAGACAACCGGCGTCGTCGCGCGCTTGGCCACGCTCTTGCGTGGCTTGGATAGGCTCGGCCTTCGCTTCGAGACCGCACCTTTCGCCTGCAAGGCCTCGGACATTCCGATCAGGATGCCGCTGGCGAGCGTCGCAAAGTTCTGCGTAAGGAGGTGCGCCGTCCTGAACCCCGTCTCGCGCTGCTTGCGCAAGGCCATTTGTGCCCGCTTTGCGAAGTCCCGGGCGGTGGCTGCCGCCTTGGCTCCGGTGCCTGTCCCGGTCAGCTTCTTTTTCTGCAGCACCTGGGCCCACTGCGCGCCGATCCTTTCGCCGGCGCTATCAGCCGACTTCGCCACGCTTTGCAGCAACGCGTCTTCGTACCGCTCGAGATCGCGCGAGGCCTGCTTGAGATAGGAGTCCTCGTAATCCTGGCCAGCGCTTCCCAGCCGGTCGAGCGCGACCCTGGTCGCCTCGACGACGTTGAGCAGGGCGTCGTCCATGCCTGCCAGCGCATCGGCCAGCGCTTTTTCGACGTTCATCTCGCGGTCGACCACGCCGAGAGTCACGCCCACGGTGACGTTTTCCAGCACACCTTTTATCTGCTCCAGCGTGAGCTCGCGGCGCTCGAGCGCCTTGAGGGTTAACGCGCGCACCGTCGTGCGCAGATTTGCTCCCTGCCTGGTGGACTCGCTGGCCAATCTCTTCAGGACGTCATCGGTATCGATTGCGGGGTGCTTCATGGCTTTTCTCTTGGCTTGGTCAATGGGCGGGCCCGGGATGGTCGGAAAGGCTGAAGCTCCTGGGTCAACACATGTTGCGCCAGGATCCGCGCTCGTCCCTTGACCTGTGTCAACCAGGCCGAGTGCGCCAGCAGCGTCGGTCGAGCCGTTCGCCTCGCCCGGGAAGCCGCCATCTTGATCTGTCTCAAGGTACGGACGCCGGTCGCCTGTCAGGATGCCGGCTATGGCTGCCACGATATTGACCGCCCCGTTCCCGCGCCTATCGTTCGATCCGGACCTGGTCCGCAAGTACGACGGCTTGGGACCGCGCTATACGTCCTATCCGACGGCGGACCGCTTTACTGAGGCGTTCACCGCCGAGCATCTGGCCAACGCTCTGCTCGACCGCCTCGGGGAGCAACCGCCGCAGCCGCTATCGCTGTACGTTCATGTACCGTTCTGCAACACGATCTGCTACTACTGCGCGTGCAACAAGGTCATTACCAAGAATCACAAGAGATCGGCAAAGTACATCGAATACGTCGGCAAGGAAGTCGGCATGTTGTCGGCGATGGTCAGTGCCGCGTCGGCGGTCAGGCAACTTCACTGGGGAGGCGGGACGCCGACGTTCCTTTCGGCCGAGGAGATGACGCTCTTGATGCGCATGCTCCGCGACAATTTTGACTTCGCCGATGACGCGGAGTGCTCGATCGAAATCGATCCGCGCAAGGTGACCGATACGACGATCGCGTTGCTGGCCGATCTCGGCTTCAACCGCATGAGCCTCGGCGTGCAGGATTTCGATACCGACGTGCAGCGAGCGGTCAATCGCATCCAGAGCGAGGCGGAAACACGGGCGGTGATCGATACGGCGCGCGAGAACGGCTTTCGCTCCCTCAATGTCGATCTCATCTACGGCTTGCCCAGACAGACGGTCGCAGGATTTGCGGTGACGCTGGAAAAAGTGCTTGCTGCGGATCCGGATCGTATTGCGCTCTACAGCTATGCCCACGTGCCTCACCTGTTCAAGCCGCAGCGGCAGATCAGCGAAGCCGAGCTTCCGTCGGCCGAGCAAAAACTCGCAATCCTGGCGCTGGCGATCGACAAGCTGACCGACGCCGGATACATCTATATCGGCATGGACCATTTCGCCAAGAGCGACGACGAGCTGACGCTGGCGCAACGCGCGGGCAAGCTGCACCGCAACTTCCAGGGCTATTCGACGCACGCCGACTGCGATCTGCTCGCCTTCGGGATTTCGGCAATCGGCAAGATCGGCCCGACGTACAGCCAGAACGTGCGGACGCTGGACGAATACTACGATCGGCTCGACGCCAATGCGTTGCCCTGTTTCCGCGGCTGGAAGCTCGGCGCCGACGACAGGCTGCGACGCGACGTGATCCAGGCGTTGATGTGCCAGTTCACCGTCGACTTCGGCGCGATCGAATCCGCGCACGACATTTCGTTTGACGATTACTTCGGCCCGGAGCTCCAGGCGCTCGAGGCGCTGGCGACCGACGGGCTCGTCGAAATCGCGCCTGAGCGCATCAGCGTAACGTCGCGAGGCCGGTTGCTCGTCCGGACCGTCGCGATGATTTTTGACCGCTACCTGCGTGCACAGCAGGTACCGGCACGCTACTCGCGCGTCATCTGAGACGCGCTCCCGGCCACCGGTCCGAATGCGTCGACCGCGGTGGCGCTGCGCCGTTCAGTCGGGCGGTGGCTCGGACGCGCGCTCGGGTACTCGCACCACGTAGACGCTACAGGGAGCGTTTGCTGTGACGCTCGAGGCGACCGAACGCCACCATGCCAGGGCGCGCTGAGTCGGGCCCGGCGCCCCCAGGACGATCAGGTCGACGTGATTGGCGCGCGCGAGATCGAGTAGCGTCCCAGTCGCATTGGCCGCTGCCACGACATGCAGCGAAACGCGCGATGCGGGC
>Ga0207677_10000243_pt1 | contig 42167 bp, 29 predicted proteins | sample KBSMisM42_FD_184311 | JGI IMG/M metagenome (GOLD analysis project Ga0207677, IMG submission 184311) | Miscanthus rhizosphere microbial communities from Kellogg Biological Station, Michigan, USA - KBS Miscanthus M4-2 (SPAdes) (version 2) | ecosystem: Host-associated > Plants > Roots >...
GGGGGGCGCGGATACGCACAACCAGACGTCGGGCGTCGCGCACTTTGCGGCGGATTCGGATGAAGACTGCATCGCCACGATTCGCGAGCTGCTGTCGTACGTGCCGTCGAACAACATGGAAGAGCCGCCGCACGTTGCGACGAGCGACGACGTGAATCGCGTCGACGAGCAGCTCGACACGTTCATCCCCGATTCACCCAACCAGCCGTACGAGATCCGCGATCTGATCCGGACGATTGCGGACGAGGATCACTTCTTCGAAGTGCATCAGCATTTCGCGCGCAACCTCGTGGTCGGCTTCATCCGCCTGAACGGACATCCGGTCGGCGTCGTCGCGAACCAGCCGGCGTTTCTGGCCGGTGTGCTCGACATCAACGCTTCACGGAAGGGCGCGCGCTTCGTCCGCTTCTGCGATGCCTTCAACATCCCGCTGCTCGTGCTGGAAGACGTTCCCGGATTTCTGCCCGGCACGGACCAGGAGTACGGCGGCATCATCATCCACGGCGCGAAGCTGCTCTATGCGTTGGCCGAAGCGACCGTGCCGAAGATCACGGTGATCACGCGGAAGGCGTACGGCGGCGCGTATTGCGTGATGAACTCGAAGCACATCCGCGCGGACATGAACTACGCGTATCCCACCGCGGAGATCGCGGTGATGGGCGCCGAGGGTGCGGTCAACATTCTGTACAAAGGGACGAAGGATCGCGAGGCGAAGATCGCCGAGTACAAAGAGAAATTCGCGAATCCCTACATCGCCGCGGAGCGCGGCTACGTGGACGAGATCATCGAGCCGCGCTTCACGCGCCGGAAGCTGATCACGGCGTTCGCGATGCTGCGCAACAAGCGCGACAAGAACCCGCCCAAGAAGCACGGCAACATCCCGCTGTAGGGTGCTCTCGGGCGTTCCTGCGTCGCCTCCGCCGGCGACGCCGGCGAGGACGGCCATGCCGGTGTGAGGTTCAACTGGCCCATTCCTTGGCCTCCCCTACATTTGTTCACGATCGTTGCGACAAATTTACAGCTATGATCCGTTCAGCCCGTCTTTTCCGTTCCGAGCCCGAAGCAGGAAACCTTTAAAAACCAGGGGGAAAGTAATGAAACGTTTTTCGTGGGGGATCTGTGTCCTTTTTTTAATAGCGCTAAGCCTGCCGCTGTTTGCCCAGGAGCAGACCGCATCGATTCAAGGGGTCATCACCGACTCGACCGGCGCCGCGCTGCCGGGCGTGACGGTGGAGGCCTCGTCTGCCGAGCGCGGGCAGAAGTTATCGGTTCAGAGTGACTCCGCGGGTCACTATCACTTTCCTTCAGTTCCTCCGGGCGTCTACACGGTTACGGCCACGCTCTCCGGAATGCAGCCGGCGACCGCGAAAGACGTGCAGGCGAAACTCGGCACGTCACCGAGGGTTGATCTCACCCTGAAAGTGGCGGCAGTCAGCGAAAGCGTCACGGTTACGGCCGAGCCGGCGCTCGTCGACGTGACCTCGAGCGCGGCGCAGACCAGCATCCGCAGCGAGACCATCGAGAAGCTGCCGCGCGGCCGCGATTTCAGCACGGTCGTCGTGCAGGCGCCGTCGGCGAACCAGAACAACAAGAACGGCGGCATCTCGATCGACGGCGCGTCCGGAGCCGAGAACCGCTACATCATGGACGGCGTCGACACCACCAATCCGCAGACCGGCGTGCAGGGCAAAGCCCTCATGACCGAGTTCGTGGATGAGGTGCAGGTCAAGTCGGCCGGCTATCCCGCGGAGTTCGGCGGCTCGACGGGGGGCGTCATCAACGTCGTGACCAAGACCGGCACCAACGACTTCAAGGGAACGATCGGCGGCGAGTACACGAACACGTCGTGGAACGGCCAGAACGCACTGATCGACCCGAACACGCGCACGCTCACCCGCTCCCCGATTCTTCAGCTCAACCTGACCAATACGGGATTCGAGCAGTATGTGCCGAAAGACGACTCCACGAATCAGATCGAGCCGTCCGTCACGTTCGGCGGACCGCTGATGAAGGACAACCTCTGGTTCTACGGCGGATACAAGCCGCAGCGCCAGTCGATCAGCCGCACGGTTACCTTCACGAACGGCCAGACCGGCGTGTTCCCGCAGAAGTTCCGCCGCGACAACTGGGTCGGAACGCTGTCGGGACAGGCAGGGGCGAAGCTGCTCTTCAAAGCGTCCGCGAACAACAGCGGATACCAGACGACGAACCTCCTTCCGGGCGCGACCGGTCGCGGCAACACCAATCCGCTGGCGTACGCTCCCGACGACAAACTGGAAAACTGGACCGCCTCCGGCTACGCGGACTACATCGCCACGCCGCAGTGGTTCCTGTCGGCCAAGGGCGGACGCTTCTATCGCAACTACACGCAGAGCGACGTTTCGAGCGATCCGCTCATCACCTTCGCGTCCGGAATCAACTCGGCGGTGTTCCCGGAGATCCCGGCCAACCTGGTCCAGGCGTCCGGCTTCTCCACGATTCCCACGAACACGGCGTCGCAGAAAGACGCCTACACGCGCGACAACATCAACCTCGACGCGTCGTGGTTCGGCAACGCCTTCGGCACGCATCGCGTCAAGGGCGGCATTCAGCTCGACAACATCAAGAATGACGTCCTCCGCGGCCAGTTGAACTATCTCGTCACCGCAAGTTGGAACGCCGTCTGCCCGCAGTGCACGGGCCGCGGCAAGTACGGTTCGGCCGGCGTCTACACGTTCCAGACCAGCGGCAACGTGCAGGACAAGATCGAAGGCTTCTTCCTGCAGGACTCATGGACGACGATGCGCGACCGCCTCACGCTGAACGTCGGCGTGCGCACGGAGTCCGAAGCGATTCCGTCGTATTCGACGAAAGGCACGACCGGCTCGAAGGCAATCGACTTCGGCTTCAAGGACAAGGTTGCCCCGCGCCTCGGCTTCTCCTATGACCTCTTCGGCAACGGGAAGTCGAAGGCGTATGGCAGCTACGGCACGTTCTACGACATCATGAAGATGGAACTGCCGCGCGGCTCGTTCGGCGGCGACAAGTGGATTTACTGGGGCTTCGATCTCGACTCGTTCGACTGGTCGAAGTGGAACGGATGCCAGAACGTTACGAACGATCCGTCCGTGAAGCCCACCTGCCCGGGCATGACGCTGCGCAGCAGCATCGACCTGCGCCATCCGTCCAACTCCGCCGATCACCCGCTGATCGATCCGAACCTCAAGCCGATGGAAAGCCGCGAGTATTCGCTCGGCTTCCAGCAGGACATCGGCAATACCTCGGCCCTCGGCTTCCGCTGGGTGAACAAGAGCCTCGTCCGCGCCATCGAGGACGTCGGCGTCCATAACGTTCATGCCGATGGATCGGAGTCGGAAGACTTCTTCATCGCCAACCCCGGCGAGGGCGTCGCGCAGAAGATCCTTTCCGCATTCGGCTGCACCGTCTGCCCGGCCATGCCGAAGGCGAAGCGCGACTACAACGGCTTCGAGGTCGAATACAGCAAGCGTTACTCGCAGCGCTGGCTGCTGCACGCCAGCTATCTGTACAGCAAGCTGAAGGGCAACTACTCCGGCCTTGCCAACGCGGATGAGATCACGGCGACGCCCGGCTTCGCCCGCACCTCCCCGAACGTCAGCCGCATCTTCGACAGTCTGTTCATGCTCTTCGATCAGAAGGGCGGCGAAGTCACCGGCCCGCTCGGCGGCGATCGTCCGCACCAGGCCAAAGCGCAGGTTGCGTACAGCTTCCCCTTTGGCACGACCGTCGGAGCCAACGAGTATTTCTACAGCGGCACGCCGACCACGACGGAAATGCGCTTCCAGGGCGCGCCGATCTTCCCGTTCGGCCGCAACGACATGGGACGCACTCCGAACATCACCCAGACCGATCTGAATATCCAGCATGAGCTGCGCATCGGCCGCTACGGCGTGACGCTCGGCGCGATCATTCTCAACCTCTGGGATCAGAAGAAGGTGACGAACATCTATCCGATCGTGAGCACGACCAGCATCGTCATTCGCGATCTGTCGAAGTGCGGTGCAGACCTAAGCGCGTCAGGCTGTGGCGTCGGGGCGCGGCTAACTGGTGAATCAGATACCGCGTATCGAGCGAGGCAAGACGCCGCGACGCCGCGCATCGGCCCGGCAACAGGCTCGGCCAACAACCCGGCGCAGGCAACGGCATTCTTCGCCGGCAACGTCGATTTCCAGCGGCAGTTCGGGCGTCAGGTCGGGTTGACCAATGGCCTGATTCCCGACTGGCGCTATGGTCAGCCGAACACGTATCAGGACCCGCGCGAAGTGCGCGTCTTCGTGAGAATGACTTTCTAATCTTGCAGTCCCAATGACGTCAGGAACGGCGGCTTCGGCCGCCGTTCCTTTTTGGCTGGCTTCTATGATGAAAACAAATGTCGTCTTGCTCTTGATCGCCGCAATCGGCTGTGCTGGCGCAGGGCCGAGTACATCGCCGGCTATAGCGATCTCACAGATCTCGAAAGTGGAACCGCTGCGGATTGCCGTGCGAACGCTCGATCCTTCCGTCTCCAATGCCGTTCCTGTCGACTACGAAATCAAAGTGACGAATCCGTTCGACTATCCCGTCTCGCTGACGTCGGTGGAAATCGAGACGGTGGGAGAATCGGGCGCCTATTCGATGAAGCGCGTGCGCCACGCGTTCTCGCTCACCGTCGATGCGCGATCCACCGCGGTGCTGCCGATTCGCGCCTGGGTCCTGCCGCTGCAGGACACTGACAGCGGCGACGTCAATGGACCGGTGACCGTTCACGGAATCGCCAGTTTCACCTCCCGCTCCGGAGCGATGAGCACCCGGTTCGCCGCGCGCGTGCAGTAGAAGTCCCGAACCCCATTGTTACGGCTGCGGAACAGCTCACAGCTCGGCTCGCCCGGCGTCACACACGGACGTACAATCCGTCACTGAATTTCAGGGGAGGATTTATGCGCCGGTTGTTGACCGTGGTCGTGTCGTTGGCCCTTTTCGTCGTCCCGTCCATCTCCGCACAAAGTCACGGACCGCTGCCGCCGCTCACGGCGCATGTCGACGTCAACGTCGTCAACGTCGACGTGACCGTCACCGACCGGAGCGGCAAGCCGGTCATGAACCTGACGCGCGGCGATTTCGAAATCTTCGAGGACGGCAAGCTGATGCCGATCTCGAACTTCGCCATCTATCAGACGACGAACATCCGCCCGAAACCGGCGCTCGTTGCTCCGCCGGCGACGCAGGACGCCGCCGCCGAACCGGCTCGCCGCCGCATCGTCCTGATCGTCGACAACAATTTCATCGAGAACCTGCAGCGCAATTCCGCGCTGACGGCGCTTGAGAAGCAGCTCGACACGTACGGCAATGATGCCGAATGGTCGGTGGCGGCGATCGGGCACACGCTGACCGTCGTCCAACCGTTCACCACTCAAAAATCGCTGATCCGCGCCGCGATCGAGCGGGTGAAACGGATGCCCACCTATCTCGGCAATCACGAGATGGACCGTTCCATTCTCTCGGACCGCACGCGAAAGAATATGGACTTCGAGAGCGACACCTACGATTACGGCGAGGTGGTTCGTTTCACGTCACGCGAACAGACCTTCCGCGCGCTGCAGTCGCTGCAGAGCACCGCGCGCGCCGTGGTCGAAGTGGCCCGCGCCCACACGGCCGACGAAGGAAAGAAGTTCATGATCCTTCTCACGGGCGGCATGGAGAACAACACCTCGTTCACCGTGTACGACAAACCCTCGGACCAGGAGATCCGCGCGCTTCGCCACGACAAAGAGCTGGTCATCGACGGGATCGTTCACGAAGCGAATGCAGCGAACTTCACCATTCACGTCATCAATGCCCGTCCCCGAGGGATGCAGGCGCCGCAGCATGACGTGGAGAACAAGTCGTCCGGAATCGACACGCCCAACTTCTTCCAGCGCGGCGGCGGCAACGAGCCGATCGACGTCGCCGACGTCGACTCGATCCCGCTTCAGATCGCCCTCGGCACCGGCGGAACGTACCTGCCATCCAACGACGTCCGCCATTCGTTCGAAATGGTCGAAGCCGACACCTCGAACTTCTACTCACTCGGCTACTCGCCGGACCACAATGGCGACCGCAAGTACCACAAGATCAACGTGCACGTGAAACGGTCGGGCGTCACGGTCGCCAACCGCGTCGGCTATTTCGATCTGACGGCCGACGATCGCCTCGAACAGAGCCTGCAGGAGCGGATGACCTTCAATCAGGCCGTCGGACCGCTGCCGGTGAAGCTCACCCTCGGGTCAAAGAAAACGACGAGCACGAGCGCGATCGTCGTTCCGGTCGTGGCCGCATTGCCGATGCAGCGCATCACCCTGCTGCCGCGCGACGAGAACCTCGTCGGGCGCGTTCATGTCTACCTCTCCGTGTTTGACGAAAACGGACGCAACGTCGGCTTCCATCACCAACTGCAGGAAGTGACGGTCTCGAGCGACCGCTCCAAAGAGCCGGATCAGCACTTTCGCTACACGATGAACGTTCGCCTGAAGAAGGGAGCGTTCACGGTGGTGATCACGTTGCGCGATGAGCTGTCGAACGAGCTCGGGAGCGCCATCCAGGAAGTGCGGCTGTAATCACGGAATCGGCTGATTCGGATCGAGGGCGTGCGCGCGCGTAAAGCTGGCGCGCGCGCCCGCCTCATCTCCGAGACAGGCCTGAGCCAGACCGGAAGCAGCGTAGGCCAGCGCATTGTCGGGCCGCGCCGCGATCGCGGTCTTGAAGTCGTCCAGCGCGCCCGCGCAATCGTGCGCCTCCATCCGGTAACGCCCGCGGAACATCCGAAGCTCCGGTTCTGACGGCCGCGCCGTCACGGCGGCGTCGAGCAGATGCAGGCTGCGTCCGCCGCGGCCGCTCTGCTCATAGACGATCGATCGTTTGATGATGAAGGTGACGGCGTCGCCCAGGCCATTCGCGGCAGCGGCGACCACCAGACGATCGGCGCGATCGAGATCGCGTCCCGCATCGAACAGCGTCTCACTCTCGTTCCACATGGCCGAGGCGTATTTCGGATCGACGGCCAGACTCTTGTCGAACGCGGCGATGGCGTCATCGATGCGATGTTCGTTGCGGAGGATCAGGCCTTCGTTGTTGAACGCGCCGGCCGTTTTCGTTCCAGCGGCGGTGGATGCGGGAGACGTGGATTCGCCCGAACCGATGTAGCCAAGAGCTTTGAGTTTGGCGATGTCTTCCGACCCTTCGTTTCGGTTGCGCGGCGGCGGTGGCGCATCGGCGCGTGAAAATCGGCTGGCGTAGTCGAAGCTTCCCGTTGCAGCGGCGGGTGCGCCGGCAAGAGGCTGCGATCCGCCGGCCGCGGACGGCATGCCGCTGAGCGCGAGCAGCGTCGCGCAGACCTGCCGCACGCTGCCGCGCAACGGATGATGCGGCGCCGCTGCGATTCCGGGGCCGTAGACGAGATAGACCCCTTCCTTGCGATGCCACTTGGCCGCCGTGGCCGTAGCGGTGCTCGAGATCGCGACCGGCCTGCCTTCACGCCAGAAGAAACCGTGATCGGAAGCGAGCATGAGAATCGCGCCGTGCTGCTCCGCGATCGCGGCGTAGCGTCCGATGAGATCGTCGATCTCGTGGAAGTAGCGGGCAGGCACGCCGCTGTAGCGATCGTAATCCGCCTGCGCGACCTGCGGCTGCTTCGGCGGCGCGAACGGCGCGAAGACGTGGCCGATCGTGTCCGTTCCCTGGAGGTAGACGATGGTCAGATCGGGCAGCGCCGCGTCTTCGTGAAGATAGCCGTCGGACGCGCGCCGGTAGATCTCCGTTTCGAGGAGGATGCGGCGCAGTGCCGCGGGCGGATCGGCGTAAGGGTTCGTGCTTTTCGCGAGCGCCGCGACCTCTTCGTCGGTGACCGACGGCAAATATTCGCGCATGCGCTGCGCGTTCACCGCCGCCTCGGCCTGGGCAAGCGCGCCCTGCGACCACGCGCCGCGATTGGGCGGCCAGACCACGCCCGCCGGCCGTTCCTCATCGCTGTAGAGAAACGTGAAGAGGCGATCCGACACGTTGATCCCGTGCACCGGCTCCGCGGCATACGTGGCCCAGAGGCCAAAGACGGCGGTCTTTTTGCCGGCCCAGGTCAGCACGTTCCAGATGGCCGGCTTGAGGCGTTCGTCGCTCGTGATCGGCTCTTTTTCGTGCGTGAAGGGATTGAAGCGCGTGAAATCGAGGATGCCGTGATCGAGCGGGCCGGTGCCGGTCATCATCGTCGTCCACACCAGCGGCGAGAGCGGCGGATAGTCGGTCTCGAGAACGCCTCCGGCGCCACTCGCAACGAGACGATTCAGATTCGGCATGGAGCCGTTCGCCATGTAGTCGTCGAGGAGTTGCCAGTCGGCGCCATCGAGGCCGACGAAGATCACAGGCTTTGCCGGCCGTGACTGGCGCGCCAGATCGTTCAGGGCGCGCAGGCGATCGAATCCCTTGGGCAGATCGATGAGCACCGAGGTGCTCTCCGCGTGCACTCCGTCGCGCGCGAGTTGCTGCGCGATCGCCGCTGCAATCTGGTCGGTCACCGCACGGCGATCGGCGAGCAACGAATCGGCGGTCTGTGCACGGGTGGCGGCGCGCGCCAGATCGGTGACGCGCGCGCGCAGCGACTCGCACCAGTCCGCGCCGGCCCATCCCGCCGGAAACGCGCCGGGCGCGTCGTACGTGAACCGCACGCGCAACGGCAGCTCATCACGCGTTGCGGTTCCGGCGACGAGCGGGGCGTCGAATTGGAGGCGGTCACCAACCGTCGCGGCGCTGCAACGTTCGCCGCCCGTCAACGGACGGAGATAGAAAGCGTGCGCGCGTACCGAGACCGCGGAGCCGTGACGAAAGATCGTGGCAGTCCCGGAAGGCTGAATGCGGACGAAGATCGCCAGCAAAACCGCGAGAACGATGGACGCCGCCGCCAGGACGGATTTCGAGGACATAAAAAAGAGGGCCCCGAAATCGGGGCCCTCAGGATACAACGATGAAGCTGACTGCTTAGAACGTCCAGCGAGCTCCGAGACGGATGCTGCGGGGACCGGTGAACGAGGTTCCCTTCGTCAGGAAGCTGGGGTTCGTCGCGGCCGAGCGCGAAACCTGGCCTCTCGCGTTCGTGGTGCCCGGGACATTCAGGATTCCGCCGTCAGTGTTGCACAGCGCGGTCGGCACGCCGGAGCAGATCGGGTCGGAATTCAGGTTGAAGCGCTGGTCGACGTTGGTGGCCGACTGGCGGTTGAAGATGTTGAAGACGTCGAGAAGGAGGTTCAGATGCGAACCGCCGAGGGCGATCGGATAACCCGCATGCACGTCAGCTTCGTAGTCCGAAGGACCACGGCCGAGGGCGCCGCGCGTGGTGAGGTAATACTCCCAGTTGCGGTACGAGTTTGCGTAACCCTGCGCCGTCAGAGGAACACCGGACTCCCAGTGCGCGCCGACGCCGAGGTCGAGGCCCTTGGTCATACCGCTCGAGAACGTGTATGAGCCATAGAACTTGACCTGGTGCGTACGGTCGTTGCTGAGGAAGCCGTTGTTGTTGACGAGGAAGTCAGCATAGTCGAACGCCGAGTTGATGTTCGGATCGAGCTGGCCGGTCGACGACTGGAACGTTCCGTCGTAGTTGCCCTTGAGCTGCGACCACACGTAGCTGGTGAAGAACTGGTAGTTGTTGCTGAAGCGCTTCTGGGCATGGAGCTCGACGCCCTTGTAGGTGCGCTTCGCTTTGCCGTAGGTGACGACGTCGCCGAGGAGCGTGGCGCCGGTCGCGCCCGTGCCGGAGCCCGGGTTGGCGATCAGGTACTCGCCGGTGCTGCCGATGAGGAAGTCCTCGATCACGTTGCCGAGGTTGCGATAGGTACCCTTGATGCCGACCGCCAGGTTCGGAGCGATTTCGTAGTCGGTACCAACCAGGTACTCGTCGATGTACTGACCCTTGAGGTTCGGATCGACCGGCTCCGTGCCGCCGCCGAGGAAGCGGAAGCCCTTACCGGTTGCCGCGAAGGCCGGAACGCAGCCGACTTTCACCGTGGAGGTGCAGAGGCTGGTCGACGGCGTGAAGTTGGTCGGCGTCGGGTCGAGGTTGGCTGCGTCAAGCTGCAGCTCGCCGCCGAACGCGCGGAAGTTGATGTCCATCGGGATGTTTTCGTAGAAGCGGCCATAGTTCGCGTAAACCTTGCTGCGGCCGTTGTTCGCCGGATCCCAGATCACTCCGAGGCGGGGCGAGAGGTCGTGCTTCAGGTTGATGGCCGTGGCGCCGGTGCGGTCGCCGACCTTCTGCTGCTCGAGACGGAGGCCGAGGTTGAGGGTCAGGTTCGTGAGGACTTTCCACTGGTCCTGACCGTAAATCGCGGTGCTCGTATCCTCAGGAGACGAGGCGAGCGGATTCAGAAGGTTCGCCGAGAACGTCGACGGATCGTTCTTGTTGAGCGTTGAACCGAGGTCGTTGATGTATCCCTCGTGAACGTAGTAAACCTGACCGGTGGCCGGGCATGCATTGTTGACGAGAGCCACGGTGCAGCGCTTGAAGATGAAGGCGCCGCCGCTTTCCGTGTTGGCGTTGGTCGCGTCGATCTTTTCCTGGTCGCCGCCAACCTTGAACTGGTGCTGACCGAAGAACGCGCTGACGTCAGCCTTGACGATCTTGCGCTTGTAATCCTGGTTCTGGAAGAGACCGAAACCGCCGGTGACCACGGTCGGAACCTGGGTGCGGTCGCTGACGCGGGCGATGGAAGTGCCCTCGCCGGTAATGGTCTGCTTCTCAACGTGCTGGCCGGCCTCGGCGTTGATGTTCCAGTTCGTGCCGAAGACGCCTGAATAGCGGCCGGTGTAGTCGGCGCCGCCGGTCTTGACCGCACCAACATAGGTGCTGGGCGGGCCGGCGATGGTGAAGATCGCGCCGGAGTTGGTGCTCGGATCGCCGAGAACCGACAGGTTGAACAACTGGCTCGAGGTGAGCGAGAGGCTCAGCTTGCCCGCGTACAGATTGCGGGTAAGGCTGCTTCCGGCGGTGCCGCCGACCGGAACGGTGCAGGTCGGGCAGCCGAGGACGATCAGCGGCGTGTTGATGCGCGTGCTGGTGTCTTTCTCGCTGACGCGGTCATACGCGCCGTAGAACCACAGGCGGTCCTTGATGAAGAAGCCGCCTACGTCCCCACCGTAGTCATACCGGCGGCTGACGTCGACGACCGTGGTCGCAGTGGTCGGAAGCTTGGTGGCCGTAGCGTTCTTCGAGAACAGGCTGCCACCTTCGTCGTAGCCGAAGATGTCGCCATGGAATTCGTTCGAACCGCTCTTGGTGACGGCGTTGATCGCGCCACCGGTCAGACGGCCATACTCGGCCGGGAGACCACCGGTCATGACTTCAACTTCCTGCACGAAGTCGGGGTTGAGGCGCTTGCCCTGCTGGCCAACGCCGATCGAGGTCGTGTTCAGACCGTCGATGATGTACTCGTTCTCAGCGCCTGACGAACCGTAAACGGTCGTACCAGATGCGTCGGCCGAGGTGCCCGGCGCAACCTGCGCGGCGGCCACGAAGTTACGGCCGATCGGCAGCGAGCGGAGCGTCTCCGACGTAACGTTCGCGCCCGAGATGTTCGACGTGACGTCGACCACCGGTGCGCTTCCGACGACGGTAACCGTCTCCGACGCGGCAGCGCTCAGCGTAACGTCGAGCGTGACCGTCTTGTTCAACTCGACCGCGACGTTGTTCTGCGTCACGGGCGTGAATCCCGACAGCGTGGCCGTCAGGTTGTAGCTTCCCGGCGGGAGAAGCGTGAAGCGGAAATTGCCGCCGGCATCGGTGACTGCCGTACGGACGCCCTGCAGCGCGGCCGAACGGACTTCCACGGTCACGCCAGGAAGAGCGGTTCCGCCCTGCTTGACCGTGCCGGCGATTGCGCCCGAGGTCGACGTCTGCGCAAACGCGCCGACGGCAACAAGGAGCACCATCGCGAACATCATGGCAACTCGAAACTTGTTTGAATGCATTTCGTTCATTCTCCTAACCATTACTTGAACTGCGGTTTGACTGCGGTTCGACCTGACGATTCATTTGAGGCTTGGCGTACCTCCCTGTGATTGATTGAATGACTCACTGGCCGCGACGCGCTGCCTCCCGGCCGTTGACCGTAAAAGGCTGCATGCCCGCTGCCGTTGAAAGCCTTGGACCCCAAGGCGGCGCGAGGTTAGTATTTTTAAACGGTTAGCGCAAGTCGGGCGTTCATCGCCAAGTGTCTCTCCTTCAATAATTCGGATTTTCGATTCGAATGATTGGTGTCCCACCCAATTGCCAACCTCCCTCATGCAGAATGGCCGCGTGCTCCGAAAACCGGCCGCGATCATCGTCATCCTGCTGCTCATCGCCGCGTGCCGCGAAACGCCGCGCCGCCCCGTTAATGTACTTCTGATCACCGTCGACACGTTCCGCGCCGATCGCGTCGGCAGCAACACGCCCGCGCTGGCGCGTCTCTCGCGCGAAGGGATCCGCTTCGACGCGGCCGACTCGCCGGTTCCGCTCACGCTTCCTGCCCACTCGTCATTGATGTCCGGCCTGTGGCCGCTGCATCACGGGATGCGCAACAACGGCATCGGCGTTTTCCCCGCGGCGCGCCAGACGCTGGCGAGCGCATTCCGCGGCAGCAACTACCGCACGGGCGCGTTCGTCGGCTCCTTCATCCTCGATCATCGTTTCGGACTCAATCGCGGATTCGACCGCTACGACGACGAGATCGCGCGCAACGTGAGCGACAGCAGCGGAAACTTCGACGCGGAACGCCGCGGCGCCGAGGTCGTCGATCGCGCGCTGGCGTGGCTGCGTGAAAACGACGCGCGGCCGTTCTTCGCCTGGGTACATCTCTACGATGCGCATGCTCCGTACGCGCCGCCGCCGCCGTATCCGCAGACGTACGACGGCGAAGTCGCGTACGTCGACGCGCAGGTGGCGCGATTGCTCGCGGCAGTCGATCGCGCCAACAGCATCGTCATCGTCGTCGGCGATCATGGCGAAGCGCTCGGCGAGCACGGCGAGTTGACGCATGGCCTGCTGCTTTACGAACCGACGCTGCACGTGCCGATGATCATCGCCGCGCCGTCGCTTGCGCCGCGCACGATCCGCACGGCGGTGAGCACGGTCGATCTCGCGCCGACGATTGCGTCGCTGGCCGGAGTTCCGTTCTCCTCGCCGGTCGACGGCCGCGATCTCGCCGGCGATCTTCGGAACGGACGCGAGCCGCAACCGGCGCCGATCTATGCGGAGACGCAGTATCCGGCCACGTTCGGCTGGAGCGAGCTTTCGTCGATGCGCGTGGCGTCGACGAAACTGATCTCCGCGCCAGCCGCGGAACTTTACGACCTGCAACGCGATCCCGGTGAAATGGTCAACATATTGACGGATCAGCGCCGCGCCTACCGCGACCTCTCCACACGGCTCGATCAACTCCGCGCCACCGCCATCGCCGCATCTCCATCCACCATCGACGCCGAAACGCGCGCGAAGCTGGCCAGCCTCGGCTACGTCGCGCCGGCGCCATCGACGTCCGGCACGAAACGCGATCCGAAAACCGTCGCTCCGCTTTTCCGCGCGTTCGAAGAAGCGTCGGCCATGCTCAACGCCGGCCGCGCGCGCGACGCCGCCGCATCGCTCGAGAAACTCGTCCGCGACGATCCGGCCAACCACGTCTTTCGCGAAACGCTCGCACGCGCGCTGAAGCAAAGCGGCGACGTTCCGCGCGCGATCGCGCTCTATCGCCAGGCCGTCGCGCTCGCGCCCAACGATGCCGACGCCTGGTACAACCTCGCGGTCGCGCTGCAGGAAAGCGGCAACGCGCGCGAAGGAGCGATCGCGCTGGCCGAGGCGGCGAAACGCGATCCGAACCGCCCGGAGATCCACAACATCCGCGGAACGGCACTCGCCGAAGCGGGCAATCTCGCCGAGGGGGAGAAAGAGTTTCGCGCAACGATCGCTGCAGATCCTCGCAACGCGCGCGCGTTCAACAACCTCGGCAACGTCCTTTCGGCGATGAATCGCCACGACGAAGCGGCCGATGCGTATCGCCACGCAATCGAGCTCGCGCCGCGATACGCCGATCCGCTGAACGGACTCGGCGCGATGCTCGTCAGCGATGGCCACGCGCGCGATGCGCTTCCGTATTTTGACCGGGCCATGCAGATCGCGCCCGACTACTACGAAGCGCAGCTCAATCGCGCCGTCGCGCTGCAGATGTCGGGCGACGATGCCGGCGCGGCCGCGGAGCTGCAGCGCCTTCTGGCGCGCCTGCCGGCAAGTCCGCAATTCGCTTCGGAACGCAACGCCGCGCGCGCGTTCCTGCAACGATTGCCGACACAGTTCCGTCGTTAATCTCTTTGGAGTATCCTTCGCCCAATTTCAAATCGGGCTCAAACAGGAGGTATATCGTGCGCTCTCGTTCCCTCCCCCTGGTCGGTTTCCTGCTCCTTCTCCTCCCCAATCTTCTTTTCGCACAGACCAACGCCGGATCGCTTTCCGGACGCGTCTCGGACGGCAGCGGTGCTGCTCTTCCGGGCGTTACGGTCACGGCCACGAACGAAGCCACCGGCTTCAATCGGACCGTCGTCAGCGAGACGGATGGCAGCTACCGGTTCGCGTCGCTGCCGATCGGGACGTACGACGTCACCGCCGATCTGGCGGGCTTCGGCTCGCTGACGACGAAGAACGTCGAGGTCAACGTTTCCACCGATCGAACGCTCAACATCACCCTCAAACAGGCCACGGTCAAGGAACAGATCACCGTCACCGCCGCGTCGCCGCTGATCGAGACCACGCCGGCCATCGGCACCGTGGTCAGCCAGCGCGAGATCGCCAACCTTCCGCTGAACGGCCGGCAGTTCGCGAACCTCGGGTCGCTCGCTCCGGGAACGACGCTCTCCGTCAACAGCGATCCGACCAAGCCGGGCCAGCTCACCATCGCCCTCAACGGCGGCAGCGGCCGCAACGTCAACTTCCTCGTCGACGGTGGCGACAACACGGACGACACCATCGGCGGCGCTCTGCAGAACTACAACATCGAAGCGGTGCAGGAGTTCAACATCCAGACGCAGCAGTACAAAGCCGAATACGGCCGCACTACCGGCGGCGTTCTTACGGTCGTCACCAAGACCGGAACGAATGATTTCGAAGGAAGCGCCTACGAGTTCTATCGCGCCAAGGAACTCAATGAAAAGACAGAGACCGAGAAACTGAACGGCAGCGGCAAGTCGCCCTATCGCCGCGATCAATACGGCGCGTCGATCGGCGGCCCGATCGTCAAAGACATGATCCATTTCTTTGCGACCGCCGAACGGCTCGAGCGTCCTACGAGTTATGTCATCAACACCGGCGGAATTTACCCCGAGTTCGACGGGCAGGCCGTTCCGACGCCGTTCAAAGACAATCTCTTTACGGCCAAGGCGAGCGCCGACATCAATGCACGCCAATTTCTGCAGGTTCGCTATGGCTATCAACGCAATTCCGACATTTATGGCCCGAGCCCGATCGTCCTTCCGAGCGCGCTCGGCACACTGACGAACGATTACCACTCCATCCTGCTCGGCCACACGTGGCAGATCGGCTCGAACAAGGTCAACGATTTCGTTTTCCAGGACACGCACTTCAAGAACGCGATCCTTCCGACTTCGAATGATCCCGCCCTCATTTATCCCGGCGGCGTCAGCATTGGCCAAAGCGTCAATACGCCGCAGACCACGACGCAGATCAAGCGGCAGTACAAAGACGACTTCTCCTGGTCATCGACGCTCGGCCAGATGCGCCACGATTTCAAAGTGGGCATCAATTACATCGATGAGCCGCTCCTCGGCGGCGATTTCTCCACCGGAACGTCGGGCCAGTACACATTACGCGATCCCGTGAAAGGCTCGCCCGTCGTCGACATTGCCATCTTCAGCGGATTCGCCGGCTATAACACGCCCATCAAGCAATACAACTACTACGCACAGGACGACATCTCCTTCAGTAAGAAACTGACGCTCAATGTCGGCATTCGTTATGACCTGTGGAAAGGATTCGATCTCAATCAGACGTCGAATCCGATCTGGCAGACGCTGTCGACGCAGACGAAATACAACGATCCGTATCTGAAGGATTTCCAGGGCGGCAAGGGCGGAAAACTCAAGAACGACACAAACAATTGGGCGCCGCGCCTCGGTTTCACATACGACCTCAACGGCGATTCGAAAAACATCATCCGCGGCGGCGTCGGCCGTTATTTCGACTTCCCTTATACGAACGCCACGATCCTTTTCCCGGCCGTGGCCGTGCAGTCGACGTACGGACAGAGCTACGCATACCACGACGGCAACGGCATCAAGAACTCTAATGGCACCTTCTTCCAGCCCGGCCAGCCGCTTCCGCCCAATCAGCAGACCGGCGGAACCGCGGTCAACCCGCCCAATGAAGTGGCCTCGCCGACGCTGGCCACTCCCTACTCCGATCAGGTCTCGCTCGGATACTCGTGGCAGGTCAATCCGTGGCTCGGGCTGAACGTCGATGCATCGCACGTCAACTACAAGGACATTCCTTTCCGCTTCCGCGCGAATCCGATCGATCCGGCTACGGGCAAGCGCCGCTTCCCCGCGTTCGCCAGCTTCCGCATCTGGGACGGTGAAGGCTTCGCGAAGTACAACGGCGTGAACATCGGCGGCCACGCGCGGCTCGGAACGAAGTTCGAGTTGCAGGGCTTCTACACGTGGTCGCATACGACGGGCAACGTCCTGGCCGGCGCGGACGAGTTCCGCATTACGGACGCCGGACATCAGGGCGATCTGCGCGCCGTGCGTGACCAGAGCATCGATCCGTACGATCCGCTTTGCGACGCGTGCGTCGGACCGCTGAACACCGATCAGAAGCATCGCGTCACGCTCAGCACCCTCTACCGCGCGCCGTTCGGCATCAACGCGTCGGGCATCTTCCGCTATCACTCCGGTACGCCGTACACCGAGTGGGCCGGCGGCGACATCAGCTGTGGCCCGACCGGGACTGTGAATCAGTGCAAGGACGGCTACAACTTTGATCTCGCGCCGGGCGTGACTCACGTCAACAGCCTGCGCGGCGCCTCCTTCTCGCAGTTCGACGTCCGTGTTTCGAAGGAATTCAAGCTCTACCACAATTACGGCGTGGAGCTCATCGGCGAAATCTTCAATCTCTTCAACTCGAAGAACGCAGCCAATTTCAACGGTAACTGCGCGGTCAATGCTGCCGGCCAGTGCACGTTCAGTGGCGGCTTCGGCCAGGCCAACACCTTCGCCGGCGATCCGGCCCAGGGCGAGCAGCGCCTCGCGCAGCTCGGCATCCGCGTCACCTTCTGATCCCGCAATTCACGATCGTTTGACTACGGGGCGCCGCGAGGCGCCCCGTACCTTTTTCGTGACAGCTTGTCCTCGCGCGGAGAGGAAAAAGGCGTCACGCCGGCGAAGCCAGCAACGTAACTCGTTGAAACTACAAGTGGAATTTCTTTTCACCCGTGGCACGCGTGCGGCAGCAGGCGCTCGGTGAGGAGAGAGGAAACGCCCCATGCCCAAACGGTTGATCCCTGTAGTGTTCTTCGCGGCCGCAGCCTCCGCATTCGCACAATCGCTCACGGAAAAAATCGACGTCGCGCTGGTGAACGTCGACGTCAGCGTCTCATCGCATGGTGCGCCCGCGCGCGGCCTGACCGCGGATGACTTCGAAGTTCTGGAAGATGGCGTGCCGCAGAAAATCACCCACTTCTACTCCATCGAAAACACGCGCGGCAAAGAAACGCCGGCCGCATCGCCGGCAGCGGCCGCGATCACCGCGGCAGCGCAGCCCGACCCCGGCGATGAGCGATTCCGCCGGCGCGTTCTGGTCATCGTCGACAACCGCCACATCACGCGCCACGACCGCGACGTCGCGCTCGGAAAACTCGAGCAGTTCATCAATCAGCATTTTCAGGAAGGGTCGTACGACTGGTCGCTGGCCATGATCACAAATCGCGCGCACATGCTTCTTCCGCTGACGTCGGACAAAGCGCGCATTCACGACGCTCTGATCACGGTGCGAAACGCGATGGCGGGACGCCCGGTCGCGAACATGACCTTGTTCGACGACGGCATCGCGCGTCACGCGCCGGGCGCGACGGCCACCGACGACGAAAACGTGCGCTGGAGCGGCGCCACGATCGCCGGAGCCGATTCGGGCGCGGAGGCGGCGAATGAGCTCGTTCGTGAAGCCAACCGCTTCGAAGAAGCCGGCGATCTGGTGAGAACGTACGGCGCCATCACCGAAGCCACCCGTTCCTTCGCCACGCTGCCGGGACACAAGATCGTGCTGCTCCTGACGGACGCGTTCGGCGACGGAATGAATCCGCTGCAGTTCGGCGGATCGGCAGCCGCCGGCCGGATGGCCAGCGCGGCCGCTATCCTGCGCCAGCGCGTCGTTCACGACGTGAACGCTTCGAACGCAAGCATCTATATCATCGGCACGGCCGGCCTCCAACCGGTCAACGCCGGCGCGGACGTCGCCGGCGGCGGGGCGTACAACAACGGCCTTCAGGGAATCTCTTCGGGCGCCGGCGTGCCCGGCGGATCGATCTACTGGCTTGCCCATGAAACGGGCGGCGAAGTCTTCACCGGCAACCGCATCGATCAATCGCTCGGCAATTTCAACGAGGCCTCATCGAACTTCTACTCGCTCGCCTATCGTCCGCCGCACGGCGAGGACGCGAAATATCACCGCATCTCCGTCCGCGTGAAGCGCCCCGGCCGTTACATGCTCGCCTATCGCAACGGCTATTCCAGCCTGCCCGTCGGCGCGCAGTTGCAGCGGGCCATGACCTCGCCGGCTGCTGCCGACATGCAGCGCTCCACCATGCCGGTAACGCTGATCACCGGAACGGTGAAGGAAACGAAGGATGCGGTGACCCTTCCGCTATTCGTGAAGGTGCCGGCGAAGAGCCTGCAATTCATCCCGACGGAGCGCGGCACCGTCGCCGTGGTCGAAGTCTTCATCTCCGTCTTCGACCAGGACGGACGGCGCATCGCCAACTTCGCCACCGCGCGTGAAGCGCACGCGCAGGCGGGGACGGAAGCCGCCGGCGATTTCATCGAACACGATTCATTGAAGCTGCGGCGCAGGGCATCGTACAAAGTCGTCGTCGCCGTGCACGATCAGACTACCGACGCCGTCGGCATCGCATCGACCGTTCTTACGCAATAGGAGCTGACATGAAAAACGTGACGATGACCCTTCTCCTCTTCGCATGCGCGTCGATTGCCGCCGCGCAACAGCAGCCGCTCACCGAAAAGGTTGACGTCAACCTGGTCAACGTCGACGTCACCGTCACCTCGCACGGCGCTCCGGCCCGCGGGCTGACCAAAGACGACTTCGAGGTCCGGGAAGATGGCGTCCTGCAGACCATCACGCATTTCTACGCCGTCGAAAACGCTCCGATGCTCGTGGAGCGCGACGGAGCCTCGGCCGCTGCTCCGGCGCCGGTCGACGAACGCTTTCGCCGCAAGGTGCTGCTCATCGTCGACTACGCGCACACCTCGAAAATCAATCGCAATCGCGCGCTGGAACGACTCGAACACTTCATCGACGAACAGTCCGCCAACGGCCAATACGACTGGTCGATCGAATTGATCGGCAGCGATCTGAAGATGCTGTTGCCGCTCACGTCTGACAAGACACGCATTCATGACTGCATCGAAGCGATGCGGCACGATGGTCTCTGGCAGCCTTCGCCCGATGTTCCGCCGATCAGCCTCGACGTCCGCCTGCCGACCATCGATCCTTTTCTGGCCATGGCCGATGAGGTCTACACCGCCGTCGCCTTCCGCGCCGTTCGCGACGGAGCGCGCGCATTCGCTGCGGCGGAGGGAAAGAAGATCATCCTCCTGATTTCGGCCGGGTTCGGCGATGCACTGGACGGCGGCTTCGGCGCCACTCCGCTGGGGCCCGCCGCATCAGCCGTCGCTTCGCTGTCGCGTCAGATGCACAGTCTGCGCGAAATGCTCATTCATGAAGCGAACGCCTCCAACCTGAACTTCTACATCATCGACCCCGAAGGTATCGTGCGCATTGGCACGGCCGGAGCGCGTTACTGGATGGCTCGCCAGACCGGCGGCGTCTTCCTCGGCGGCAACTATCCGGAGCGATCGATCCGGAAGTTTGAGGAGCTCTCGTCGAACTTCTACTCGCTCGCGTACCGGCCGCAGCACGCCGAGGACTTCAAGTATCACCGCATCACGGTGCGCTTGAAGAAGGCCGGCTCGTACCACCTTCAGCACCGCGACGGCTACGGCAGCCTGCCGATCGACGCCCAACTGGAGCGGACCCTCGCCGCGCCGAATGCCGACTCGATGCAGACCGCGTCGATCCCTTTGACGGTCAGCGCCGGCGAGCCGCGGCAGGAAAAGGGAAAGCTGCTTCTCCCGGTCGCGATCAGCGTGCCGCTGAAGAACCTGCAGTTCGTTCCGTCGCGCTACGGCAGCGATGCCCGCGTCAATCTGTTCGTCTCCATCTTCGACGCGAACGGCCACAACCTCGGCGTGACGCGCTTCGTCACCAGCGCGCACGCCAAACGCGACGAGACCACCGATCACGGCGATCTGATTCAGAACGCCACAATCCGCCTCGCTAAAGGCGCTCATACCATCGTCGTCGCCGTTCACGATCAGGTCACCGATTCCGTCGGCGTCGCAAAGAAGAGGATCGAACTCTGATGAAAACGCCCATTGCTTGTTCGCTGTTGCTGCTGTGCGCAGGAATGCTGAGCGCGCAGGTTTCCGAGTCGATCGACGTCCGCGTCGTCAACGTCGACGTCACCGTCACATCGAAAGGCGCGCCGGTCCGCAACCTCACGCGCGCCGACTTCGACATTTTCGAAGACGGCAAGCGCCAGACCATCACGAACTTCTACGCGTCCGACGAATCGCAAACGACGATCAACCGGTCCGCCGTCGCAGCCGCGGCTCCGTCCGCTCCCGCTCCGGTCGTGCAGCCGGATGAGCGCTTCCGGCGCAAAGTGCTCGTCCTCGTTGACAATCACCACACCACCCGCCGCGGCCGCGACCGTGCGCTCGCGCAGCTCGAGACGATGGTCAACGACAAGTTCCACGGCGACTACGACTGGTCGATCGGCGTCATCGGGCGCGGCGTCACACTCATCCTGCCGCTCACGTCCGACAAGACCGCCGTCCACGAGGCGCTCGGAATGGTGCGCCGCCTCGGCACGCGCGGCGACGCGCCGGCCACGATCGCCGGAGCGGTCGACCGCGGAGGAGTGTCTACCAAAAATGATGTGGATAAACCCAGCTGGTCCGTGTTCGACAGCGATTTCACCGCGCGGCTGCAGCAAGCCGCGGACAGCGACGACCAGGAGCGCGTACTCGCTTCCAATTTCACCGTTCCCGCCATCATCGATGCGGCCCGCGGCTTTGCCAGCGCGCCGGGGCGAAAAATCGTCCTGCTGCTCACCGGCGATCTCGGCCTCAACGACGTCGACTTCGTCTCGATGGGAAGCATCGGCAGTGCAATGTCCGTCCGAGGCACCGGAGGGATGCGCGTGAACGAAGAGCAAGCCAACAAGCGCAGCCTCGAGTCGGTCCGGCGCACGCTTGTCCAGGAAGCGAACAGCGCGGGCGTCAGCTTTTTCGTCTGGAACGTCGAGGGGTTGGAGGGAGCGGACCTGACGCAGGCGCATGGGACGAACCTCGGAACGCTGACGAACAACTCCGGCGAGTTCTGGATCGCGAACGAGACCGGCGGCCGGCTTGTGGCCGGCAACGATCCAGCCCGCTCGCTCGCGGAGTTCGACTCGACCTCCTCCACTTTCTATTCGCTCGGCTATACGCCGTCGCATCCCGATGACGGCAAGTACCACACGATCAGCGTGCGCCTGAAAACTCCGGGCAACTACGCGTTGTCGTATCGCACCGGCTACAACAGCAGTTCGACCGCGGTGCAACTCGCGCGCGCCATGACTTCCCCGACCGCCGCGGCGATGCAGAACAACACGCTCGGCGTCACGCTCGCATTCGGCACGCCGGCGCCGGATGGCCGCGACCTCAAAGTCCCGATCGAAGTTAAGGTGCCGTTCCGCTCCCTGCAGTTTCTTCCCGGCAAGGAGGGCGTGGCGGCCGATCTCATGGTCTACGTCTCCGTCTTCAACGACATCGGCAAAAACCTCGTCGCGTCGGCCTTTCCGCTCAAGCCGGCCTTCAAATCGGGCAAGCCGGATCTGAACGGCGTGATGGTCTACCGCAACGCAATCAAACTTCGCAAAGGCGAACGGCAACGAGTCGTCGTCGCCGTCCGCGACACCGTCACCGACACCGTCGGGATGGCCACGAACGTGGTGAATTTCTAAATCATGAAAACACTCATCGGTGCTTCACTCCTTTTCGCCGCCACCGCGCTGAACGCACAGGTCACCGAGTCGATCGACGTCCGCGTCGTCAACGTCGACGTCACCGTCACATCAAAAGGAGCGCCGGTGCGTGGACTCACGCGCGACGACTTCGAGATTTTCGAAGACGGCCGGCCGCAGAAGATCACCAACTTCTACAGCGCCGAGGCGCCCGCGCGAGCCGTCATCGCGACGGCGCCGGCCACGGCGCCTTCCGTCGCCGCTGCGCCCGCGGCCGAACCCGATCCGCGCTTCCGCCGCAAAGTGCTGGTGCTAGTCGACAACCGCCACACCTCGCGGCATGAACGCGATATCGCGCTCCGCGAGTTGGAGGCGATGATCAACGATCGCTTCCACGGAGAGTACGACTGGTCGATCGGTCTCATCGGCCGCGGCGTCACGCTCATCCTGCCGCTTTCCTCAGACAAGACCGCGATCCACGAAGCCCTCGAGCTGATCCGCAGGAGCGGAACGCGGCAGGAAGGTGCCTCGACCTTTGCCAGCGCGGAGGCCGGGAATCGCCCGATCGGCGATAACCCTACGGGGTGGCAGGTGTTCGACACCAACTATGCGGAGAAGCTCAACAACGCCATGCAAATGGACATGAGCGAACAGGTGATCGCGGCGAAGTTCACCGTTCCCGCCTACCTCGATGCCGTGCGTGGTTTCGCCAGCGCCTCGGGACGGAAAATCGTGCTGCTGATGACGGGCGATCCCGGGCTGAACGATTCGGTATTCACGCCTAACTCTCCCTCCGGCACCGAAGGCGGGACCTCCAGAATCACCGGGCCGGGCGCTTCGAGAACGGCAGACGATCAGAAGACGATCAGCGAGCTGCGCAAGTCCATCGTTCGTGAGGCCAACTCCTCGGACGTCAGCTTCTACATCTGGAACGTTCAAGGTCTGGTGCCGCTCGGCGACGTGGGAATCGCATCGCAACCGTTGACCGACACCTCCGCTGTCTTCTGGCTTGCGAACCAGACCGGCGGCCGCCTGGTCACCGGAAACGACGCCGCGGCCGCCGTGCAGGCGTTCGATACGGCGTCATCGAGCTTCTACTCGCTCGGCTACGCGCCCACGCATCCGGACGATGGCAAGTACCACGCGATCCGTGTGCAACTGAAGCGGAAGGGCGATTACTCGCTCGAGTACCGCACCGGCTACAGCGGCGTTCCGGCCGCGACGCAACTCGCGCGGGCGATGACGTCGCCGACAGCCGCGGCGATGCAGGACAGCGCCTTGCCGGTCACGATGTCGATCGGATCGCCCGAGGGGAAGGGTGGCGAAGTTACGGTGCCGATCGCGGTCAAAGTGCCGTTCCGGTCACTGCAGTTCCTTCCCGGCAAACGCGGTGTGGCGGCGAACGTCGTCGTCTACGTCTCGGTCTTCAATGACATGGGCAAGAACCTCGTGGCGTCGAACTTCCCGCTGACGCCCGCGTTCACCTCGGGCGTCCCCGACGCCAACGGAGCGCTCGTCTACCGCAACGCCATCAAGCTGCGCAAAGGGGAGCGGCATCGCGTCGTCGTGGCCGTCCGCGACACCATTACCGACAGCGTCGGAATGGCCACCGAGGTCGTGAAGTTCTGAGGGGATCGCGAGAGGAATAAGGTCTCTCTCGCCTGCGGTTTACCCCTGTCCACGCCGTTTGACCCTTTGGTCGACGTGTGCTAGAAAGCGTGGTCTTTTTCCTGGAGGTCATTTCGTGTACGCCATCATCCGTTCCGGTGGAAAGCAATATCGAGTCGCGCAGGGCGAGACTCTCTTCGTCGAGCGCGACGTGCTCAGCAATGCTGACCAGGAAAAGGTCACCTTCAATGAAGTGCTGATGGTCGGCGGCGACAAGCCTCAAGTCGGCGTGCCGATGGTCAGCGGCGCCTCGGTCGCGGCCACCGTCGTCCGCGAGACCCGCGGCGAGCGCATCATCGTTTTCAAGAAAAAGCGCCGCAAGAACCACACGAAGCGCAAGCACGGGCACCGTCAGGATCTCGTCCAGCTTCGCATCGACAGCATCAATCTCTAAGGGAGACAGCCATGGCTCATAAAAAAGGACAGGGCTCGTCGCGCAACGGCCGCGATTCGCAGCCGAAAATGCTCGGCGTGAAGCGCTTCGCCGGCCAGTTCGTTACCGGCGGTTCGATTCTGGTCCGCCAGCGCGGGACGCGGTTTTATCCCGGCGTGAACGTCGGCATCGGCCGCGACCACACGCTCTTCGCCAAGATCGACGGCATCGTGAACTTTCACGACAAAGGCGAGCGCGGACGCTTCATCAGCGTCACCCCCGCCGAGTAATCCGACTTCCGACGTTGTGATGACGCCGCTCCTCGGAGCGGCGTTTTTGTTTACTGGCAAACCCTTCGCACAAAGCTCAACCGCAATGTTCATCGACCAGGCCACCATTCGCGTCAAAGCCGGAGACGGCGGGAAAGGCTGTATTGCCTTTCGACGCGAGAAGTTCGTCCCGAAAGGCGGCCCTTCAGGCGGCGACGGCGGCGCGGGAGGGTCGGTCTGGATCGTCGCCTCGCGCCGCCTGAACACGCTCTACCACCTGCAGTTTCAGCGCGAGTGGAAAGCGGGCCGCGGTCAGCACGGCATGGGCTCGAACTGCTCCGGCTACGACGGCGACGACGTCACCATCGAGCTGCCGATCGGATCGGTCGTCCGCGACAAAACGACGCAGGAGGTCATCGCAGACCTCACGCACGAAGGGGAGCGCATCCTCGTCGCCAAGGGCGGCCGCGGCGGATGGGGCAACCAGCACTTCGCCACCGCCACGCGGCAGGCGCCGCGCTTCGCGCAGGATGGCAACGCCGGCGACGAGCGCGAGCTGTTCATCGAGTTGAAGCTGATCGCCGACGTCGGCCTGGTCGGACTTCCGAACGCCGGCAAATCGACGCTGATCTCCGTCATCAGCGCCGCCAAGCCGAAGATCGCCGACTATCCCTTCACCACGCTCATCCCGAACCTCGGCGTGGTCAGCGCGGACAACAACGAGACCTTTGTCGTCGCCGACATCCCCGGCCTCATCGAGGGCGCGCACGAAGGCCACGGCCTCGGCGACCGCTTTCTGCGTCACGTCGAGCGCTGCTCGGTTCTCGTCCATCTCGTCGATCTCTCCGCAAACGAAACGCCGGATGTCGATGCCGAGGTGGTCGCGCATGAGTTGGAGAGGTATTCGGAACTGTTGGCGAAAAAGCCGCGCATCGTCTGCGGCTCCAAGCTCGATTCCGCCTTTCCCGGCAACTCCGAAAAACTGCGCGACTACGCGGCGAAAAACGGCTACGACTACTTCGAGATCTCCGCGGTCGTCGGCGAAAACGTGCGCGAGCTCGTACGGAAACTGGCGCGCTTCGTCCGCGAGAATCGCGAAGTGCCGGAGCTTCACGATGCGGAGGAAGCGGCCATCCTCCAGCATCCAGCGATATGAGAATCGGCATCGTCGGCGGCACCTTCGACCCCTTCCATCGCGGACATCTCGATCCCGTCCTCGCCGCCCGCGAGAAACTGCAGTGGGATCGCGTGCTCTACATCCCCGCCTGGCGCCAGCCCTTCAAGACCGATCGCGACGCCGCGCCCGGACCCCACCGTTTCGCCATGACCGCGCTGGCAATCCGCGATTACGACGCGCTCTACGTCTCGCCGATCGAGCTCGAACGCGGCGGAATCTCGTACAGCGTCGACACGCTCGAAGAACTGCATCGCGAATATCCCGGCGCATCCTTCGACTGGATCATCGGCGACGACAATCTGAAGGACCTCGATCGCTGGAAGGATCCGGAGCGTCTCTACAAACTTGCGCGCTTCGTCGTCCTTTCCCGACACCCGACACCCGACACCCAACGCCCCAAAAACGCCGACATCGTCTTCGCCGAAAACGCTACCGTCCCTGTTTCCTCGACCGAAATCCGGCGCCGTGTTCGCGCCGGGGAGCCGATCGACGCGTTTGTCGATCCTCTCGTCTCGCGCTACATTGACCATTACGGCTTGTACAAAGAGGGCCTACTTTGACCGATCCCATTCACCACCGCGTGCGCACCGCGGTTTCCGCGGCTCTGGATAAGAAAGCATTCGACCTCGACGTCCTCGCAGTCGGCGGCCTCACCTCGATCGCCGATTACTTCCTCATGTGCTCGGCCACCTCGGAACGGCAGGCCGTGGCCATCGCCGACAGCGTCGTCGACAAACTCCGCGAGGACGATCGCGTCAAGCCGCGGCTCGTCGAAGGCACTACGCCCGGCCGCTGGATCCTGCTCGATTACGGCGACTTCATCTTCCACATCTTCACCGAGGACTGCCGCCGGTTTTACGGGCTGGAGCGGCTGTGGGGTGACGCGCCCAACGTCACCGCCGAATTCAGCGAGGAAGCAGCACCGGCGAATGTCCGCCGCACGAAGACATCGTGATCCGGTCCTGAAGGACTTCGTCCGCACGAGGAGCGCCTCGATGCGAACGCTCCTGCAGACGGTCGAGAAAGTCCTCGATCACGACGTCAATCTCCTCCTCCTCGGCGAGTCCGGCAGCGGCAAGGACTTTTTCGCCGAAGCGATCCACGCGTGCGGCAATCGCCGCGGCAAGCCGCTGGTCAAGATCGACTGCGCCGCGATTCCGGCGGATTTGTTCGAGTCCGAACTTTTCGGCTACGAGAAGGGCACGTTCACCGACGCCCAATCGCGCAAGCTCGGCAAACTCGAGACCGCATCCGGCGGCACGATCTACTTCGACGACATCGCCGCGCTTCCGCCCACGCTCCAGGCGAAGCTGCTGCGCGCGATCCAGGAGAAGCGTTTCACGCGCCTCGGCGGCAATCAATCGATCGTGCTCGACGGCCGCGTCATCTCGTCGTCGAGTATGCCTGTCGAGGAGTTGCTGAGCGGATTGCGGCGCGATCTTTTCTATCGCATCAACGTCGTCACCTTGACCATCCCGCCGCTGCGCGAGCGCCGCGAAGACATCCCGCGGCTCGCGAAGACCTTCCTGGCCCGCCGCAAGCGCGGCATCGACGCCGAGGCGATGCAGATGCTTGCGGATTACGACTGGCCGGGCAACGTGCGCGAGCTTCGCAACGTCATCGAACGCGCCGCGTTGCTGGAAACGGCCGACGTAATTACTCCCGCATCGCTTCCGCCGCTGAACGCTGGCAGCATCGAAACGGCAGCGCGGCAGCGATGGACGCTCGACGAGCTCGAATCGCGCTACATCCGCGAGATCCTGCGCGAGACGAAATCGAACTACAGCAGCGCCGCGAAAATCCTCGGCATCAATCGCAAGACGCTGCTGGAGAAGCGTCGAAAGTATGGGATTCAATGAAAATCCAACTCCTCTGGCCGCGCTCAACCGCCGACGCCGAGCTCGCGGCCGTCGCGGAGCGTTACCTCAATCGCATCAAGCACTTCTTCCCGATCGAGATCGTCGAAACGGCGCCGCAGCGCGGTAGACAGAGCGAGAACGATGTGGCTATCATGCGCGCCGATTCGGCGCGGCTGCTGGCCGCGATTCCCGCCCAGGGCCACGTCGTCGCCCTCGATGAGCGCGGCCGATCGATCGATTCTTTGAAATTCGCGAAGTGGCTGGAACGACTCACCATCGAGCAGCCGCACGGCGTCATTTTCGTGATGGGAGGGGACGTCGGACTGGACCAGTCCGTGCGGCAGCGTGCCGATGACGTCCTCAGCCTTTCGGCCATGACGCTTCCGCATCAACTGGCCCGCGTCGTCCTGCTGGAACAGATCTACCGCGCCTGCACGTTGATGCGGAACATTCCGTACCACAAGTAAGGAGAGCCGGGCTCGAAATGGCAAAAGCAATGGCAAAGACAAAAGAAAAAGCGCACCCGTATCAGGAGCACATCGACGCGTTGCGCAAGAAGCAGAGCGACATCCTGCAGGCTTTCAAACGCGACAAGCAGGCCGTCAACACGCAGTCCGACGACGGCATCCAGGATCTGGCCGACAAGGCCGCCAGCGCCTACTCGAAAGAGCTGAACCTCTCGCTGTCCGACGGCGAGCGCAACCTGATCGTCCTCATCGAAGAGTCGTTCACCCGCCTCGACAACGGCAGCTACGGCACCTGCACCAACTGCGGCGCCACCATCGGCGACAAGCGCCTCGCCGCCGTCCCCTGGACGCCGTACTGCATCGATTGCCAGGAGCTGCAGGAGAAGGGGCTTCTTTCGTAGGGTTTGTGTTCCGCAGTTTTTCGAGGGGAGCGCCATCGCGCTCCCTTTTTTGTTTTTAATCTGCGTAAATCTGCGTAATCTGCGGATTCGTTTCTCTCATGCCCAAACCACTCGCCACAGTCCTCGCCCAAATCGCGCAGAAAAAGATCCCGCCCGTAATCCTCGTCGGCGGATCGAGCGACTTTCTCGCCGAGGATGCCTTTCGCGATCTGCGCGATGCTATCGCTGCCGCGAAGCCCGGCATCGCCATCGAGGGATACGAAGCCGGCAGCGAGCTGGCGGCGATCCTCGACTCCTACCGCACCTCGTCGCTCTTCGCCTCGGCGCGGCTGATCGTCGTCTCCGAGGTCAATGCGTTCGTTTCCGCGAAAGAGCTCGCGTCGCTGTATGACAAATCGGTCGCCGACTGGAAGTCTGCGAAGACCGACAAGAAACGCACCTCCTCGGCCGCGAAACTGCTCCACGTACTCGGCCTCGTCGGCGCCGACTTCGACATGACCGACAAGCAGATCGCCACCGCGCTCGGCGTCGCGCTCGATCTCGTCCTCACCGACATGCTCGCCTTCTGCCGCACGACCGGGAAGAAAGCGTCGCGCGGCGAAGACGATGCGGCCCTGCTCATCGAGGCCGTCACCCGCGGCGGCGCGCCGAATACGTACCTGCTCATGCGCAGCGGCGAGATTCCGCGCGAATCGGCCACCGTCGATCTCATCGACCGCAACGGCGCCGTGGTGGTCATGGACCTGACGCGCGACACGTACGCCGGAGCGCTCGAACGCGCGATCGCGGACGTCGCGGAAGATGCGCAAGTCCGTTTCGACGGCCGCGCGCTCAACGTGCTACGTCAGCGCCTCGGCATCGAACGCCTGCTCGCCGACAAGTTCTCGAAAGAAGTACCCGACCTTCGCATTGCCGTCTCCGAGGCGCAGCGGCTGGCCACGCTGGCAGGTGTTGGAGGCCGCGTAACCGCGGAGATGGTCGAGCGCGAAGTGGCCACCGTCGAAGGCGGCGCGCGCTACGAATTCGGATCGCTTTTCACCGAGGGGAAGATCGTCGAGGCGATTTCGAAGCTGCGCGATCTCGTCGCGCAGGCGCGCCGCGAAGATCCGAAAGCGCCGATCGAAATCCAGTACGGCAAGTTCCTCTTCCCTCTCGCCGACGAAGTGCGCCAGATGATCGGCATCGTCTCCTTCGCGAGGACGAATCGCATCGACCTCAAAGCGCCTATGAATTACAACCGCTTCAAAGACACGCTAGCCGATCGATTGGGCGATTCGCTGAAAGCCAATGGCCTGGTGCGACAGAGACCGCATCCCTTCCCGCTGCACAAGAAATGGGAAGCCGCGCGCAACCAGACCGAGGCGAGTTTGTTCCGCGCGCTCGCCGCGCTCGCGGACCTCGAGATCAAGCGCAAATCCGGCGGCATCCCCGCCGACCTCGGCATCGAGACGTTCCTGCTTTCGCGATTGCGCGCGTAGCGCTGTCGTTCTCGCCGACGCAATCGGCGGCGTAGCCGTCGTAAGAACCGTAGCCCACGGTTTTCAACCGTGGGGAATCGAGCGACATAGAAATTGTGAGCCCGCTTCAGCGGGCGAAAGAAAGCTTTCTTTCGCCCGTCAAGACGGGCTCACAAAACGGACAACACTGCTGACCCACCGGTGAAACCGGTGGGCTACGGTTCTTACGCCGGCTACGCCGACGCACGGACGCGCAAGTACTGCGGGCGAGACGCGCGTTCCCAGCCCTACACCTCGCTCGCCTTCCGCATCTGCCACAGCAGGTGACTCAGGTACGACCGCCGCGACTCGCCCGTCGTCACGATCAGCAGCTTCGTGATCTTCAACTCCAGCGGATCGGTGAGCAGCAGGATCAGCATCTCGCGGATGAAGTTCGTGTTCAGCGTAACGTCGTTGTCGGTGCCGACGCCGAGGCGCAGACCTTTTTTCTCCCACCATGAGAACGGGTGATCTTTGTAGTCGGACAGCGCGCCGGTCAGCTTCTTGTTCGACGACGGCAGCGACACCAGCGTCAGGCGCTTGTCGATCATCCGATTGAGCACGTCGTGCTGGTAGTGCTCGACCTCGCGCGCGTGATGGAACTTCGTCTTCGTCGCCAGCGTCGCTTCGCCATCCGTCAACGGCTGGCCGCGGAGAAGCTTGTCGAGGATTGGGTCGCGCCCGGTCCAATCCATGTCGATGATTTCGTCGCGCTCGCGTCCGAGCGCTTCGCCGCGGGCGTTCGCGGCCAGCACGCGCTGCAGCATGCGGTGGAAGTAGAAATTGGGATTGATGCCGAGGGCCAGGCCGTGCTCGATGGCGTCGACGTACCAGATGTTCATCGCGTTATCGACCGCCTGGACGCCCTGGCGCAGCGTGTTCCACGTTTCGCCGTGATGGCTGCGCGTGCGGAAGCCGTACGCCTGCAGCTTGCGGAAGCCGACGCGCATCTCCTGAAAATGCGCCTTGCGATAAAACCCGCGCTCGTTGCCGACGGTATCGACCTCGGTCACGACGTCGCGCAGCTCCGGATGCTTTTTCAGCAGCCCGATGATCTGCCCGACCTGATCGTCGAAGCTGGCGCGCTTCGACGGATAGCGCGTGGCGTCGTAGAAGCCGGGCTCTTTGCGAAAACTCGGCGAGAGGATGAAGTGAAACGCCGGCACTTCGTTTTGAAAGGCCCGGAATCCTTCGTACAGACCGAGCATCACATCCTCGGCGGTCAAATCACTGATGCCGGGAATCTGCTCCGCGGAGTCGGTGGTCTCGCGAAAGAGCGTGAACTTGAGCCGGATCGCGCCGACGTTCGCGCCGCGATAGAGCCGGCTGGCCATGTGATACGCGGCCTCGCGATGCGCGTCGCGCGACGTCAGGACGAGCTTCGCGAGGTAGAGGATTTTCAGATAGCGATCGAAGCGATCGTCATCCCCCAAGCGGATCAAGCGATCGACGTCGGCCGCACTTGCGATCGGCAACGCGTCGGGCCCGTACACCTCGGCGATCTTCGATTCGTACATCGCCCGCTGCGGACCGTCGAGCAGTTTCGCAAGCCGAGGCCAGATGAAATCGGCGTCGAGCGAGCCGGTGAGGTGGATGTGCTCATCGCGAAACGGAATCGGAAAGGCGCGAAAGAAATCGGCGAGCGCGCGGGCGACGGAATGATTGAGCAGCGACTCGATCGGCGCGGCATCGACGCGAAAGCGTCCGAGGAGCTCGCGAAACTCGGCGATGGCGTGCGCGGCTTCGGCGTCCGCAGCGATTTGCGGCGCGTGAACCGCCAGCGAAAGCGTATCCGCGAGCGACAAGCCACTGGTCTCACTGATGAGTTGCGTGAAGAATCGGGTCAGGCGGGGGACGAGTTGCATCGCGCCAATGCTACCGCGCGCATTGCGTGCGCTGACGCCGCAGTGTAGAACCGTCGCCGATGATCGGATTCGTCGCCGTCGCCGCCTCGGTGCTCCTGACCGGCTACGGTGTGGCGTCGTGGTTGTGGAAACGATTCGGCGCGGACGACGACGCGCCATTCGAACGCGCCACAGCGGCCGTTGTGATCGGCACGGCGATATGGATCGCCGCGAACTGGATCCTGGCGATCACGCATCTCCTCACGTTCACGTCGCTAATGATCGTGACCGCGGCGTTCGCCGTAACGGCAGCGGCAACTCTGTATCTGCGTCGCTTCACGATTCACCTGACAACGAAAAGCGTGGCGATTTTACCGATCGTCCTGTGGATCGTTTTCATCCTCTGGCGCGGCGCGATCCTGCCGCCGCTGAGCCACGACGCGCTCGCCTATCACCTCCCGAAAGCAGTGATGATCATGCAGGCGCACGGCTACGAGACCTTTCGCGTGGCCGATCAGCGCATCGTGACGCTGCCGGCGAATTACGAGCTGCTGCTCGCCGACGTCCTGATCCTCTCCGGCACCGACCGGTTGACGGAGTGGCTCGGCACGATCGCCTACATCGCCATGCTGATCCTCACCGGCGCGTTCGCGGAACGCTGGTGGCGCGCGAGTGGTGGTGCGATTGCCGCGGCCATCCTCGCCGTTGCGGCGACGCCGCTCTTCCTCCTCCACAGCGGCGCCGACAAGAACGATCTGATGACAGCGTTCTTTTGTGGCGCGACGCTGCTGTGGGGCGCACGCTGGTGCGCGCGCGGCGGGCGGATGCCGCTCCTGCTCGCGATCGCGTCCGCGGCATTGGCGATCGGCACCAAGCCGAATGGAGCGGCAGTCGCTGTATGCCTCGCACCATTCGCGCTGATGCGGATTGTTCGTGTGTGGCGGTCGACGACGTTTCGCGACGTCGCATCGACGCTCATCGGCGGCGTGCTCGCAATTCTGCTGCTCGGCGGCGCTTCGTACATTTTCGCGGCCTCCAGCCACGTCTCTCCGATCGGCGTTCAATTCGGACAGCGTTCCGGGGCAGAATCGGTCACGTACGGCGACTGGCAAAACCTCTGGCAGGTGCCGTACCTCGCGCTGGCGGAGCCGTTCTCGCGCAACGACTTCGCCGTGTGGGTTCCGTGGCGGCACGAAGGGTGGTTCTGGCCGCGATACGAGATTTACTTCTCAAGCGCCGGTCCGCTGTTCACCGTGCTCGTGTTGCTCCTGCCGATCGCAGTCATAAAGCTGCGCCGCCGAGGGGAGAGCGAGACCGCCGCCGAACGGAACGTGGCCAGCATGTGCGCGGCGCTGGCATCGATCATCGTCCTTCCGACCGCGATGCGGCCCCTCGGGTTTTTCGCCGGAGCGTTCATCCGCTACTGCGCGTTCGTCATTCCGATCGTCGTCTGCTGGACCGTCGTGCCTGCGTATCTCCACCTCAGCGCACCGGAACGCCGCCGTCTCGCGATCATCGCCACTGCAGGGCTCGCGCTCTTTTTCGTGGTCGAAGCGGCCGACAACGCGATCAACGACAATTTCGCGCCGCTGGACTATGCACTCTCGATGCGTTCAGACCCGAGTAGCCGGATGCCGTATTTTGACAAGAGGCGTGCTGCCAACATCGTCGATCGCATCGCCGAACCGGCGGACACCATCGCGATCGACGGTGCGTTCGGCGCCTGGGTTTATCCAGCGTATGGATCGCAGCTCACGCGCAACGTCGTGTATCTGAACCGGGAGTCGACGCCCGATTCGATTCCGATCCGCGCGCGATGGGTCATCGTCGATCGCTCGTGGAACGTGACGTGGTCAAACCCGCGATTCACGGATATGGGAAAGTTCTGGCGGTACATCGGTCACGGTTCGCCCTCGGCGGACGACGTCCGGCTATTCAACCTGCTGCTGCATGACGGGAGATTCCGGCTGATCTACTACGAACCGCGAATGAATCAGGCGGTCTTCTGGCGCGTAGGCTCCGGCCCGGCCCCGCCATACGCAACGCGGGCCGCCGCAAGTGCGGCTCGAACGCGCGACGCATTTTCACCGACCACGCCGGCGCGCATCTCGATCGAGACCAACCGTCCGTAGCCGCCGGCTCGCAGCGCCGCGGCGAATCGTTCGTGCGACACACCGCCGCTGCCGATCGGCGCGAGATCCGGCTCGCTGATGTGGAAGTGTTGCAGCACGTGCGTGAGCGGCGTCAATTGCGCGGGTGCGTCGCCGACCATCGTCATCGCAGCCGCATCCGCATGCAGGCCAAGACCCTCCGACAGAACGCGCTCGAGCAGCGCAACAACGTCTGCGATCGTGTTGAGGTAGTCGCAGCCATACGCAGGCGGATTCGGCTCGATGCAGAAGCGCAGTCCCGCCGCGGCTGCCGCTGCGCCGACTTCCGAGAAAAACTCCCCTTCGCGTCGCCGTACGTCGTCCGCTGCAAAGCCGCCAACGGTTCGCTGCTTGGGAGAGCCAAACACCAGCGCACGCGCTCCCAGCGCGGCACCGATATCGATGATCGTCTGCAGGTACGCGGCGGTCTCGCGCATGTCGCGATCGCTGCGGAACACGTGCAATTCGGAACGATTGAAAAGAAGCGATTGCATCGCCCCGATCTCGATGCCGTGATCGCTCCAGAACGCGCGGTAGTCCTTCAGCGCCTGCAGCGACAGCGTGCGCGGATCGTCAGCGATCCTCGTCGGCGCGACCTCCACATAGCGGATTCCTTCGTCCTGCAGCACACGCGCGACGTCGCGCTCTTCCTCGCGCAGCCACGCGATATTCGAAATCGACAGCCTCACCGGTAGTTCCCCTCGCGAACCTCGATCGGTACTCCCTCCATCGGAAACGGCAGCGCCAGGAATGGTTCCGTGGCGCGATCGATATCGATCACGCTCACGTTCGCGCTGAGCACAGTCACCGACGCGCCGGGCACGAGCGATTCCGTAACCACGCCGATGGAAGGCCTTTGTCCGTGCCATACGAATACCGGAATCTGCACGACGGTCCGGTAGGGCGAGAGCGCGACGGAGCCGCTATTGGCCGCGCCATGCACGATGACGAGGTGCCGCGGCAGTTGCCCGATCACGGGCACGCGCGCCCAGCGGTTCGTCAGCCGGTAGTTCAACGTGATCACGGCCACGGCGAGCCGCGATTCGAAGTGCGGCAGCGGAAGCGCAACCATCTGGCCCTCCGGCCCAACGTGGATCGAGCCCGCATCATGCTCGACCAGCGGCGCCGCCCGCCCGAGCTTCCACCAAAGCGAGTGCGACGAGATCGCGACGAGCGTGTAGTGATGCAGCACTTCCGAATAGAAATCCCAGTGCATCGCCCGCAGCCAATCCTCGTACGAGAAAAGAGAGCGGCGCATCGTCTCGACATACTCCGGCTTCGTTCCGCGGAACGTATCGAGATACGCGCGCCGATTCTCCTCGCCAAGCGCATGGATGATGTAGTCGAAGCTCGGATTGAAAACCGCGTAGTCCGACTGAATCTGTCCCGCAAACGTTGACCAGATGCGCGGCTTCACACCACCAGGCGCGCCGATGACATGGTGCGCGATTGCAAGATCCCATTGCCAACGCGGCGACAGCCGCGGGTGCCTTCCCGCGGCGACGTATGCCCGATAACGGGGAAGGATCAGCGTATCGACGTCCAGCACGCTCATCCAGACATCGGCGATCACAACCAGCAGTACGAAAACGTAGATCGAGATCCTGATGACCCTGCGCGCCGCCGTGCTCCCATCGCGCAGGTATCGGACTGTGAAGTGCGCTGCAAGCGCCAGGAGTGCAAAAAAAACAGCGCGCAGCATCGGCAGCCTGTTGGCGGGGCCCGCGATGCCGAGGTAGGCCGCCCCGGAGAGCAACCCGTAAATCAGCAGCACCGCCACCGCATGCAATGTGCCCTCGTCCTCCGGAGCGGAGGCTAGCCAGAACCAAACAACAACCACGGCCGTGGCAGTGAGCGTAAATACGATGGCCGACATGAAGTACGGCTCGGTGACGACGTCGAGCCAGCGGCTCAGGAATGCATTTGGCGGTGAGCCGAAGTACCAGAACTGATCACCCGGTACATCCTTGAACGCATAGCGGAGCGCGTTCCGGCAACCAGCCGGGCCCCCGGCGCTCAACAGGAAAACCACGTACGCGCCGATGCCCATCGTCACCGACGCGGCCCCCTCGGCGAGCGGCCGCAGCGTCCGACGTTTCATCGCCAGCCACATCTGCATCGCCGCGAACGCTACGATGACGGAGAGGCCCTGTTCGCTGCCGAGCGCCAGCGAAAGGGCAAGCGCCAGCCCGCATCCGATCGCGCGGGTCCTGGTTCGGGCGGGCCAGAGCAGCACGGCAGCGAAGATCACCGGCGCCGTCGACCGCAGGCCCAACATGCTGTTCCAGGCGATCGCGAGAGGCTGGAAGACCGTCTGATACAGCCCCAGACCTGCGACCGTCCAGACAATGGTCGCCGGCACATCGCGTGACGCGGCGTAGACGATCGCCACGACTGCCAGCGCGAATGCGAAGACGGAGATGATTTCGCGCGACAGCTCCGCCGCATAGAGCGTCTTACCGAACAACGCATACAACGGGTACAGCAGATACGGAACGCCGAGGCCGTGGAAAAACTGGAAGTCGACGCCGCCGTGCTGGCCGGCGGCAATACGGCGCAGCGGATTGAACGTCTGGAACGGGCCGTCCGTTGGAAAGCCGTTGAAGTCGAGCGGGAGCGTCACCGCTCCCGCCAGCCGCACGGCGATCCAGAATACGACGTCGGCCGCGAAGAGGCTCAGCACCGCCAGGCGCAACTTGCGCATCACCGCTGCGCCTCGATGAAGCGTTTCATCTGCGCCAGCACCTCGCCGCGGCCGTAGAGATAGTTGTCAGAGCGATCCCATGATCGAGCATGGATCGTTCGTACGTCGTACAGCGGCGGCTCGCCGCTTCCGTCCGCCAGCTCGCGTCCAAAGAGCTCACGCGCGATGTCCGCGATCGCGATCGGCTCGGTAGCGACATTGATCAATTGAATCCCATTGTCGATGCAGCGCTGCATCTCGCCCGTCAGGTTGCCGACGTCGTAGAACTGAAAGACGCCGCGGCCGTCGATCCGCTCGATCTGGTGATCGTGAATCAAATCGAACAGCGCGTTCTTTTTCAATCCCGGTCCAAACAGGCCGGGAAGGCGCAACACGATGGCGTCGAAGCGGTCGCGAACGAATCGCTCCAGTCGCAGCCTGTGCCTTCCGTAGGGTGCGCCGCTGTCGTCGATCTCCGTCCGCTCATCGACGTCGCGGGGACGGGGATAGACGTCGACGGTCGAAATGAGAATGAAGCGTCGTGCCTTCGTTTCGCCTAACACCGTCTCGATCCGCGCGATCGACTGCGCGTCCCCCTCGGGATCGGCGTTCGCCTTCCACTTCTCCGCGGCCGGAGCCGCGCAAACGATTTCGTCGAAGTCACCGCCGCGCAATTGATCGATATTCGTTGAGTTGAAAAGCGCATCGAAGTTCGACTGGCGACTCAGGTTGCCGCCGATAAAACCGCTGTGGCCGATGAGCGCGCGCATCGATCGCTACTCCGCGGGCGGATTGAATGCTCCGGCGCACGTGCGCAGCAGCGTCCAAAACAAACGGAAGTTGGCCGCGGCGCCTCGAATCTTCGTCGGCACGGCACCCGCCGGATAACGCCGCTCCACCGGCAGTTCGATGACGCGAAACCCCAGCCGCGCAGCGCGGATGGCGAGGTAGTAATGCATCTCGTATCCGCTGAGAACATCGCGGAACGGACGGACGCGGTCATCGGCGAGAAATCGCCGACTGTACGCGCGGAATCCGTTTGTCGTGTCGGTGTAACGATGCCGCGCGGCCAGCGACATCAGCGGCGCATGAAGATACTTGACGCCCAGATGCCGCAGAAGCGGTGTGTTTTCCGCGACGCCGCCGGCGATGTAACGCGACCCCTGGATGTGATCGAATCCATCCCGAAGAGCGGCGACGAACTTCGGGATTGCATCGGGGTTGTCCTTGCCGTTGCCGTCGATCAGGATTACCCCTTCATATCCCTCGCGCAGCGCCCACGCCATTCCGACGCGCAACTGCGCGCCGAGGCGCCCGGCGCCACGCTTCACGGCAACAGCACGGAGAGTGGCGTTCGTCAGGAGTTGCTCGAGCGATCCGTCGGTGCTCCCGCCGTCGACGACTGCGACGTCGACGAGCGTAGTCAGCGCCGACATCCGCGCGAGCTGCCGCACGATTCGCTCCCCTTCGTTGATGACCGGAATGAGGACGATGTAGTCGTGGCGCTTCGGTGCGAGGATGTGCAGTTCGTGCTCCGGAATCTGCCAGTCGTCATCCCTCACGACTCTGCGCCTCCCGCACGACGTTCTTCTGTCCCGGCTCGACGATCAGCACCGCACTGCTGCGCTCCTCCATGACGTAGTACAGCGGACGATCCTGCGTTTCCGCGAGAATGCGCCCGATGTATTCGCCCATGACGCTGAGAATGATGCAGACGAAAAAGAACATGCCGGCGTTCTGCGCCGACAGTGTCACCCATCCCTCGGCGACATGCTTTTTGAAGAACGCGATGGCCAGGATGTAGCCCATGTACAGCAGGTTCAATCCGCTCGCCAGAACGCCGAGGAGAGTGACGAAGCGAAGCAGCCGCGTTGAGTTCGCGACCATAACATTCACTGCGAGATTGAGCGACGTTCCCAAACCACGCCGCGGAGCCGTGGCTCCGGCGCGCAAAACGGGCGCATACGCGAGCGTCTCGTGCTCATACCCGATGAACGTGCTGAACACTTTCATGTAGCGGTGTTTGTCTTTGATCTGCAGCAGCGCGTTGAGGGCCCTTCGGCTCAACGCGCGGAAGTGCGTCGACTCCTCCGGGACATCCAGCGCGAGAAAACGATTGCAGATCGCGTAGAACAATTTCGCGCCGAGGCGGCTGCCGAGCGGCTCCGCCCGCTCCGTGTTGCGCACGCCGACGACGACGCCGCCAATCCGCCGCGCGCAATCGACGAAATCGGGGATCAACTCCGGTGGGTCGGTCGCCGGCATCAGACTGACGATGAAGTCGCCGATGGCGTTTTCGAGGCCCGCATAAATCGCGATCTCATCGCCGAACTGCCGCGACAGACGAATGAGACGGACGCACGGCACGGTGTCGAGGAGCTCCTGCACGCGGATCACCGTCGCATCTGACGAGCCGTCGTCGATCAGAAGGAGCTCGTAATAGGCATACGTTCGATCGAGGACGGCCGCCGTTTCCCGAACGAACTGCTGCACGATTGCGGCATCGTTTCGGAGCGGCGCGATGACGGTTACGAACGCGTCGATCTTCGCCGGCCGCGCGGCTTCAGACGGCGCTCCGGGACGCGTGCTCGGCATCGTAGACGTCGCAGACATCGTAGACGTTGTCAATCTTCGCTCCCAGAATCACGGTCACCCGAGGACTTGCCGTGTCGCGATGATAAAGGATCGGGCGGCTGTCGTTGGCGTCGCTCTGCGGAAGAATCGTTTTCACTTCCCATAACGACTCGACATAGCGAGCCGCGGCGATCGCCGGCAGATAACGCACGGCATCGCGGATCATCTGCGGGTACTGCGTCCGGCGCCGAAACTCGCGAAATACCGCCATCGCGTCCGTTTTGGGATCAGACCACGCGTAATGCGGCGTGTAGCGCACGTGCGACAGCGTGTGCAGTCCGCGGCTCGGAAACGGAATCGTCGAAAAGAACGGGCCGCACATCACGGTGACGCCGATGCCTGCGAGCTCCGGCGGCGGTTCGATCAGAGCCATCTCGACGAATTCGTGTCTCAGCGGCAACGCCGCGATTCCCGACTGCGTGAAGAGATCGTTCGTTCCGGCGTAAGTGCAGACGAAGACTTCATCGGCAGCGATTTCCTCATTCTCCAGAATGAGCGTGCCGTCCGCGATTCGTGAAACAGGCGCGCTTACGCGCACGGTCACGCCCGATTCGGCGAGGCGGCGCGTCACTTCCTGACGGAGTTTGACGGCGTCGAACACGATCTCATCGACCGCGAAGACCTCTTCGATCGTTTCGGTCGAGAAGAGACGCCGTACCTTCACAGCCGCCGGCTGCACGGGGACGCCGATCGTTTCGCAGAAGCGCCGGTACTGCTGCGCGGTCACGTTGGAGTTTGATCGGGCCACGGCGTAATAGGCCGGGCGTGATGCATCGACGCAGTTCGCGAAGTCGCTGCTGAAGCGCGCGTAATTGGCTGCCGACCGGATTCCGGTCAGCAGACTTCGCGGATAGTGGTAGCCGCGATGGATCCGGGCCTGGTTCACGAGGGAGGCGCGGGTCATCAACTGCGGTTCGCGCTCGAGGATGACGACGGAGCGTCCGCGGCGGGCGAGATGATCGGCGAAGTAACAGCCGAAGAAGCCGCCTCCGACTACGGCGGCGTCGAAGCGCGAAGCGGACATGGACCGGCGGCGATTATATTGGAAGAATTCACTTATACTTTGCCGCCCTGAAGATCGTCTTCGTCTCGCACTACGCGCTCCCGCACGTCGGCGGAATCGAAGTGGTCGTCGACCGGATCGCGCGCGAGCTCACGGCACGGGGACACGCGGTCACGCACGTTGCGAGCGCCATTCTTCGTGACGGCGAATCTCCACTCTCCACGCCGCCGCCGTACGAAGTGGTGCGGCTTCCCGCGCTCAACATTCTCGAGCGCGCCGGCCTGCAGTATCCGATCTTCGAGCCGCTCTCGCTCATTCGCACGCTGCGGCGTGTGTGCCGATCGGCGGACATCGTCCACGCTCACGGCATGCTGTACATCGGCTCAGCCGCGGCGTTGCTGCTCGCGCGTCGATCCACCGATGCGGTGCGCGTGCTGACGGAGCACTCCGGAATCGTCCAGTACTCACGCTCCGCTCTGAACCTGATCGAAAAGGTCGCGGCAGGGACGATCGGAAGCGCGACGCTGCGAGCCGCCGAAGGGATCGTCGTCGTCGGCACGCGCGTCGAGAAGGAGATGCGGGAGACAGCGAGCGCTCCTGTAGTCCGGATCGAGAACGGCGTCGACCTGGAGCGCTTCCGGCCGGCAGATCCCGAGGAACGGCGGCGGCTGCGCGCCGAGCTCGGATGGGATGCGCAACCGCGCGTACTCTTCGTCGGCCGCCTCGTCGAGCGAAAAGGGGCGCCGCTGGCGATCGCCGCGGCGAAACTGTCCGGCACGTTCCGGTTGACGATCGCCGGGCCCGGCGTTTCCGCGACTGACGGCAGCTACGATCATATGGGCGCGCCCGATGACGAGACGCTGGCGAAGATCTACCGTGCCGCCGATGCGTTTCTGCTTCCTTCGCACGGCGAGGGGGGATTTCCGCTGACGGCGCGCGAGGCGATGGCCAGCGGTCTGCCGGTCATTCTGCTCGATGACGCGACGTATCGGGCAGCGCTCGATCCCGCTCTGGCCGGCGTCCGATTCGTCGAGCCGGATCCGCACGCGATCGCCGATGCAATCGCCGGCGTGCTCGCCCTCGGCGATACCGCCCGTAATGAAGTAGCCGCGTATGCGCGCAAGCATTTCCGCTGGTCGCATGCCGTCGACGAGCACCTGCGGTTTTACGAACGTCTTATAGCGCATCGCTCGTAATGGAAAAAGAAAAGGCCCTCGAGTTTCCCCGAGGGCCTTTCATAAAATTTATCCCGGCGGCGTCCTACTTTCCCACACAGTTGCCCGCGCAGTATCATTGGCGATGAGAGGCTTAACTGCCGTGTTCGGAATGGGAACGGGTGTGACCCTCTCTCTATGACCACCGGAAACTTGATTTCGGTGTTCAGGATAAAACATTGAATACGGGTTGCAGGGATGCACACTGCAGACAACATCAAATCAAGGCATTTATGGTCAAGTCAAACGACCGATTAGTACTGGTCAGCTACGAGCATCGCTGCTCTTCCACATCCAGCCTATCAACGTGGTCATCTACCACGGGTCTTCAGGGAGAACTCATCTTGTGGTTGGCTTCTCGCTTATATGCTTTCAGCGATTATCCTTTCCCGACGTAGCTACCGAGCGATGCCCCTGGCGGGACAACTCGTACACTAGAGGTCAGTGCTTCCCGGTCCTCTCGTACTAAGGAAACCTCCACTCAATTCTCCTCCGCCCACAACAGATAGGGACCGAACTGTCTCGCGACGTTCTAAACCCAGCTCACGTACCGCTTTAATCGGCGAACAGC
>Ga0207677_10000248_pt1 | contig 41571 bp, 38 predicted proteins | sample KBSMisM42_FD_184311 | JGI IMG/M metagenome (GOLD analysis project Ga0207677, IMG submission 184311) | Miscanthus rhizosphere microbial communities from Kellogg Biological Station, Michigan, USA - KBS Miscanthus M4-2 (SPAdes) (version 2) | ecosystem: Host-associated > Plants > Roots >...
TCGTATCGTTCGACTCCACGATGCGCTCGAATATCTCGGTCGGGCTGCCGATCGATCTCGCCGTGTACGAGACCGACGGCCTGCGCCTCAAGCTGCAAAAGCGGATCGAGGAATCCGATCCCTATTTCCAGATGATACATACGCAGTGGGGCGAGGGACTCCGCCGCGTGTTCGCCGAGCTGCCGAACCCGGAATGGTCATGAGAGGCGTACCCGGATGGCGATCCGCGTAGCGCTGCAACACCGCACGACCTACGCGTTCGACCGCTTTGTCAATTTGTCGCCGCACGAGGTGCGGCTGCGGCCGGCGCCGCATTGTCGCACCCCGATCATCGGCTACTCGCTGCAGGTCGATCCGGCGCGGCATTTTCTAAACTGGCAGCAGGACCCGTACGGCAACTGGGTGGCGCGGCTGGTATTTCCCGAGCGCGCGAACCGGTTGGAGATCGTCGTTGACCTGATCGCCGACATGACGGTGATCAACCCGTTCGACTTCTTCGTCGAGCCCTATGCCGAGCGCTACCCGTTTATGTACGCAGGCGCACTCGCCAAGGAGCTCATTCCGTTCCTGGAGGCCGACCCGCCCGAACCGCGGCTGCAGGCGTGGCTGGCGGCGTTTCGATCGAGCCTCGGGCCCGACGAGGCGACGGTGCCGATGCTGGTCCGGCTCAATCAACAGCTCAAGAACGAGATTCGTTATCTGGTGCGAATGGAGCCGGGTGTCCAGACGCCCGACCAGACGCTGGCTGAGGCGAGCGGCTCGTGCCGCGACAGCGGATGGCTGCTGGTGCAGATCCTTCGTCGGCTGGGACTTGCTGCGCGCTTCACGTCCGGCTACCTGATCCAGCTCGTCGCCGACGTCAAGGCGCTCGACGGTCCGGCCGGCCCCGAGCGCGATTTCACCGACCTGCACGCGTGGGCCGAGGTCTATCTGCCGGGGGCCGGCTGGATCGGCCTGGATCCAACCTCGGGACTTCTGGCCGGCGAAGGACACATTCCACTCGCGTCCACCGCAGATCCCGGCAGCGCGGCGCCAGTCGTCGGCTATACCGACCCGTGTCGCAGCGAGCTCCACGTCGCGATGACGGTGACGCGCACGCACGAGGATCCGCGCGTCACGATGCCCTACAGCGAAGCGCAATGGGCGACGATCGACGCGCTGGGCGAACAGGTCGATCGCGATCTCGCCGTGCACGATGTGCGCTTGACGCAAGGCGGCGAGCCGACGTTCGTCTCGATCGACGACATGGAAGGCAAGGAGTGGACGATTGCGGCGCTCGGCGCCAAAAAACGCGAGCTCGCCGAAATTCTGCTGCGGCGCCTGATGGCGCGCTTCGCCCGCGGTGGGTTCGTGCATACCGGCCTGGGAAAGTGGTATCCGGGCGAGCCGCTGCCGCGCTGGGCATTGGCGATCTACTGGCGCAGCGACGGCACTCCGCTCTGGGGTGACGAGTCGCTGCTCGCCGACACGCGCCGGCCGGGCCGTGCCGATCTGTCGGTAGCGCGCGATTTCACCGGGGCGATCGCGGTCGCGCTCGGCCTGCCGCCGGAAATGGTATTGACTGCGTACGAGGATGTGCCGCGACTGCTCGGGGAGGAGGCGGCGCTGCCGATCAACGCCGATCCTCTGCAATCGGATCTGTCGGACCCGGGTGAGCGCTCGCGCCTCGCAAAGCTCCTGCTGTCCGGTCTCGATCGACCGGCCGGGTTCGTCCTTCCGCTCAAGGCCACGCCGCCGGACAAGGGGAGCAGCGACAGCGTCGTCTGGGAGACGAGCCCGTGGCCTTTGCGCCGCGAGCGTTTGTACGCCGTCGCCGGCGATTCGCCGCTGGGCCTGCGGTTGCCGCTGTCGTCGCTGCCGAAGCTCCTTCCCGAAGAGGAGGAAACCGAGCATGCGGTCGACCCGTTCTCGCCTCGCGCGGTGCTGCCGGCGCGATCATCGCGTCGAGTCGGCAGGGGGCGAACTCGCGGCAGCGAACCGCGGGAAGTGGTCAAGACCGCGCTGACTGTCCAGATACGTGACGGCCACCTGTACGTCTTCATGCCGCCGCTGAAGCGCGTCGAAGACTATGTCGAGTTGCTGGGCGTCGTCGAGAGCACTGCGCGCGCGATTCGTGTGCCGGTCGCCATCGAAGGTTATGCCCCGCCACGCGATCCGCGGCTGCGAATGCTCGGCGTCACGCCCGATCCCGGCGTGATCGAAGTCAACGTCCATCCGGCGTCGTCGTGGCAGGAACTGATCGCGACCACCGAAACGCTTTACGAGGAAGCGCGGCAATCGCGCCTGGCGACTGAAAAGTTCATGCTCGACGGCCGCCACATGGGCACCGGTGGCGGCAATCACATCACGCTGGGAGGCGCGACCCCGGCGGACAGCCCGCTGCTGCGGCGCCCGGACCTGCTGCAGAGCCTGCTGACGTACTGGCAGAATCATCCGGCGTTGTCGTATCTGTTTTCCGGCATGTTCGTCGGGCCGACCAGCCAGGCGCCGCGCGTCGACGAAGCGCGAGACGACCGCCTGTACGAGCTCGAAATCGCGTTTCAGCAGCTCTCGCGCAAGCATGAGTTCAAGAAGGACGAATCGCTCCCCTGGTTAATCGACCGCTCGCTGCGCCATCTGCTGACCGACCTGACCGGGAACACGCACCGCGCCGAGTTCTCAATCGACAAGCTGTATTCGCCCGACACGCCGACCGGACGCCTGGGACTGCTCGAATTTCGCGCCTTCGAGATGCCGCCGCATGCGCGGATGAGCGCCGTTCAGATGGTGTTGCTGCGCGCATTGGTCGCGCGCTTCTGGCGAGAGCCTTATCGCGGCAGGCTGATACGCTGGGGCACAGCGCTGCACGACCGGTGGCTGCTGCCGCACTATGTGATGGCCGACATGCGCGACGTCGTCGCCGAGCTGAACGCGTCCGGCTACGGGTTCGCCGAATCGTGGCTGGCGCCGTTTGTCGAGTTTCGCTTTCCCCGATTCGGCGTGGTCGACTATGACGGCGTGTCCATCGAATTGCGCCAGGCGATCGAGCCCTGGCATGTGCTCGGCGAAGAGATCAGCGGCACCGGCATGTCGCGTTATGTCGATTCGTCGGTCGAGCGCCTGCAGGTCAGGGCGAGCGGTATCACCGAGGGGCGGCATGCTCTAACCTGCAACGGGCGTCTGCTGCCCCTGACCGCGACCGGTGTGCCGCGTGAATTCGTCGCCGGCGTGCGCTTCAAGGCCTGGAGCCCGCCCTCGGCGTTGCATCCGGTGATCGGTGTGCAGGCGCCGCTGGTCTTCGATCTGGTCGATACCCGATCGGCACACGCGATCGGCGGCTGCACCTATCACGTCACTCACCCCGGCGGGCGCAACTACGATACCTTTCCGGTCAATGCCAACGAGGCGGAGGCGCGCCGCGTCGCGCGCTTCTGGCCGCATGGCCACACGCCCGGGCCGCTTGAAATCGCGCCGGAGGTGCCGAATCCGGCGACACCGACAACGCTCGATCTGCGCTGGCAGCCTACCGGATAGGACGCGCGATGCATCCGGTCCGCACCCGCTTTGCGCCGAGCCCGACCGGGTATCTGCACCTGGGCAACATCCGCTCGGCTTTGTACCCGTGGGCTTACGCGCGCAAGCACGGCGGCGTCTTTGTGCTGCGCATCGAGGATACCGACGCCGAGCGCTCGACGCAGGAAGCGGTGCAGGCGATTCTCGACAGTATGGCGTGGCTTGGCCTCGACTACGAGGAAGGCCCGATCTATCAATCGCAGCGGATGGATCGCTATGCGGAAGTGGTCGCCGCGATGCTCGCTGGCGGCACCGCTTATCACTGCTACGCGACGGCGGACGAGCTCGACGCGCTTCGCGCGGCGCAGCTTGCGCGCGGTGAAAAGCCGCGCTACGACCGGCGCTGGCGCCCGGAGCCCGGCAAGATTCTGCCTGCATCTCCGGCCGGAATCCCGCCGGTCGTTCGCTTCCGCAACCCTTTGGGCGGCGTCGTCGAATGGCAGGATGCGGTCAAGGGCCGGATCGAAATCGGCAACGACGAGCTCGACGACCTGATCATCGCCCGGTCCGATGGCGCACCGACCTACAATTTCTGCGTCGTCGTCGACGACATGGACATGCGCATTACGCACGTGATCCGCGGCGACGACCACGTGAATAACACGCCGCGCCAGATCAATATGATCCGCGCGCTTGGCGGCACCGAGCCGGTGTACGCGCACCTGCCGACCGTGCTGACGCCGGAAGGCGACAAGCTGTCAAAGCGGCACGGCGCGCGCGGGGTGCTGCAGTACCGCGACGACGGCTATCTGCCCGAGGCGGTCGTCAACTACCTGGCGCGCCTGGGCTGGGCGCACGGCGACGCGGAGATATTCTCGCGCCGGGAATTCGTCGACTGGTTTGACCTGGCGCACCTTTCGTCCGCACCGGGGCGGTTCGATCCGGAAAAGCTCAAGTGGGTCAATCACGAGCACATCAAGCATCTGCCGGCGGACGAGCTCGGCCGGCGGCTCATCCCGTTTCTCGAACGTGCCGGGCTCGACGTCGCAGCCGGGCCGGCGCCCGCCAGCGTCGCCGAGCTGTTGCGCGACCGCATGGCCACCCTGGCGGAAATGGCCGATGCCGCGCACTACTTCTACGCAGACCCGACGCACGCGACAAACGTCCCGGCCAAGTTCGCGGAGGTAATGACCGATCCCGTCCGATCCGCCTTGCCCGAACTGCGGGCCGCGTTCGAGAGCGTCGAGTGGAGTCGTGATGCGATTGGCGCCGCGATAAAGGCGGTCGCTGCAAAGCGTGGCCTCAAAACCTCGCAGCTGATGATGGCGGCACGGGCTCTCGTCACCGGCGAGCCGCAAACCCCGCCGATCGACGCCGTGCTCGCGCTGCTCGGTCGCGAGCACACGATCGACCGCTTGCACCGAGGGCTTACCGGCTAGGCGCGATCGTTTGTGCGCGACGACCGGTTCGGGTAAAATGGGAATTTCCTGAACTTGTCGCCCATGACCAAGTTCGTTTTCGTGACTGGCGGCGTCGTTTCCTCTCTGGGGAAGGGCATCGCCGCCGCGTCTCTGGCCGCGATTCTCACCTCCCGCGGCATCCGCGTCACCAATCTCAAGCTCGATCCGTACATCAACGTCGACCCGGGCACGATGAGCCCCTTCCAGCACGGTGAGGTGTTCGTCACCGAGGACGGCGCCGAGACCGACCTGGACCTCGGCCATTACGAGCGCTTCACCGACGTCAAGATGGGCAAGCGCAACAATTTCACGACCGGCCAGATCTACGAGAGCGTCATCCGCAAGGAGCGCCGCGGCGATTACCTGGGCGGCACCGTGCAGGTCATTCCGCATATCACCGACGAGATCCAGAGCTGGATCGCCACCGGTGCCGGTGACGCGGAGGTCGCGGTGGTCGAGGTCGGCGGCACCGTGGGCGACATCGAGTCGCTGCCGTTCCTGGAGGCGATCCGTCAGCTCGGCATCAATCTGGGCCGGGAGAACGTCTGCTATATCCATCTCACCCTGGTGCCGTTCATCGCGACTGCCGGCGAAATGAAAACCAAGCCGACCCAGCATTCGGTCAAAGAGCTGCGTGAGATCGGTATCCAGCCTGACGTGGTCCTCTGTCGTGCCGACCGGCCGCTGCCCGAAGGCGACCGCCGCAAGATAGCGCTGTTCACCAACGTGCCGCCCGAGGCGGTGATTCCGGCGCTGGACACCGATTCGATCTACAAGATTCCGGCCGCGCTGCACGCCGAGGGCCTCGACGAGATCGTCTGCCGCAAGCTCCACTTAAGCCCGAAGCCGGCCGACCTGTCGGTCTGGACGAAGCTCGTCGACGCGCTGGTGAACCCCGAACATCGCGTCAACATCGCGATGGTCGGCAAATACGTCGACCTGACCGAGTCGTACAAATCGCTGTCGGAAGCGCTGATCCATGCCGGCATCCACGCGCGAAGCAGAGTCGACATCCACTATGTGGACTCGGAAGCCGTCGAGCGCGACGGCATCGATTGCCTGAAGGGCATGGACGCAGTGCTCGTCCCCGGCGGCTTCGGCAAGCGCGGCGTCGAAGGCAAGATCCGCGCGATTCGCCACGCGCGCGAGAACAAAGTTCCGTATCTCGGCATCTGCCTGGGCATGCAGCTCGCGGTGATCGAGCATGCGCGGCATCGCGCGGGGCTTGCCGACGCCAACAGCACCGAGTTCGACGCCGACACGCCGCATCCGGTAGTCGCACTGGTGACCGAATGGCAGAATCGCGACGGAACGATCGAGCAGCGCAGCGCGCAGTCCGATCTCGGTGGAACGATGCGTCTCGGTGCCCAGCCCTGCGAGGTAGTGCCTGGCAGCCTCGCGCACCGCATCTACGGGGCGACGACGGTCGCCGAGCGGCACCGTCACCGCTACGAAGTGAACAATCATTACCTGCCACGCCTGGAGGCGACCGGGCTCGTCGTCGGCGCGCGCGCCAAGAGCCCGATCGCGGGCGACCTGTGCGAAATGATCGAGCTCGACGACCATCCGTGGTTTTTCGGCTGCCAATACCATCCGGAATTCACGTCGAATCCGCGACGCGGTCATCCGCTGTTCATCGCCTTCGTCAAGGCGGCGCTCGAACGGCAGCGTGCGGCGCAAAGCGAAACGCCGCGCACGCGCGCGCAACTCGTCGCGTAGGCGTTATCTCTCGTGAATCTGTGCGGATTCGAGGTCGGGCTGAACCGGCCTCTGTTCCTCATTGCCGGGCCGTGCGTCGTCGAGTCGGAGCAGCTGCAGATCGACGTCGCCGGACAGTTGAAGGAAATCTGCGCGGCATTGAGCATTCCATTCGTTTTCAAATCGTCGTACGACAAGGCCAATCGAAGCTCGTCGCAATCTTTTCGCGGCGTCGGCATGCAGGAGGGCCTGCGCATCCTCTCCGAGGTCAAGCGGCAGATCGGCGTGCCGGTGTTGACCGATGTGCACGCCGAAGACGAGATCGCCGAAGCCGCTGCGGTCGTCGATGTGCTGCAGACGCCGGCATTCCTCTGCCGCCAGACCGACTTCATCCACGCGGTGGCGGCAGCGGGCAAGCCGGTCAACATCAAAAAGGGCCAGTTTCTCGCCCCCGAGGACATGAAGAACGTCGTCGACAAGGCCCGGGAGGCCAGCGGCCGCGACAACATCCTCGTTTGCGAGCGCGGCGCGAGCTTCGGTTATCACAACCTGGTCTCGGATATGCGCGCGCTCGCGATCATGCGCTCGACCGGCTGCCCGATCGTGTTCGATGCGACCCATTCGGTGCAGCTTCCCGGCGGGCAGGGCGCGACCTCCGGCGGGCAGCGCGAGTTCGTGCCGGTGCTGGCGCGGGCCGCCGTCGCCGCCGGCGTCGCCGGGGTATTCATGGAAACGCATCCGGACCCGGCGCAGGCGTTGTCGGATGGCCCGAATGCGTGGCCGCTCGGACGGATGCGCGAATTGCTGACGACGCTGGCCGAGCTCGATGCGACCGTCAAGCGGCGGGGCTTCTCCGAAGCGTCACTGCTGGCGCAGTGACCCAGAACTCCAACGACAACCATCGGATCAGAGCATGAGCGCAATCGTCGACGTCATCGCCCGCGAGATCCTGGATTCGCGCGGCAACCCCACGATCGAGTCGGACGTGGTGCTCGAATCGGGCATAAGCGGCCGGGCGGCGGTTCCCTCGGGCGCGTCGACCGGGTCGAAGGAAGCGATAGAGCTGCGTGACGGCGACGCCGCGCGCTACGGCGGCAAGGGCGTGCAAAAGGCAGTCGAGCACGTCAACACCGAAATCTGCGAAGCGATCATAGGGCTCGACGCCTCCGAGCAGGCGTTCATCGATCGCACGATGATCGATCTCGACGGCACCGACAACAAGGCCAGGCTTGGCGCCAATGCGATTCTCGCCGTCTCCTGCGCAGTGGCCAAGGCGGCGGCTGAGGAATCGACGTTGCCGCTCTATCGCTATCTGGGTGGTGCCGGCGAGATGGCGCTGCCGGTGCCGTTGATGAATGTGATCAACGGCGGCGCACACGCGAACAACAGCGTCGACATGCAGGAATTCATGCTGGTCCCGCTTGGCGCGCCGACATTTCGCGAGGCGCTGCGCTACGGCGCCGAGGTTTTCCACGCGCTGAAGAAACTGATCGACGCCAAAGGCATGGCGACGACGGTCGGCGACGAGGGCGGATTCGCGCCGAACCTGCCATCGAACGAGGCCGCGCTGCAGCTGCTGCTCGAGGCGATCGACAAGGCCGGCTACACCCCCGGCACCGACATTGCGCTGGCGCTCGATTGTGCCGCGTCCGAGTACTACAAGGACGGGATGTACGAGCTCGAATCGGAAGGCGCGAAGCTCACCCGATCGCAGATGGTCGACTATCTGGCGGCGTGGGTCGACAAGTATCCGATCATATCGATCGAGGACGGCATGTCCGAGCACGACTGGGACGGCTGGAAGCTCTTGACCGATCGCCTTGGGAAAAGGGTGCAGATCGTCGGCGACGACCTGTTCGTGACCAGCACCAGGATTCTGAAGCAGGGCATCGCCCGGGGTGTCGCCAATTCGATCCTGGTCAAGATCAACCAGATCGGCACGCTGACCGAGACCTTCGCCGCGATCAGCATGGCGATGCGCGCGGGCTACACGGCGATCGTCTCGCATCGCTCCGGCGAGACCGAGGACAGTCTGATCGCCGACATCGCCGTCGGCAGCAACGCCGGGCAGATCAAGACCGGATCGCTGTCGCGCTCCGATCGCGTCGCCAAATACAACCAGCTGCTTCGGATCGAAGAGGACCTCGGCGACGTCGCCAGCTACCCGGGTCGCGCTGCGTTCTACCAGCTCAAGTAAAGCCTCCGCTTGCGCCTGCTTGGAATCGTCTTCGCATTGCTGATCCTGGCCCTCCAGTACCCGCTCTGGCTGGGCAAGGGAGGATGGCTGCGCGTGCGCGAGCTCAACACCCAGGTCGAGGCGCAGAAAGCCGTCAATATCGGATTGAAAGCGCGCAATGCGGCGCTGGACGCCGAAGTGCGCGACCTGAAGCAAGGCACCGAGGCCATCGAGGAGCGCGCGCGCTCGGAGCTCGGCATGATTCGCCAGGACGAGGTCTTCTTCCAGCTTCCTGCGGCGACGCCGGCGGGGCCTGCCGCGGCGTCGAGGCCGCTGCCGACGCGCTAGTGCCGCTCGTTCGTCCGGAGCCTCCGGCGCTCGCGCGCGTGCCTGTCGCCGGCCGATGATTCGTTGTCATTGCCTTCGTTTTCTATGCCGCGTATCAGCTCCTCCGACAATCCGCGCCTGAAGGAAGCGGCGCGCCTGATCGCCTCGTCGCGCGAGCGTCGCAAATCCGGCCGCTGCGTGCTCGAAGGCGAGCATCTGGTCGATGTCTACTGCCGCCGCTACGGCGCGCCCGAATCGCTGCTGGTCGCCGAGTCCGCCGTCGAGTGGCCTACGGTGCGCGCGCTGCTCGCGCGCGTCCCACCGGCTCGCACGCTGATCGTCGCCGAATCGGCATGGGCTGAGCTTGCGCAGCTGCCGGCCGCAATCGGCTTGCTCGCCGTCGTCGCAGCGCCGGTGCCGGGCGTCGAGCGCGCCGCGGATTTCTGCCTGCTCCTCGACGGCGTGCAGGACCCGGGCAACGTCGGCTCGATGCTGCGCAGTGCCGCGGCGGCCGGCGTCGCACAGGTGTTCATGTCGCAGCATTGCGCGTTCGCCTGGTCGCCCAAGGTGCTGCGCGCCGGGCAGGGCGCGCACTTTCACCTGGCGATATTCGAAGGGATCGATCTGGGCGGCTGGGCCCGCGCCTATCGCGGCAAGGTCGTCGCGATGGTCGCCGCCGAGGGAACGTCGCTGTACGACGCCGACCTCACCGGACCGGTGGCGATCGCGATCGGCAACGAAGGCGCCGGGCTCTCCGACGATCTCGTCGCTGCCGCGCGATCGCGCGTCACGATTCCGATGCCGGGAGGATTCGAATCGCTCAACGCCGCGGCCGCCGCGGCGATCTCGCTGTACGAATGTGTCAGGCAGCGATCGCGCGGCGATTGATTCGGCTCGGCGCGGCAGCCGCACCCGGCTAGATTGGCGGCAGGAACACCGCAGAGAGCGTCGCATCCTCACGGCATCCCGCGTTGTTTGCCGCGGTGATGCTCGCTTCGATGCCGAAGTTCGTCGCCTTGATCTCGGAGACCGCGGCGGTCGTCGACAGCCCGTCCGAGCACTGGTATGTCGCCGTGGGAATCCTGAAGAGCTGGCCCCGCTGCTCGACCGTGCCCGATAAGGTGCAGCTCAAGCCGCTGTCGCTGTACGCGAAGGTCAAAGTCAGCGTGCTGGCTGTCGGTTGCGAGACGCCGAGCCTGAACCGGTCGGTATAGGCGAAGCTGTTGTTGCAATTCGAATAGCTGCCCGCCTGCGTGCCGCTGTAAGAGCCGCCGAGCGGGATCGACGTCAGCGATTGCCGCTGGATGGATTTGACCACCATGGGCCCCGCAAGGAATGCATAGCTCAGGATGGCCGTGTACGGGTCGGTCGGGCTGAACGATGCGGTACCCACCTGCGCGCTGCCTGCGCCGTCGGCGGGATTCCAGGGCGCACCGAAATAGGTGCCCGTGGTCGCGTACATCGGACCGTTGAAATTGCCGTTGGCGTCCTGGGTCAAGCCTGCGACATACCAGGTCGGCTTGTTGTCGGGGCCGTAGATAAAGAAGGTCAGAAACATAAAGGCATCGGTCTGCACGACGTTGACGCCCCAGCCTCCTCCAGCCGTCGATTGCTCCGAAGGATTGAACCAGATATCCGTGTAGTCGGAGGCGCCGGCACGGAAAGCCGCCGCAAAGAGCAGGACTGCCAGCAAAAGTCGTCGCATCACCACTCTCCTGCCGAACAAAATAACAGTCTAGCAGCGGGGCGCGGATCGTGATGTAACCGAAAGTAACAGCGCGTCGATTGACTCGCGTGTCGGAAGCGCCGGCTGCGCACCATGCATCGAGCAGGCCAGCGAACCTGCCGCGATTGCGATCGAAAGTGCTCTCCGACGGTCGTCGCCAGCGTCGAGGGCGGCGGCGAATGCACCCACGAATGCGTCGCCGGCGCCGGTCGTGTCGATGACCTGGACGTTTGGGGCGGGCAGGTGAATCCGATCGTGGCCGCGAACGCTGATCGCACCGGCCGCGCCCCGGGTGACGACGACCTCGAGGCCGTCGATCGCCGCTGCGGCCGCGGCGGCGAACGTACCGGCTTCCCCGGGCCAGCCGAGCAGCGGTCCGAGCGCCGCCGCTTCGCTCTCGTTGACGATCAGCGTGGCTATCATCGCCAGCAGCTCGCGGTCCAGCGGCCGCGCCGGCGCTGCGTTGAGCACGATGCGCGTGCCGGCCCGCGACGCGCGCGCTGCCAGTGCGGCGTTGGCCGGCGCCGGGATTTCCTGTTGCAACAGCAACACGGCGCCCGGCGTCAGGGCGGCGTCGGGGACGGCGTCCGGATCCGCTCTTTCATTGGCGCCGGGCACGACGACGATCGCATTTTCGCCCGCGTCGTCGACCAGTATGGTCGCGCAGCCGGTCGACGCGTCGACGGCACGAATGCCGGCGATGTCGACACTCGCTGCACGCAGGAGCGCCAGCGCGCCGGCGGCCGCCGCGTCGCATCCGACTGCGCCGTACATCCGTACGCCGGCGCCGGCCCGCGCCGCCGCCAGCGCCTGATTGGCGCCCTTGCCGCCCGGATAGCTGGCAAACCCGCTGCCGATCAGGGTTTCGCCCGGCGACGGCAGCCGCGGTACGCGTGTGACGAGGTCGAGGTTGATCGAGCCGAAGACGACGACCATGCCTAGCCGGCCGGCGGATAAGCGTTGACCACGCCTTTGACCAGCAGGATGTTGCCGTACGGCCGCAAATCGCCGGTCCGCACGACCGCGTAGGCGTTGCGGGCCCGGGCATAGAACGCCTCGCGCTCGAGCTTGCCGAAGTCGATCGCCGCGCGTCCGTGCCGGACGAAAACCTCGGCGAATTCCTTGACCGGCTGCGGTATCGTGCTTGCGTCACCGACAACCTGCATCGTCAACGCGGCCGGCCGCAGGAAGGTGTCGAGGGGGAACACGCTGAGGATGGCGTCGAGCGCATCGGGTGCCGATGCACCGCTGGCATGGATCAGCCGCCGGGCAATGCTTGCGGCCGGAAAGTTCGCGTCGGCGACGACCAGCTCGTCACCGTGGCCCATCGACGCCAGTGCATGCAGCAGATCGGCGTGCAGCAGCGGATGGATACCTTTCAGCATACGATCAACCCTTGATGCCGCCGTGGGTGAGCCCGACGACGATCTCCTTCTGGATCACGATGGTCAGCAGCAGCACCGGCAGGGTGACGACGATCGCCGCCGCGGCCAGCGGTCCCCACGCCAGCTGCTCGAAGGTCAGCACGTTGTACACCGCGGCCGGCAGCGTTCGCGTCGCGCGTCCGGCCAGCACGGCCCCGAAGACGAAGTTGTTCCAGGAGAAGATGAACGCGAGGATGGTCGCGACGACGATGCCCGGACGCGCGAGCGGCAGCGCCACATAGCGGAACGTCGTCCATACGCTGCCGCCGTCGATCAGCGCGGCCTCCTCGAGCTCGCGCGGCAGCGTCTCGAAATGTCCGGCCATCACGTACACGATGATCGGCACGGTGATCACCAGGTGCGTGATGACCAGCGCCGTGCGCGTATTGTTGAGGCCGAGCAGCTGAAACACGGTGAACAGAGGAATCAGGTAGGAGAGAGCCGGCGTCATGCGGGCGATCAGGATCAGCACAGTCAGCTTGTGCGCCTGCGTGCGCGCGATGCCGTATCCGGCGGGCACGCCGATGGCGAGTGCGACCAGGGTCGCGAGGCCCGACACGACGATGCTGTTCCAGAAATACAGGCCCATCGAGTTTTCGGCAAAGACCTGGACGAAGTTCCGCAGCGTCAGCTGGCTCGGAATAAATACCGGCGGGTAGGCGAGGTTGTCGATCTCGTTTTTCAGCGACAGCGAGAGCATCCACAGGAATACGAGGATCGCCGGCGAAACGATGACCAGCACCGAAAATCCAAACCCGACCTTGCGCAGCTTCCTGCGCCAGCGCGCGCTCGTCGCACCGGGGGCCGGCACTCGGCCGGCGGCTACGTCCATTTGGCCTTCTCTCGGACGTGCAACAGCAACAGCGCGAGCGCCAGGATGATGACGAAGAAGACGACCACCACCGCCGATGCATTGCCGACGTTGTAAAAGGCAAAGGCCTGCAGATACAGGTACAGGTTGATCGTTTCGGATGCGGTGCCGGGGCCGCCCTGGCTGATCACATAAATCGTGTCGAACGCCTTCAGTGCATCGATCGTTCGGATCACCGCGGCGACGATCAGAAACGGTGCGAGCAACGGCAGGGTGATGTAGCGGAACAGCTGCCATTCGCTGGCGCCGTCCAGGCGGGCGCTCTCGTAGGGTTCGGTCGGCAGCGCGGCGAGCCCGCCGAGCACGATCAGCATGATCAGCGGGGTCCAGTGCCAGATCTCGACCAGCACCAGGCTCGGAATCACCCAGGTCGGCGAGTAAACCCAGAGCGACGGAGGCAACCCGACCAGGCTGAGCAGATAGTTGAGCACCCCCTGTTGCGGATGGAACATCATCGTCCACACCAGCGCCACCGCGACCGGCGTGGCCATCATCGGCATCGTGAATATCGAGCGCAGCATGCCGCGCAACGGGAACTCGCGATGGAAGATCAGCGCGGCGATCGTCCCCAGGATCAGCGGGAAGATCACCGCCAGCAATGTGAAATAAAACGTGTGAAGGATGGACTCGAGAAAGCGCTTGTTGGTCGCGAGTTGCGTGTAGTTATCGAAACCGACGAAATGCGCGACCGAGCCGATCTTCCAGTCGAACGCGCTCATCCAGACGGTGAACGCCCAGGGAAAGATGATGACGGCGCCGACGACCAGCAGCGCCGGGGCGACGAACAGCAGATAGCTTCGCCGGCGCCGCGCGAGGAAGCCGGGACGGGGGGCGAGCGTCGACGCTGCCGCGGTCATCTCTAAAAGCCGATGCGGCTGCCCGCGCCGTCGTCCGGACGGCGCGGGCGTCGGGGTCAGGCTTTCTCGGTCTTGTCGAGGACCGGCTGGAACTCGGCGGTCGCGCGCTTCAATTCAGCTGCCGGATCGGCGCCGTTGATCATGTTGGTCAGCGCGATGCCGAACGTGTCCCGGAACTCGGTCACCGCAGCGATGATCGGCAGGCCCGGCTGCGCGATCTTAGCCGATGTCAGCATGCATTCGACCCACTCCTTGGGCGACTTGAAATCGCTCGACGCCTGCGCGGCCGCATAGGCAGATGTGCGCACCGGCGCTCCGGCGGCGGCCTGCAGCATGCGCGTCTGGTTGGCCTTGTTCGACGCCCATTGCAGATAGAACCAGGCCGGACCCTTTTTCTTGCTGAAGGTCGAAATCCCCTCGCCATCGGCGAACAGCGCCGAGACCTGCTGCTTCGGACCCGCCGGCATCACGCCGTAACCGACCTTGCCGACGATGCGCGACTTGGTCGGATCCTCGAGCGGTTGCGCGAAGCCGATGCCGTCGAGCCACATCGCCGCCTTGCCCTGGAGAAACAGGCTTTGTGCCTCGTTCCAGTTGTAGCCCGCGACTCCCTGCGGGCCGTACTTGGCGAGCAGCGTCTGGTACATCTTCGCCGATTCGACCGCTTCGGGGCTGTCGGTCATCAGCTTGCCGCTCTTGTCGACGAAGCCTCCGCCGTAGCCGAGCAGGAAGCTCGTCCATACCGGCACGTTGGCGTTCTTCAGGCCGCGGCCGACAAACCCGGACACGCCCTTGCCGGTATCGTTGAGTTTGGCGGCGGCGTCGATCATTTGGGCAAACGTCTTCGGGAACGCGACGCCCTTGGCGGCGAACAGCTCCTTGTTGTAATAGACGACCCAGGGGTCGAGGTTGAGCGGCAGGCTCATCACGCGCCCGTCGGCCTCGACCGCGTAATTGAGCCCCCCCTGCGCGAAATCGGCGAAATCGAGGTTCGGATCGGCCATCAGGCGATCATTGATCATCGGCCGCAGATCGGTCAGCCAGTTGTTTTTGGCGAACTGGCGCTTTTGCACGTGATACGAAAGCGCGATCACGTCGAAGCTAGGATTGCCGGAATTGAATTCGATGACGGCCTTCTGCCGCTGCTGCTGTTCGGGGACCATTTCAGAGCCGACCTCGATGCCGGTCATGTCCTGGAATTCCTTGTGGTACTTGGAGAGCAGATCGCCGCGCGGGCTCTTGACCAGCAGGACTTCGATCTTTTCGCCCTTGAATCGCTTCCAGTCGAACGTTCCCTGGGCCTGCGCGCCGAGCAGCGAGGCGCCGGGTAACGCGCCCAGCGCCGCGGCGCCGGCACCGGCTTGCAAAAGGCGGCGCCGCAAGGCGTCGGTGTGATCATCGCGGCTACGGTCGGTCATCGTAATTCTCCTCCGGTGGCGTTATGGCACAACATGATCGGAGCGTTCGCGGCGCCACCACCTGCGCGCCGCGCGCTTTGCCCTCAAATCATACCCGACGGCATGGCGCCTCGTGTCGTGTCACTAGTGGATGGCGTCGAGCCGCGAAAACACTTCGATCAATCGCTCGGCGCTGCTGCCCGGCGCTCGCGCTACCTCCAGGATACGGGCCTCGCGTTCCGCGACTTGCCGCGCCGCCGCGGGCAGGCCGGCGACCGCTGCCGCGGGCACGACCACTGCGCCGTGACGGTCGGCATGAACGATATCGCCCGACCGAACCCGCATGCCCAGCACCTCGATTTCGCCGCCGAACTCGACCACATGCGCATAGGCGTGCGACGGTCCGATGCTGCCGGCCAGAAACTGGAATCCCGGAGCCCACTGGTCGATGTCGCGCACCGAGCCATTGGTCACGAGCCCCAGTGCGCCCAACCCGCGATGAATCGCCGATTGCACTTCGCCCCAGAACGCGCCGTAGCCTGCGTCGGGACCGTCGAGATCCTCGATCAGCACCAGCGACGGCTTGCGCCCAGCGTCGATGTAGCGATAGTAGCCGTGGCGAAGTTCCAGCAACTTCCCGGCGGGTAGAGTCGGCGCGGCTCTCGCCCGGATTCTGGCCGTGCGGGCGTATCCGACAATCGGCCGCATCGCCGGAAACCCGCAATGCGCCGGGCGCGTCGTGTAGCCACGTGCCCGTGTCGCCGGCAGCACCACCTCGAGCGCGTTGCAAATGGTGGGCGTATCGAACGCCGCCAGCGCGGCGATGGTATCGGAGTCGGGGTCGACGGTGCTCACTTGCGAGCCTCCTTCAGCTGACCTAGGCGCCATCGCGCCCAGGAACAATGCCGGCCGCGGCGACGGCCTGATTGAGCGCGCGCGCGTCGGCGGTGGACAGTGGCAGCAACGGAGCGCGCAGTGCGCGCCAGCTGGCATCGCCGCTCAGCTCCGCCTGCAGGGACTTGAGCGCACCAAAAATCGGAAAACGCATCAGCGCCGCGATGACGCTTTCGATCAGCGGCAATTCTCCGCCCGGACTCGAATCGAGCGAACTGTCGTACAGCCGGCGCATCAGGCGCGGATACAGATTGGCGATGCCGCAGATCGTTCCGGCGCCGCCCAACTTCCGCAGCGCCGGCAGGTGCGGCTCGTGACCGACAAAAATCGACAACTGGGGCAGGGCGGCGACCAGCTCGCGCGAGTTGTCGAAACTGCCCGAGCTGTCCTTGACTCCGGCGACGACAACCGGGTACGCGGCGGCGAGCCGCGACACCATCGCCACCGACAGGCCGACGCCGCTGACCTGCGGGATATGGTAGAGGTACAGGCGCAGTCGATTGTCGCCAACGCCATCGATCAGCGCGGCGTACGCCGCGTAAATCCCTTCGTCGGTCACGTCCTTGAAAAAGAACGGCGGCAGTACCAGCGCACCGGCGCATCCTGCGGCAAGCGCGTGGCGCGTGAGCTCGATCGCGTCCGGCAGCGCGGCGCAGCCGGTGGCGGCCAGCATGCGCCGAGGCGCGATACCGGCCGCGATCAGGGCATCGAGTCCCGCCCGGCGCTCGGCGACCGAGAACGACTGACCTTCGCCGGTCGTGCCGAACGGGGCGATGCCGTCTACGCCGGCCGCGAACAGCCGCTGCGCGTGGGTTGCGAGCCGCGCGGCGTCGAACGCGCCGCGGTTGTCGAGAGGACTCAGGGTCGCGCACCAGAGACCTTGCAGCGGCTCGTTCGGGCTCATTGTTCCGATGTGCTTTCCGTGTTTTGCGCTTCGGCCCGGATGCGGGCACCATGTCAGACACCTTCGTGAGACGCGAAAACTTCGCGACGCTGACAGGCAATTCTAACGCGTGAAGGCGACCCACCGGTATCTGCACGATACGATATTGCCAGAACACCAGCCAATGAGGACGCCGAGGTGCTCGATGCAGGTTTGAAGGCGCGGTTGCAGGGCAATCCGCTCGGATTCGGCGGCGCGCCGCTGGGTAATCTCTTCCGCGCTGTCACCGAAGACGAAGCGATCGCGCTGGTGCGCCATGCGCGCGCGTCCGGCATCGGCTATTTCGATACGGCGCCGCATTACGGCAATGGTCTTTCGGAAATCCGCATCGGGAAGGCGCTCGGCGGTATGGCACGCGACGAGTACGTTCTTTCATCGAAGGTCGGAAGGCTCCTCGTTGCGAACCGCGCCGCACCACGCGAGCAGAACGGCTACGTCGATGTGCTGCCGTACCGGCAACGCTGGGACTATTCCCGCTCCGGAACGCTGCGCTCGATCGACGAAAGCCTTGAGCGCCTTGGAGTTTCTCGCCTCGACATTGTCTATATTCACGACATCGATCGCGATACCCATGGTACGGCATACGCGCGGCGCTTTGACGAGATGCTGACCGGCGCGCTTCCCGCGCTGACCGAATTGCGCGAGGCCGGGACGATCGGCGGCTTCGGGCTCGGCGTCAACGACTGGCGGGTCTGCGTCGACGTGCTATCGTGCGTGGATCTGGACATCGTGCTGCTTGCCGGCCGCTATACGCTGCTCGACCAGAGCGCGCTCCCCGAGCTGCTGCCGGTCTGCGAGCGACGTGGTGTGGCGCTCGTCATCGGTGGCCCGTACAACTCCGGCATCCTCGCGACCGGCGCCCATCCGGCCGACGGCACCGTGCCGTATTTCAACTACGCGCCGGCGCCGCCGGATATCGTCGCACGCGTAGCGGCGATCGAACGGGTCTGCGCCGAGTTCGATGTACCGCTGCGCGCTGCGGCGCTGCAGTTTCCGCTTGGGCATCCGGCGGTCGCCAGCGTCATTCCGGGAGCGCGCACGATCGCCGAATTCGACCAGAATTTGGTACTTGCGACCCGCGCGGTGCCACCGGCGCTCTGGCAGGCGCTCGCCGATCGCGGCTTGATCCCGCCGGAGGCGCCACTGCCGCACGGCAGACCGTAATGCGGGTCGACGCGCATCACCATGTCTGGCGCCTCTCGCGCGGCGATTATGGTTGGCTGAAGCCGACGCCGGAACTGCTGCCGATCCATCGCGATTTCATGCTGCGCGAATTGAGGCCGATGCTGCGCAGTGCGAACGTCGATGCGACCGTGCTGGTACAGGCGGCGCCGACGGCGGACGAAACACGCTTCTTGCTCGAAGTCGCGAAAGCAAGCGGCGGATTAGTGCGTGGCGTCGTCGGCTGGGCCGACCTCACGGCCCACGATGCCGTCGCCACGCTCGGCGCGCTCGCAGCCGAGCCTTTGCTCAAAGGCGTGCGGCCGATGCTGCAGGACCTGGCCGATCCGTCGTGGATCGCTCGTCCCGAAGTGCAGCCCACGCTTGCCGCGTTGGCAACGCTGGGCCTGCGGTTCGATGCGCTGGTGACGCCGCGTGAGCTCAAACCCTTGCTCGCCACCCTCGAACGCCATCCGGACCTGGCGGTCATCATCGACCATTGCGCCAAGCCCGACATCGCCCACGATGCATGGCAGCCGTGGGCCGACGACCTTGCGGCGATCGCCCGGCATAGCGCCGCCTGCTGCAAGCTCTCGGGCCTGGTCACCGAAGCGGGCCGCGGCTGGAGCGTCGATGCGTTGCGCCGCTACGTCGCGCATGTGCTCGACTGTTTCGGCACCGGTCGCGTGATCTGGGGCAGCGACTGGCCGGTGCTCACGCTCGCGGCGAGCTATGCCGAATGGGTCGAGGCCTGCGACGAGCTGCTCGCCGGCTTGACGCAAGGCGAGCGCGACGCGATCTACGGCGGCAATGCGCGGCGCTTCTACGGGCTGTATTAGAAAATGTGGCGCTGCAGGCCGGCGCGGTGGAGGATGGTCGTCGCGATCTCCTCGATCGACCTTGCAGTCGTATCGAGCGTCGCCACCTTTTCCCGCTGCATCAGGACTTCGGCCTGGTGGACCTCGTAGCGGCAATTTTCCAGCGACGCATATTTGCTCGCCGGGCGGCGCGCCTCGCGGATCTGCTGCAGCCGCTCGGGATCGATCGTCAGCCCGAACAGCTTGTCGCGGTACGGCAGGATCGACGCCGGCAGCTTCTTGTCGACGAAATCATCGGGTGTCAGCGGAAAATTCGCCGTCAGTATGCCGAATTGCAACGCGAGATAGAGAGCGGTAGGCGTCTTGCCGCAGCGCGAGACACCGATCAGAATCAGCTGTGCCTTGGCGAGGTCGCGCGTCGTCGCGCCGTCGTCGTGTGCCTGCGTGAAGTTGATCGCCTCCATGCGCGCGAAATACTCGAGGCTGTTGGCGATGCCATGCGTTCGCCCGGCGGCATGCGAGGATTTGACGCCGAGCTCGGACTCCAGCGGCGCGATAAAAACCTGAAACAAGTCGAGCACCAGCGCGTTAGCGCGCCCAAGCTGTGCGCTCATCGCATCGTCGACGATCGAGCTGAACACCAGTGGGCGGCGGCCTTCTGCCGCTGCGTTCTGGTCGATCCGGTGCAGGATCTCGTCGATCTTTTCCGGCGTGTCGACAAACGGGATCGTTTGCCGATGAAAACTCAAGCCCTCGAATTGCGACAGCAGACTGTTGCCGAGCATTTCGGCGGTGATGCCGGTCCGGTCCGAAACAAAAAATACCGTACGCCGGTCGGGCATCCCTACCAGTCTTTCCATACCGGCGAGAGGCCTGCCGGCAGTGGCGGCATGTCGCCGAGATCGGCCCAGCCCTCACCGGGCCCGTGATAGTCGGAACCGCTCGAAGCGAGCAGGCCGAAGGTTCGCGCGTGACGCGCATATTCGGCGGTTTGCTCGAGCGTATGACTCGGCGACACGACTTCAATCGCATCGCCGCCCTCGTCCCGGAACTCGGCGAGCAGCTCGCGCATCGCAGGCGCATCGACCTTGTAGCGCGCCGGATGGGCAAGGACCGCCTGGCCGCCGGCTTCGTGCACCCAGCCGAGCGCCTCGGTCAACGTCGCCCACTCATGCTCGACGTGGCCGGGCATTCCGCTGACCAGAAAGCGCTTGAAGCATTCCTTGGTCTCGCGCGCGTGGCCGGTCTCGACCAGAAAGCGCGCGAAATGCGTGCGGCTGATCAGTCGCTCGCTGGTCACGTATTTCATCGCGCCCTCGTAGGCGCCCGGGATGCCAGCGGCCGCCAGCGAATCGGCGATGCGGCGGGCGCGATGCGAGCGTCCCTCGCGTATCGACGCCAATCCGGCCAGCAGCGACGCGCATTCGGGGTCGATGCCCAGCGCCACCACGTGCAAGGTGACGTCGCGCCAGCTGACTGAGAGCTCCGCGCCGGGGACAAAGCGCATGCCTGCGCTTTCCGCGGCGGCGCGCGCCTCGGCGAGGCCGCTGACTTCGTCGTGATCGGTCAGCGCCCACACGTCGACGCCGCGTTGCGCCGCCCGTTGCGCGACCGCAGCGGGCGTCAGCAGCCCGTCGGAGTGTGTCGAATGGCAGTGCAGATCGTAGCGGAGCATCGGTAAAGGGTCGCGTGGCGCGCCGGCAAAACAATGGTCGCCTTGATTGCAAACGCATATTCTAGCAAAATAGCGGGTTTTGCCCGCGCCGCACTCAAAGCGCAACAACACGCTTACGACCCAACGGGATCTTCTTGCTTACCGCGTCCAACATCACGATGCAATTCGGCGCCAAGCCCTTGTTCGAGAACGTCTCGATCAAGTTCGGCGACGGCAATCGCTACGGCCTGATCGGCGCCAACGGCTGCGGCAAGTCGACGTTCATGAAGATTCTGGGCGGCGATCTCGAGCCGACTGCGGGGAATGTTGTCCTCGACAGCGGCGAGCGGCTGGGCAAGCTTCGCCAGGATCAGTTCGGTTTCGAAGAACTCCGCGTGCTCGACGTCGTGCTGATGGGGCACGAGCTCCTTTGGAACACGATGCGGGAGCGAGACGCGATCTACGCCGATCCGGACGCGACCGAGGCAGATTATCTGCACGCCGCCGAGTTGGAAGCGAAGGTCGCCGAACTGGACGGCTACACGGCCGAGGCGCGCGCCGGAGAATTGCTGCTCGGCGTCGAGGTCGCCGCGCATCTGCACCAGGGTCCGATGGCCGACGTCGCCCCCGGGTACAAGCTCCGCGTGCTGCTGGCGCAGGCGCTGTTCGCCGATCCGGACATCCTGTTGCTGGACGAGCCGACCAACCACCTCGACATCAACACCATCCGCTGGCTCGAGGGCGTGCTGAACGCGCGCTCGTCGACGATGGTGATCATTTCGCACGACCGGCACTTCCTGAACAGCGTCTGCACGCACATGGCGGACCTCGACTATGGGACGATCCGCGTCTACCCGGGCGGCTACGACGACTACATGATCGCCTCGACGCAGGCGCGCGAGCGGCTGTTGTCGCAGAACGCCAAAGCGAAGGACCGGATCGCCGAGCTCGAGGAATTCGTCCGCCGTTTTCGCGCCAACAAGTCGAAGGCTCGGCAGGCGACCTCGCGAGCGCGGGCAATCGAAAAGATCAAGGTCGAGGACATCAAGCCGTCCAGCCGGCAAAATCCCTATATCCGGTTCGATCTCGACGGCAAGGCGCGCCTGCATCGGCAGGCCGTCGAGATGAATGGCGTGGCCAAGTCGTTCGACAAGCCCTTGTTCGAGGACATGAGCATGCTGCTCGAAGCCGGCCAGCGCTTGGCGATCATCGGGCCCAACGGCGCCGGCAAGACTTCGCTGCTGCGCACGCTGACCGGCGAGCTAGCGCCCGATGGCGGGACGGTCAAATGGGCCGAAAAAGCCGCGCTCGGCTACTACCCGCAGGACCAGACCGACGAATTTGACTCCGATCTGACTGTTCTCGAGTGGATGCAGCAATGGGCTGGCGCTGATGACGACGACCAGGCGGTGCGCAGTGTCCTTGGCAAGTTGTTGTTTTCTGGTGACGACGCCGCCAAGCCGGTGCGGGTGCTGTCCGGCGGCGAGCGGGGCAGGATGCTGTTCGGGAAGCTGATGCTGCAGCGGCCTAACGTTCTGCTGATGGATGAGCCGACCAACCATATGGACATGGAATCGATCGAGTCGCTTAACCTGGGGCTCGAGCGGTATACCGGGACGCTGATCTTCGTCAGCCACGACCGGCAGTTCGTCTCCTCGCTGGCTACCCAGATTATCGAGTTCGCCCCCGGGGGTGTTGTCCACTACCCGGGGAACTACGACGACTATCTGGCCGCCCGGGGCATCGTCTAGGACAACCGCGTTTCCGCCTCGCGGCGGAGCGGGGCCGCCGATAGCGCTTGCATTGGCGAGCAATTTGGTCAACAATTCCTACAAATATGCCAATGGTATTGGCGCGGTCGTCCGCGCCCGGCGATTCCTTTACGACAACGTGAACGGGGTCTTTGTGAAACTGTTCGACCGAGTGCTGAATCCGCGGGAAATCCGGCGCCGCCTTGGACTTAATCAAGAGCAGTTCTGGACACAAATCGGCGTAACGCAAAGCGGCGGATCCCGTTACGAAAGCGGCCGCGACATGCCCAAGCCGGTCCGCGAGTTGTTGCGGCTTGTCCATGTCGAGCAGATCGACTTGTCGCAGGTCAAGCGTGTGGATTTCGAAATCATCAGCTATCTGAAGGAATCGCACGCTGATCTCTATCGCAGTCTCCGCCGCGCGGTGCGCAGCAAGCACCGGCACCCGGAAGGCGAGCCGACAATGGTCGACGGCGACAGCGTAATGCGCAGCTATCCGGAAACAGCGGACGAGCCCACCGGCGCCAACTAGAGCCGCCGGCGGTTTCGTCCGGCACGCGGCTGCTTCCTCTTCCCAGCCACTTTTTCCCGCCCGCAGTTCCGGGCCGCGCGGTGACGCGCATTGCATTGTTTTTTCGTCGATTAGGCGCCGCACGCTAGAATCCAAGCCGTGAAGCGCCGGCAGTTGCTCGCGCCAACGATCACGGAGACCGCCGGGCATGGCAGAGCAAAATCGGGTGATCTGGTTCGATCGCTTGCGCATGAGCGATATCGAACAGGTTGGCGGCAAGAACGCTTCGCTCGGCGAAATGATCGCGCAGCTCGGCGGCGAGGGTGTGCGCGTTCCGGGCGGGTTCGCGACGACCGCCTCGGCATTTCGTGAGTTCCTGGCGGAAACCGGGTTGAGCGAGCGCATCGCGGCAGCGCTGGCCGGCCTCGACGTCAACGACGTGGCGAAGCTCGCCCGGGTCGGCGCCCAGATTCGGAGCTGGATCGTCGCGGCTCCCCTTCCCGCGATGCTGAAGACCGAAATCGAGGCGGCCTACCAGCGGCTTAACGCCGACAGCCCCGGCGTATCGGTCGCCGTGCGATCGTCGGCCACCGCCGAGGACCTGCCCGACGCATCGTTCGCAGGGCAACAGGAAACATTTCTAAATATCAGTGGCTTGGACAATCTTATTCATGCAATAAGAGAGGTCTTTGCCTCCCTCTACACCGATCGAGCCATCGCCTACCGCACGCACCAAGGCTACGCCGAGACCGAGGTCGCGTTGTCGGTCGGCGTCCAGCGCATGGTCCGCAGCGACAAGGGCGCCGCCGGCGTCATGTTCACGATCGACACCGAGTCCGGCTTCGATCAGGTGGTGTTCATCACCGCCTCGTACGGCCTGGGCGAAACCGTCGTGCAGGGTGCCGTGAATCCCGACGAGTTCTACGTCTACAAGCCGAACCTCGCGGCCGGGCGGCCGGCCATCCTGCGCAAGAGCGTGGGGGAAAAGGCGATCAAGATGGTGTTCGCCGACAAGGCCGGCGCCGGTGAGTCGGTAACGACCGTCGACGTGCCGGCGGCCGAGCGCTTGCGCTTTTCGATAACCGACGCCGAAGTCGAGGAACTCGCGCGGGACGCGCTCGTGATCGAGCAGCACTACGGCAAAGCGATGGACATCGAGTGGGCCCGAGACGGCGTCGACGGCAAGCTCTACATCCTGCAGGCGCGCCCGGAAACCGTGAAGTCGCAACAGTCGGGCACCGACAATCTGCGCCGATACCGGCTCGAGTCGAAATCGAAGGTGCTGGCGAGCGGGCGGGCGATCGGCCAGAAGATCGGGCAGGGGATCGTGCGACTGGTCAAGTCGTCGGCCGAAATGGATAAGGTCGCCGCCGGCGACGTTCTGGTCACCGACATGACCGATCCGGACTGGGAGCCGGTGATGAAGCGCGCCGCGGCGATTATCACCAATCGCGGTGGACGCACCTGCCATGCCGCGATTATCGCGCGCGAGCTCGGCATTCCGGCGGTCGTCGGCTGCGGTGATGCCACGCAGGTGCTCTCGGACGGCCAGCAAGTCACCGTGTCCTGCGCCGAAGGCGACACCGGCCATGTCTACGACGGGCTGCTGAAGATCGACGTCGTCGAAGTCGCGCTCGACCGCATGCCGCCGTCGCCGACCAAGATCATGATGAACGTCGGCAACCCGGAGCTGGCATTCGAGTTCAGCCGGCTTCCGAACGAGGGCGTCGGGCTTGCGCGCCTCGAGTTCATCATCAATAAGAATGTAGGGGTTCATCCGAAGGCGCTGCTCGAGCTCGACGCGCAGACGCCGGAGCTCAAGAAGCAGATCGCCGAGCGCATCGCCGCGTACGAAAGTCCGACCGAGTTCTACGTCGCGAAGATCGTTGAAGGCGTGGCCACGATTGCCGCGGCATTCGCGCCGAAGAAAGTCATCGTCCGCCTGTCCGATTTCAAGTCCAACGAATATTCGAACCTGATCGGCGGCGAACGCTACGAGCCGCACGAGGAAAATCCGATGCTCGGCTTCCGTGGCGCGTCGCGCTATATCGCGCCGGAGTTCTACGATTGCTTCGAGCTCGAATGCCGTGCGATCAAGCGCGTGCGCGATAACATGGGGCTAACCAACGTCGAGGTCATGATTCCCTTTGTGCGCACGGTCGGCGAAGCCGAGCAGGTGATCAAACTGCTCGCGAAGAACGGCCTCGCGCGCGGCGACAACGGATTGCGCGTCATCATGATGTGCGAGATCCCGTCGAACGCGATTCTGGCTGATCGTTTTCTCGAGCACTTCGACGGCTTCTCGATCGGCTCGAATGACATGACGCAATTGACGCTGGCGGTCGACCGCGACGCCGGCGGCGCGATCGCGCAGACCTTCGACGAGCGCGACGATGCGGTCAAGGCGATGCTGGCGATGGCGATCACGGCGTGCCGCAAGGCGGGGAAGTACGCAGGCATCTGCGGACAGGGGCCATCCGACCATCCCGACCTCGCGCAGTGGCTGGTCGAGCAGAAGATCGAAAGCATGTCGCTCAATCCGGACACCGTCGTCGAAACCTGGCTCGCGCTGGCCAAGCAAGCGCGCTGAGGCGGCGGTCGTCGCGACATCGGCCGACGCGTTGTGCAACGCAGAGCAGCGGTCATCGGCCATTCGGACGATTGACCGGAGCGCGCGCTAGCGTGCCCAATCGATACGTGAAATCGGTGCCGGTCCTGTGCGTTACGCTTCAACCATCGCGCATTGCCGCGCGACTACTCGCTTCGATGACGATCGCAACCGCGGCAATGCTCGCGCTGTTGCCCGGAGAGCCCCGGCTGCGCGGCGCATGTGTCCTGATCGTGGGTGCCTGCGGGATTCGTGCGCTCCGGGGCACGGCGGCGAGCGGCAACAAGGGTCCGATCGCGGCCGTCGATCTTGCGGCCGGCCGACGCGCGATCCTCACCGATCGATCCGGCCGGCGTATCGAAGCGATCGTCCAGGCGGAAAGCCATGTCGGCGCCCTGGTGACGACGCTGGTGCTCCGCCCCGAGGGTGCGCGGCGCTCGCGCGCACTGGCGATCTGGCCGGATACGATGCCAGCCGGTGAATTCAGGCGTCTGCGAATGCTGTTGCGGCACGGCGATCCCGGAAGCGCCCAAACCTGACGTGGCCCGCTACGCGGGCGCGCCTCGCAGCCACGCCTGTCCGTCGATGACCTTGCCGCTTTCGGCTTTCGGCTGACCGGCCAGCAAGTGCAGATAAAGCGGCACAAAGACTTCCGGAGGCGGCAGGCGTGTGATGTCGTCGCCCGGATGGGTCTGTGCCCGCAGCGGCGAGCGCATCGGACCGGGGACGATGCCGTTGACCCGCAGATTCGGCGCGTCTTCCCATTCGTCGGCCAGGATCGCAAGCAGGGCGGACAGCCCTGCCTTGGCGACCGCATAGGCACCCCAGAACGCCTTCGGATCCTCGCCGCGGGTGTCCAGCGTGAAAGCGACGCTGCCTTCGGGCGCGGCGCGCAGCAGCGGCAGAAGCGCGCGAGTCAGCCCGAACGGCGCGAGCAGATCGACCCGCAGTATCGCGAGCCAGGCATCGAACGCCTGGTGCTCGATCGGACCGAGCGAGCCCAGCTGCACGGCGGTGTGCACGATCGCGTCGACTCGCCCGTGCTGAGCCTGCAGCGCACTCGCGACATTGGCGAAGTCCTCGGCCCTCGCGGTCGCGAGGTCGAGCGGCAGGATCGTGGGCTCCGGGTATCCGGCGTTGACGATGTCGTCATAGAGCGCTTCCAGCTTGCGCACCACACGTCCGTGCAGGACGACGGTCGCTCCCTGAGCCGCGCACGCGAGAGAGAGCACTCGTCCCAGTCCGCCGCTTGCACCGGTAACGAGTGCCACCCGGCCGTCGAGCAGTCGGCGGGGTGCGTAATCGAGGGAAGGTAGCGGCATCGAAACGGTGCGTGCGGGGCGCGCCGATAATATCCGAAAAGACCGCAGCGGCTGTCGAATGACGATGCCAGAGACAAGCGACGACGGGGCGCTCGCGTTTGCAAAACGCGGTACCGGCCCTTATAATTCGCGGTTCGCTGTGGGGCTATAGCTCAGCTGGGAGAGCGCTTGCATGGCATGCAAGAGGTCAGCGGTTCGATCCCGCTTAGCTCCACCACCAGCCCTGCGCAACATCCGCCTCGTCCCCATCGTCTAGAGGCCTAGGACATCGCCCTTTCACGGCGACGACGCGAGTTCGAATCTCGCTGGGGACGCCAACATCGCACGCTTCTCTCATTCCGGAAGCTCGGGTCCGCGGAGCCGCCATGCGCCACGGCTGCGACGCGATGCTTATTGCGGCGAGCACATCGCGACCTGATCCGGCCCGTAGCCCTCGGCAACGTACCCTTGCGCGATCATCGCTGCCTTGATCGTCGCGCTGGTCGTGTAACGATGATCCAGGTCGGCGCGATGGTTCCACAGCCGATACACGGCGACCGTGCCCGAGGGACAGGCGCCCGTCGTGGTATCCGGCGTATCGACATAGAAGGCATTCGCCGATTCGAGCACGGCCGCGGGCATCGCCGCCTGCACGTACGCGCACTCAGCTGGCGACGCGGAGACGAAATGCGAATTGCCGTAGATGGCGGGCAGGTAAAGCCGGCACACGGGGCTCGCGCCGGCGACGGCGTCGACGAATGCATTGAAGCTGTTTCCGGTACGTACCCAGCCGGCGATCTGCCCGGCATCCAATGCGGCGATTTCGGCGCTGCCCGACGTCAGGAAGTAGTGATCAGTGGCCGCGTTATAGTATTCGACCACCTGAACCAGCCCGGGCGCAGGGGAAAGGCTTGCCCCGTCTGCATTGCCCGCATTCGACATGGCGAGCACTTGACCGGTCGTGCAATCCCAGGTCAGCGCTGACGAGGCAGCCACGGCTCCGCTGGCGTTGGCTCCCGTGAACGTTGTTACGTGCGCCATGATCGTCGTATGGTCGGCCACCGCGGGGACCATCGTGTACCACTGCGCGGGCGCTCCGATGCTCAAGCTGGCGCCGGCGCTCACGGTCGGACCATTGATGGCAGGCGACTGATAGAGCAAGGCGTAGTACGGATCGGGCATATCGCTGCCACCCATCATCATCATCATCATGTCCATGTCGTTCATGTCCATGGTGGGAAAGAAAAGGAAAGCCACTTCGTATCGGTACGATGCGCCGGCCGGAACGTCGACATTTGCGATCACGGTTGATGTCGCGGAGCCGGCGCTGCAGGTGTTGGCAAGGCTGGAAGAGGGAGAGACGACTTGTACGAACGGAATCGCCGCCCAGGACATAGTCGCGAGGCATGCGAGCACAGCGACAGCGCAAGCGAGTGAACGTTTCATCGTTATCTCCACTGCAAGCGACGCCATCAAACGATGGGGCGGCGGAGTGCCAGGTGCTCTACGCCACGTCAGGCCACCGCGTGGCCTTGCGTCACCGCCGAGGTATTGTCATCCCGGAACAGGGCACTGTCCAGCCTACGGAGGGTAGCGGAGCAGGGTGTGTAGGGCCTGGTCTTACACGGCCGCGATTGCCGCTTGGAGTTTGTGCAGTCTGAGGCAATTCCAGCCGGGCGTTTGGATCGCCCGAAAGTCGGTAGAGGAACCCGTTCTCAGCGCGCCGTGCAGGCACCGACGCGACGCGCGTCTATGGTCTGGGTCATGGCCATGTCCTGGCCTTCCATCTTGCCCTTCATGCGGATCTGCCCGTTGTAACCGTTGGCGACAAAGGTGAAGTCGCCGGTGCCGGTCATCGGGTTTTTGCCGGTGCAGGTCATCTTGAACGTCAATCGCGAGCCGCTGCGCGTCGTATCGCTGACGCGGCAGTTCTCCTGTTGCGGGATGAAGTCCTGGTCGCTCGCACCCTTTTTCACGCACATTGGCTGCGACATCGGAGGCATGGCCATGCCGGCCATCTCCATCTTTACCGTGATGTCGTACTGGTCGTCGCTGCCTTGGGCGAACGCCGGCTGTGCTACCGGAAGCAGGCACATACCGGCGACGGCAAACAGGCCACGCTGCCATCCGATTCCGCTCAATTGCCTTGCGTTCATCGATCGTCCCCTGTGAGTTGTATTACTCGAAATACGCCTTGCGGACGTACTGGTCGAGCATCCGCTCGGTGTTGAAGAATGAGCCGTTGATCGCAATTGCATGCCGCATGATGTCGATATAGCGATCGCGGTCGGCATAGAACATCGGCAGGATAACGTGCTCGAGCTTGCCGTAGAGCGATGCAGCGTCGGCATTCCGGTCGTCGTCGCCTTCGACGCCCTCATCGGCGCCGATCGCCCAGCCGGTGACGCCTTCGATGCAGCCCTCGACCCACCAGCCGTCGAGGATCGACAGCGAGGGAACGCCGTTGATCGCTGCCTTCATGCCGCTGGTGCCCGATGCTTCCAGCGGCGGCTGGGGCGTGTTGAGCCATAGATCCGCGCCGGCGGTCAGCAGGCGCGCAACGTGCATGTCGTACTCCTCGATATAGACGAGCCTGATCTTGTCCCCAAGCGCCGCCTTGATCTCGAAAATGCGGCGGATCAACGCTTTCCCCAAATCGTCTTTTGGATGCGCTTTGCCGCCGAATATGAGCTGGAACGCGCCCGCGCGGGTGTGAATGGCCTGGAGGCGGGCCAGATCGTTGAAGAGCAGGTCGGCGCGCTTCCAGACGGTTGCCCGGCGCGCGAAGCCGATAGTGAAGATCCCCGGTTGCATTCCTGCGCCGGTGACTTCGTTCACGTAGGCAATCAGCTCGGCCTTGGCGCTCGCGTGGGCATCCCAGATTTCCGACTTGGCGATGCCGAGCACGTGACGCAGGCTGGCGTTGTCCTGCTCCCAATCGGGAATGTGCCGGTCGAGCATCGTCTTTATTGCGGGTGCTGCCCACGTCGCCGCGTGCACGCCGTTGGTAATCGAATCGATTTCATGCTGGGCGAACATCGTCCGGGCAACCTCGCCGTGCCTTTTTGCCACGCCGTTCACGTAGTGACTGTGGTCGAGCGCGAGATACGTCATGTTCAGCACGTCATTCAGGCAAAACTCCCGCGCGCGCTCGTCGAACGCATGGTTGTAGCCGGTGATGATGCTCGCAACCAGGTCCAGCGGGAACTGGTCGTGCCCGGCGGCCACCGGCGTATGCGTCGTGAACACACAAAGGGGCTTGATGGCCTGCACGGCCTCACGACTGATCGTTTCCTCGCCTCGCTCGCGCGATTTCTCGAACGCCAGCTCTACGGTGAGCAGCGCTGCGTGGCCCTCGTTCATGTGAAAGCGTCGCAGATTGTGGTAGCCGAGGGCGCGCAACATGCGAACGCCGCCGATGCCGAGGATAACTTCCTGGCATAGACGGTAGCGCGTGTCGCCGCCATATAGATGGTCGGTCAGGCGTCGATCTTCCGGCGCATTCGCCGGCAGGTCTGCGTCGAGCAGCAGAACCGGAACGATGTGGCCCGAGATGCCGCGCACGTCGTACCGCCACGCACGGAGGTTGACGGTGCGGTGTTCGATCTCGACGCTGACCATCGGCGAAAGCTCGGCTAGCGTCTCGGATACCGGCCACTCGAGTTGATCTTCGGTCTGATTGCCGTGCTCGTCCAGCTTCTGGCGGAAATATCCCTTCCGATGCAGCAAAGACACCGCAACCAGCGGCAGCGAAACGTCCGCTGCGGACCGCAGGGTATCGCCGGCCAGAACGCCAAGGCCCCCGGAGTAGGTCGGAATCGAATCTTCCAGGCCCACTTCCATGGAGAAGTAGGCCACGGTCGCCTGGACCTCTGTAGCGGAATCGTCGGTTGGAGGAGAAGCTGTAGCCATTCCGCTTTCGTCGCGGCGCGCTATCGCAGCCGGGAATATTCGGGGTGAAACCTCATCCACCCCGCTGAGCTATTGAGTGCCAGATTTTGCTACACCGGGCGCGACGATACGTCGAATTACGGCGCATAGATTATCAAGAAAAAGCGCCGGTACCAAGAGCCCGAAAAACGCGTGACGGCCGTGTGCGGATGACATGTTGTAGTGGTCGCGATTTTGGAGGATCAATTCGACTGTAGTCTGCAAGGCATGATCACGCGAGCGACGACGAAATATGTCCATTGATGACGACGGAGAAGTGCACTACCGTATCGGCCTTGTGTTTGCGGATCTAATCAATGCGCGAGTCAAAGCGGAGCGCTAACGGATTTCGATTGCTCGCTGCAATTGCGGTCGTCGGGACCTTGGCTGCATGGATTTTCCTGTTTCGACTCTACGAAGAAAATTTCGGCACCGCTTTGTCCGGGACTCAAGCGACGTGGGGAGCGTTTGGGCAATACATCGGAGGCCTTCTGACTCCGGTCGTGGGGATGTTCGTGCTGGTGGGCGTTCTGTACATCGCTCATCTCCAGAGAGACGCCGTGGCCGAGGCTCGGCGAACCCAGAGAGGCCAACGGCGCGACTATCGACGGAAGAACTTCCAGCGGGTCTTTTTCCGCATGCTCGACACGATTGATGCACGCTTCGAGCAGACCGCCATCAGATTCAGGCCCGGAGAATTGAAGGAGCAGGTGACGGTCGCCGACGTTCGCCCGCCGCAGACGGAAGTCGACGGCGAAGACGAAATAAAGGGTCCCAAGGCATTTGCGCAGTTCATGAAAATATTCGGCGCACGGGCGCTGCTGCCAATTCGCCGCGGTGACTATCCTGGCCGCGACCACAACGTGGTGCTACGGGCCAAGGCACGCGAGCTCATCGCGGAATACGACCACGTCATCGGCCCGCCGTTGCGCTTGATGTGCGACCTGTTGATCTTTCTCGATGACTTTGACGCCCGTTATTGCCGACGCAACGATGCGGATGAAAAGCGCCCCGCCAAAGACCAGCTTCGGCGCCCTGAGTTTTATGCGCGGATTGCGATGAATGCGCGCACGCGTTACGAGCTGAAGGTCTTTGCGATGTATACCGGCAGCGATCTCGCGCCTCCCGAGGTCGTGCGCATCGCCCGTGCCTACGGGGTCTTCGAGATTATCGAACCCACGTGGTGGGGCCGCGAGGCCTTTTTGACCGACTGATACCGGGGCTCGGCACCCCGTCCCCTTGCGGCGGGCGAATTTTCTGCCGGCCCGGAAGAGCCACAATTTGTATGATTCAGGGACCGAAGGTATGCTGATGCCAATCGGTTCCGGCGCCGGGCTCACGGTTGACAAAAGAAGCAGTTGCGCCGGGTGGTCGCAATTCACTGTCGTAAGAGGAGGATTTGATGCCATACCGTACCCCTATTGCCGCGGCGGTTATTGCCTTGCTGTCTGCCGGAGTCGCGACGGCCGCGCCGCCGAAGGTCGTGTCGGCGCCCAACTCCGATCCGCAATGCTTCGCGCCGTGGGCGACCAATACCAAGATGTTCCAGTATCCGGCGAAAAGGGGCCCGTACCGGATCGCGCTCGCCAACGGCTACATCGCCAATACCTGGCGCATCCAGATGATCAAGACGGCCAAGGCGTATGCCGCGCAGCCAGAAGTCGCCGCGAAGCTCAAGGAGTTCAAGGTCGTTTCCACCGGCGAAGACGTCGCCGCACAAATTGCGGCAATCAACAACTTCATCGACTCGGGCTACGACGCGATCGTCGTGAACGCGCAGAATCCTGCCGCCTTCAAGCCGGTGATCAAGCGCGCCAACGATGCGGGCGTCGTGCTGGTCGCATTTGACAACATCCTCGACACCGAGGAAGCGATCAACGTCAACGTCGACCAGAAGGGCCTTGGCAAGTACTGGGCCGAATGGCTGGTGAAAAACGTCCCGAACGGCGGCAAGGTGCTCGAGGTCCGTGGCGTGTCCGGCACGTCGGTAGATCGCGATCGGCATGAAGGCATCCAGGAGGTGTTCAAGGCCTCGGGCAAGAAGTGGGACACGGTCGAAGTCATCGGTAAATGGGACGATCCGACGGCGCAAAAAGTGACGGCCGATGCGATCGCCGTGCACAAGAAATTCGACGCGATCACCGCGCAGGGTGGCGACACCGGCGTCGTGCAAGCGATGATCGATGCCAAGCACCCGTTCGTGCCGTTCGGCGGCGAAACCGAAAACGGCTTTCGCAAGTTCTGCGGCAAATACGGCGCGCAAGGGCTGAAGTGCTCGTCGGCGGGGACGGGGCCGGCCCAAGTCGCGGTGGCGATCAAGACAGCGATCGCGGCGCTCGAGGGCAAGGTCGTGCCACAGTCGGTCAAGCTTCCTCTGGCGCGCGCCGAATACCCGAATATGAAGGAAGGTACCGACTACTATCCTGCGCAGAGCGACAACTTCTTCGTCGGCAACTCGTTCCCAACCTGCGGCATCAATTTCACCGCGCAGGAAATCATGGGGCAGACCGAAGCGAACAAGTAAGCATTGATGCGGGGACTTCGGTCCCCGCATTCGTTCATGAGCGCCGCAGGCCGCCCCGAGGCGCGAATCGCGCCCCTGGGGCAGCGCAGCGGCCGCTCTGGCCAGCCCGGCCGCAAGCGTGGGGGTCACTTGAGCCTGTTCGTCATGCAGGGCGTCTCCAAGCGCTACGGCGGCGTGCGCGCGCTGCAGGATGCCGAACTGACCATCGAAGCCGGACGCATTCATGCGGTGCTCGGTGAAAACGGGGCAGGAAAGTCGACGCTGATCAAAATCATGGCCGGCGTCGTCGCACCCGACGAGGGCCGCATGCTGCTCGACGGCGACCCGGTTTCATTCGCATCGCCGGCCGCGGCGAACGAAGCGGGCATCGCCTGTATCTTCCAGGAATTGTCGCTGATCCCCGATCTTTCGGTTGCCGACAACATCGCGATCAGCAATCCACCGCGCCGCTTCGGTCTGATCGACCGCCGGGCGCAACGCCGCATGGCCGAGGGGGCGCTGGCGCGTGCCGGCGCCGACAACATCCATCCGCTGGCGCTGGTCAAGGACCTGCCGCTGTCGCGGCGGCAGATGGTGGAGATCGCCAAGGCGCTCGCCCGCAAGCCGCGCATCCTGATTCTCGACGAAGCCACCTCGGCGCTGACCGCCGCCGACGTGACCAAGGTCTACAGCGTCCTGAAGCGACTGCGCGCAGAAGGACTCGCGCTGGTCTACATTTCGCACCGCATGCACGAGATCGCCGAACTGGCCGACGAGTGCACGGTGTTCTGCAACGGACGCAGCGTCTCGAGCTTCGCCGCGGGCACCAAGACCGACAACGAGATCGTCGAGCTGATGATCGGCCGCGAATACAACGCCGCGTTTCCGGCAAGGGCTACGCGCGCGCCCGGTGATGCGCCGCCGCTGCTCGAGGTGCGACACCTGTGCTGGACCGACCGCCTGACCGACGTCTCGCTCCGACTGTCCGCCGGGGAGGTGATCGGTCTGGGCGGACTCGATGGCCAGGGTCAGCGAGAGCTGTTGCTGGCGCTGTTCGGCGTGTTGCTCGGCGCGACCGGCGAGGTGCTGATCGACGGCCGGCCCGTGGCGATCACCGGGCCTCATGTGGCCAAGGGCAAGCAGATCGGCATGGCGCTGATCCCGGAGGACCGCAAGACCGAGGGCCTGATGTTGCCGATGTCGGTGCGCGATAACCTGTCGTTCGCCGCGCTCGATACCTTGTCGCGCTGGGGCGTGGTCGACAGGGCGGCCGAACGCGATGCGGTGGAGCGTATCGTGCGGCTGCTCGGCATACGCACCGACGGCACCGACCTTCCGGCCGGGTCGCTCTCTGGCGGCAATCAGCAGAAGCTGGTCATCGGCAAGTGGTTGATGATGGCGCCGCGCATCCTCCTGCTGAACGATCCAACGCGCGGTATCGACGTCGGCACCAAGCAGGAGATGTACCAGCTGTTGCACCAGCTTGCCGTCGCGGGAGCGGCAATCCTCTTCTATTCGACCGACTACGACGAGCTCGTCGGCTGTTGCGATCGCGTCCTTGTCATGTACGACGGCGCGATCAAGCGGGAATTGATCGGCGCCGAAGTCACCGAACGCGCGTTGATAAGCAGCGCCTTGAACATTGGCGTCGAAGGCCGCAAATCCGGCACGCCGCAGGCGACGCTGTCGTGAGCGGCGACTGGTCGTACTGGCTGCGCGAGCACAAGGGCACGCTGCTCGCTTTCGCGGGTTTTGTGGTCATGTTCACGATCTACGCTGCCAACCATCCGATGGGACTCAATGCCAATGTCGCGACCACGGCGGCCAACAAGGGCGTGCTGCTCGCGATCGTCGCGATGGCACAAACACTGGTCGTACTGACGTCAGGCATCGATCTGTCGGTGGGGATGGTGATGGTGCTCGCCAATTGCCTGGCCTCGAGCATCGTCATCGGCTCACCGCTTGCGACAGCGCTCGGTGTCGCCGGCGTGCTGGTCACCGGTTGCGTGTGCGGCGCGATCAACGGACTGATCGTCATCTACGGACGTCTGCAGCCGATCGTCACCACCATCGCCACCGGCGCGGTGTACTACGGAATCGCGTTGGCGCTGAGACCGGTCCCCGGTGGCGACGTCAACGCCTCGCTGGCCGATGCGCTGACCGGCCAGCTGCCCGGCGGCGTGCCGGCAAGTCTCGCGGTGCTACTGGCGCTGGTAGCGATCGTATGGCTGCCATTCCGGCGGTCGGCGATCGGCCGTGCCGCTTATGCATTGGGATCGTCCGAGATCGCGGCATACATGTCGGGCGTGCCGATCCGCCGGGCCAAGTTCGTCGCGTACACGCTGTCGGGTCTGCTCGCGTCGGTAGGTGGGCTGTTCCTCACCTTCATCACCTATACCGGCGAGGCGTCGGCTGCCAACGGTGGCGCTTATACGCTGTATTCGATCGCTGCGGTGGTGCTGGGCGGGGTGTCGCTGTTCGGAGGATCGGGCAGCGCGGTCGGCGCGATCTTCGGCGCGCTGATGTTCCGCACCATCGGCGATCTTCTGTTCGTGTTCAACGTCGAGCCTTTGTGGCAGCCGCTGTTCCAGGGCATGGTGCTGCTCGCGGCGGTCTGCCTGGGCTCGGTCCGGTTGCTGCGCGTACGCAACCGGCTCGACTTGTATGGCTGAGGCTCCCGCTCCCGCCAACCGGCTGGGCAGCATGCGGCGGCGCATCGACCCAGCGATCGCGTGGGCCTTCGGCTGCATCATCGTCGTCCTGTTTATTGGCAGCCTCTATTCGAGCAGCTTCCTGTCGCCGGAATACCTGCTGCAGCAGCTGAAGGTCGCATCGTTCCTCGGCGTCATCGCGACCGGCATGATGATCGTCATCCTGCTCGGGCAGATCGACCTGTCGGTCCCGTGGGTCGTCGCCGTCGGAGGCATGATGGCGACGGCGGCGACCGGCTGGGGGCCGCTCGGCGAGGCGCTGGCGATTCCGGTGGGCATCGGCTGCGGCATCGCCCTCGGTCTGGTCAGCGGCGCCGGCGTGGCGTTCCTTCGCATTCCGTCGATGGTCGTCACGCTGGCGGTGAACGCCGTCGCGCAAGGGCTGATGGTCGTGCACACCGGCGGCTTCTCGCCGCAGGATTCATCGTCGCCGGCGATGCGATTCATCGCGACCGGCCACAGCTTGTTCGGCATCCCCAATGCGCTGCTGGTATGGGCAGTGGTCGGCGTCGCGGCGGTGTTCCTGCTGACCCGGACGACTTTCGGCCGCACCGTCTATGCGATCGGCAACCGCGAGCGTGCGGCTTATCTTTCCGGTGCGCGCACCCGCACGGTCGTGATGGCCGCGTTCGCACTCTCCGGCGGTCTGTCGGCCTTCGGCGGAGTGCTGCTCGCGGGGTACGCCAGCAAGGCTGCGCAGGCGATGGGCGACCCCTACCTGCTACCCGCAATTGCCGCGGTGGTGCTGGGCGGCACCTCGATCCTCGGCGGCCGCGGCAGCTACCTCGGCACGGTGGCCGGCGTGATCCTGATCACGTTGCTGCAGTCGATCCTGTCGGTGATGCAGATGGAGGAATTCGGCCGTCACGTCACCTACGGCGTGGTGATCGTCGCGATGCTGTTGATCTATGGCCGCGGCAAGCGGTATTCGGAATAGGGCGACACTTCCATTCGAAACGGAGCGACAGCATGGCCCTCGAACTCACGTCCAGCTTCGAAGTTGTCGATCGCCGCTTTCGCAGGCTGGCGCTACCGTATATCCACGTCGAGAAGCTGTACACCGGCTGCCGCTGGGCAGAGGGACCGGCGTGGTTCGCCGCCGGCCGCTACCTGGTGTGGTCCGACATTCCGAACGATCGCATGCTGCGCTGGGACGAAACCGACGGATCGGTCTCGGTGTTCCGCCAACCGTCGATGAACAGCAACGGCCATACCGTCGATCTTCAGGGACGGCTGGTCTCGTGCGAACACTTGAGCCGCTGCGTGTCGCGCACCGAGTTCGACGGCAAGCGCACGGTGCTGGCCGACCGCTACGACGGCAGGCGCCTGAACTCGCCCAACGATGTGGTGGTCAGGAGCGACCGCAGCGTCTGGTTCACCGACCCGAGTTACGGCATCGACTCGGACTACGAAGGCGACGCGTCGCCCAGCGAGATCGGGGCCAACAACGTCTACCGCATCGACCCCGCAAACGGCCGCGTCACCATCGTAGCGTCGGATTTCGTTCAGCCCAACGGGCTGGCGTTCTCTCCCGACGAATCGCTGCTATACGTCGCCGACACCGGGGTGACGCACAAGAGGGATGGCCCGCATCATGTGCGCCGCTTCAGGGTCGCGGCCGATGGGTGCTCGGTGTCGGGCGGCGAGGTATTCGCCGTCTGTCCCGTGGGCGTGTACGACGGCTTTCGGATCGACGTGCATGGCAACCTGTGGCTGTCGGCGGGCGACGGCGTGCACTGCAACGCCAGCGACGGCTCGCTGCTGGGAAAGATCCTGATTCCCGAATCGGTGGCCAACGTGTGTTTCGGCGGCCCTAAGCTCAATCGCCTGTTCATTTGCGGGACGACGTCGCTGTATTCGGTATTCCTGAACACACGCGCACCGCCGCGCGCCTGACATCGAGCGCGGCTTGACGCGCAGCGGGCTTCGAATCCGATGGCGATGAACGACGTCTATGCCTCGGTCGAGCCATCGCGTCCAGCGATCGATAGTTTGGATGGCCCGTCGCTGATCGAATTCGGAACACCGTGGTGCGGCTATTGCCGGGCTGCGCAGCCGCGGCTTGCCGCGGCGCTGGCCGATCACCCGCACGTGCGCCACATCAAGATCGCCGACGGCAGCGGCCGGCCGCTGGGTCGCTCTTTCAAGGTGAGGCTTTGGCCGACGTTGATCTTCATGCGCGACGGCAAGGAGATCGCGCGCTTGGTCCGCCCCGCCGCCGCGGACGAAATACACGAGGCGCTGGAGCAAATCGACGCTGGCTAGCCGGGCACTGTCGTATGCCGCGTTTGTGCGGCGCGGCCCCGGTAGCTTATGATCGCCATCGCTCCGTCAGGTCGTGGCCCGCGTCCGGCCGGACAGCTAGCGAAAGGGCATCGTCCAATCGTCACACCATGGAGGTTCGAATGTGGATAGCACGGGATGCGTTGGCTCAGCTTGCAATCGGCGTCCTTGCCTGCGCAGCGGTCGCCGCTCCAGCGATGGCGCAGGGCACCGGCAGCGCGCCCAGCTTCATCAGTCCAACCGACATTAAGTGGGGCGACGCGCCGCCGTCGTTGCCCAGGGGCGCCAAGATCGCCGTGCTTCAAGGCGATCCGGGCAAGGCCGGCCCGTTCGTGATCCGGATGCTGGCGCCATCGGGGTACAAGATTGCCCCCCACTGGCATACGCAGGATGAGCAGTTGACGGTGATTTCAGGGACACTCTATGTCGGTTTGGGCGACAAGTTCGATAAGCGCGCTGCCCACACGCTGCCGAGCGGCGGCTTCCATGCCCTGCCGGGAAAAGAGCATCACTATGCGTTTACGAACGGCCGCACTATCGTCCAGATCAGCGGCAACGGCCCATTCGACATCACCTACATCAATCCCGCCGACGATCCGCAAAAGGCGAAGATGTAGCGTCCGTCGCCGATCAGCGTGCACCGCGTGTCTGGGTGCGCCGAAGCCGCAAGGCGACGACGCGGCCGATCCCCATCAGGAGATCGCACGCCTGCCGAGGGTGCGCGTCGGCGTACCGCAGGAAGGCGTCGTAGTCCAGGCGGTACAGCTCGCTGTCGGCGACCGACCAGACTTTCGCCGACCGAGGCCGGCCATCGAAAAAAGAAAGCTCGCCGACGACGGATCCAGGATGAACCTTCGCAAGGGTTCCCATGCTTTGGCTGCTCATCACCGACGTGACTTCCAGCAGACCGGACGATACGAAGTAAATCACTCGTTCGGAAGCATCTTCCTGGATCAGTACCTTGCCGCGCGCGACCTTCAGAGGCTGCGCATGGGATAGAAATGTCGCCCAGTCGGCCTCCTGCCATTGCGGTACCACGAGTAACTGGCGGTCCGGACGCTCCTCCGAGGCCGCATGAACAAACGCTGCAATTCCAGCCGCAGGCACTGCCATGCTATCGTCCTCCGTCGGCGAATTTGGATTGCGCCAATTGGATGAGCCAGGATGTTCGATGGCGCTACAAGATACCCCCGCACTGAAGACTGGACAAGCCGCCGACGTTCGATCGCGATGTGCTGCACGGAGTCCGCGGCGACTGGCATGCAGTCGTAGGTCTAAACGAGGCCGAGCCGGGGGAAGCCAGGATGGATAACTTCATTCTGCTGGTTGCGTGCTTCGTCATAGGCATGCTTCTGCGCCGTAGCGGCCGCCTTCCCGAGAACGCGCATGTCGCGCTGAACGGTTTCGTGATCCATGTCTCGCTGCCGGCGCTCACGCTGCTCTACGTCCACGACCTCAAGCTCGACATGTCATTGCTGTTCCCCGTGGCAATGGCATGGGTGATGTTCGGCGTCGGATTCGTATTCTTCAAGATGGTAGGAAAGATCTGGGCTTTGCCCGCCGCAACGGTCGGGGCGCTGACACTGACGGGATCGCTCGCCAATACATCCTTCATCGGCCTGCCGATGATCGAAACGTTCTACGGGCAGCAAGGCCTCGCACTTGGAATCCTGATCGACCAGATGGGCACATACATGGTGCTATCGACCCTGGGTATCGTGGTTGCAGCCATGTACGGGCAGGGCGCCGGAATAAGCACGCGAGCCGTGGTGATAAAGGTGCTGACGTTTGCCCCGTTTGTCGCGTTCCTGATCGCTTTGTTGCTGATACCCGTGCACTACCCCGATTGGTTCACCGGGCTTTTACGACGGCTCGGAACCACGCTGGTACCTCTGGCGCTCGTATCGGTCGGGTATCAGATTCAATGGAGCGCGGTTCGCGGCAAGCTCGGCGAGCTCACGATGGGACTCGGGTTCAAGCTTCTTATCGCGCCCGCAATCATTGCCGTGCTCTTTGCAGGTCTGCTCGGGGCGCGCGGCGAGAGCATTCAAATCACGATTTTCGAGGCGGCAATGGCGCCGCAGATCGGGGCCGCGATCGTCGCTGTCGACCACGAGCTCGACCCGCCACTGGTCACGCTGATGGTGGGAATCGGCATTCCGCTGTCATTTCTTTCGCTGCCGTTATGGTGGCAGTTCCTCAAAATCTTCGCAGGATGAGGAAACCGGCAGCCGTCAGAGCACCGCTATGGCACATCGACATCCATAGTGCCGTGTCGGCTCGTTTTACAGCGGTGCGCGTGTGACGGGCCCTTACCGCTATAAATACCTGATTTTACAAAACAACTAGAGCTTGCCTGCATCTTGCTTCGCATCTCCCGCGGGCAGGAGGGATCGCTCGGTAAGGCGGCGTAAACCGCCACCATCGAAGCGGACTGACCCTGCGCGAATGGGGAGGAAGCAATGCGAATCAAACACGTCATCACGGCACTCTTGCTGCTCGGTCTGCCCGCGTTGAGCTTCGCGCAGAATCTGGACTCTCTGGACTCGGTCACCCAGTTGCCCGAACCCGAGACGCTCGCGCTGCTGGCGATCGGAGCGGTGGGCTGGGCGGTCGCGCGCTGGGCCAAGCGCAAGTAATTTCACTGCGTATCGATGGAGCGCACCGCCTTCACCAGGCGCTGCCACTCCCGTTTGAATCCGGCGGCTGCCAAAGGCCGCGATGTTCGAGACGCGCGTACTCGGGGGTCTCGCTACGCGCTCGATCGACTCACAACAGCTGGTTGCGTTCGATAATAACCATTGCCGACAGGCAGTGGCCTGCCGCGTCTACCCTCGTCAGCGGCTCGTATATTCCTGCCAGGAATCCTCCGGCGTACTCGGCCATCCGGGGCGCTGCGAGATAGGCCGAACCGCCGAGGGGCAACCTCTGCTGGCCCGGTTTGATCTGAAGTTTCTCCAGCTTTGCGACTTCGCTCGACAGCCAATCGAGCATGAACCGCATCCGATCCGTATTCTTCTCGCCGGAGTGCTGCAGGGCCGCGACCATCGAGGCGATGCCTTCCATCGCCGCGCA
>Ga0207677_10000252_pt1 | contig 41370 bp, 33 predicted proteins | sample KBSMisM42_FD_184311 | JGI IMG/M metagenome (GOLD analysis project Ga0207677, IMG submission 184311) | Miscanthus rhizosphere microbial communities from Kellogg Biological Station, Michigan, USA - KBS Miscanthus M4-2 (SPAdes) (version 2) | ecosystem: Host-associated > Plants > Roots >...
GCGGCAGCAGCAGCAGGAGCAGCAGCGCCAGCAGGCCGAGCAGCAGCGCCAGCAGCAGCAAAGCCAGCAAGCCGACCAGCGCCGTCAGCAGCAGGAGCAGCAGCAGAGCCAGCAAGCTGAGAAACAGCGCCAGCAGCAACAGCAGAGCCAGCAACAGCAGAGCCAGCAGGCCGAGAAACAGAGGCAGCAGCAGGAGCAACAGCGCCAGCAGGCCGAGCAGCAGCGCCAGCAACAGCAAAGCCAGCAAGCCGACCAGCGCCGTCAGCAGCAGGAGCAGCAGCGGCAGCAGCAGCAAGCCCAGCAAGCCGAGCAGCAGCGCCAGCAACAGCAAAGCCAGCAAGCGGAGCAACAGCGCCGTCAGCAGCAGCAGGAGCAGCAGCGCCAGCAGCAGCAAGCCCAGCAAGCCGAGCAGCAGCGCCAGCAACGCGAAGCATCAAAGGCTGCTGCCAAGAGTGACGAAGGCAAGGATAAGGGCAAAGAAAAGGACAAGAGCAAGGAAAAGGACAAGGATCAGAAAGACTGATCCCGTCGGTCCGACGCTTGCGGCCGCCCCTATCGGGGCGGCCGTTTTGTTTCTGGCGTCGGCGCGCCGTTTGGCGTCGGGCGCCAAGGCGACCCGCGAACGGCGGCCCGCTGACCATCCCAAGCCGATCCACCAACGGCACGGTTAATGCTGTACCGACGTCATGACGGTCAGCGAGTGCGCATCCGCAAGCAATCGAAGCAATATTTACAAGCGGTTGTAAATAGTTGCGCCGTGCTTAGCGCCTTCGGTGCGCCGTGCGAATCATCCGCCGGCAATCCGGCGGCGGCTTTTCGCCGTCACTCGACTTCAGGAGATCACATGACACCGATCATCGCCGGGAGATTCGAGCAGGAAGCAGAGGCGGACCGTGCGGCCGAGGCGCTGCGACAACAAGGTTTCTCTGCCGAAGATGTGACCGTCTTCTATCTGAACCCTCCCGGACAGCACGCGACCTTTCCGGTCGGCGGCGACCGCGACAAGTCGCACGGCGCAACGCATGCGCACAGCGGCGCGCTCAAAGGCGCGGCGATCGGGGGCGTCGTCGGACTCGGCGTCGGCGTGGCGGCCACGCCGCTGGTGGGACCGGCCGCCGCAGTGGCAGGCGCTGGTGCCGGCGCCTATGTCGGATCGCTGGCGGGCGCGCTCAACGACAAGGGCGAACGCGATTCGGCAGCCAAGGAGCAGGGCGAGCCGCCGCCGGAGACTCCGGCGGATGGCGTGCCGATGGAACGTTCGGCGGGGTTCATCGTTGCGGCGCGCGCCCCCGAATATGCGCGAAGAGTCGTCGCCGCCAATGTGCTGGAATCGATGGGGGCAAAGGACGTCGAGCGCGCCGACGGCACTTGGCGAATGGGCAAATGGGTGGATTTCGACCCGCTGCAGTCACCGAAGCTCGTCGATCCGCCGGCCTCGGGCCGCGGGGCGGCGCAGCGCTAGCGAACGACCGACAAACCACAAGGAGAAAGCATGAACATTACGCTGACGTGGGGACCGCTGATCTCGTTGATCGCAGGCATCCTGATCCTGCTGGTTCCGCGGCTGCTGAATTACATCGTCGCGATTTACCTGATCGTCTTCGGGCTGATCGGGCTGTTCGGAGTCGGCAACATGCACCTGCGATGAGGTCGGCACTGAAGGCGAACTAAACGACCTTCACATTGATGCTCGACAGGCCGTCGATGTGGGCCTCCATCACGTCGCCCTTGACGACCGGCCCGACGTTCTCCGGCGTTCCCGAATAGATGATGTCGCCGGCAGCAAGCTCGAAAGCTTCCGAGAGCTTGCTGATCTGCTCGGCGACCGACCAGATCATCTGCGACAGATCGGCATTCTGCTTGATCTGACCGTTGACCTTGAGCCAGATCGCTCCCTTGGTGAAGTGGCCGACGGCGGCAACCGGCTGCAGCGGGCCGAGCGGCGCGGAATGATCGAAGCTCTTGCCGATTTCCCACGGCTTCTTTTCTTCGCCCGCCGCGCGCTGCAGATCGCGCCGCGTCATGTCCAGGCCGACCGTATAGCCGAAAACGTGGCCGAGCGCCTGGTCGATCGCGATGTTGCGGCCGCCGCTTTTGAGCGCGGCGACCAGCTCAACCTCGTAGTGATAATTCTTGGTTAGCGGAGGGTAGGGGTGATCGACGGTCGCTCCAGGCGGCACGTTCTGCACCGCATCGGTGGGCTTCTGAAAAAAGAACGGCGGCTCACGCGTCGGATCGGAGCCCATCTCACGCGCGTGCGCGGCGTAATTGCGACCGATGCAATAAATGCGGCGTACCGGAAAAAGCTCACCGCTGCCGGCAATCGGAATGAACGTCGGCGCGACAGTGAACGGCGTACGCGCCTGCGCCGCAGCACTGCCCGACATCGCGTAGCCGGCGCCACCGGCGGCAAGCGCGCTGGCACGAAGCAGGATTTCCCGGCGCTGTTTGGATGTCATGGCCGCCTCTAGCGTCCTTTCGGGCTAGCCTTGGTGCGGGGCATGACCCGCGGCACCGACGGCGCCTGCGGGCGCTTGACCTGAGGAATCTGGATCGGCTGCCCGGTTTTGGCGTCGCGGCCGCGAAAACTGCCACTGCCCTTGCCTTTGCTCATCGGTCGATCTCGCTTTGGTGTGAGGACACGATCATCATGCTACTGCGCACCGGCGGCTGCAAGCCTCACCGATCAGCGCCGGTGCGCTCAGCCCTCGGGTGTCAGCAGCGACACCCCGAGGCGGGCGCGGCGCGACAGCCACAGGCTCGGCCGATAGCGAGGATCGCCGTAGACGCGCGCGAGCTCGTGAAGGATGGCGAGCACGCGAGCCGGTCCGAGGGCATCGCCCCACGCCAGCGGTCCCATCGGATAACCAAGCCCGATCCTGACGGCGAGATCGATGTCGGCGGGCGCCGCGATCCGCTGCTGCGCGATATCGCAGGCTACGTTGACGATGTGCGACAGCACGCGCTGCACGATAAATCCGGGGCTGTCGTGGATGATTGCGACGCCGCCGCCGTCGGCGGCGAACAACGCGTGGACGGCATCGCGCACCTCGGGTCGGGTGACCGGTGTCGTCATCAGCGTGCGATGCTTCGCGAGGTCTGGAAGGACGTCGAGCGCGACGGTGCGCGTGGGGTCGAGGCCTTCGTCGAGCGCGGCGCTCGTCGCATCGCACCCGCAGGGCAGGACCAGGCAGGCGACATCGGGCGCTGGTCGTGCGTCCGAATCGACCTCGGCGCCCAGGCGTGCGACCAGCGAGGCGACGCGCTGCCGCGCGACGCTATCGCGCGCGCTCACCCAGACGCGGCGAGCCGACGCGGCAGCGGGCACCGACGGCGGAGCAACCGGTGCAGCGCCGCTACCGTAGTCGTAAAACCCGCGGCCGGTCTTGCGTCCCAGCACCCCGGCCGCGAGGCGTTGCGCGCCCAGCGGCGAAGGCCGGAATCGCGGTTCCTCGTAGTACTGGTGATAGATCGATTCCATCACCGGCTGCGACACGTCGAGGCCGGTCAAGTCGAAAAGGGCGAATGGTCCCATGCGAAATCCGGCACCCTCGGTCAGCACGCGGTCGATCGTGGCCACGTCGGCGATGCCCTCGCCGAGAATGCGCAGCGCTTCGGTACCGTAGCCGCGGCCGGCGTGATTGACGATGAATCCCGGTGTGTCGCGGGCACGGACCGGCGTGTGGCCGAGCGCGGCGCCGAAAGCCAGCAGGCGCTCGACGACCTGCGGGTCCGTCAACAGTCCGCCGATGACCTCGACCAGCTTCATCAGCGGTACCGGGCTGAAAAAATGGAGGCCGGCGACTCTCTCCGGGTTCGCGCAAACGGCGGCGATGGCAGTGACCGACAAGGACGAGGTGTTGGTCGCAAGGATGCATCGCTTGCCGACGATGGCCTCGAGCGCAGCAAACAACGCCTGCTTGGCATCCAGGCGCTCGACGATGGCTTCGATCGCCAGGTCGACCCGCGAAAGCTCGCCCAGGTCGGCGACGACCGCAATGCGCGCGGTCGCGCGCGCGGCCTCGTCCTCGGTCAGTTTTTGCTTGGCGGCGAGCATCGACAAGGTCGCGGCGATCGCGCGCCGTGCTTCCGCCGCGGCATCGGGCTTGACGTCGTAGATCGCTACGTCGAATCCCGCCTGCGCCGCGATCTGTGCAATGCCGCGTCCCATCAGGCCGGCGCCGACGACCGCTATCGTGCGCGGGATTTCAGGCATCACTTATCGTCATTCGCTTGTCATCATGCGGCGGCCATTATCCAATGAACGGCGCTGCGAGGCGAACCATCATCGCGTCTCCGCCCGTCGGGATCGGGGCGATGGCTGGGTATGAAGTAAAATCCGGGTCGACCGGCTCGCCGGCTCGACCGACGCACAGCAAGGCGAAACGTTTGCAACCCGGCAGCATCGACATTCCCGCGCTCGTCCTGACCGCGACCATCTGGGTCTACTGGTTCGCTGTCGGCGCGATGGTCGTTCGCGCGCGGCGGAAGACGCGGCACCTCGCCGGTCTCGTTCCTGAGCAGCCGCTGGAGCGCAGGATGTGGCTGGTTCTGGTGCCCGCGATCATTCTCTGGATTGTTTTGCCCTGGCTGGCGCTGACTCGCGCAGAGCCGCCGCTGTTGGCGCTGCCCGAATTCACGCGAAATGTTCCCGCGTATGTCGCACTTCGCTGGGTGGCAGCGCTTTGCGTGGTGATGTGCCTGGCGCTTACCGTCAAGTGCTGGCGGAGGATGGGCAGCGACTGGCGGATGGCAGTCAGCGATACGCAAAAGAGCGCGCTGATCACCGACGGCTTGTTCGCGCGCGTCCGGCATCCGATCTATGCCCTGCAGATGCTGTTGATGCTCTGCTCGGTGCTGATCGTGCCGACGGCGCCGATGATCGCCGTTGCGATCGTGCACCTCGGTCTGATGAACCTCAAGGCGCGAAACGAGGAGCGGCATCTGCTCAAGGTGCATGGCGCCCGCTACGAGGCCTACCTCGAACGCACCGGCCGTTTTTTTCCGCGGCTGGGCGGCCGGGACAGCTAGAGCCTGTCGAGCGCGATCCGATCGATACGATGCTCGAATCGTGATGCCGGGCACGACAAGCGGGAACCGCGGCGGCTTGCGCCGGCGCCGGGCACTGCAGGGTCTGTGTGCCGGCGCGGCGCTTGGGCTGCTGGCTGCAATGGTCTCGGCGCAGACGGTATCCGCCGGAGCGGCCGAGGCCCCTGCCGCGAGCGCCGCGCCAAGCCCGCCGCCATCGCTCGATCGCGCCATCGAGGACCGCATCCTTGCGCTCGATCCGCTGCACATCAGCGCCGCAGAAGTTCACGACGTGCTCAAGCGCGCGCCGGCGCCGCGAATCATCGGCATCCAGGGAAGCTTTCCGCTGATCACGATGGAACCGTTCGCGCAATACCTGATCGCGATGGGATATCCGGAAGAGCGGCTGCGCGATCCGCGCGACGGCAGCATGTCGCGCAACAGCTTTGGCGATAGCGAGCAACTGGCCGGCGAGCTGGCCTGGTATTACGAATCCGACGGCATGATGCCGATGCTGATCGGCCACAGCCAGGGCGGTATGCTGGCGATCAAGGTGCTCTACGAGCTCAACGGATCGTTCCATCAGACGATTCGGGTGTGGAATCCGCTGACCGGCCAGCCGGAGCAACGCACCAGCATAGTCGATCCGCTGACCGGCCTCGAGCGCCCGGTGGTCGGACTCAAGGTTCCGTACGTCGCCGCGCTCGCCACCGGCAAGCTACCTCGTTTTCTCCTCGGACAGTGGGCGATGATGGGGAAGCTCCGCGCGATCCCCGACACGGTCGAAGAATTCACCGGGTTCTCGATCGAGTGGGACATGATCGCCGGCACGCCGCCGGGCAGCGAGGAATACCACGCCGACGGCATAGCGCAGGTGCGCAACGTCGAGCTGCCCGCCACGACCAGCCATATCCGCATGCCGCGCACGCGGTATCTGACGCGCAATGCGGCGACGCGCGCCTGGATCGACGATTACGACCCCGCGGCGCCGCAGCCCGCGCTGCCCGAGGGACCGGACGTCGACAGCGCCAACATCGTGCACGCGGCGGACATCTGGTACAGCATCAAAAAGCACTGGTGCATCGAGGCGCAGCGGTTGATCCGGGCGCGCCGCGCCGCAATCAAGCCGGGGGGCGCCGAGTGAAGGGCCGGCTCAACCTTTTTCAGGCGGCGATGGTCCGCTGGCGCGAAATGCATCCGTACAATGCGGTGCATGTGGTCACGCTGCCGCAACCGCTCGACGTGTCGCGGCTCGAAGCGTGCGTTCGCCGCCAGCTCGAGGGCCTCGGCCTCACCGGGCTTATGCTCGACGGCCGCCGTCTGCGCTACGAATGGACCGGCGGCGCGGCGCATGTACCGCTGGCGGTGCTCGATGGCGGTGCCGATCCCCGGGCGTGCGTCCAGGCCGAAATGGAGCGGCAGTTGAACCTGGGCTTTCCCGCCGGCGGCGGCATCGAGCCGTTTCGTTTTTTCGCCGTCGCGGATCCGCCGGCATTCCATCTGGGCCTCGCTTACGACCATTTCGTGGCCGGGGGAGACTCGATCGTCCGCCTGCTGCAGCGACTGGTCGAGGACTATTACCGCATAGTGCCCACCGACGCCCAGCAGCCGCGCCTCGACCTGTACCCGCCCGGATATCGCCACTTGTTCGCTCGGCGGTTTTTTGCGCTGGCGCGTGGCTTGTCGAGCTGGCGCTATCTGATTGCGAGCTGCCGTCGCTCCGTCCGGCCGCCGTATCCGAAGGACGGCGACGGATACAACGGCGTCGTCTTCGCCCGGCTCGCCCCCGCGGAGTCCGCGCGGCTCGCGGCCACGGCGCGATCCTGGGGAACGACGCAGAACGATATTTTTCTCGCGATCATGCTCAAGACTTTGTCGCCTCAGGTGGTGGAGCGCCGCCAGGCCAAGCGGCGCCGCGACCTGGCCGTCGGATCGATCGTCAACGTGCGGCGTGATTTTGGACCCCGGGCCGCCGGCGGCTTCGCGCCGCTGCTCGGATCGTTTCGCGTTGCACACCCGGTTCCTGACGACATGCCGCTCGCGGAGCTCGCCCGGTTCGTTTGCGGTGAAACCAGCCGCATCAAGCGGCGCAAGCTCTACTTGCAGACCTTGCTGGCGATCGGCTTGTCCGGGCTGCAATGGCGCTTTCTTTCGAACCAGGAGCGGCAGGCCTTTCACGCCAAAAACTATGCGGTATGGGCGGGGGTCACCCCGCTGCAGCTCAATGCCTTGTGGCCGGAGGCGAAATCCTATCCGTTTCGCGTAGGCTACGTCCGTGCCGTGTCGACCGGCCCGCTTTCGCCGCTGGTCATGGCGCTGACAACGCTGGGCGATGTCGTTGAGGTCGCTTTATCATTCCGCAGGGCGGCAATCGATCGCCGCCGCGCCGAGGTCTTGCTGAGCGATATCCTCCAGCACATCAGGAGCATTGCGCCATGATGACGCCGTGCCGAAGGGCAGGACTCTTGATCGCAACCGCTTTGGCGCTGGCCTTGTCCGGATGCGCGACGGCCCCGCTCGAGCGCCCGGCCGAGGATCTGCGCGCCGTCACGCCAGGCAGCGTGCTGCGCTCGTTGACGATCGATCCCGCAGTCGAAGCAAGAATTCTCGCGCTCGATCCGAACCACGTCAGCGACGACGATGTGCGCAATGCGCTCGCCAAGGGGCCGACGCCGCGCATCTTCGCCATCCACGGCGGCGTCTATGGGGTCTATCTGCTGATGGAATCCTTTGGGCGCTTTGTCACCGGCATGGGCTATCCGGAGCCCATGATCCGCGACGCCGGCGACGGCGCCTACTCGCGCAGCCCCTACGAAGACAGCGCACAACAGGCGGGAGAAATCGCCTGGTACTACGAGCACGAAGGCGTGCGCCCGATGCTGATCGGCCACAGTCAGGGCGGCATCCAGGTGGTCAAAATCCTGCACGAGCTCGCCGGAACCTTCGGCGCGGAGCGGCGCGTGTTCAATCCCCTGACCGGACAGTTCGAGGAACGCACGACCATCATCGACCCGCTGACCGGTCGCGAAAGGCCGGTCGTCGGCGTATCGGTCGCCGACGCGTCGGTGGTGGGTACCGGAGGCTGGGCGCTTGCGTTGCCGGTGCACTGGAAAGTGGTGCCCACTATCCGATCGATTCCCGACACCGTCGACGAGTTCACCGGCTATCGGATCGAGCTCGATCTCTTTGCCTGGGATGCGCCGGGCCTGGAAAACGTAAAGACTTTTCATTCCGACGGCAAGGCGATCGTGCGCAATGTCACGCTGCCGGCCGAGTATTCGCACGTCTTCGTCCCCGATACGGCGCAACTCGCCCTGTCCGCGCCGATGCGGGCGTGGATCAATGCGTTCGATCCCGACAACATCGCGGGGCGCGCGCCGCTGCCGGACGGCAACGCGAACAACGTAATGTGGGCCGCCGACATCTGGCACAGCATCAAGAAGCACTGGTGCCTCGAGGCGCAGCGTTTGCTGCGCGCGCCGAGGCCGCCTCCGGCCCGGTAGGGCGATCGCACCGGCGAGGCCCTCGGCGCGCCAGCCCCTGCAAGTCTGCGGTTCGTCCGGGCGGCGAGGTTGCTCGGCAGAGCGAAGCAGGCGATAATTCTTGATTATCCCGGGGCTTGGCGTAGGGCGATCCATCCGCGCCGCCTGCACCCGGCCGTGTCCATCCCGGAATCCTCATAGAACCGCCAACGCCGATGTCAGGCCCGCTTGCCGGAAAGGTTGCGCTCGTCACGGGAGCTTCGCGCGGTATCGGCCGCGCGATCGCGACCAAGCTCGCCGCCGGCGGCTGCGATATCGCGGTAAATTACTACAACAGCCACGGCGAAGCCGAGGCGCTTTGCGCGGCGCTGCGCGCCACCGGCCGCAGGGCGTACGCGTTCCAGGCCAGTGTCGGCCTGCCCGAAAGCGTCGACGAGATGTTCGCCGCGATCGCCACTCATTTCGACCGCATCGACATCGTCGTCAGCAACGCTGCCAGCGGCGTGCTCAAACCGGCGATGGCGATGTCGCTCAAGCACTGGCGCTGGTGCCTGGAGACCAATGCCTTCGCGCTGGCGCTGCTGGCGCAGCGCGCGGTGCCGCAAATGCGCGACGGCGGACGCATCATCGCGATGTCGAGCCTGGGCGCCTCGCGCGCGATGCCCGACTACGGTTTCATCGGCGCGTCGAAAGCCGCGCTGGAGTCGCTGGTGCGCACGCTGGCACAGGAGCTCGGGCCGAAGAACATCCGGGTCAACGCCGTCAGCGCCGGCGTCGTCGATACCGAAGCGTTGAGCCACTTCCCGAATCGTGAGGCGCTGCTGGCCGATTTCGCTCGACGGACGCCCGCAGGGCCGGTGCTGACGCCGGAGGAGGTGGCCGGAGCCGTCTACCTGCTGTGCCTGCCCGAGGCGGCGATGATCACCGGTCATACACTGGTCGTCGATGGCGGATTCTGCATTTCGGGATGAGCCGGCGATGAAAATCGATTCCGGGCTGGCCGGCAAAGTCGCGATCGTCACCGGCGGCAGTCGCGGCATCGGCCGCGCGGTCGTCGAGCTTCTCGCCGACGAAGGTGCGGACGTCACCTTCTTCTATCGCGACAACGCGCAGGCCGCGGCGGAAGTCATCGCCGCCGGCGGCAAGGCGGGCAGAGCAATCGGCGCCGAGCAGGTCGACGTCTGCGACGCCAAGGCCTGCGCCGACGCCGTCGAGCGGGTTGCCGCGCGCACCGAGCGCATCGACATCCTGGTCAACAACGCGGGGATCATCCGGGACAATCAGCTCGCGGCGCTCGGCGACGACGACATCCGCGTCGTCCTCGACACCAACATCGGCGGCGTGTTCAATACCACCCGGGCGGTGATTCCACACATGATCGTGCAGCGCTCGGGCAAGATCATCAACCTTTCCTCGGTCAGCGCCGAGAAGGGCGGGCGTGGCCAGACCAACTACGCGGCGAGCAAGGGCGCGATCAACGCCTTCACGCGCTCATTGGCGGTCGAGCTCGCGCCGCGGAAGATCACGGTCAATGCCGTCGCACCCGGCGTGATCGAAACCGAAATGTCTCAGGATGTGCGCGATCTCGCCGGCGACCAAGTGAAATCGCGCATCCTGCTCAAGCGTTACGGCAAGCCCGAGGAAGTCGCGTATGCGGTCTGGTTTCTGGCCTCACGCTACGCCGACTACATTACCGGACAGGTAGTCGCCGTCGACGGCGGCTTCAAAATGGAGTGAACAGCATGGCGCAAAATGAGATAAGCAAGGAAGAAATCCTGGCGGTGTACCCGAAGGTCGCCGAAACGATGGCCGACGCGCTCGGTTGCGACGTCGAAGAGGTCAAGCTCGACGTGTCGCTGATCGAGGGGCTCGACGCCGAATCGATCGATTTTCTCGACATGGTGTTCCGTCTCGAGCGCGCGTTCAAGATCAAGATTCCGCGCGGCAAGATTGTCGAGAATGCGCGCGGCGACCTGCCGGAAGCCGAGTTCGAGCAGAAAGGGATCGTCACCGAAAAGGGACTGGCGCAGCTCAAATCCTATCTGTCCGAGATTCCGGCCGAGCGATTCAAGACGCCGATGAAAGTCGCCGATATTCCGCGCCTGTTCACGCCGGAGACATTCTGCAAGCTGGTGATCAGCGCGCAGCGCGAAGCCCAGGCCGCGACCTGACGAGGGGCCGAAGCGCCGCATGAGCGATCATTTCGCCGCATACTCCTTTGTCGACCGGATTACCGAATTCGCGCCCGGCGCACATGCTCGCGGCTGGTACGCGGTCCCGCGCGATATCGCTGAGTTTCCGTCGTGCCTGGTCGCCGAAGCCGTCGGACAGCTCGCCGCGTGGGTTGCGATGGACAAGCTCGGCTACTGCGGAAGACCGGTTGCGGCGCTGGCGACCGAAACCTTGTTCGAGGGTAGCGTCGCGCCCGGCGACCTGCTGGAGCTCGACGTCGACATCGACGATTGCGACGATGAAGTCATCGCCTATGGCGGCCGGGCGAAGGTCAACGGCAGGCAGGTCATCGAGCTCCGGCACTGCCTGGGTCCGATGCTGCCGGTCGAGGAGCTCGATTCGCCGGATGCATTGCGCGAACGCTTCGCGCTGCTGCGCGGGCGAGGTGCGGCGGCCGGCGGCTTTCGCGGGGTGGCGCCGGTGCCTGTCACCGTCGATGCGCGCGTGGCGGCCAAGTCGCTGCACGCCACGCTGATGGTGCCCGAGCATGCGGCGTTCTTCGGCGATCACTTTCCCCGCCGTCCTGTGTTTCCTGCGACCTTGCTGCTCGATCTGCAAATGAGGCTTGCCATCGAGCTCGCCAATTCGCTCGGCGAGTCGCGAGGCGCCGCGGCAATGACGCCCTCGCGCATGACCAACGTCAAGATGCGCACGTTCATCACGCCGGGCCAGCAAGTCGGCATCAACGTCGAGTTGCTGCCGGCACCCGATGACTCCGCGACCGCAAGGATCGCGTTGAGCGCCCATGTCGGCGATCGCGCGGTGGCGACGGCGCGTGTCGAACTGGTCGACAGGGTGCTCGCATGAGCCGGCGGCGCAGGGTCGCGGTCACGGGGATCGGACTGGTCACGCCGGTGGGCAACGATGTGTCCACGACGTGGACCGCGTTGCTCGAAGGCCGCAGCGGCGTTGCGCCGATCAGCATTTTCGACGCCAGCGGCTTTTCGACGCGGATCGCCGCCGAGGTCAAGGATTTCGATGCGGCCTCGCTCGGTGCCGAGCGGAAACTCCTCAAGTTCGCCAATCGCTCGCATCGATTTGCGCTCGGTGCGGCCGAGCAGGCGATGCGAGACGCCGGCATTGCGCCGACGGCGGCGACCGCAACGCGCTGGGGCTGCTCGGTCGGGACCGGCATGATGGGCGTTGCGTACGAGGATCTTTCGGCCGTGCAGCGGCATTCGGCGGCCGACGGCGAGCTGCACGCCGACCAACTGGTCACCGATCCGACCGCGGCCGATCCGATCGTGTTCTGTCGCAGTCAGTCGACGGCGGGACTGGCCTTGCTGACCCGCCGCTTCGGCATCCACGGTTATGCGACCTCTGTCCACACCGCCTGCGCGTCGGGGGGCCAGGCGATCGGCACGGCACTCAAGCTGATACGCCGGGGCAGCGTCGATTACGCACTTGCGGGAGGCTTCGATTCGATGATCAGCCCGGTCGGACTGGGCGGCTTCTGTCTTCTGTCGGCGGTTTCGGCCGACAACGATGCGCCGCAGAGCGCCAGCCGTCCATTCGACGCGACGCGCAACGGCTTCGTGCTCGGCGAAGGAGCCGGATTTGTCGTCCTCGAGGAATGGGAAGCGGCGCGCCGGCGCGGCGCGCATATCTACGCCGAGCTTGCCGGAGACGGCAATTCGCTTTCGTCGTACCGCATCACCGACTCGCCGCCGGATGGCGACGGGCCGATCCAGTCGATGCGCGCAGCCCTTGCCGACGCCGGCGCCGCGCCGGAGGACGTCGACTACATCAATGCGCACGGCACATCGACCTACATGAACGACAAGAGCGAGAGCGCCGCGATCCACACCGTGTTCGGGGACAGGACCGCCGACGTCGCGGTCAGCTCGACCAAGAGCTCGATGGGCCATCTTATCGCCGCGGCCGGCGCCGTCGAGGTCGTGGTGTGCGCGCTGACGATTCGGCATGGCGAGCTGCCGATGAATGCGAACCTGCGCGAGCGCGACCCCGACTGCGACCTGAATCTGGTCGTCGCGCCGACCCGACGACGCGTTCGAATGACCTTGTCCAATTCGTTCGGATTCGGCGGCTCGAACAGCTGCGTCGCGCTGCGCCATCCCGATGAAGTGACCGGCGCCTGAAGCATGCCGCGTCGCAAGATTCTGATCACCGGCACCGGGGCGGTTTGCGCGTCGGGCATGGACGTTGGCGCGATCCTGGCGGCGGCCCGCGACGGCCGTTCGGCGATCGGAGCGATCGCACAATGGGACACGACCGGCTGGCCGGTGCGAGTCGCCGCCGAAATGCCGGACTTCAATCCGCGCGCGCTGGTCGAGGACCGCAAGCTGCACAAACTGATCCGGCGCAGCGATATGTTCGGACTGTATGCGGGAAGTCAGGCGATCGAGGCCGCCGGATTCATGTCGGCGCGCGATGTTGTCGATGGCGGAGCCGCCGCGGCATTCAACGATCGCAGCGGACTCTACGTTGGGTCGGGCGGCGGTGCGTACATGTCTCAGTACGAATACTTTCCGCTGATGAGCGAGACCGGTGGCGAGCTTCCGGCGTTCGGCCGCGACCTCGGCAACGAGGTCAATCCGATGTGGCTGCTGCGCACATTGCCGAACAACGTGCTCTGTCATGTCGGCATCAAATACGGGCTCAAGGGCAGCAACGCTTGCATCACCAACCACAGCGCGGGGGGCACGCTGGCGGTCATCGAAGCGGCCGAAGCGCTGCGCCAGGGAGAAGCTGACCGCGCGGTCGCCATCGGACACGATGCGCCGATCGAGCCGCAGATGGTGCTGTATTACCACCAGTGCGGCTTGCTTGCACCCGACACCATCCGCCCATTCGACGTGCGGCGCAGCGGCAGCGTGTTCGGCGAGGGCGCGGGTGCGCTCGCGCTCGAGACCGAGGACGCCGCGCAAAAGCGCAACGCCGCTGCGCTGGGTGAGGTGCTCGGCGGCGGGTATGCAGCAGAAGGCGAGGGACTGCTCGCGATTCGCGAGGACGGCGATGGCCTTAGCCGCGCGATCACGCAGGCGCTGGCCGAAGCCGGGCTCGCGCCGGCGGATATCGGGATGATCGTCGCTCACGGCAACGGCACGCCGCTGTCGGACGCATCCGAGGCGGCGGCGCTGCGCGGTGTGTTCGGCACCGGAGACACGGCGCCGCCGGTCACGGCATTCAAGTGGGCGACCGGGCATCTGATCGCCGCGGCCGGCATCATGGAGACAGTGATCGCGCTGGCGGCGCTGCGCGAGCGCATCGTCCCGGGCATCGCCACGCTGACCTCGCTCGATCCTGATTGCGACGGCCTGCGAGTGTCCTCCGCGCCTCAGGTTCCGCGTAGCGACACGGCGCTGATTCTGTGCCGCGGCTTCGCCGGGACCAATGCCGCACTGATCGTCCGCGCGCTGCGCTGATCGGATGGCGGGCTCCGCCGACCCGTTCTTGGCGCAGCGCGGGCAGCCGACGCGCTGCGGCATCGACAGCGTCGAAATCGCGCGCATCGAGCGCCTGTTGCGCGAGACGCCGGCGGAAGACCTGATCCGCTATTTTTCGCCGCAGGAGCTCACCGACAGCGGTGACGGGCCGGGCCGGGCGGCAAGCCTGGCGGCGCGCTTTGCCGCCAAGGAGGCCTGCGCCAAGCTTTTTCCCCGTGAGCTCGCACTAGCCGAGATCGAACCCGCCGATTTTTCAATCGAGCGCGATGCCTACGGCGCGCCGCAGGTCGTCTGCAGCGCCAGGGCAGGGGTCGTGCTCGGACGGCAGCGACTGCGGGCGATCGCAGTATCGCTGACGCACGACCGGATAAGCGCCTCCGCGGTCGCGCTGGCGCTTCCTGCGCAAGCCGACGCACCGCTGGCGGGCCGGCTGATCTACCGCCTGTTCCCGCTGCGCCGCCGTGTCATCCTGGAAAATCTCCACCGTGTGTTCGGCGCGGCGGTCCCCGAAGCCGAGATCATCGGGCTGGCGCAGGCGCATTACGCGCATCTGTGGCGGCTCGCCGGCGAGTTTGTCCGCTTTCGCTGGCTGTCGGAGCAAAAGAAGTCGGCGCTGATCCGCGTCGACAACGTCGAAGCGCTGGCGCGTGCACTCGAGCGTGGCAAGGGCGCGCTGATCCTTACCGGACACTTCGGCAATTTCGAGGTGGCGACGATCGCGGGCCTGCGCCATTTTCCGCACATGCGGGGGCGCTTTCATTTCATCCGCCGCGCGATTCGGCCGCGCTGGCTCGACGCGCTGGTGAACCGGCGCTTCCGGCAAGGTGGCTTTGGCGTGGTGGGCAAGCGCGGGTCGCTCGATGTGATCCTCGAGCGACTCGAGGCTGGCGACCTGGTCGTGTTCCCGTTCGATCAGCATGCCTCGCCACCCGACGGCATCGCAGTCGACTTTTTTGGCCATCCTGCGGGAACGTTCAAAAGCCTCGCGATCATGGCACTCGCGACCGGCGCGCCGGTTGTGCCGGCATCGAGCTGGCGTGAGCCCGACGGCTCGCATGTGCTGCGCTTCGAGGAAGCGCTGCCGCTGATCGAGTGCGACAAGGTCAATGAGGAAATCCGGCGCAACACCCGTGCGTACAACGCGATGCTAGAAATACTGGTCCTGCGCCACCCCGAGCAGTGGTTCTGGGTGCACCGGCGCTGGAAGCTCGGGCCGGCGGCCGGGCGTCGAGAGGGCCAGGCCGCTCAGGCGCTATAATGGCCGCCACCACCGAAGACCGACGATGATCGCGCATCTGCCCAACCTGCTGGCGCCGAAATTTTTCATCCTCTACGGCTTCATCGCTTCGGGGATGTACATCCATTATCGCGGCCGCATCCGGCATCGGTTCTATCGCCAGCTGACCGATCATTCGACGTTCATGGCGCCGTACAACGTGTTGATGTACATGTTCTCGGCGGTGCCCAACCGGCCGTACGTCGACGTCAAGCTTTTCCCCGAGTTGAAGCCGCTCGCCGACAATTGGCAAATGCTGCGCGAGGAAGCCCTGCAGCTGTTCGACGAGGGCCACATTCGCGCCGCGGCGAAATACAACGACTTGGGCTTCAATTCTTTTTTCCGGCGCGGCTGGAAGCGGTTCTACGTCAAATGGTACGACGAGCCGCTGGATTCGGCGAAGGCGCTGTGCCCGAAGACAGTCGCGCTGGTGCAATCGATCCCGTCGGTCAACGCGGCGATGTTCGCGTTGCTGCCTCCCGGCGGCGACCTGGGCAAGCACCGCGATCCGTTCGCCGGCTCGCTGCGTTATCACCTGGGCCTGTCGACGCCGAACTCGGACAACTGCCGTATTTTCGTCGACGGCGAGCCGTATAGCTGGCGCGATGGCGAGGCGGTGATCTTCGACGAGACCTTCATCCACTGGGCGGAGAACAAGACCGATACGCTGCGCGTGATCCTGTTCTGCGACGTCGAGCGGCCGCTGACCAGCCGCATCATGGCTACGATCAATCACTGGTACGAGGCGACGGTGATTCGGGCCAGCCAGACCGAGAACGTCGCAGGCGATCAGGTCGGCGTGCTGAACAAGATCTTCGGGCTCGCGTACTACCTGCGCCTGCCCGGCAAGGCGCTGAAGCGCAAGAGCAAGTTCGCCTACTACACCCTCAAATGGCTGCTGCTCGGCGGAATACTGGTCTGGATACTCGCCTGATGTTCGCTCGCGCGCTGTTCATGGCGGTCGTTCTGGCATTGACGCTGCTCGGTGCGGAAGCGAGCGCACAGGAAGCGTATCCGTCGAAGCCGATCACGCTGGTGGTTCCGTTTCCGCCGGGCGGCGTTGCCGACATCGTCGCGCGGCCCGCGGCGGATGCTCTGGGACGCGTCCTGGGCGCCCCGGTCGTCATCGAGAACAAGGCCGGCGCCGGCGGCGGCATCGGCATGGCGTACGTGGCCAAGGCGAAGCCCGATGGCTACACGCTGCTCCTCGCGCTTTCGTCGATTTCGATCCTGCCGGAGGCCGACAAGATCATCGGTCGTCCGCCGATGTACCAGCTCGATCAGCTCGTCCCGATCGCGCGGCTCACGGCAGACCCGACGGTGCTCGCGGTGCGCGCCGACAGCCCGTGGAAGACATTGCAGGAATTCGTCGCCGACGCGAAGAAGCGCCCCGGGGCCATCAGCTACGGCTCGTCGGGCAACTACGGCACCATGCACGTGCCGATGGAAATGTTTGCCAGCGACGCCGGCATCAAGCTTCTGCACGTGCCCTATACCGGCGCCGGTCCCGCGGTCGTCGGCCTCCTCGGCGGCAACATCGACGCCGTCGCCTCGGGGCCCTCGACCGTGATCCAGCACGTCAAGGCGGGCACCGTTCGCGTGCTCGCGTCGTGGGGCGACCATCGGCTTGTGTCGTTGCCGGACGTGCCCACTTTGTCGGAGTCCGGTTTCAACGCCGTGTTCTTCCAATGGTCGGGACTGTTCGCGCCGGCCGGGACGCCGGCGCCGGTGCTGGCGAAGCTTCGCGACGCGGCGCGGATCACCGCCTCGGACCCGCGCTTCGTTGCCGCGCTGACCACGGTCGAAACACCGGTGCAGTATCTCGACGCGCCCGAGCTGCAGCGCTTCTGGGACGCCGACGCACAAAAGCTCGGCGCCGTCGTTCGCCGCGTCGGCAAGCTCGATTGACCATCCGATTCGGCACGATGGTGCCGCGGCAGCGATGAGCACGCCGGATTTCGGCGTGCCGATCGACCAGCGCCATTTCGAGGATTACGTCGTCGGCTCGACCTACGAATACGGGACGGCGGCCGTCGACGAGCGAGAAGCGGTCGCCTTCGCGCGGGCATTCGATCCGCAGCCGATACACATCGATCCGGTGGCCGCGGCACACGGACCGTTCGGCGGCCTGATCGCGAGCGGCTGGCACACCGTGGCGCTGATGATGCGACTGTTCGTCGACAACTATCTGTCCAGCGTCGCAAGCCTGGCTTCGCCTGGCGTCGACGAGTTGCGCTGGCTGAAGCCGGTGCGGCCTGGTGACACGCTACGCATCCGCGTGACGGTCACCGAAGCCAGACGCTCGCGGTCCAAGCCGGATCGCGGGGTCGTGCGCACACTGATCGAAGTGCTGAATCAGCACGGCGAGACCGTCTCGACGATGAACGCGATGAACCTGCTGCGCTGCCGTCGCTCCGGCTAGCCGCCAGACTTCCGTGTAGGCCCCCGTCCTGCAAGGTTCGCGGCGCGCTCGGACAAGAGAAAAGGCATTCGGCCGATAGGCGGCGGCGCTGTGCATGCGCGAGACTTTCCTCAAAAGAAGGGAGGCCGCGATGACCAAGATCAACAATATCAACACCGCCAAGCGTTGCCTGGGTTTGTCGGGTCTCAGCATCGTCGCATTGGCCTTGGCCGCGTGCGCGACAACGCCCTATTCCCCGGCGGCGATAGACAGTCGCAACGAGCTTCTCGCCGCGCATCTGGCCGCGACCAACGGGACCGAAGTTACCGCGGAGTCGCGACGTGCGATCGAGGACCGTATCCTGGCGCTCGATCCCGATCGGATCAGCGACGCCGACGTGCGCAACAGCCTCGCCGCCGGACCGACGCCGCGCATTGTTCTGGTCCACGGCGGCATTGCCGGCGTCTACCTGATGATGGAATCGTTCGGCAAATTTCTGGTGGGCATGGGGTATCCGGAGTCCCGCATCCGCGATCCGCGCGACGGCGAGTGGTCGCAGAATCCCTACCGCAGCAGCGAGCGGCTGGCCGGCCAGTTGGCGTGGTATTACGAGCGCGACGGCGTGCGACCCATGTTGATCGGTCACAGCCAGGGCGGCATGCAGACGGTGAAGGTCTTGCACGAGCTGGCAGGAGATTACGGCGATCGCGTCCCGGTGTGGAATCCTGTGACCGACCGGTCGGAGAATCGCCAGACGATTTACGATCCGGTGACACACGCCCAGCGCCCGGTCGTCGGCATCAAGCTCTCGTACGCGTCGGTCGTCGGGGCCGGCGGGCTGGAGTTCTGGGCGGCGACGAGCTGGAGCCTCGCCGGACGTCTGCGAGCGATTCCGGACAGCGTCGAGGAATTCACCGGCTACTCGATCGCTGCGGATCCGATTGCGCTCACGCCGCCGTCCGGCGCGACTTCGTATGATCTCTATCGCCAGACCGGCAACGCGAAAGTCCACAACGTCAATCTGCCGATCGGGTACAGCCACGTGACGGTACCGAATACCGACTACCTGGTCGACGAGCCGAGCAAGCGCGACTGGATCAACGCCTACACCGGCGGGAAGGTCGATACGGCGACGATACCGGGCGGCGACGACTCGCACGTGCTGTGGGCGGCCGACGTCTGGCACAGCATCAAGAAGCACTGGTGCCTAGAAGCGCAACGCCTGATCCGCGCCCAGCGCACGAGCGACGAATCGCGCGGCAGCCAGTCCGCCTTGCGCTAGGACGCTACCGCAGCGCCTCGCTGCCCGGGGGCTCGTTATCCGGGCATTTGTAAACTCCCGCGCAATGTTCTAGAGTTGTGCGACGTGGCGCATTTGGCGTCCGCGTACGCCATCATCCTCCCGGCTCGCTGCAGCCGCTGCGCATGATTCAGAAGAACTGGCCGTCTGGCCCGGAAATCGAGGTCAGCAATGGCATTCTCGGCGCGCTTCTGAAGACCGAATACGGGCGCCTGGCCGCCAAGATGGAGCGCGTCGATTTGAAACGCGGCGCCGTCGTCTATCGCGCGAATCAGAAGATCGGCCATGTCTATTTTCCCGAAGACGCGGTCGTCGCGATGGTCGACACGCTCGACGACGGCCGCACTGTCGAGGTGGGCCTTGTCGGCCACGAAGGGATGGTGGGCATCAACGTATTTCTCGGCACGATCGCCACGCCGGACAAAGCCGTCGTGCAGCTTCCGGGCGCCGCGCTGCGCATGAGCTCGCGCGACCTTCGCGCCGCGGTCCGTTTCGGCAGCCCGCTGCAGCGCGTGTTGCTGCACTACACGCAAGTGGCCCTGGCCGTGATCAGCCAGTCGGTCGCGTGCTCGCAGCACCATCGGGTCGAGCAGCGGCTGGCGCGCTGGATATTGACGATGGACCAATACGCGCACCCGCATGAGCTCGTGATGTCGCACACCTCGATCGCTGCGATGCTTGGGGCGCGCCGCTCCGGAATCTCGATTGCGGCATCGCACCTCCAAGCCCTCGGGCTGATGCGCTATCGACGCGGACACATCGTGGTTCTGGACAGGAAGGGTCTGGAGGAGCAATCGTGCGAGTGCTACCGGTTCATCGAAAAACAGCACCGGAGCCTCCTCCGTCAGGTCCCGCGCCTGTTGTCACCCGAGGCGTCATGAAGTACAGAAGCACGCCAGGACAGGCGTGCATCGGCCTGTGCTGGCGCGTGGCGGCAAGCGTATGCTGTCAATTGACCGCTGTCTGCGCCGTCGGATTGCGCGAATCGAGCGCCGGTTGATGTAACTGACCGGGAGGCAGAAAAAAAAGGGGAGGGCAGATGATTTCTCGGATCCTTGCGGTTCTCACACTGCTTGCGCTTTCCGCATCGGCAAGCGCTTTTACCGCGCGCACCGGGCACTGGTACAACCCCGCGGAGAGCGGCTCCGGCTACAACATCGATATTCAGGATGGCGTGCTGGTCATCACGATCTTCAGCTACAAGCCGGGTGACTCGGAGTGGTACATATCGTCGGGGCCGATGTCGGCCAGTCAGTCGACGTATACCGGGTCGTTGCTCGCGGTGCGGGGAGGACAGTGCATTTCATGCGCTTATACGGCGCCTTCGTCGACGATCAACAGCGGCACCATTGTCATTACTTTCACCTCCGAGACGAGCGCCACCGTGCTCCTGCCGGGCGGCCGGATGACGACGATCCGGCCATTCAACTTCGGATTCGGCACCCCGCCGCAAGGACTATTGGGCCAATGGGTTTACGTCGAGACGATCGCGGGCGTCGATTTTGCCGACCGGTACTCCTTCACGACGATCCTTGGTGCGACCGCGGAAGGCAATGGCATAGTCAACGACTTCGACAAGTTTGCGTCCTGTGAACTGCAGGTCACGGGCGAAATTGCGGGGCTCGTGGTTTGTGGCCACTGGACCGACTCGACGTACACGGTCGCTCTCGACGTATACGCATACGAACTCGGCCTGGACCAGACGTATAACGGCCTCTGGATCTCGCCGACAACGGAGACCGCTTATCCGATGAAAGGCTACATGTCGATAAGCCGATCGGGATTTTCCAATGCATCGGTGGCCGCGGCAACGCCGCCGGACGACCTGTCGCAGCGCGCGCTGAAGCGGCAGGCAGAGACGGCCGATCCGTCGTCCAGGATCAGCGCAATGCGCTCATCCGGGTATTCCGCCGCTGTCGCCGCGGCGATAGAGAAGCAGGGTCGGGCGTTACGCAGGCTGCCCTAGCGCCGGGTCATTCGTGACGCCGTCCGGGTCGCTAGTGCCGGTGTGCCGTCCCCGACGCCTTTGCGCGCGGTGCAGGGCCACGTTGCGGCGGGCTGGCGTTCGGCGATCTCCGCAAGCGTCACCGAGCGCCGGCGTCGGAATTCTTTACGGCCGCTTGGACTCTAGAGGCCGCGCCTGACTCTATTCCTTGATTCATAGGGTAAAAACATTCTGGGCACAGAATATGCGGTCGCCCATCTCGCGCGAGCGATATGGGCTGCGCAGCGCCTCAAGGCGCAGCAGCCGATGTTTCATCGCGCGCGTCGTCACGGGTGGAGGGGAACTTGAACGCAGCAAAATGGATGGTCGCCGCTATGGCAGCTTCGGCGGCAAATGCGGCTCTCGCGGCGGTCGTGGCTTTGGGAGCCCCCTTAGGCGAGCCTCTGGGCCGGGTGCTGGGCGGGACCGCCTTGGGCACGGCGCTGGGCAACTTGCTGGGCTCGCAGCTTGGTTCGGTGTTGCCGCTTGCGAGCGTCGGCCTGCTAGGCGTGTCCGCGGCAAGCTTGGCGTTCGGCATCTATATCGTCAAGCGCAAGAAACATCAGTAAACGTCGCTGAGCCATCCGCGGGTCGAGTCATAAGGGGAGAGACAACTGTGAATGCAGGAAAACTGATCGTCGCCGCCTTCGCAGCTTCCGCTGCCAATGTCGCGCTGGCGGGGCCCACCGTCCCACTGGGGGTCGGGCTCGGCAACCGTCTGGGCTTGACGCTGGGTGATGCCCTGGGCGGACCGTTGGGTGCAGCGCTGGGCTTCTTTCTGGGCACGCCCGTTGGTTCGGTTCTGCCGATTGCAAGCGTCACCCTGCTGGGCGTCTCCGCGCTCAGCCTGGCGATCGGTATCTATATCGTCAAGCGCAAGAAGCACGGGTAATCCGACGCTTCGCCAGGATCGGGCGCCGGACCGGCGCCCGATGCGGCTGACCCCCCGGAGCGGCCCAGTCGTTTGCGGCGCGCGGCAGGTCGGCCGTAGTATGCAATCCCTCGTTGATCCCGCGCCAGCCGGCCGATTCGCGCGCCCAAGCCGGCGCACCAGAACCCGCAACCGATGACCCAAGAATTCGGGACTCTTTACCAGCTCGTATTCCTCGGGACGGCGGTTGCGCTCGTTCTGCTCGAACGCGTCCGCGCGCTGCAACGCCAGCCGGTCCAGATCGCGAGGCGTTGGACCAGCAATATCGGCTTGTTCATCATCGGCAGCGTGGTCGACACGCTGGTGCTGCCGATCGGGATTTACGCTTTTGCGCTAAGTCAGGCGCCTGGCTTCGTGTCGCGAATGGGGCTTCCATTCGCCATCGAGGTTTTGCTGACGTTTCTGGTGCTGGACCTGTGGCGCTATTGGGAACATCGGTTCTTCCATCGCATCCCGTGGCTGTGGAGGGTGCACCTGGTTCATCACAGCGATACGCAAATCGACGTCACGACCTCCGAACGGCACCATCCGCTGGAATACATCCTCGGCACCGTCGTCATGATGGCCCTGATCGCCGCATTGGGGCTGCCCGCTGCCGCGGTAGGGGTCTACTTGCTGGCGGCAACCGTGGTCGCGCTGTATTCGCACGCCAATCTGCGGCTCGAGCCTTCACTCGATAGGCTGCTGCGCCGCCTCGTCGTCACGCCCTCGCAGCACGCCGTGCACCATTCGGACCTGCAACCGGAGACCGACAGCAACTACGGATCGGTGCTGACCGTCTGGGATCGATTGTTCGGCACTTACGTCGATCCCCAGGACGCGAAAATCCCGCGTTTTGGCCTCGATTATTTTCGGCGGCCCGGCGACGCCCGTTTGCTGCGCGTGCTGCAGCAGCCATTTCGTTTCCGCCAAGGCCTCGTCGATAGCGTCGAGCCCGAATCGACCGCGCCGGCGAAGGCGGCCGAGCCGCGCGCCGCGATGACTGCGCGCTCCAAGGAAGCACTGCTCGGCGGAATCGCGGGCGCCATCCTGGTTTGCGTGGCGATGTGGCCGACCCTGCTTGAGATGACGACCGTGTGGCGAACGCACGAGGCATATCAGTACGCGTGGCTGGTGCTGCCGATGGTCGTCTATCTGCTGGGCTGGCACCACCGATCGACCGGCGTTCCGATCCGGCCGCAACCCGACCTGACCGGAATCTGGGTGGTGATCGTTGCCGCCGCCTGCTGGGGCGCGGCGTCCCTGACCAACATCGATGTCGGCCGCCACTTCGCGTTCGTCCTGGCGCTGCAGGGCGTGGCGATGTCGACCTTGGGCTGGCGGTCGTATTGGAAGCTTTTTCCGACCTTCGGTTTGTTGTTCCTGATGGTTCCGTCAGGCGATGTGCTCGAGACGCCACTCAGGCTGCTCACCGTCAAGGCGATAGAGTCGTTCGCCGTTGTCGCGCATTTGCCGCACTCGGTGGAAGGCTACGTAATCTTCATCGGCGCGAATCGATACATCGTGATCGATGAATGTTCCGGCCTTTCTTTCGTGACCCTGGGCGCTTTTCTCGGCTACTGTTTCGGCTGCTTGCTTTACCGCTCATTCTCCAGGATTGCGGCGCTGGCAGCGTTCGGGGCCTTGCTCGGTATCGTTTCCAACGTCATCCGTGTCAACGCGATCGTGCTCATCGATTGGATACGCGGATCTCAAATGGAGCTCACCTCGCATGGCACGATTCAATGGATCGCGTTGTTCGCGACGCTGGGCCTGTTGTTTTATGTCCTGAGCCGGCTCAAAGGCGATACCGAGCAGGAGACGCCGACCATAGATGCGGCGGGACAGGACCGTCCAATAAGACGGTTCGGCCCGGTACTGGCCGGGTTGTCGATGCTGTTGATCGGCGGCAGTGCCGCCGCGCTCCCCGCGAACGAACTGCGGCCGGCGCGCGGAGCGCATGCACCAGCGTTGGCGCAGAGCATTTCCGGATGGGATCTCGTCAAGCCGGCGGAAACGTGGACGGTCGACCCGGCGACCAGAACCGAATCGACCAGCCTGATGTACCGCCGCAACGGTCGCGACATCGAGGTTGTGATAGTCGAGCCCTTGTCGCCGGATATCAAATTGCCCGAATCAAGGTTTGCACCTCACGACGGGGCCGTCTGGCGGCAAAAGCAGGTTCAGCGCGAGTCGGCTTGTGCCGTTTCGCGCTGCGTCAGGTTTTTGCATTCCACATGGCTGCGCGACAAAAGCCAGCAGCTGCGCCATGTCTACTACGCGTACAGCCTCGGCGGCTTCGCCACCGACTCCAAGCTCGCGTTTCGGGCCGCGCAAGGCTGGCAGCGTCTGACTGGCCAGCGCGACCATCCGCGATTGATCGGGTTCATCTCCGATGACACAGTTCTCGAGGTCGACGAGCTGGGCACTGCTTTTGACACTCTTCGGACGGCGGTCGACTAACCGCTGGCCACCCGGGCGCTACGGGTCCTTGGAGGCGTCGCCCCGGATTGCCTCGGTCAGAATCTCCATCGCCCGGTCGAGGTGCTTGTATGCTCGCGACGCAGCGCGGGTGTGCACGCGGGCTTTGATCAATTCGCGCAGGTGCGTTTTGGCAATCGTCATGTGAGCCATCGCCTGCACGGCCGTCTCTCGGTCTGCATTGTCGACGGCCGGTGGTTTCGGTTCGTCATCCGACGTCATCTTCTTCCCTTTTGTTTTTGGCCCGCGCGACCCGCCCTGCGACTCATTAGTCGCGAGCTTCCGCCCACGGGTTCCCTACGTGGTTTCTTGCCGGCGACGCGCAGTTTAACGTGAGGCGCGGCGGCGCAACGCTGAAATGGCGGCCAGCGCGAGCAGGACGTCCTCTGACCTCAGGCGGCGTATCCCAGCACCGCGAAGAAGTGGCAGCCCGTGCCGGCCAGGACGAAGAGATGCCAGATGAAGTGCCCGTATCGCAGCCGTGAGTCGGTGGCGAAGAACCCGACACCCGCCATGTAGGCCAAGCCTCCGGTGCCGAGCAGCAGCAGGCCCTGCTGTGGAACTCGGTCGAGTATGGGCTCGAGCGCGGCCAGGCAGAGCCATCCCATCAGCAGATAGAGACCGAGCGAGGCGAACGGATGCTCGATGCGGTCGAAGGCCTTGAGCGTGACGCCGACGACGGCGAGACCCCAGACCACGCTGAGCAGCGTCCAACCCCACGGACCGTTCAGCGCGCCCAACGTAAATGGCGTGTAAGTGCCGGCGATCAGCAGGAAGATCGCTCCGTGGTCGAGCTTCTTCAGCAGCGCCTTGGTGCGCGGGTGCGGTACCGCGTGGTAAATCGTGGACGCGCAGTAGAGCAGCACCATCGTTACGGCAAAGATTGCCGCGCCGATGACGTTCAGCGTCCGGCCGGTTTGCGCCGTGGTCAGTACGAGGATCGGCGCCGACGCCAAGGCAGCCACGAACCCGAGCCCGTGGCTCAAGCTGTTGGCGATCTCCTCTCCTGGCGATTGCGGTCGTTCCGTCATGGCCGGACAACTCCCTCAACGTTGCACAGGGCACGTCGAGGCCGCACGCCGCGAGGCAGCGCCGCACCGGTCGCCGCGCATCACGGCGACTTCGACGGGTCCTGAGGGAGCTCTAAGCAACGAGTGTGCCGGCCCGGCGCTTGGCCGACGCTTGTCCGGATGCAGGCCAATACGGTGAAGAAGTGTCGGAGTGCTTTACAGATTGAACCCTACAAATTGCTGAGAACGAGCTAACGACCTGATCTCAAAGACTCACCCAAACTCAGGTCTGGTCTTTGCTACCAGACCGCTTACAAAAAGTAGGGGCGAGCGCCCAACGAAATAAAAAGCAAACCCAGATTTGGCGATCGCGCAGAACCATGCGCATGCAAGGGAGGATCGCCGTGATACCCCGGATGCATTTCTCGGTCAGAAAACTCGGGCGGCCGCTCGCGCTGCTCTATCTCCTTCTGGCTTCGTTCCTGCTGTGTGCATCGCACGCCGTCGCGCAGCCTGTATCTCCGGCCGTACCGGTCGACGGTCAGATCCGAGTGAGCTACAGCGGGTTCGTCCTCAACCGCGCGACGAACACCTTCGACACGGTAGCGAAGCTCACCAACATCGGAACGACTCCGGTATTCGCGCCCATGTCGTTGGTAGTTACCGGCATCACTTCTGCGAGCGTCCACCTCGCCAATGCCACCGGGACGACAGCCACCGGTCTGCCCTATCTCGACCTCCCGCTGGCCGCGGGCAGCTTGAGCCCCGGCGCCACGCTGACCGCGATAGTTCTGAAGTTCAGCAATCCGCAACGGACGACGTTCACTTTCACTCAGAGCATCTACGGCGTTCCGGCCTCGATCAATCACGCCCCCGTGGCCAACGCCGGCCCCGATCAGACTGTGGCGACTGGCACGATGGTGGCGCTCGACGGCACCCGATCGACCGACATCGACGGCAACGCGCTGACCTATCGCTGGAGCTTGACCGCAATTCCGAACGGCAGTCGGGCAACTCTCACGAACGCCACATCGGTCAACCCGAGTTTCGTCGTCGATACTGCCGGCGCGTACACGGCGCAGCTCGTCGTCAACGACGGCCGAAGCGATAGCGCTCCGGCGACGGTCGTCATAAGCACCACGAATTCGCGGCCCGTCGCCAATGCGGGGCATGACCAGCTCGTCGCCTCGGGTGCCCCTGTCCATCTGGACGGGACGCATTCGACCGACGTCGACGGCGATCCTCTGACGTATCACTGGACCTTGGTGTCGATTCCCGCAGGGAGCCAGGCGGCGGTCGATGACCCCTCGTCCGTGACTCCCAGCTTCACGGCGGACAAGCCGGGTATCTATCAAGCGCAGCTCGTGGTCAACGATGGCCACACCGACAGTGCTCCGTCCGTCGCTACCTTCAGCACGCAGAGCGTCCGGCCGATCGCCGACGCCGGTCCGGACCAGGCGGTATCGGTCTCTGCGCATGTTCAGCTCGACGGCAGCAAGTCGGCTGCGGGGAACGGCGGTCCGTTGAGCTATCGCTGGGCGCTCATCACAAGCCCGGCGGGCAGCGGCGCGACGCTGGCCGCACCTACGGCCGTCAATCCGGCCTTTACAGTCGACAAGGCGGGCGTGTACGCCGTGCAGCTCATCGTCAATGATGGATCGAGCGACAGCGCACCGCGCGTGGTGGTGATCTCTACGGGCAACGTTCGCCCGGTGGCCGACGCGGGCTCGAACCAGATCGCGCAAGTCGGCCAGGCGATCGTGCTCGACGGCACGGCTTCGCACGACGCCAACGGAGACCCGCTGAGCTACGAATGGGCATTGCTCTTCAAGCCAGTGAACAGCGCGGCGGCGCTCGGCAACGTCGCCCAAGCCAAGGCTACGCTGACGTGCGACGTGCCCGGCACGTTCGTCGCGCAGCTCATCGTGAGCGACGACGAGCTCGACAGTGTGCCGGCCACCACCACCGTCACGGTTTCGGTCGCTCCGCCGAACCATAATCCGCAGATCACGTCTTCCGCGGTGACGGCGGGGCAGGCGGCCACGCCTTATCAGTACCAGGTCGTTGCGACCGACCAGGATGGCGATGCGTTGACCTATGGGCTGTCGGTCTCGCCCCTGGGCATGAGCATTAGCGCGAGCGGGCTTGTCAACTGGACACCGGGGTCGACGGGCACGTTCGCCGTGACCATTCGCGTAACCGACGGTCACGGCGGCAGCACGACCCAGTCGTTCAATATCCTCGTGTCGGGCAGCGGCCTGCCGCCCGATCCGTCGACGGTGGCGCCACCACTCAATCCGACCGGCGCCAACAGCTTGTTCGCGTCGACAGCGTTCCTTTATGCCGGTGCGAATCCCATCCAGACCGGGGTCGTGGCAGGGACGATTGACTTGAAGCGCGTGTCGGTCTTGCGCGGCAAGGTCGCCGACGGCACGGGGGCCGCGCTGACCGGCGTCACGATCAGCATTGTCGGCCATCCCGAATTCGGACAAACGCTCAGCCGCCTCGACGGCATGTTCGACATGGCAGCCAATGGAGGCGGCCGGCTCACCGTGCGCTATGCGAAGGCCGGATTCCTTCCCGCGCAGCGCCAGGTCCAGACGAGCTGGCAGGAATTCACGATCGTGCCCGACGTCGTGCTCCTGCCGCACGATTCGCGCGTCACCACGATCAATTTCGGCGCGGGCCTCGCGTCGATGCAGGTCGCGCGTGGGAACGCCAAGACGGACGCGGACGGCTCGCGTCAGGCGACGGTTCTGTTTCCGGCCGGAACGACCGCTGCGCTGGTGCAGCCGGACGGGTCGACGTTGCCCGCGAGCACGTTGAACGTGCGCTTCACCGAATACACCGTGGGCCCGAACGGACCCAGGGCGATGCCGGGCGATCTGCCGCCAACCAGCACGTACACGTATGCTGTCGAGCTCGGGGCCGACGAGTCCGTGGCGAAGGTGAACGGGCGCGACGTCGTTTTCAACCAGCCGGTCGTGTTCTATGTCGAGAATTTCATGCACGTGCCCGTCGGTCAGGTCGTGCCGGTCGGTTTCTACGATCCGGCACAGAGCACGTGGATCGGCGCGCCCAATGGCCAGGTGATCAAGGTCCTGAGCGTCGGCAACGGCATGGCCAATGTCGACCTCGATGGCGATGGCGTTGCGGACGGCGGGGCTGCGCTTGCGGCGCTAGGCATCACCAACGCCGAGCGACAGCAGCTCGCCGCACTCTACGCGCCCGGCACGTCGCTGTGGCGCACGCCGATGGATCACTTTTCCACCAACGACCAGAACTGGAGCTTCGTCTGCATTCCGACGGACTGCGGCCCGCCGGATGAGACGCCGCCGCCGCCACCACCGTTTTGTCAGGCGGAAGCGACGGGATCCATCATCGGCTGCGAGCGCCAAACGCTCGGCGAGGATATCGCGGTCGTCGGAACCCCGTTCACACTGCACTACGAAAGCGACCGAACGCCGGGCCGGACTGCTGAGCAGGGACTGCTTCTTTCACTCGCGAGCAAAGGCGTTCCCAACGGCGTGAAAGCCTTTCAGGTCGAAATCCTCGTCGCCGGACAGAAGCTCACGCAAACAGTGCCGACCAGCGCTGGCTCGACTGCTTTCGCGTGGGACGGCAACGATGCGTACGGACGTCCGCTGAACGGCTCGTTCTCGGTCACTACCCGCATCGGCTACACCTACGACATCGTCGCGAGTGCGGCCATTACGGTACCCAGCTCGTGGGCGCGCTTCTCGGGCATTCCGCTCAGCGTCAACGGCTGGCGGACGCAGATCACCCTGTATCAGGAGACTACGACGCAGATCACGCGTCAGGATCAGCGCGGACTGGGGCTCGGCGGCTGGAGCCTTAGCGTGTTGCACTCGTACGATCCGAGCGGTCACGTCATCAATCTCGGCGACGGAACCCGCCGCGAAGTCGACCAGCTCACGGCGAACGTCGTCAATACGATCGCAGGCGACGGAACGGGGATCTTCGCCGGCGACGGCATTGCGGCGACCAAGTCGGGCATCTCGACCCCTCAGGGCATCGCCGTCAGTCCGGACGGCAGCGTGTATTTCGTCGACAACGGCCATCGCGTCATCCGCGTGAGCCCGAACGGAATCCAGACCACGGTTGCCGGGACGGGCATTCGCGGATTCAGCGGCGACGGCGGCCCAGCGAACCAGGCACAGTTGGCGAACCCGACGTCGGTCGCGTTGGGACTCGACGGCAGCGTATACATCGCTGATCGATCCAATTTCCGCGTCCGCCGCGTCGCTCCGAACGGCGTCATCTCGACGTTCGTAGGCATCGGGATCATGGGCGCGCCGGACGAAGGCAGCCTGGCTAACGCGACACTGATTTTCCCGCGCAATGTGGCGGTCGGCCCTGACGGCCGGTTGTTCATTTCCGATGCTGGGCACGTGTGGGTCGTCGATCAGAATGGTGTGATCAACGCGTACGCCGGCGCTGGTGGAGGATTCAGCGGGGACGGCGGACCCGCGCTCCAGGCGGGCGTGAACCCAAGCGGCATGGCATTTTCCTCAGATGGGACGCTGTACTTTGTCGACAACACTCGCGTTCGCAAAGTCACACCACAAGGGATCATTTCCACCGTTGCCGGGCCGGGCAACGGCGCGTTCAGCGGCGATGGCGGGCCCGCGCTCAGCGCCGGCCTCGACGCACCCCGGGATGTCACCGTCGGACGTGACGGAAGCATCTACATCGCGGCCACGAACCGGGTGCGCCGGGTCGGCACGAATGGAATCATCAACACCTTTGCAGGCAATGGTGCGGCCGCGCCTTTTGTGGACGGCGGACCTGGGCCGCAAACGGCGATCGCGACCGCGAACGGTCTCGCCACCGGTCCGGATCAAGCGATTTACATTGCCGATGCCGGCCACCATCGAATCCGGCGCGTCGCATCCGCGCTGCCCGGTCTTTCCGCTTCGGACATCCTCGTGCCCTCGGAGGACGGGCACGAGGCCTATGTTTTCAGTGGCGAGGGGCGGCATCTGCGAACCGTGCATACGCTGACCGGAGCCACTTTGCTGACCTTCGGCTACGATGCCGCCGGCTATCCGATCGCCATCACGGACGGCGACGGCAACGTCACGAGAATCGAGCGCAATGGTGCCGTTCCAACCGCGGTCGTGGCGCCCTTCGGGCAACGCACGGTGCTCAATGCGACTTCGGACGGATGGCTGTCCTCCGTGACGGACCCCGCGGGACAGGTGCACTCGATGCAGTACAGCGCATCGGGCTTGCTACAGCGTCTCGTCGATCCGCGCGGCAACGCCTCCCGGTTCACCTACGATGCCGTCGGCAGGCTGATCAAGGACGAGGACCCGGCCGGGGGCAGCACTTCGCTTGTCCGTACGGAGCAAGCCAACGGGTTTACGGTAACCGCGACCTCGGCTCTGGGGCGAACGCGGAGCTTCCAGGTCGAGCAGCTCAGTACGGGTGCGCTTCGCCGCACCTTGGTCGAGGCCGATGGAACGAAGACGATCGATGTCACGTTCGCCGATGGCAGCGAACAGATAACCGACGCCACCGGGACAGTCAGCAATGTGACGCATGGGGCCGATCCCCGCTGGGGGATGCTGGCGCCGACCACGAGTGCCGCGACCGTATCGACGCCCGGTGGCCGACAGCTTAAAGCGAGCGAGGTCGTTACCACGACGCTCACGGATCCGCAAAACCCGCTGACCTTAAGTGCGAAAACTGACACGTTCACGATCAACGGTCGCATCCATACTTCGGCGTTCACTGCGGCGACTCGCACGGCGATCGATACCTCGCCTCTTGGTAGGCTGCAAAGCGTGATTATCAACAACCTCGGGAGACCGACGCAATATTCGGCGCCGACCTTGCAGCCGATCGTGCGCAGCTATGACAGCCATGGTCTTCTTCAGTCCTCGATCGAAGGCAGTGGTGCCGATATCCGTACCTCGACGATCGCCCGGACTGGAGATGGTTATATCGCCAACGTAACTAACCCGTTGCTACAGGTCGAAAGGTACGCCTACGACGCCGCGGGACGCGTAACGACGAAGATATTCGCCGATGGTCGTGCAGCCCAGTACGCTTACGATGCCAACGGTAACCTCACTGGCCTCGTTCCCCCTGGGCGGTCGGCTCACAGTCTTGGTTTCGGGCCGATCAATCTCACATCCACCTATACGGCGCCCCCAGTGGGCGGACAGCCGAGTCAAACGCAATACCTATACGACGCCGATCATCAACTCACCCTGATCCGTCATCCCGATGCCAGTACAACGATGTTCCAGTACGATTCCGCGGGGCGCCCTGTAAGTCGAACGACACCCAGGGGAACCGTCTCGTACGGCTATGACGCTGCCACCGGTCAGATAGCGAGCGTCAACGCGCCGGGGGGCGTCGCGCTGTCCTACGCGTACGACGGTGGATTACTCACTAGCAGTTCGCTGGTTGGTCCAGTGTCTCAAACCATCGCGCGGACTTACGACAACGACTTCCGGCTGAGCTCGATCACGATCGGCGGTGCGACAACGACGATTAGCTATGACGCGGACAACGCCCTAATTAGTGCCGGAAGCTTGACGCTGAACCACAACGCTCAAAACGGCCTGCTGACCGGAGGCACCCTCGGCAGTACGACGGACGCGTGGACCTATGACGGCTTCGGCCGTCCGACTCAGTACCGTGCGGCATACCTCAACACTACGCTCTTTATTCAGCAGTACACGCGTGACAAGCTCGAGCGCATCGTCGGTGTTACTGAGACCATAGGTGGATCGACAAACGTCTATGCGTACACCTATGACTTGGCGGGACGCCTCAGCAGCGCGACCAGGAACGGCTTGGCGACGTCATACACGTACGATGGCAACGGCAATCGGATCATCGTGAGCGGTGCCGGCGGGGCCATCGCCGCGACCTACGATGCCCAGGATCGTTTGATCCAATATGGCTCGGCGGCGTACATCTACGGTCTGAACGGAGATCTTCAAAGCAGAGCAGTCGGCGGTCAGACGACGACGTACCACTACGACAGCAGCGGCGCCCTCACGGCTGTCACGTTGCCGAACGGGACGAGCCTTTCGTACCTGATCGATGGCAAGGATCGGCGCGTGGGGAGGTACGTCAACGGCGCGCTCGCCCAGGGCTTTGTCTACCTGGATGATCGCAAACCCATCGTGGAAGTCGATGGCAACAACAACATCGTGTCGCGTTTCATCTATGCGACCCGCGACAACGTTCCCGATTACATGATCCGAGGCGGCGTGACCTATCGGCTGATCCTGGATCACCTGGGAAGTCCGCGGCTGGTCGTGAATGTAGCGACAGGTCAGATCGTCCAGCAGATGGACTACGACGATTTCGGCAAGGTGTTGAACGACACCAACCCCGGCTTCCAACCTTTCGGATACGCCGGCGGTCTGCTGGACCGCGATACGCAACTGGTCAGGTTCGGGGTACGCGACTACGACCCCGGCACCGGACGATGGACCTCAAAGGACCCGGTCCTGTTCGCGGGAGACGATACAAACCTGTACGGCTATGTTCGGAACGATCCGGTCAATCAAGTCGACCCTTCGGGACGGTGGGGGCTCGTCGACAGCCTTGAAAACGCTTACGGAGGCGTGCGGTGCAAAGGCGGCCAACTGGTAGTCGAAGTCACGAAGGCAGGCCGCGCCACCAGTCCGCAGTTTCAGAAGTGCATTAGAAAGCACGAGCAGAGCCACATCGACGATTTCTACAATGCCGCTGGAGGGGGGCACGCAAATCTGAATATTTGCCAGGAATCCGGGGCAGAAGGCAAATATCTCGGGGCCGATGAAAAAACTGAGTCCGGTCCTACAGAGGACAGAGCGCACAGCGCGGGCATCAAGTGCCTCCAGTGCGAACTGAAGCACTGTCCTTCGAAGAAGGCGAGGAACGAGATCCGCAATGAGCTTAACCGGCAAGGCGCGCCGTCCAAGCCGAGCGGATCGTGTCTCGAAAACGAGCCAGGTTTTGGCGGCGCGGGGTCGCGAATCTAGGTCGACGCACAATAGTGTCGTTGTTGCGAGGAGAACCTCATGACACGGGTGAGTATGAGAAGAATCGTCATGTCGGCGACCGTGGGTTTTGTGGTCGTCTCGAGCACCCTCGCACGTGCAACGACCATCGACATCACCATGGATACCTCTGCGCTGAACGGCGTCCCTGCCGTCCTCGCCTTCGACTTCATCGACGGGGGCCTGCCGGACAACAGCGTGACGCTGAGCGCGCTCACGTCGGATGGAACTCAGTTCTCGACCTTGACTGCCGGCAATGTCACCGGCGGCGGCCCATGGACTTTCTCCGACGCCGGCGGATCGTTCCTCAATGAACTGCTCGTGACGTTCAACCCGATGCGAACATCGCTGTCGTTTTCGTTCACAACGACCGACAACCCTCCGGCGCCCGGCTCGCTGCCAGACGCGTTTTCGGTGTTTGTGCTCGATTCCACGGGTGCTTTCCCGCTGATCACCACCGACGATCCGACGCAAGCCGATGCGCTTTTTCTGTTCAATCTCGGTCAAGGCCCTGAAGGGCTGACGGTCTTTGCTGTCGATCAGTCGGGCTTTACTGTGGATGCCTCGTCGGCACCTATACCCGCGCCCGAGCCCGGAATAGCGGCTCTGCTTCTCGTGGGTGCAATGGCATTGCTCGCGCTGGGACGGTTCGCGCGGTTACGAATCCGTGCGCCATCTCCAACCCGGAGATTTATCGAGCTTCACTGACCTTCACCCACGATGCAGCAGCAGCTGGTGAGCAACGGATTGCGACGTCAGTTGATTCCGTGAAGCGCCCGACGGGCCGCGTCAATGTTGTTCGGCGTTACCATCGACAGAGATGATCCGTTCGGTCGCTATTGTCATAGCCTACCGCTAGCGGCTCTGGATGCCCGGAGGGGAGGCTGCAAGAGCTTCACCGCGCCGACCAACGCCGCGTACAGAAGCAAGGCATAGTTTGCGATGGACCATTGCTGTTGCCTAAAGAAGGCAAGATCCGCGACAGACACCTCGTACAACAACCTCAGCTCCTGGTCTTCGCCTTTGTCGGGAACAGTGTCCATAAAAGTGATGAGCGGCCTAACGTACCGAGGTAACCGGCGACCACCAAAACGCGAAGCGCCGCCGGTGGGCGTCCGTGTTGACCGCCGGCGTAGGTTTCACTCGAGCCTCCAGATGTATTCGACCTTAAACGATCCGCCAATTGGTGCGCCATCGGGTGCGGTCGCGGGCTTAAATTTGCAGGTGGCCAGCTTGACCAGCGCAGCAAAGTCGAGTCGAAGAAAGCCGCTTGACTTAGTAACCCCAAACGCGGTGACCTTGCCTGTATTGTCGACTTCGAAGCTCACGCGCGTTGTTCCCTCTTTGTTATACTTGCGTGACTGAGCCGGATAGTCAGCCCTAGTCGGCGCGCAATCGTGGAGGCTTTCAATTGTTAGACTGTTCGTCGGTACCTGCGGTGGCGGCAGTACCGGGAACAGAAGGCGAGCGTCCCCCTTGGTCGGCATTCCGTTTGAAATCGCGGGCAAGTATTTGCAGGACTTCGCTGCCGTGTACACTGCCAATAGCAGGGATCGGTTGCCTACGTCATTTAAGGAGTGAACCGAAACAACATCGCCGGCATCGTCAACGCGAATGAGTAGGTCGAATTGGACGGGCGAAGTGATTGTTGTTCGGTCGAAAACTATGTCCCTGCAGGTGCCTGATACCACTGCGGCCGGGGCGTCCTGCGCACCGGCATCCAAAACGACTAACGCCAATGCAGCCCAAAGCAGGCCACGGCGCGATATCAAAGAACGAAAGGGCTTCATGGCGATAGTGAGTTACGTGACCTAACGAACCGCGGTAACCGGCGACCACCAAGGGGTGAAGCGCCGGCGCTGGGCGTCCGCGTTGACCGCGTGGTTAGGCTGCATTGGCATGCAACCCTAAGAGCTTGGTGACCTCGCACGCGGCTACCTTTTTTCCGCCTTCACGCAGGTGAAAACGCGTACCAACCCGTAACCGTTCGCGGTGAATCGTTTTCCTCAGCTCGACGTTGATGATGTAGAAGTTCGCTTTCGCACTTCGCGGTATCGGTGTGCCGATTGGGAATTCGCTACCGGTGGAATCAGTGAAGAGGGCCACACCATCCACAGCTCGTCGGTGGGATCATTATCGTAGTGAATATCCGGGCGGTAACCCTGCTGCGGAAGACTTGCTCGCCCACCTTCGGCATCCGAGAGGAAGCGCACGGTCGCCTCAAAGTCGGGTGGACCCGAGTGCCGGGCCATCGTACGTTGCGACGGCTAGTGGTAATACGCAGAACGCATCGGCCAGCGGTGCCGCGCGGATCGCTTTTGATCAGGCGAACTACGAGTGCAAGCGCGATGTTGCACAAGCCGCTCAAGGTCGCTCTGTCGGCGCGTCGTGGAACAACAACAATGTGGCGAGCCGGAATACCGCAGCTGGCTGGATACTCGGCAACCTGTTAGGTGGAGCAATTGCCGATAATCAGATGTACGTAGACTGCATGAGGGCACATGGCTAACAGTCAGCAGAATTGACTGGGTGAGAACGCACAAGACGAAACGACCAAATATGGGGCGGCGTAGTCAGGCGGTGACCGCGAAGTTCAGCAGGTCGCGCAGGCAGGGCGCAGGGCGCGCGCCGCGCTCGCCCCGCGCGCCGATAGACACGCTGATTACAGCCGGGAAGCTCTAGGGAGCCGGGCTCGCTGCTGCGTCAAGAGCTACTTACGCATCATCGAATATGCTTGCAGGACGGATTCCAGCTCATGTAGCACTCCAACCTGCGATGGCGACGGCTGATAAGGCGTTTGTGCCGATACCATTGCGGTCGCATAGCTGTCGGTCCCTGCTGCGTCAGCGGGCCTAATCCCATTAATTACACCGGGGGCGTTGCCACCAGCCGCGGCTTGAGCGCTTTTGATACGGTTGCCGATTACGGGCAGACTACTGGTCGGCGAGGCGCCTTTTAAGTACGTGTACTCACTACCTTCTACAAGGTTGAATCCTTCGAACGCAAAGGTGTAGAACTGGTAGTAACTCGGCGATGAGTCGAGCAGCACGGTCCATTGCCCGAGAGAGGGTGCGTAATTTCCGACAGCCAGGTTACTAGCACCGCTCTCACCAGTCATGTTGCCGGCGGCGTACGTCGAGCCATTGAGTAGTTGCGTACTGGTAAAACTGATGCGCTGACCGAAGTAAACAGGGAACGTTGTACTTCCGATCACGAACGCGAACTCGCCTAACAGCGGCTGCGTGGTGCTCGTAAAGTCCAACCCGAACTGTTCGCGCGTGACCGAGAAGCCGTAGCCATTCATCACGATGTTGGCCGACATGGTCGTCGTGAAAGTCACTGATGCCGTTCCGAAGGGCACAGTGGACGGTGCGCGGTAGGCGCCGCCAAGAGGCTGCCCGTTTGCAGTCTGGAACGCCGCTCCCGAATATGTTCGGTCCGTGGACATGGGACCGCCTGAAACCACCCAAATAGGATTGCCCGCAGTGTCGTAAATGAAGCCTGCTATGAATAAGGTATTGTTCTGAATTTCAATGTTGAAGCCCCTGCCACCCTCGGCAGGGTTGAAATACCAGCCGCTGTCGGGAAGCACAGCGGATGCGCTGCCGGCAATCAACCCCGTAGCAAATAACGCTGTCGAGAGCGCTTTTAGCTTGCCCATGCCCATCGCGTGCTCCTAAAGGTCAAAATGCGGAAGGCCACGTCGTTCTGCCCGAAGCGCCGTAATCGCAGTGTCGACAGAATTAGCAGACCGGGTAGGAAGCCGTCTGTGCGGTAGCGCGCCCTACTAAGTCGACCGAACGCGAGTGTTGCTCATCTAGACCTATGTAACTTCTTGATTATATTGGTGCAGTTGAGTGGAGTCGAACCACCGACCTACTGATTACGAATCAATTTCTTCGACTCCAAATTAGAGTAAAACTATCAACGCGTTGCACGTTGAGCAAGTGACGATCCTTGGTGCTTTTTACTAGCAAACTCCCAAGGCGTAGGTGTTAAGCCGTCACTACCGGCGCGGCGTAACTTTGATCGGTTCATACGCGTGCCCGGCTGCAGCCGTCGCATCGCCACCGGCGTCGTCATTGCGTTGATTCCGCTCGGCCCCCAAATAAGGGTTGTAGTTGCACAGACCGACGCGTGGTGCCCATGAAAACACGACCGAGAGGAAGTCGATCTTCTGAGTGGCGTAAACCTCACCACGCTTACCCTCGGAACGTCGCAGGTACTGCTCCACGTCCAAGGTACGCAGCACGTCGGGCCGGGTCGATTCCCCGGATGTCTGGGCGTATTTGTAGTCGCCAAATTCCGCCCGCAGGGCTGGCGCTAGAGCCAAATATCCGGCTGCCGTCTTTTGCGAAATCTTAGCTAGGCGAACGCGCCGCGGAATTTCCTCAGCAATATAGCGATCAAGGATCTCGGCTACGGTCCCATTTGGTACACCGCGATCGCCTGTGATCTCGAGCCATTGCCCAATCGGCGGCCTCGCGATCCACCTTGCCGATCGTCACAAAGCAGCGGTCGCCCTTTGTGGCTCGGTAGAAATAGGCGCCGTCTTGGCGCAAATGCATGCCGGGTGGCAGATCCTTACGCTTTTTTCTTGGGCGCCCCATGGTTCATTCGATCCTCAGTTTGGAAGAATCGCGATATTGAAATGGTCCCGCATCTCGTGTGTGCCGTCGTGCCAACCACCGTCCCACGAGACTTTTACTCGCACGACAGGTGTGTCGTACTCGTCCGCTTGTACCAGCACCGAGAGGACCAGAGTCGTCGGGCCTCGATATTGGTCTTGGATGTTCAATGGCTTGAAGAGAGGATTTAGTTGGAGCCATTTTCCTTTCACCACCGCGCAAAGATCGATTTCTGATGGAGGTCCGATCGTACGAGGTGCCGGGATGGACGTTTGATGCTTCCATTGAATAGGCACGTCCGACGTCCATGTACTTATCAATCGACCGTCCTCTGCCGGCTTTTCGATTCGTACAAGAATACCCTGCGCATGCTTCACCGGAGACCAACGTTGTTCATTAGTCACGCGAAGGCGGTAGAATCGGGCGTCTTCCGTTCGCACTATCTGAGTGTCGGTGGCAGTGTCGTAGTAGGTCAAGTGCATACTAGTTAGCTCGCCCGCAGAATCGGCAATCTCAATGCTGAGCTTTGGTGGGAAACATTTCCCGCGGATATAGTCTCCGGCTACGGCCACTACCACCGCGCCAACAGTGCCGAGGGCGACGGCGAGCTGAACGGCCCAGTTCATCCAAAACTCCGCGACCTCGCTGAGCTCCGGCACGGCGGTCTCCCAATTTGATGGCGCTATCCGCCGCTATCTTAGTCGAGGGTCACTAATCGCGTGGCAGCCAGTACTCAGCGACCCATTGAACACATCACACCAGTCGATTTTGCGCCGCCACTGAACTCGCGGGTGCTGGAACTCCGCAACGATACGCGGCTCCGCTCCCAGCGGCAGCACGGTCTGATCGCCCATGGCTGTCACGTGGCGTCTTACGTTTCCGTTCGAGTCGATTTCTTGGTAGACAGAGATTTTCGTGTTGCCGTCCTCATACTCGAGTCTGTGGTAGTAATTTCTGGATTGCGTGCGACCATTTCGCAAATCGACAACAGGCCAAACCAATTTTTTGATCGACACCGGCAAAAAGACAATGAGCCAAGTGACCCGCTTCCGGGCGGCAACTAATAGCTCAAAAAATGCCGGGAGAAACGCAGACAGATCCATTTTTGAAGGTCGAACGCCGGCGCGCTAATGAGCGGCACGTATCAATATTGCGTCAATAAGGAAAACGGTAAGAACGCAACGGATACATGTTCCATTGCTCGCCACCAAGTCTTAGCTTAGTTGCGACTTCTTCTTTTTCTTGTGATGAGACATGCAGCGCGCCCGTTCCTCTCACCGAAACGCAATCCGGCGAATTGTCACTAATCGTCACTAAAGTTAGTGAGTGCTATCGCAGAGAACCGCGCTGATGGTGCTGTTGAGTGGAGTCGAACCACCGACCTACTGATTACGAATCAGTTGCTCTACCAACTGAGCTACAACAGCCCGGGATGATCGCCGGCGAAATTCTCTCGTTCGAAGCGCGCCGGGTCGTGCGGTAAACTGTTGATTATACCGAAGCTTGCGGCGCGTCGCCACGGTCGCAACCGGTCACTCTGGGCCGCAACGTCCCGCCGCGATGTCCGACACCCGTTATCTCACCGGCTTCCACGCCGTCACCGCGCGATTGCGCCAGCATCCGGACAGCGTGCGCGCGATCTACGTCGTCGCAGCGCGGCACGACCGGCGTGCGCGCGAGCTGATCGAGCGTGCGGAAGGCGCTGGCGTGGCGGTGCATCCGGTCGACGACAAGCGGCTCGATGCAATCGCCGGCAGCGACCGCCACCAGGGTGTCGTCGCCGAAGTCGACGCGGCGCTGCCGCACCGCACCCTCGACGAGGTGCTCGATGGTCTCGACGAGCCTCCGTTGCTGCTGGTGCTCGACGGCGTCACCGATCCGCACAATCTGGGCGCGTGCCTGCGCAGTGCCGATGCGTTCGGCGCGCATGCGGTGATCGTCCCCAAAGACCGCGCGGTCGGCGTCAATGCGACGGTCGCGAAGGCAGCCTCGGGCGCGGCGGACACGGTGCCCGTCATCACCGTCACGAATCTTGCTCGGACGCTGCGCGAGCTCAAGGATCGCGGCGTGTGGCTGGCCGGCGCTGAGGCCGGGGGCGCGGAAAACCTGTTCGACGCCGACTTGTCGGGGCCGCTCGCCTGGGTGCTGGGTGCCGAAGGAGCGGGACTGCGCCGGCTGACCCGCGAGCTTTGCGACCGGATCGTCGCCATCCCGCTGCTCGGCACGGTCGCCTCGCTCAACGTCTCGGTCGCGGCCGGGATCTGCCTGTTCGAAACGCGTCGGCAGCGCGCTGCAAGGGGACGCCCAAGCGAGCGACGCTGATCGTGGTTGCCATGCCCCTGGCAGGCGGCTAGCATTGTTAGGCTGTTCGCCTAGCAAGCCCGGCGAATCCCTGAACCAGCCGAACCGAGGACATCATGCGCGAACCTCCCGTCAGGACTCATCGTCATCTGCTTCACGCCGCGCTGATCGCGGGCCTGGTCGCCGCCTTCCCGGCGGCGGCGGCGAACAAGACGCTGGTCTATTGCTCCGAAGGCAGCCCTGAGGGCTTCCAGCCGCAGTTCTTCTCGACCGGAACGACGTTCGACGCCGTGTCGGTGCCGATGTTCAACCGGCTGGTCGAATTCGAAACCGGCACGACCAACATCATTCCGGCGCTGGCCGAGTCGTGGACCGTCTCCCCGGACAGCAAGGTCGTCACGTTCAAGCTGCGGCACGGCGTCAAGTTCCACAGCAACGCCAACTTCAAGCCGACGCGCGATTTCAACGCCGACGACGTGATTTTCTCGTGGAACCGCATGGCCGACGACAATCATCCGTTCCACAAGATGACCGCCGGCCAGACCTTCGCCTATTTCGACGACATGGGCATGAAGAACATCGTCGACAGGGTCGAAGCCGTCGACAAGTACACGGTGCGCTTTACCTTGAAGCGCCCCGAGGCGCCGTTCCTCGCCGACATGGCAATGGATTTCGCCTCGATCAACTCGGCCGAATACTTCGACACGATGATGAAGAAAGGAACGCCGAACGCCGCCGACATCTATCCGATCGGCACCGGCCCGTTCGAATTCGTCTCGTATCAGAAGGACGCGACGATACGCTACAAGGCGTTCGACCAGTACTGGAAGGGGCGGCCGAAGATCGACAACCTGATCTTCTCGATCACGCGCGACGCCACGGCGCGCTACGCGAAGCTCA
>Ga0207677_10000254_pt1 | contig 41317 bp, 36 predicted proteins | sample KBSMisM42_FD_184311 | JGI IMG/M metagenome (GOLD analysis project Ga0207677, IMG submission 184311) | Miscanthus rhizosphere microbial communities from Kellogg Biological Station, Michigan, USA - KBS Miscanthus M4-2 (SPAdes) (version 2) | ecosystem: Host-associated > Plants > Roots >...
CCGCATCATCGCGCTGGACGGCGATTCGCACGAGGTCGGCCGCGGCCACCTGGTAACCGTCGACCGCGGCCTGCGCGACGGGCTCGACGTGGGCACGGTACTGGCCATCTACCACCCGACGGCGGTGATCGTCGACCCGCGGCCGTCGACCGAGCCCAGCGTCATGGCGCGGTTCGCCAGCGATCCGACGCGCGACATGCTGCAGCCGACGCGCTATTTGAATATCCCGCCCGAGCGCTCGGGGCTGCTGTTCATTTTCCGGGTATTCGACAAGGTCGCCTACGGGATCGTGCTCAATGCGTCGGAGCCGGTCGTGACCGGCGACCTCGCGCGCAAGCCCTAGCGCCCCGGCGATCCCGCCGGTCCGGCCGATGGAAATCGACGCGCGCGTCGAGGCCTGGGCGTCCCTGCAGCTGATCCCTGGGCTCTCCGCTCGCGCTCTCGTCGCACTGCTCAAGGCATTCGGCGGCCCCGCGGAAGTGCTGGCGGCATCGCGAGCGAGCCTTACACCGTTGGTCGGCGCCGAGCTCGCCTCGGCGATCGCGCAGGGCGCCGCTCCGGACGAGCTCAGCCGCTCGCTCGCCTGGCTTGCGGAGCCCGGCCATGCGCTGTTGGCGTGGGACGACGCGGCTTACCCGAGCGCGTTGCTTACGATCGGCGATCCGCCGCCCGTGCTCCATTACGCGGGCAAGCCCGACCTGTTGAACCGCCCTGCGCTGGCGATCGTCGGCAGCCGCAATGCGACGCCGCAGGGCCGCGAAAATGCCGAGGCGTTCGCCGCCGCGCTGTCGGCAGCGGGACTCACGATTGTCAGCGGGTTGGCGCAGGGAATCGATGCGGCCGCCCACCGCGGCGGGCTTGCCGGCGCCGGCAGCAGCGTCGCGGTTGTCGGGACCGGAATCGACCGCATCTATCCGGCTGGTAACAAGGCGCTTGCGCACCGCCTGGCCGCAGAAGGAGGCCTCCTGTCGCAGTTCACGCTGGGCACGCCGCCGCTGCCGGGAAATTTCCCCCGCCGCAATCGCGTGATCAGCGGCCTTGTCCGGGGTGTCCTGGTCGTCGAGGCGACGCCGAACAGCGGCTCATTGATCACGGCGCGCTTTGCCGCAGAGCAGGGGCGCGAAGTGTTTGCGATTCCCGGTTCGATTCATTCGCCGTTCTCGAAAGGGTGTCATCGCCTGATCAAGGACGGCGCCAAGCTCGTCGAGACGGCGCAGGATGTCCTGGAAGAGCTGGGCTTGGCGCCCGCGAGGGCTTCCGACCGGGCGTGGGCGGGCACGCCGGCACCCGACGGCGATGCTGCGAGGGTCCTCGCGGCGCTCGGCCACGATCCGGCCGACGTCGACCTGCTTGCCGAACGCACCGGGCTCGACGCCAGCGCGATCGCGGTCGCCCTGGTCGAGCTCGAGCTCGCCGGCCAAGTCGCGCAACTCCTCGGGGGAGCGTTCCAGCGCGTTATGTGATACATAGGCGTCCCACGCCGGTTTGAGAGCCGCATCAGCGCCGACTGAGCGCCCACTGAGAGCAGTCCACGGCGGCTTTGCTATTATCTGCCCTCCTTTTTTTGGCCCCAAGATCGTGAACCCCTGATGGCGAAGAGCCTGATCATTGCCGAAAAGCCTTCCGTCGCCGCCGACGTAGCGCGCGCGCTCGGGGGGTTTACGCGCCACGACGATTACTTCGAGAGCGATCGGTATCTGCTGTCGTCGGCGATCGGTCACCTGCTCGAGATCGGCATGCCCGAGGACGAGGAGGTCAAGCGGGGCAAGTGGACCTTCGCGCATCTGCCGGCGATCCCGTCGCAATTTGCGCTGAAGCCGATCGAAAAGTCGGAAGCCCGGTTGCGGCTGCTGCTCAAGCTCCTCAAGCGCAAGGACGTAAGCGAGCTGGTCAACGCCTGCGATGCCGGGCGCGAGGGTGAGCTGATCTTTCGCAATATCGCCCAGTACGCCAGGAACACCAAGCCGATCCGGCGCCTGTGGCTGCAGTCGATGACCCAGGGCGCTATCCGCGACGCGTTCGGGAAGCTCCGCAGCGATGAGGCGATGCGGCCGCTCGCCGATGCAGCCGTATGCCGGTCGGAATCGGACTGGCTGGTCGGCATCAACGGCACGCGCGCGATGACCGCGTTCAACTCCAAATCGGGCGGCTTCCAGCTGACCACGGTCGGCAGGGTGCAGACGCCGACCCTCGCGATCCTGGTCGAGCGCGAGGAGAAGATCCGCGCCTTCGTCCCCCGCGACTATTGGGAAGTGCTCGGCACGTTCCGCGCCGCCGGCGGCGCCTACGGCGGCCGCTGGTTCGACGAAAAATTCAAGAAAGCCGACGACGACCCGGACCGGCGGGCCGAACGCCTCTGGGACGAGACCCGGGCGCGCGCGATCGCCGCGCGCTGCGATGGCAAGCCGGGCACGGTCACCGAGGAGACCAAGCCTTCGACCCAGGTGGCGCCGCTTCTCTACGACCTGACCAGCCTGCAGCGCGAAGCCAACGGCCGATTCGGTCTGTCGGCGCGCACGACGCTGTCGCTCGCGCAGGCGCTCTACGAAAAGCACAAGGCACTGACTTACCCGCGGACCGATTCGCGCGCGCTGCCCGAGGATTACCTGCCCACCGTCAAGGCGACGATGGAAGCGCTGCGCGAGTCCAACGCCTACGCGGTGTTCGCCGGCCAGATCCTCAAGTCGAAATGGGTGAGGCCCAACAAGCGGATCTTCGACGACAGCAAGATCTCCGATCACTTCGCGATCATCCCGACCTTGCAGCGTCCGAAGAACCTTTCCGAGCTCGAGACCAAGCTTTACGACCTGGTCGTCAAGCGATTCCTCGCGGTGTTCTATCCGCCCGCCGAGTATCTGCTGACGACGCGGATCACCCGGGTCGCCGGCGAGCCGTTCAAGACCGAGGGCAAGGTGCTGGTCTCGCCGGGCTGGCTCGCGGTCTACGGCAAGGAAGCTCAAGGCGACGACGATGCGACGCTCGCGCCGGTCCGCCAGGATGAAAAAGTGGCGACCGAGGAAATCAAGGTGGTCGCGAGCCAAACGCGGCCGCCGCCGCGCTTCTCCGAGGCGACGCTACTGTCGGCAATGGAAGGCGCCGGCAAACTGATCGAGGACGACGAGCTGCGCGAAGCGATGCGTGAAAAGGGCCTTGGCACGCCGGCGACCCGCGCCCAGATCATCGAAGGCCTGATCCAGGAAAAGTATGTGCTGCGCGAGGGTCGCGAGCTGCAGCCGACCGCGAAGGCGTTCTCGCTGATGACGCTGTTGCACGGACTGGGCGTGCCGGAGTTGTTCTCACCCGAGCTCACCGCGGAGTGGGAGTTCAAGCTGGCGCAGATGGAGCACGGCAAGCTCAAGCGCGAGCAATTCATGCGCGAGATCGTCAAGATCACCAAGCATATCGTCGCGCAAGCGAAGAACTTCGAAAGCGACACCATACCGGGCGATTTCGCGACGCTGTCAGCGCGCTGTCCCAAATGCGGCGGCGAGGTGCACGAGAAGTACAAGAAGTTCCAGTGCCAGTCGTGCGATTTCGGCATGTGGAAGATCGTTGCCGGGCGCCAGCTCGAGATTCCCGAGGCGGAGGCGCTGTTGACCGAGCGCAACGTCGGTCCGCTCGACGGCTTCCGCAGCAAGCTCGGCCGGCCGTTCTCGGCGAGCTTGAGACTCAACGACGCCAACGAAGTGCAGTTCGATTTCGGCGACGGAACCGGGGATGGTGCAGAGGGTGAAGCGCCCGATTTCAGCGACCAGGAACCGCTGGGCGCGTGCCCGAAATGCGGCTCGCGCGTGTTCGCGCTGCCGGCGGCGTACGTGTGCGAGAAATCGGTGGGACCTGACAAGACGTGCGATTTTCGTTCCGGCCGCACCATCCTGCAGCGGCCGATCGAGAGCGAGCAGATGCGAAAGCTGCTGGCGACCGGGAAAACCGATCTGTTGCAGTTCGTGTCTTCGCGCACGCGCCGTCCTTTCGCCGCGTACTTGGTGCGGCAACCGGACGGCAAGATCGGATTCGAATTCGAAGCCCGCAAGGATGGCGCGGGCAAGCCGCTGCGCGGCGGCCGTGGCGCGGCGGCGCTTCGGGTGCTCGGCAAGCACCCGAAGGACAAGCAGCCGGTGGAGTTGCACGCGGGCCGCTACGGACCCTACGTCAAGCACGGCGGCGTCAACGCGACGCTGCCGGACCGTGACAAGATCGATGCGCTCACGCTCGACGAGGCCGTCGCGCTGCTGGCCGAGAAGTCGGGGAAGGGCGCCAGCGTGCGACGCGCCAAGACTCCCAAGAATTCGCGGCCGGCGGCGGTCAGCACCAAGCGCCCGGGGGCAACAAGCGCGAAGCCCCTGGCCAAGTCACCCCGGACGGCGAAGGCATCGCCGCGCGCCGCGACGCGCAAGCGCGCGACCTGAACACCTTGGCTCAATTTCGCATCACCCTGGTCGGCTCGCGCTACTTCGGCGCGGCCACGCTCGCTCGCCTGCTCGAAGAAAGCGTCGACATCGGCCGAGTCCTGGTCCCGGCCGCCGACGACAGGCTCGCGCTGGCAGCCGCGAGCGCCGGGCTCGAGGTCAAGGTCCTCGACGATCCAAAGCTCGTTCCGGCCGACGCTATCGCCGAAGGGACGGACCTGATCGTCGCCGCGCACAGCCACGCGCGCGTCAGCAACGAGGCGCTTGCGCGCTCACGCCTGGGCGGCATCGGGTTCCACCCGTCACTGCTGCCGCGCCATCGCGGCATCGCCGCCGTCGAATGGACGATACGCGAAGCCGACAGCATCGCCGGGGGCTCGATCTATCATCTGGCCGACCGGATGGACGCGGGCGCGATCGCGGCGCAGGACTGGTGCTTCGTCAAGAAAGGCGAGACCGCGCGCGAGCTCTGGGAGCGCGCGCTGGCCCCGATGGGTCTGGCGCTGATGGCGCGGGTGATCCGGCACGCCAAGGAGCACGGCACGATTCCGGCACAGCCGCAGGACGAGCAATTCGCCACGCAGGCGCCCCTGATTCGCGACGGCGCCTAGCGACAGTCCGCTCGTCCCCGGCCGCGCGGCGCGCGGCGCGTTACTTCAGTGGCAGACGGTCCCCGGCGAAGTGAAGACTTCGCGCGTGATGTTCTTGGTCTGGACGACGTCGTCGACGCTGTAGCTGAAGATCCCCGAGTTGCCATCGAAGAAACTCAGCGTAGCTGTGCCGACGACACTGCCGGTCGCGCCGCCCGGGCTGCCGATCGGCGGGAACGGGACCGCGTTGAACGGCGGCCCATTGGTGAGCCGGATCAGGTCGCCGCTGTACGAGCTCAATCCGCTCTTGTCCGCAGTCGTCACCAGCCACATCGGGGAGCCGTCCCTGTCGTAGGTGTACCAGGTTGCGAAAATGGTGTCGCCCTCGTGCGCGATATTGATTCCCCAGCCCGCCTCCGAGGCTGCCGGCGCGGCCCACCACAGGTCCTGGTAGTTGCGAGTCAGCGCCAGATTGACCTGCGCCGCGAACAGGCAGGTCGGCAGCAGTCCGAAGGCTTCGCGCGTAATCGACTTGGTCTGCGCGATGCCGTTGACCGTATAGGAGAACGCCGCGTTGTTCGAATCGCTGAACGTCAGCGTGGCGACGCCGACCGGCGAGCCGGCTGCGCCGCCCGGGGTCCCCAGCGGCGGAAACGGCACCGTGTCGAACGACGGCCCCGTCCCCTGGAACAGTGTCCCGCGGTAGACCTGGTGCGCGATCCGATTCGCGCTCATCACCAGCCACCATGCTTTGCCGTTCAGATCGTAGGTGAACCACGAAGCGAAGATCTGATCGCCCTGGTGCGCGAAATTGATGCCCCAGCCGGATTCGGACCCGCCGGGCGCGTTCCACCACAAGCCGCCGAAATTTACCGACAACTCTTCGATGCCTTGCGCAGCCTGCACTGCCGCATACGCATCGACGATGCCCGCGCCGCAGGTCGCGGTCGTGCAGTCGGAGCCGGGAGGAAACGGCTTGGCGCTCGACGTAAGGACGGCCCGCACCTGGCTTGCGCTGAGTCCCGGCGCCGCCGACAGCATCAGCGAAATGACGCCCGACACCATCGGCGCGGCGTAGCTCGTGCCATTGCCCACGTCGAGCCCATCGGTGGTCGGGATCGAGTGCCCAAGGTTGCTTAGGATTTCGATGCCGTCGAACCGCCCGAACGTATCGCCTCCGGGCGCGCTGATCGTGGCGCCGAAGTTGCTGTACGACGCTCTGCTGCCGGCGGAAGTGGTCGCGCCAACCGAAATGACGCCCGGGCAGTTGGCAGGCGTATTGGTGGTGACGTCGGCGCCGTCGTTGCCCGCCGACGCGACGATCGCCCGCGTGATCCCGTGCGCCAGCGCCGACGCGATCACCTGCTGGTAGCCGGGCGCACATTCGGCCGGCTCGCCGATACTCAAATTGATGACCTGCGCCGGGGTCGGATTGGCGGGGACACCGGGTACGCTCAATCCCGCCGCCCAGGCGATACCGTCGATGATGTCGGAATCGTCGCCGAAACACTTGCCAAGCACGCGCACCGGCAGAATCTTCGCCGCCCAGTCGATGCCGGCGGTCCAGACGGCATCGTTGCTGTTGGCCGCGATGATCCCCGCGGTCGATGTGCCATGCCAGCTGCTGTTCTCGATGTCACAGCCGTCGAACGTGTGCGAGCTGGTCAGATCGGTTCGCGTGATCCAGTCGCCGGGATCGGACGCGTCGGCATCGCGCCCGTCGCCATCGTTGGCGACGATCGGATCGGAAACGAAATCGTATCCAGGAAGAATGCGCCCGGCCATCGCTGCATGAGGGCGGTAGCCGGTATCGACGACCGCGACGACGATATTGGCGCTGCCGGTTGCGACATCCCAGGCGCTGAAAGCGCTTATGCCCGCCGCGTCGTCGCGCAGATAGGTCTGCAGACTCACATACTGATCGTTCGGCACGAATTGCGCCCGCATGCGGTGATCCGGCTGCACGTACTCGAGTTCGGCGCGGCCGGCGAGGCGTCGCGCGATGGCGCGGGCCTCGGAAAGCGGCACCGGATGGTCGAACGCAACGACGTGCGCACCGAGCGCCATCGGTCTCACGTAGGCCAACGCAACGCCGCTGTCGGCAGCCAGCCGTGACACGCGGCCAGCGCCGCGCACCGATTCTGTTTCGACGCCGGCGCCGGGCATCGGCGAACGGAATTTGACGATCAGACGCTGAGTCGTCGGCTCCGGCAGCCCGGAGATAGAAGCTGGCGACGCGGGCGCGAGCGCGGCCAGCGTCAGCAGGCAGGCAAGTGTCGCGCGGACAATCACCGAGCGCGAGTCAGACGTCGAGATTGCGCACGCCTAGAGCATTGTTCTCGATGAATGCGCGGCGCGGCTCGACGTCCTCTCCCATCAAGGTCGTAAAAATCTCGTCCGATGCGATGCCATCCTCGATCTGCACCTTGAGCAGCCGCCGCACCGCCGGGTCCATCGTCGTTTCCCACAGCTGCGCGGGATTCATTTCGCCGAGCCCCTTGTAGCGCTGTATCGAAACTGCGCCGCGAGCTTCGCCCAACAGCCAGTCGAGCGCTTCCTTGAACGAGGCGACGGCGGAACTTCGCTCGCCGCGCCGGACGCTCGCCCCGGGCCCGATCAGCCCGCGCAAGACCTCGGCCGCCGCCCTTATCTGCGCATAGTCGCCGCTCACCAGGAAGTCCGCATCGAGCGACGTAGCGTGCGGCGTGCCGTGCCGCGTGTGTACGATAACGAGGCGGCGCGATTCCGCCGACGCGTCGTAGCGTGCCTGCACGGTGATGTCGGGATCGCCGATCGCCCGCTCGAGCGCTGCTGCGCTCGCCGCTGCAGCATCCGCAGTCGACAGGTCGATCGCAAGACCGGTCAGCAACGCATGCAGCGCCGCCGGGTCGACCAGCCGCGCGACCCGGTCGATCACCGCTTCAGCCAACAGATACTGACGCGCGATGTGATCGAGCGCCTCGATCGAAAGCGGCGCGAGCTCGGCGCCAGGCACCAGCTCGGCACCCTTCAGCGCGACCTTCAGCAGGTGCTGCTTAAGGTCGTGATCGTCCTTGAGGTAAGTCTCTTCCTTGCCTTGCTTGGCTTTGTACAGCGGCGGCTGCGCGATGTAGATGTGCCCGCGCTCGACCAGGTCGAGCATCTGCCGATAGAAGAACGTCAGCAGCAGCGTGCGGATGTGCGAGCCGTCGACGTCCGCGTCGGTCATGATGATGATGCGGTGATAGCGCAGCTTGTCGGCGTTGTATTCGTCCTTGCCGAAGCCGGTGCCGAGCGCGGTGATCAGCGTCACGATTTCCTGCGAGCTGATCAGCTTGTCGAAACGCGCTCGCTCGACGTTGAGGATCTTTCCGCGCAGCGGCAGGATCGCCTGGAACTTGCGGTCGCGGCCCTGCTTCGCCGAGCCGCCGGCCGAATCGCCTTCGACCAGGTAAAGCTCGCACAGCGCGGGGTCGCGTTCCTGGCAATCGGCGAGCTTGCCCGGCAAGCCCATGCCGTCGAGGACGCCCTTGCGGCGCGTCAGCTCGCGTGCCTTGCGCGCCGCCTCGCGGGCTCGCGCAGCGTCGATGATCTTGCCGCAGATGATCTTGGCATCGGTCGGGTTCTCGAGCAGGAACTCGTGCAGCTTGCCGCCGACGATTTCCTGCACCAGCGGCTGCACTTCCGAGGAGACGAGCTTGTCCTTGGTCTGCGACGAGAACTTGGGCTCGGGCACCTTGACCGACAGCACGCAGGTAAGCCCTTCGCGCATGTCGTCGCCGGTAGTCTCGACCTTCGCCTTCTTCGCCAGCTCTTCCTTCTCGATATAGCTGTTCAGCGTCCGGGTCATCGCCTGCCGCAGTCCGGTCAGGTGCGTGCCGCCGTCGCGTTGCGGGATGTTGTTCGTGAAGCATTGCACCGACTCCGCATACGAGTCGTTCCATTGCATCGCGACTTCGACGATGACGCCGTCCTTTTCGCCGACGGCATGGAAGACCTTCGGGTGCAGCACCGTCTTGCTGCGATTCATGTACTCGACGAAGCCCTTGATGCCTCCGGTGAACGCGAAGTTCTCGCTCTTGCCGTCGCGCTGATCGACGAGCTCGATCTTCACGCCGTGATTCAGGAACGACAGCTCGCGCAAGCGGCGCGCCAGGATGTCGTAGTGGAACTCGATATGATCGAATGTCGTCGCCGCCGCCATGAAATGCACTTCGGTGCCGCGCCGCTCGGTTGGGCCGATGACGGCGAGCGGCGCGACGGGAACGCCGTCGTGGAACTCGATCTGGTGCGCCTTGCCGTCGCGCCAGATGCGCAGCTTGAGCCAGACCGACAAGGCGTTGACGACGGAGACGCCGACACCGTGCAGGCCGCCGGAGACCTTGTAGGAGTTCTGATCGAACTTGCCGCCGGCGTGCAGCTCGGTCATCACGATCTCTGCGGCCGAGCGCTTCAGCTCGTCATCTTCCTTGATGTCGGTCGGAATGCCGCGGCCGTTGTCGACGACCGAGACCGAATTGTCGGCGTGGATCACGACCTTGATGTCGTCGCAATAGCCGGCCAGCGCTTCGTCAATCGCATTGTCGAGCACCTCGAACACCATGTGATGCAGCCCGGTGCCGTCGGACGTGTCACCGATGTACATCCCGGGACGCTTGCGCACCGCGTCAAGGCCTTTGAGGACCTGAATGCTGGTCGAATCGTAGTCGCTGCCGTTGTCTGTGGGCTTGGGATTGGCTTGGGTCATTCGCGGATTCTCGTTTCTGACCGCCCTCGAAAACGCCGACGCCGACTGATGTCGGCGCCGCGGGTGGCCATGGTCACTGTTGCGGCGGTCAGATGCGCATCGGCATCACGACATACTTGTAATCGTTTCTCTCCGGCATCGTGACCAGTGCGCTGGAATTGGCATCGCCGAATGCCAGCACGACCTTGTCGGTGCCGAGATTGTGCAAGACGTCGAGCAGATAAGTGATGTTGAAGCCGATGTCCAGCGTTTCACCCTGGTATCCGACTTCGAGCTCTTCCTCGGCCTCCTCCTGCTCGCTGTTCGTGCATATGATTTTCAACTGGCCGTTGCCCAGAACCAGCCTGACGCCGCGGAATTTCTCGTTGGACAGGATCGCGGCGCGCTGCAGCGCCTGCAACAGCTCGGAGCGCGCCAATTCGATCTGCTTGGCGTGTCCGACCGGGATCACCCGGTTGTAGTCGGGAAACTTGCCGTCGACCACTTTGCTGACGAGCTCGATGTTGCCGAAACGGAAGCGGACCTGGTTGGCGAGCAGATCGATCTTCACTTCGGCATCGCTGTCCTCGAGCAGCTTGCCCAGCTCGAGCACGGTCTTGCGGGGCAGGATCACTTCCTGTCGCGCGTAGTCGCCGTCGACGGTAATGCTTGCGTATGAAAGGCGGTGTCCGTCGGTTGCAACCGCCTGCAGAGAGCCCTTGTCGACCACCAGCAGCATGCCGTTCAGGTAATAGCGTATGTCCTGCTGGGCCATCGCGAATTCGGCCAGCTTGAGCAAGCCGCGGAACTGCCTCTGCGGCAACGTGATCGCCTGCTGCTGCTCCTGCGCGATGCTGATGCGCGGATAGTCGGACGCGGGCAGCGTCTGCAGGTTGAAACGTGAGCGCGCGGCGCGCACGGTCATCTTGCTGGCCGAGGTCTCGATGTTGACCGTGGCACCGTCGGGCAGCGCGCGAAGCAGGTCCTGCAACTTCCGCGCCGCGACGGTGACCGCCTGATCCTGCTTGCCGGCAAGCTCGCTGTGCGCGGTGATCTGCATTTCGAGATCGGTGGCAGTAACGAACAGGCGACCATCCTTCTGTTCGAGCAGCACGTTGGCGAGTATCGGCAGTGTATGTCGGCGCTCGACTATTCCGGATACGGCCTGCAGGGGTTTGAGCAGCGCGTCTCTGGGTGTCTGTTTTAGTTGCATTGTTTTAAACCCAATAACAGCTAATAGGAGTTCGTCGAGTTTCGGTACAACGTAGAAAAAGGCTTCCGATTCCGCAGCTTTGGCGCGCTGGCGCCGCGGTATAAGTTCTGTTCGGCGTGTGGATGGTTTGGGGGCAAATTTGCGCGCGCCGGGCTGGGTCGGTTAATCAACAAATTATAAACCCGTTCAGTGCCGATTCATACAGTCCGGACGTCCCGGTCGCGCTTCGTATGCGCGTCTAGTTCCGTAATACCTGAAGCAGAAAATTGACATCGTGGGTCATCTCGGGGACCGACTCGCGCAGCTTGGCGATCTGCCGGCAGGCGTGCAGCACCGTCGTGTGATCCCGGCCGCCGAAATTGCTGCCGATCTCCGGCAGAGACAGCTGCGTGAGCTCCTTGGCGAGAGCCATCGCGACCTGCCGCGGCCGCGCGATCGCGCGCGAGCGCTTCTTCGAATGCATGTCCGAAATTCGGATCTTGTAGTAGTCGGCGACCGTCTTCTGGATGTTCTCGATCGAGATCTGGCGGTTCTGGACGGCCAGCAGGTCGCGCAGCGCGTCCTTGGCCACCGACAGCGAGATTTCCTGGCGGTGGAAGCTCGAGTAGGCGAGCACCCGTTTCAGCGCGCCTTCGAGCTCCCGGACGTTCGAGCGTATGTGCTTGGCGATGAAGAACGCGACTTGCTCGTCGAGCTTCATCCCGGTCTGCGCCGCCTTGGACAGCAGGATCGCGACGCGCATCTCCAGCTCCGGCGGCTCGAGGGCGACCGTCAGACCCCAGCCGAAGCGCGAAATCAGCCGCTCCTCGATACCCGAGATTTCCTTCGGGTAGGTGTCGCAGGTGATGACGACCTGCTTGCGCGCTTCGATCAGTGTATTGAATAGGTAGAAGAACTCTTCCTGCGTGCGACTCTTGCCGTTGAAGAACTGGATGTCGTCGATCAGCAGGAGATCCAACGTCCGGTAATAGCGCTTGAAATCATCGAACGCCTTGTGCTGATAGGCGCGCACGACGTCGGAGACATAGGTTTCGGCATGAATGTAGCGGATCTTCGCGGCCGGATCGTTGGCGAGGATCTGGTTGCCGATCGCCTGGATCAGGTGTGTCTTCCCGAGCCCGACGCCGCCATAAACGAACAGGGGGTTGTACGAAGTCGGATTGTCGGCGACCTGCATGCCCGCCGCGCGCGCGAGCTGGTTGGCCTTGCCGGCGACGAAAGTGGAGAAGGTGAACGCAGGATTGACGCTGGCCTGCTCGCCGCGTCGCGTCGCTGCGGCACCGGGGTCAGGTGAGATCGCGGTGACAGCCGGGGCAGGCACGCGCTCGGCGCCGTCGGCAACGACCAGTCCCAGTCGCAACGGTCGGCCGACCGCGACCGCGGCCAGCTCCTCGATGCGCCCGGCAAACCGCTCCTTGACCCACTGCAGTACAAACCGGTTGGGGGCGATCAGCCGCAACTCATCGCCTGCAATTTCCAGCCGCAGCGGACGAATCCAGGTATTGAATTGCTGCTGCGTCAGCTCCTGCTGAAACGATTCCAGGCAGGCCTGCCAGAATACGGGCGTGGACATGGCGGATAGTGCGTGCGGGAAGGCAAGACCAAAAAATAGCGGGCGCCGAACGGAGCCCGTGACAGCGCCATTGTACTCGCTTGCTGCAAAGTTATCCACAGCGATCGACGCGGATTACCTTGACAGGGCGCTATGCAAAACGTTCTAATGTAAGGCTTTTTTCGAACGGAAACAGATCATGAAGCGCACCTACCAGCCGTCGGTCATCCGGCGCAAGCGGACGCACGGCTTTCGCGCCCGCATGAAGAGCATCGGCGGCCGCAAGGTCCTGCGCGCCCGGCGCGCCAAGGGCCGCGCCCGGCTTGCCGTCTAGAGTCGTCGCGAATCCCGATAGGCTCGAATCAACGGCACCGATTGCGTGGGGCGGCGGCGTTCGCCAGGCTATTTCGCCAAGGCCGTCGCATCGAAGCCGAATATCTGCAACTGCTGGCGGTGCCGGCCGGCGGCCCGATCGGCCAGGTAGGATACGTGATCGGCAAGCAACAACTGAAGCTCGCGGTCGACCGCAATCGGCTCAAACGCATGCTGCGCGAAGCGGTGCGCCTGCGCCGCCCGGGGCTCGATCGATTCGACATCGTGCTGCGGCTTCGACGCGGCTGTCCGCCGGCGCGCATCGCGGGGCTCGGCACCGAGGCAGCGCGGCTGCTGGACGCGCTGACCGCGGCAAGGTCGCAATGAAAACGGTGCTGCTCGGCCTGCTGCGGGCATACCAATACGCGCTGCGTCCGCTGCTCGGTGCGAACTGCCGTTTCTATCCCAGTTGCTCGGACTATGCGCGCGAGGCCATCGAGCGCCACGGCGCGGCGCGCGGCGTGTGGCTTGCCTCGCGACGGGTGGCGCGCTGCCACCCGTATCATGCCGGCGGCTACGATCCGGTTCCCTAGCACCATCACGATTCGATTTCGGCAGTCATGGACACCCAACGCCTGATTCTTTTTGTCATCTTTTCGTTCTCCGCGCTCTTCCTGTGGGAGGCGTGGCAGCGCGAGCACCGGCCGCCGCCACCGCCGGTGACGCAGACTGCGCCCCGCTCGTCCGCCGAATCGCCGGTACCCACGGCCACGCCGGTACCCGGGGCTGCCGTCACGGCGAACCCGAACGCCGCACCCGCCGCAGCGCCGGCCGGCGAAACGATCGCGATCCGCACCGACCTCTACGGCGCCGACATCGACACCGCCGGCGCGGTCATCACCAAGGTCGCGTTGAACGAGCACCGCGACACCGAGGACACTTCCCGGCCGTATCTGCTTTTGCAGAAAAATGCCGATCGCACGTTCGTTGCGCAATCGGGCCTGCTCGGCGAAGGACTGCCCAATCACCGCACGTTGTGGCAGCCCGTGCCCGGGCCGCGAGAGCTGGCGCCCGGCGCAGACACGCTGGAACTCAAGCTGCAGGCGAGCGCCGCCAACGGCGACAAGGTTGTGCAGACGCTGACCTTCCACCGCGGCAGCTACGTGATCGACGTCGACTATGCGATCACCAATGCGGGCGCGGCGCCGATCTCGCCGCACGCCTATTTCCAGTTCACCCGGGATACTAAGTCGCAGAGCCAGCAGAACTCGATGGCGCCCTCGTCGTACATCGGACCGGTCGTTTACAACGAGGCCGACAAATTCAAGAAAGTCGAATTCGGCGACCTGGACAAGCTCGCCAGCGATCCGAGCCGCAAGCCGCCGTTCACCAAGAATGCCGACAACGGCTGGGTGGGGATGGTCGAGCACTACTTCGTCGCCGCGTGGCTTCCTCCCGAGGAGCCGAAGACGCCGCGCGAGTTTTATGCGCGCAAGCTCGACAACGGCCTTTACGCGGCAGGAGTGATCGTCCCCGGCCCGCCGATCGCACCCGGCGCGACTGGCGACATCAAGGTCAAGCTCTACGCCGGGCCCCAGATCCAGGACACGCTGAAATCGCTGGCCAAGGGTCTCGACCTCGTCGTCGATTACGGGATATTCACGGTCATCGCGGCCCCGCTGTTCGTGCTGCTCAAGTGGCTGCACTCGCTGGTGCACAACTGGGGCTGGGCGATCGTGTTGCTGACGATCATCATCAAAAGCGTTTTTTATCCGCTGAACCACGCCAGCGCGCGCTCGATGGCCAAGATGAAAGTGATCGCTCCCAAGCTCAAAGCGCTGCAGGAGCAGTATTCCAAGGACAAGCAGCAGCTGCAGATCAAGATGATGGAGATGTACAAGACCGAGAAGATCAATCCTCTCGGCGGATGTCTGCCTATCCTGGTGCAGATCCCGGTGTTCATCGCGCTCTATTGGGTTCTCCTGTCCGCAGTCGAGCTGCGCCACGCGCCATGGATCGGCTGGATTCACGATCTGTCGGCGCCCGACCCGTGGTACGTGCTGCCGGTCATCTATGCGATCACCGCCTATCTGCAGGTCAAGCTCTCGCCTACCCCGATCCAGGATCCGGTGCAGGCGAAAGTGATGCAGATCATGCCGATCGCGTTCTCGGTGATGTTCATCTTCTTCCCGGCAGGCCTGGTGCTGTACTGGCTGATCAACAATTCGCTGCAGATTTTCCAGCAGTGGCATATGAATCGCGTGATCGGGCGCGAGACCGCCGCCGCGGCAGCGAAGCGCCGCTAGCACGACTCGAAGCCCCGCGCGCGGGCAAAGCATGCCGACGTCGCCGGCTACCGAGCTGATCGCCGCGATCGCGACGCCCGCCGGTCGCGGCGGCATCGGCATCGTGCGCCTGTCGGGCCCGGACCTGCAGCGCGTCATCGACGGCGTCGTCGGCCGGGCGCTCGAGCCTCGCGTCGCGACCAGCGCCAACTTTGTCGGCGCGCATGGCGAAACGCTCGACCAGGGACTGGCGCTGTATTTTCCGGCGCCGGCCTCGTACACCGGCGAGACGGTCCTCGAATTGCACGGACACGGTGGTCCCGCGGTGTTGGCGCAAATATTGCGCCGCTGCCTTGACCTCGGCGCACGGCTCGCCGAGCCCGGCGAATTCACCAAGCGGGCGTTCCTCAACGGCAAGATCGATCTGGCACAAGCCGAGGGCGTCGCTGACCTCATCGACGCAGCGACGGCGACCGCTGCGCGCGCCGCGGCGCGCAGCTTGAGCGGGGCGTTTTCCGCCGAGGTCCGCGCGTTGGTCGATCGGTTGACGGAGCTCCGGATGTTCACCGAAGCGACGCTGGATTTTCCCGACGAGGACATCGAGTTCATGCAGCGGGCCGACGCCGTCGGCAAGCTTGCCACCCTGCGCGAGCGCCTCGATTCGATTGCGGCACGCTCTCGCCAGGGAAGCCTCTTGCGCGAGGGCCTCGACGTCGTGCTGATCGGCCAGCCCAACGTCGGCAAATCGAGCCTGATGAACCAGCTCGCCTGCGACGACGTCGCGATCGTGACCCCGCATGCCGGCACGACGCGCGATGCGATTCGGCGCAGTGTCGAAATCCGCGGCATCCCGCTGCACATCATCGACACCGCGGGCCTGCGCGAGAGCGCCGACCCGATCGAGCGCATCGGCATCGAGAGAACCTGGGCGACGATCGCCCGCGCCGACCTGGCGCTGATCGTCACCGACGCCCGCGAGTCCGATCAGGACGCCGACGTCGCGATCGTCGGGCGACTGCCGCAGTCGCTGCGGCTGATCATCGTTCGCAACAAGATCGATCTCGCCGGGATCGAAGCAAAAAGCTCGGCATCTTCCGGCGCAGCAGAGGTATGGCTTTCGGCCAAGACCGGCGCCGGCGTCGAGCTCCTTCGCGAGGCCATGCTTGCGGCAGCCGGCGCGCGCGAGGACATGGAGGGCACGTTTCTCGCACGCGAGCGGCATTTGCAGGCGATGCGCGCGGCCGGAATGCACCTCGATGCGGCGGGGCAGCACCTGCGTACCTCGCCGCCGCCGCTCGAACTCTTCGCCGAGGAGCTCCGCGGCGCGCAGCAGTCGCTTTCGGCGATCACCGGCGAAGTCAGCGCCGACGACCTGCTCGGTGTGATCTTCAGCCGGTTCTGCATCGGCAAATAAGCGCCTTTATGCGGCTGCCGTCGGTAAGCGGCGGCGGGCCGGCCGTCGCTTCGCCTTGACCCGCGCCAGGCCGCTGTTTTCGTGGTTGCTCCGGTCGGCGTCACCGCAGGGACCGGACCGGCAGCCCAGTGGCCTGACCGATTCTGCGGCGGGAACCGCGCTTACGTCGGGCGCGGCGAGGTGCTAGAGTTATCTTTCCCTCTTGTCCTGCGCGCCGATTCCGACGTGGCGCCCACTCCCAGGCCGCATGAACGCTCCCGATCCCGCATCATCGCTCGCTCCATCGTTTCAACCGCCTCGTGAGGCACGCCATCCGAAGCTCCTTGCCTGGGTAAGAGACATCGCCGCCCGCGCTCGCCCCGACAGCATCGTGTGGTGCGACGGCTCGCAGCAGGAGTACGACCGGCTTTGCGCGGCGATGGTCGAATCGGGCATGTTGCGGCGACTCAATCCGGCCAAGCGCCCCAACAGCTATCTCGCCTGGTCGGATCCGTCGGACGTCGCGCGCGTCGAAGACCGCACGTTCATCTGCAGTGAGCGCGAGGCCGACGCAGGTCCGACGAACAACTGGGTCGCGCCCGCCGAGATGCGCCGCAAGATCGACACGCTGTTCGAAGGTTCGATGCGCGGGCGCACGATGTATGTGGTGCCGTTTTCGATGGGCCCGCTCGGCAGCCCGATCGCGCACATCGGCGTCCAGCTGACCGACAGCCCTTATGTCGCGGCCAGCATGCGCATCATGACGCGCATGGGTTTCGCGGCGCTCGAGGTGCTCGGAACCGACGGCAGCTTCGTGCCGTGCGTGCATTCGGTCGGCGCGCCGCTGGCGCCCGGCGCGCGCGACGTGCCGTGGCCGTGCAATCCAGGCCAGAAATATATCGTCCATTTTCCCGAGACGCGCGAGATCTGGAGCTACGGCTCGGGCTACGGCGGCAACGCCCTGCTCGGAAAGAAATGCTTTGCTTTGCGCATTGCGTCGGTGATGGGCCGCGACGAGGGATGGCTCGCCGAGCACATGTTGATCCTCGGGGTCACTTCACCCGAGGGAAAGAAGAGCTACGTCGCTGCGGCATTTCCCAGCGCCTGCGGCAAGACCAACTTCGCGATGATGATTCCGCCGCAAGGTCTCGACCGATGGAAGGTGACGACGATCGGCGACGACATTGCCTGGATCAAGCCCCACGCGGACGGCAGCTTTCATGCGATCAATCCCGAAGCCGGATATTTCGGTGTCGCGCCCGGAACCTCCTATCAATCGAATCCGAACGCGATGGAGACGCTGCGTGAGAACGTCATCTTCACCAACGTCGCATTGACCGACGATGGCGATGTCTGGTGGGAAGGCATGACCAAGGATCCGCCGGCGCATCTGACCGATTGGCGCGGGCAGTCGTGGGTTCCCGGCTGCGGGCGCAAAGCCGCGCATCCGAACGCGCGATTCACCGTCGCGGCGACGCAGTGCCCATCGCTCGACCCCGAATGGGACAATCCCGCCGGTGTGCCGATATCGGCATTCATCTTCGGTGCGCGCCGCAGCGACACCGTGCCGCTGGTGGTCGAGGCGACCAGCTGGGACGACGGCGTGTACAAGGCCGCGACGATGGGATCGGAGACGACCGCGGCTGCGGCCGGCAAGGTCGGCGAAGTGCGGCGCGATCCGTTCGCGATGCTGCCCTTCTGCGGCTATCACATCGGCGACTATTTCGCGCATTGGCTGGCGATGGGTCGTGCGGTAGCGAGACCGCCGCGCGTGTTCAACGTCAACTGGTTTCGCACCGACGAGCAGGGCAAGTACGCATGGCCGGGATTCGGCCAGAACATGCGCGTGCTGAAGTGGATCATCGAGCGCTGCCAGGGTCGCGCACACGCGGTCGAAACCGAGCTCGGCCTGCAACCCGAGTATGGCGATCTCGATTGGCGCGGCCTCGAGTTCGGTCCCGAGCGGTTCGCGCAGGTGATGCGATTCGACCGCGCGCGCTGGACGCGTGAGCTCGATGCTCACGACGAGCTGTTCGCAAAATTGGGCGCCAAGCAGCCGCAGGCGCTTTCAGCGCAGCGGCGGGCGCTTGGCGCGAGGTTCGATCGCTAAGCGTCTGCAAATTTCCGAATGAAGGGCGCAGTTCGCGCCCTTTTTCTTTGGGCGCGGCGCTTGCGCATTCCAGACTCAGCGGCTAATCTTGAAGGATTGCAACCGCTTTCTGATATCGATTGCAGAAAGCGATTACTGTAATCGATTGCGATGCCTTCAGAACCCATTCCCGCGCGTTCCGACGCAGCCCTTCAGGAGGGGACGCAAGCTGTCCCGTCGCGGCGGCGAATGCGGCGGGACGGCAATGTGCCCAGTCTGGCGGATGTAGCGCTTGCGGCGAAGGTTTCGACGGCCAGCGCCTCGCGTGCACTGGGGCGCCCTGAGCTCGTCAGCGAGGCGGTGCGGACCCGCGTTTCGGACGCCGCGGTGCGGCTCGGCTACGTTGCCAATGCCGCCGCGCGTTCCTTGTCGACGCGCAAGTCGGGGCTGGTGGGGGCGATCCTCAGCGATCCGGCCGATCCGGTCGTCTTGCAGATGCTGGAGGCGGCCGAGCGAAGCCTCTCCGCACACGGAGTCGGCGTGTTGGTTCGCGCGGCGGGCGCGGGGGCGCCGGCCGCCGCGTGCGCGCAGGCGTTGGCGGCACGAGGCGTCGATGGCCTGCTGTTCATTGGCGCGGGCGCAACGCCGGACCGGGAGGGCGAGAAGTCTGGCCGCTCCCTTCCGTACATCGGATGCGGGCAAACGCCCGGATCGGATATTGCAGCCTCCGGCCAGACGATCGAGCGGCGCGGCCTGGCCTTGGCCTGCGCGTATCTGCAGCAATTGGGACATCACCAAATCGGCGTCATCAGGCGGCGCCAGGGCGAGGGCGCCGATCAGCGTGCGCCATCGGGAGAAAACGCAACAATGATCGAACACCTGGTCGATTCGTTCGGTGACACTGACGCTGTCCGGGCCGCGGTTCGCTGGCTGATCGAAAACGGCGCCACGGCCATCGTTGCGTCTTCCGACGTCGCGGCAGCCGCTGCGCTGCGCGAATGCCGCGCGCTGGGCCTCGACGTGCCACGGCAGATCTCGGTGATAGGTTGTGGCGATAGCGCGATCGCGCGCTGCCTGGATCCTCAGCTGACCTCGGTCCGCCTGCCCGCGAGCGCCAGCGGCCAGGCCGCGGGCGACTGCTTGGTTGCCGCCCTGGCGGGGCAGGAGTTTACGTGGCCGGATCTCCCCCTCAAGCTAGTCATCCGAGAATCCGCCGGGCGCGCCGACGCCTGAGCAACGACTTTGCGTTCCACGTGAAACCCTGAAACCGGGCTTCACGTGAAACATCCGTTCGGCCCCTTTTGCGAGGCTGCCGTTTCACGTATGATAAGCGCGGCGATGTCACCAACCTGTTTCTCTTATAAAACATGAGGTTCCAAGAACATTTCGATGTCATCGTCGTCGGCGGCGGTCATGCCGGCACCGAAGCCGCCTTGGCGTCGGCCCGGATCGGGCGCCGCACGCTGCTGCTGACGCATAGCATCGAGACCCTGGGCCAGATGTCGTGCAATCCCTCGATCGGGGGAATCGGTAAGGGACACCTGGTCAAGGAGGTCGACGCCCTCGGTGGCGCGATGGCACTGGCCACCGACGAGGCCGGGATCCAGTTCCGGATCCTGAACGCGAGCAAAGGACCGGCGGTGCGCGCGACCCGCGCCCAGGCCGACCGCGTCCTTTACCGGCAGGCAATCCGGGCGCGCTTGGAAAACCAGCCCAATCTGACGCTGTTCCAGCAGGCGGTCGACGATCTGGTCCTCGAAGGCGATCGCGTCGTCGGAGTGGTCACCCAACTCGGCATCCGATTCGACGCGACGACTGTGGTGCTGACGGCCGGCACCTTTCTTTCCGGGCGAATCCATGTCGGCCTGGAGAACTATGCGGCGGGACGCGCCGGCGATCCGCCCGCTGCGACCCTCGGCGCGCGTCTTCGCGAGATCAAGCTCCCGGCCGGGCGCCTGAAGACCGGCACGCCGCCGCGCATCGACGGCCGCACGATCGATTACACGCGCCTGGCCGTGCAGCCGGGCGACGACCCGCCGCCGGTTTTTTCCTTCGTGGGCCGCCGCGACATGCATCCGCGGCAAGTGCCTTGCTGGATCGCGCACACCAACGCCGGCACCCACGAGATCATTCGCGGCGGGCTCGACCGCTCGCCTATGTTCACCGGCGTCATCGAAGGCATCGGCCCGCGCTACTGTCCGTCGATCGAGGACAAGATCACCCGATTTGCCGGTCGCGACAGCCATCAGGTTTTCCTCGAGCCCGAAGGCCTGACGACGCATGAGGTCTACCCGAACGGCATTTCGACCAGTCTGCCGTTCGACGTGCAGCTGGCGCTGGTCCGCTCGATAGAGGGACTGTCGCGTGCGCACATCCTGCGCCCCGGTTATGCGATCGAATACGATTATTTCGATCCGCGCGCGCTGAAGGCCACGCTCGAGACTAAAGCGATCGCGGGCTTGTTTTTCGCCGGCCAGATCAACGGCACCACCGGATACGAGGAAGCCGCAGCGCAGGGCCTGCTGGCAGGCATCAACGCGGCTCTTCTGGCCGGCGGTCACGACGGCTGGTGCCCGCGCCGCGACCAGGCATATCTGGGGGTACTGGTCGACGACCTGATTACGCGCGGGGTCAGCGAGCCCTACCGGATGTTCACCAGTCGCGCCGAATACCGCCTGCAATTGCGCGAGGACAACGCCGATCTGCGCCTGACCGAGGCCGGACGACGGATCGGTGTCGTTGACGACGCTCGGTGGGATGCGTTTTGTCGCAAGCGCGACGCCGTCGCCGCGGAGCTGGAGCGGCTGAAGTCGACCTGGGTCAATCCGCGGGTCGTCGATCAAGCCAGCGCGATGCGCGTGCTGGGGCAGGGGCTCGAGCGCGACTATGCGCTGATCGATCTGTTGGGCCGGCCCGGCGTCGGGTACGCGAGCCTGATGAGCCTGCCCGGTGCGGGTGACCCTGTGGCCGACCCGGAGGTGGCCGCGCAAGTCGAAGTCGCGACTAAGTACGCCGGCTATATCGGGCGGCAGAACGAGGAAATCGCGCGTCACGCCGGGCAGGAGGCCTTGCGCCTCCCCGCAGACGTCGACTACCGCAAGGTGCGGGGGCTTTCGGTCGAGGTGCAGCAAAGGCTCAACCAGCATCGGCCGGAGACGATAGGACAGGCCGCTCGCCTTCCCGGGATGACCCCGGCGGCGATTTCGCTGCTGCTCGTCCACTTGAAGCGCGGCTTCGATGCGCCGGTCGCGCGCAAGCTTTCGGCATGACGCCGGCCGCGCGGCTGGCCGACGGCGTCGCGACGCTGGGACTGGCCGCGCTTGTCGGCGCCGACATCCAGGCGAGGCTGCTCGCCTATCTGGCGCTGCTCGACAAATGGAATCGAACCCATAACCTGACGGCGATCCGCGAGCCGGAACGGATGATCACGCATCATCTGCTGGATTCGCTGGCGGTGCTGCCGCATCTGCCTTCGCGCGCCGGCCTAAGGCTGATCGACATCGGCAGCGGCGGCGGCCTGCCGGGCATCCCGTTGGCGATCGTGCGCCCGGATTGGCAACTCACCCTGCTCGACAGCAACTTCAAGAAGGCGACGTTCCTTCGCCAGGCCGCGATCGAATTGCCGCTGCCGAATGTCGAGGTCGTCGCGGCGCGGGTCGAGGAATACGCGCCGGCCGTCAGGTTCGACATTGCGATTTCACGCGCCTTCTCCGATCTCGCGGTGTTTGCCCTCACCAGCGGCAACCTGCTCGCTCCGGAAGGACGCCTGGTCGCGATGAAGGGGGTCTATCCGCACGAGGAGATCGCGCATTTGCCCGCCGGGATCGGTGTGACGAGTACCCCGGCGCTGAAAATTCCCGGCGTCGACGGCGATCGTCATCTGGTGATCATGGAGCGCGCAGCGTGACCAAGATCATCGCCGTGGCCAATCAGAAAGGCGGCGTCGGCAAGACCACGACCAGCGTCAATCTCGCCGCCAGTCTGGTCGCGATGAAGCGCCGCGTCCTTCTGGTCGACCTCGATCCCCAAGGCAACGCGACCATGGGAGCCGGCGTCGATAAGCGTGCACTTACTCACACCGTATATCAAGTCCTGCTTGGTGAAAAGAAGATCGCCGACGTCCGCGTCGCTTCGCCCAGCGGCGGGTTCGATCTGGTGCCGGCCAACCGCGAGCTCGCCGGGGCCGAAGTCGAGCTAGTCGATCTTCCCGAGCGCGAAATGCGGCTCAAGGACGCGCTCGCCGAGGCGCTGAAGCAAATGCGCACGGCGATTTCGGAGGTCGTTGGCGAATACGACTTTATCCTGCTCGACTGCCCGCCTTCATTATCGCTATTGACCTTGAACGGGCTGTGCGCGGCGGACAGCGTGCTGATCCCGATGCAGTGCGAGTACTACGCGCTCGAAGGCTTGTCCGACCTGGTGCAGACGATACGAAAGGTTCGCGCCCATCTGAACCCGCGCCTCGAGATCGAGGGGCTGCTGCGCACGATGTTCGACCCGCGCAATACGCTGGCGCTCAACGTGTCGGCCGACCTGCAGAAGCATTTCGGCGACAAGCTCTACCGCACGGTGATCCCGCGCAATATCCGGCTCGCCGAAGCGCCGGGCTTCGGGGTGCCCGCGCTCACTCTGGACCGGGCATCGAAGGGCGCGCTGGCGTATCTCGCCCTCGCCGGTGAAATGCTCCGCCGCGACGAAGCCGCGTCGCCGCAACCGGGAGTCGTCAATGGCTAAGTTGAAAGGGCTCGGGCGAGGGCTCGATGCGCTGTTGTCGGGCTCGACCGAGACGCCGAGCCGCGAATCGCTGCAGACCATCGCCCTCGATCGCATTCGCCCGGGCAAATACCAACCGCGTTCGCGAATGGACGAAGCCTCGCTCGACGAGCTGGCCGCGTCGATCAAGGCGCAGGGAGTCATGCAGCCGATACTGGTGCGCCCGGTCGACGCGAACCGCTTCGAGATCATCGCCGGCGAACGACGCTGGCTGGCGGCGCGGCGCGCTGGGTTAGCCGAGGTGCCCGCGTTGGTGCGCGAAGTGCCCGATCAGGCGGCGCTGGCGCTGGCGCTGATCGAGAACATCCAGCGCGAGGATCTGAATCCTCTCGAGGAGGCGCAGGGCATCAAGCGGTTGATCGAAGAATTTGGACTGACGCACGAGGCGGCCGGAGAGGCCGTCGGCCGCTCGCGCAGCGCGGTGACGAATCTTTTGCGGCTGACGCAGCTTGCCAAGCCGGTGCAGGACTACTTGCTGTCAGGCGAGCTCGACATGGGGCACGCCCGCGCATTGCTGGGATTGCCGGCGGCGCAGCAGGCCGCCGCTGCCGCCAAAGTCGTCGCCCTCGGCATGTCGGTCCGCGACACCGAGCGCATGATGCAGGCCGCGCAGCATCCGGCGCCGAAGAAAAAACGGCGGCTGCGCGGGAAAAGCGCCGACGCTGATCTGGCGCGGCTGGAAAACGAGCTGTCCGACGCTCTTGGCACCAGCGTGCACATCGAAGCGACGCGAGACGGCGCCGGCCGTATCGTCGTCGCTTATTCGAGCCTCGACCAGCTCGACGGAATACTGGCAAAGCTCCGCTGATCTCGCGCCGCCAGCTACGCGCTCGATAGCGCAGCGCAAACAATAACGGCGCCCGCAGGCGCCGTTTGCAAGCGAGGTCGCGGGTCAGCCGAGTTGATTCAGCATCGTCTGCGCGTCGGAGACTTCGAACTTGCCCGGCGCCTCCACGTTCAGCGATTTGACGACGCCGTCGTCGACCAGCGCCGAAAAACGCTGGCAACGCACGCCCATGCCGCGTGCGGTCAGGTCGAGCTCGAGGCCGAGCGCCTTCGTGTACGCGGCGCTGCCGTCGCCCATCATCCGGACCTTGCCCCCGGTCTTCTGATCCTTCGCCCACGCGCCCATCACGAAGGCGTCGTTGACCGACATGCAGATGATCTCGTCGACGCCCTTGGCTTTTAGCTCGCCGAAGTGCTCGACATAACCCGGCACGTGCTTGCCCGAGCAGGTCGGGGTGAATGCGCCGGGCAAGCCGAACAACACCACCTTCTTGCCCTTGGTCAGCGCATCGATCTGGAACGTGTTGGGTCCAATCGGACATGCTTCGGTCGCGACCTCGACGTACTCGCTCAGCATGCCGGCAGGCAGCCGGTCGCCGACTTTGATCGTCATGACATTTTCCTTCCGCGTGATGTGTGGCGACGGCTATCGCGCGCGTGCAACTTGAGCACGCGATAAGCGACAGATCGTAAATTGTACCGGAAATCGTCGCGGCGTCGAACCACGCCGAGTACTTGTCTGCGCGCGCGCGAAAGCGTAACTTCGGCAGTCCGATCGCGACTACCCGCTGAAGGAGAACGTCATGGCGCAGGCTGCGAAGATGCCTGCGCGTCGCGTGAGCTTGCTGCTCGCGACGCGCAAGGGCCTGTGGCAATTGCACGGCGATCCTGCGCGCCGAAGCTGGCGCGTCGCCGGGCCGCAGTTCCTGGGCCACATCGTGCACCACTGTATCGCGGACCCTCGCGACGCCAAGACGATGCTCGCGGCAGCGCGCACCGGACACCTCGGTCCTACGATTTTTCGCTCAAGCGATCGCGGTCGCAGCTGGCACGAGGCGAAGCAACCGCCGGCATTCACCGAAGGCAGCGCACGCGTCGTCGATCACACATTCTGGCTGACGCCCGGACACGCGAGCGAGCCGGGCGTCTGGTACGGCGGCACGTCCCCGCAAGGGCTGTTCCGCTCCGAGGACGGCGGAGCGACCTGGCGTGGCGTTACCGGCTTCAACGAGCATCCGCAACGCAAGGCCTGGTGCGGTGGCGACCAGGACGGCACGCCGGATGGACCGAAGCTTCATTCGATCCTGATCGATCCACGCGATGCGCGACACATGTACATCGGCATGTCGAGCGGAGGCGTATTCGAATCGACCGACGGCGGCGCCGACTGGCGCCCGCTGAATCGCGGCGTGAAGGCCGACTTTCTGCCGCAGCCCGATCCCGAGTACGGCCACGACCCGCATTGCGTACGCCTGCACCCGATGCAGCCCGACCGCCTGTATCAGCAGAATCATTGCGGCATCTACCGGCTCGATCGGCCAGCCGAGCGCTGGGAAGACATCGGCGCGGCGATGCCCAAGAGCGTCGGCCCGATCGGCTTGCCGATGGTCGTGCATCCGCGCGACCCCGATACGGTCTGGGTCTTCCCGATGGATGGCACCAGCGTGTGGCCGCGCGTCTCGCCGGGCGGCAAGCCAGCGGTATATCGATCGGTCAACGCCGGAAAGACCTGGCAGCGACAGGCGACCGGTCTCCCCAAATTGCAGGCGTGGCTGACCGTGAAGCGGCAGGCGATGACCGCCGATGCCGGAGCGCCGGTCGGCGTCTATTTCGGCACAACCAGCGGCGAGGTCTGGGCCAGCCGGGACGAAGGACGCACCTGGAAATGCCTGGCAACGCACTTGCCTGAAATCTATTCCGTCGAGACGATGTAACGGCGTCGACGAAACCACTCGCCCGACGACGATGCACGTGCTCGTACCCGGTCCGCTGCGCTCGTACACCAACGACGCGGCGAAGGTCAGCGCCGACGGCGCAACGCTCGCCGAGGTCGTCGGCGACCTGGAGCTGCGCTATCCCGGCATCCGCTTTCGCATCATCGATGAGCAAGGGAGCATCCGCCAGCACATCAAGCTCTTCGTCAACGGCGTGCAGGCGCGAGACCTGTCGCCGCGGCTCGCTGGCAACGACGAGGTGATGATCGTCTGTGCGCTGACCGGCGGCTGAAGCGCGACACCGGCGGCCTGCTTATTTTGGCGACGGCTTTCGTTGACGCCGCACCGCACAAAATCCTATAATCCAAAGGTTTGCTTCGTTCCGTGGCCACGCCGAATTCGGCACGCTCCCCACCGGGTTTTCCTGTCGGCCGCATCGCGGGCTGGCAGTTCTTGGCTACGGTCGCGATCGCCGCGATCGGCGGATGGTGGGCAGGACTGCACGGGGCGTTGTCGGCGTTGCTGGGTGGACTGGTGAACATCACCGCAGGCGTCGTCTATGCAGTGGTCGTCGGGCTTCGCAGGGCGCCGACGGCAGGGGATACGGTGCGGACGATGATCCGCGCCGAAGCAGCCAAGATTACGTTGATCGTGCTCCAGCTCTGGCTGGTGCTGACGACCTACCGCGACGTCGTTCCTGCGGCCTTGTTCGCCGCGTTCGTCGTCACCGTGTTGGTATGGACAGCGGCGATCGTGATTCGCGACTGATGGAACCGCAGGGATGGCGATGGCCGCAGCAACGGAACAGGTCGGTGAAAAGATCGCCGAACAGCATGACGCGTCGACCTATATTCAGCACCACCTGACGTTCTTCGCCAGGCCGGTCGGCGACTCCGACGGCGGCTTCTGGACGATTCACTACGACACGATCATCACCTCGCTTGTCCTTGGCGTGCTGGTGCTCGGATTCATCTGGCTGGTCACTCGCAAGGCGACCCCGGGCGTGCCTTCGAAGAAGCAGGCCTTCGTCGAGCTGACCGTTGGCTTCGTCAACGACCAGGTCCGGAGCATGTTTCATCACGACTACAGGATCGTCGCGCCGATCGCGCTGACGGTCGGCCTGTGGGTGCTGTTCATGAATCTGATGGACCTTCTTCCGGCCGACATCATGGCTTGGATCTACGCCAATGTATTCCACCTCCACGTATGGCGCAGCGTGCCGACCGCCGACGTGAATACGACGTTCGCCCTTTCGCTGTCGGTCCTCGGACTGATGATTTTCTACAACATCAAGAACAAGGGTCTGGGCGGCTGGGCGCACGAGCTCTACGCAGTGCCTTTCGGCGTGCGCCCATTGTGGGCGGCGCCGCTGCTGATAGCGTTCAATCTGCTGTTCAATGTGATCGAATACGTCTCCAAGCCCTTATCGCATTCGCTGCGATTGTTCGGCAACATGTATGCGGGCGAAATAATGTTTCTACTGATCGCCCTGTTCGCATCCAGCGGCTATGTCGGCGCACTCCTGTCCGGGGTGATTTTGCAGCCTGCGTGGATAATTTTCGACGGCTTCATCGCAGGATTGCAGGCCTACATTTTCATGATGCTGACTGTCGCGTACATTGCGATGGCGCACGAGCACCACTAGTCATCAGGTCGGTTCAATTCGATTCACGTCAGAAAGGGAAAACAATGGACAAGCTGCAACTCGTCGCCCAGATCCAGGCATCTACGGGCATCGGCATCGGCCTGATGATCGGCCTCGGCGCACTTGGCGCCTGCGTCGGCATCGGCATCATGTGCTCGCGCTTTCTCGAGGGCGCGGCGCGCCAGCCGGAGATGATCCCGGCGCTGCAGGCCAAAGTCTTCCTGCTGCTCGGCCTGATCGATGCCTCGTTCATCATCGGACTGGGCATCGCGATGCTTTTCGCGTACGCCAATCCGCTGATACCTGCCGGGCTCAAGTAGTCGATCGGCGGGCCGGACCTAGGGACAGTCATGAACATCAATCTGACGCTGCTGATGCAGGCGGTCGTCTTCGCCGTCTTCATCTGGGCTTGCGCGAAGTTCATCTGGCCGGTGCTGATGCGCGCCATCGAGACGCGCCAGACGCAGATCGCCGACGGGCTCGCCGCGGGCGAAGAAGGGCGTCACGCCCTGGCTAACGCCGAAAAGAAAATCGGCGAAATGATGACCGAAGCCAAGACGCGTGCGCAGGAGATCGTTGCACAAGGCGAGAAGCTGAAGACCGAGACGATCGAGCAGTCGAAGTCGCTGGCCAAGACCGAAGGGGACCGCCTGCTCGCTGCCGCAAAAGCCGAGATCGAGCAGGAGGTCTATCGCGCCAGGGAAGCGTTACGCGGCCAGGTAGCGCTGCTGGCCGTCGCCGGCGCCGAGCAGATACTCAAGCGCGAAGTCGACGCCAGCGCGCACGCCGATCTGCTGGCGGCGATCGAAAAGCAGCTGTAGGCAAGCACATGGCGGAACCGATCACCGTCGCGCGACCGTATGCCGAAGCGGCCTATGCGCTGGCGCGGGACGCCAACGCGTTGCCGGTTTGGGCGGAAATGCTGCGCGTGGCCACTGCGGTCGCGGGCGACCCCCAGGTGCGGACGGCGCTCGACAATCCGAAGTTCGCGACGGCGGAAAAGGAGACCCTGTTTCTTTCGATTTGTGGCGATCAGCTCGACTCGAACGGCCGCAACTTCATCCGCGTGCTGATCGAAGCGGATCGCATTGGCTTGCTGCCGGAAATCCGCACCTTGTTCCAGGCGCTGAAGGACCAGGCCGACGGTATTGCGCGGGCGCAGATTATCAGCGCCTTCCCGCTCGATGACGCCCAGCTCGGAGCCCTGCGCAAAGGTCTCGAGCGCCGCTTCGGCAAGAAAGTGGAAACGTCGGTCAGCATCGACAGCTCCCTGATCGGCGGAGCGAAGATCGTAGTCGGCGATACAGTGATCGACGCCACGGTGCGAGGCGAATTACAGGCCATGGCGAACCAGTTGCACCGTTAAATTTCGAAACTGACGCGATACCGCCCGCGATGCGGACTGCGGCTTAAGCGCGAGGAAAAAACATGCAGTTGAATCCATCCGAAATCAGCGAACTGATCAAGAGCAAGATCCAGAACTTCGACACGGGCGCCGAGGTGCGCACGCAGGGAACGGTTGTCACTGTGTCCGACGGCATCAGCCGCATCCACGGATTGTCGGATGCGATGCAGGGAGAGATGCTGGAATTCCCGGGCAATACGTTCGCGCTTGCGCTCAACCTCGAACGCGATTCGGTTGGCGCGGTGATTCTCGGCGATTACGAGCACATCTCGGAGGGCGACGTCGTCAAGTGCACCGGGCGCATCCTGGAAGTGCCGATCGGGCCGGAACTGATTGGCAGGGTCGTCAACGCCCTCGGCCAGCCGATCGACGGCAAGGGCCCCATCAATGCCAAGATGACCGACGTCATCGAAAAGGTGGCGCCTGGCGTGATCGCGCGCAAGAGCGTGTCGCAGCCGGTGCAGACGGGGCTCAAGGCAATCGATGCGATGGTCCCGATCGGCCGCGGCCAGCGCGAGTTGATCATCGGCGACCGCCAGACCGGCAAGACTGCGGTGGCGATCGACACCATCATCAATCAGAAGGGGAAAGACCTCATCTGCATCTACGTCGCGATCGGCCAGAAGGCCTCGTCGATCATGAACGTGGTCAAGAAGCTCGAAGAAGCCGGCGCGCTCGCGTATACGATCGTCCTCGCCGCGTCGGCGTCGGATTCGGCGGCAATGCAATACATCGCGCCTTATTCGGGCTGCACGATGGGCGAGTATTTCCGCGACAGAGGACAGGATGCCCTGATCATCTACGACGACCTGACCAAGCAGGCGTGGGCGTACCGGCAGATTTCGTTGCTGCTGCGCCGGCCGCCGGGACGTGAAGCCTATCCCGGCGACGTGTTCTACCTGCACTCGCGTCTGCTCGAACGCGCGGCGCGGGTGAACGAGGAATACGTCGAGAAATTTACGAAGGGAGAGGTCAAGGGCAAGACCGGTTCGCTGACGGCGCTGCCGGTCATCGAAACGCAGGCCGGCGACGTGACGGCGTTCGTTCCCACCAACGTCATTTCGATCACCGACGGCCAGATCTTCCTGGAATCCGATCTGTTCAATGCGGGCATCCGGCCCGCGATCAACGCAGGCATTTCGGTGTCGCGAGTGGGGGGCGCCGCGCAGACGAAGGTCATCAAGAAGCTCGGCGGCGGCGTTCGGCTCGCCCTGGCGCAGTATCGAGAGCTCGCCGCCTTCGCGCAATTCGCATCCGATCTCGACGAGGCCACGCGCAAGCAACTCGATCGCGGCAAGCTGGTGACCGAGCTGATGAAGCAGCCTCAATACGCCCCGCTGTCGGTGGCGGAGCAGGTGCTGACGCTGTTCGCGGTGACCAGGGGCTATTACGATGACGTGCCCGTCGAGAAAGCGCTTGCGTGCGAATCGGCGATGCGCGCGTACGTGAAAAGCAAATATTCGACGCTTTTTGACAAGATCGAGTCGACGAAGGATCTGGATGCCGACGGCGAGAAGCAACTCATCGCGGCAATCGAGGACTTCAAGAAAAACGGCACGTACTGAGGACCGCTAGCAATGGCCGGCTCAAAAGAAATCCGCAACAAGATCAAGAGCGTGCAGAGCACGGGCAAGATCACCAAGGCAATGGAAATGGTTGCGGCGTCGAAGATGAAGCGGGCGCAGGACCGGATGCGTTCGGCGCGGCCCTATGTCGGCCGCATGGTCGCCATCATTCGCCACCTCGCACACGCAAATACGGAGTACCGTCATCCGTTTTTGCTGAAGCGCCCACAGGTGAAGGGTGTCGGACTCATCGTGATCACTTCCGACAAGGGCTTGTGCGGGGGCCTCAACACCAACGCACTACGCCTGGCCTTGAGCAGGATCAAGACATGGCAGGCACAGGATGTCGCGGTGCATGTTACAGCGGTCGGCAATAAGGGCCTGAGCTTCATGCAACGACTGAAGGCAAACATCGTTTCGCAAGTGACCAACCTGGGTGACCGTCCCCACCTGGACAAGATCATCGGGCCGGTGAAGGTGCAGCTCGATCTGTATCTCGACGGCAAGATCGACGAGCTGCACATCGTGGCGACGCGCTTCGAGAACACGATGAAGCAGACGCCGGTATGTTTAGAGGTGCTGCCGATCGCGGATCTCGGCGAAGAATCCGACAAGCGCGCGTACCCCTGGGACTACATCTACGAGCCCGACTCCCGGACGGTGCTCGAAGGGCTGCTGACGCGTTATCTCGAGGCGGTCATTTATCAGGCGGTCAACGAAAACATGGCTTCGGAGCAGAGCGCGCGCATGGTGGCGATGAAGTCCGCGTCGGAAAACGCGGCGACCATCATCGACGAGTTGCAGCTGATTTACAACAAGAGCCGGCAGGCAGCGATCACCAAGGAACTCTCGGAGATCGTCGCGGGTGCGGCAGCAGTTTGACGCACCGCGATCCGCGAGGCGCGGCAGCGGTTTGATTCAAGCAAAGGGCACGCTTATGAACGAGGGAACAATAGTCCAGTGTATCGGCGCGGTGATCGATGTCGAGTTCGCGCGCGATCAGCTGCCCGGTATCTACAATGCCTTGACGCTCGCCGGCAGCGACCTGACGCTGGAGGTGCAGCAACAACTGGGTGACGGCGTCGTGCGCACCATCTGCCTTGGGTCCGCCGACGGGCTGCGCCGCGGCATGAAAGTCAAGAATACCGGCGCGGGCATCTCGGTTCCGGTGGGGCTGGCAACCCTGGGTCGCATCATGGATGTACTCGGCCGTCCGATCGACGAACTGGGGCCTGTCAACGCGGAACGAAGCATGCCGATCCACCGCGACCCGCCGTCGTTCGAAGAACTGTCGCCGTCTACCGAGCTGCTCGAAACCGGCATCAAGGTGATCGATCTCGTGTGCCCGTTCGCGAAAGGCGGCAAGGTAGGGTTGTTCGGCGGTGCCGGCGTCGGCAAGACCGTGGCGATGCTCGAGCTCATCAACAATATCGCGACGCAGCATGCCGGCTTATCGGTGTTTGCCGGCGTCGGCGAGCGCACCCGCGAGGGCAACGACTTCTATCACGAAATGAGTGAAGCAGGCGTCGTCAAGTTGGACAATCTTCCCGAATCGAAGGTAGCGATGGTGTACGGCCAGATGAACGAGCCACCGGGTAACCGACTGCGCGTGGCATTGACCGGCTTGACCATGGCCGAGTACTTCCGCGACGAGGGCCGCGACGTTTTGCTGTTCATCGACAATATCTACCGCTACACGCTGGCAGGTACCGAGGTATCCGCGCTGCTCGGACGCATGCCTTCCGCGGTGGGCTACCAGCCGACCCTCGCCGCCGAAATGGGCGAGCTGCAGGAGCGAATCACATCGACCAAGACCGGCTCGATCACCTCGATCCAAGCGGTATATGTGCCCGCCGACGACTTGACCGATCCCTCGCCCGCAACGACTTTCGGCCATCTCGACTCGACCATCGTGCTGTCGCGTGACATCGCGTCGCTCGGCATTTATCCCGCGGTGGATCCGCTGGATTCGACCTCGCGCCAACTCGACCCGAACGTCGTTGGTGAAGAACACTATACGACCGCTCGCCGCGTGCAACAGACCTTGCAGCGCTACAAGGAGCTGCGCGACATCATCGCGATTCTCGGCATGGATGAGCTGTCGCCCGAGGACAAGCTGGCGGTGGCAAGGGCGCGCAAGATCCAGCGCTTCCTGTCGCAACCGTTCCATGTCGCCGAAACGTTCACGGGATCGCCGGGCAAGTACGTTTCGCTCAAGGATACGATCCGCGGATTCAAGGCGATCGTCGACGGCGAGTACGATCATCTGCCCGAGCAGGCGTTCTACATGATCGGAGACATTGACGAAGCCGCCGAGAAAGCCAAGGCGCTGCAATGACCATGGCGAACACGATCCACGTCGATGTCGTCAGCGCCGAAGCGTCGATCTTTTCGGGCGAGGCGGAATTCGTCGTGCTTCCCGGCGTCATGGGGGAACTGGGAATCTTCCCCAAGCACACGCCGCTGATTACGCAAATCAAGGCGGGCGCGGTCCGGATCAAGGTTCCGGGACAGTCCGAGGAGCAGGTTGTTTTCGTCCAGGGAGGATTCCTGGAAGTGCAACCCGATATCGTGACCGTCCTGTCGGACACGGCTATCCGCGCCAAGGACCTCGACGAAGCCAAGGCCTTGGAAGCCAAGGCAGCGGCCGAGGAAGCGATGCAGAACAAGACATCGAAAGAAGAAATTGCCCGCGCCGAGAGCGAACTGGCTGGCGCGCTGGCTCAGCTCGCGGCGATTCGACGGCTACGCAGGGGTGGTCGCGGCTAACCCGCGCTGCCGGTCCCGCTCGGACAGGGCGCCGCAAGCCGCACCCTTCGCTTGATGGCCGACTATAGCAATCGCACTTACGCGGAGATCGCCGTCGGCGAGACGGTGACCGTTACGCAAGTGGTTACCGTGACCGACGTTGAGGCGCTTGCGCTCGCTGCGGGCAACGTCGAAGCATTTCATCTCGAAGGTGGTAAGGCGACACACGACGGTGTGGCCGCGCAGGGCGCGGCGTCGGTCGCGCTGATCGCAGGCGTGCTGTCGCACCGCTTGCCAGGTCCGGGCAGCCGGATCGTCGGCACTCGATTCGAATATGGAGGCACGATCAACGTCGGCGACGCGCTGACCGTGACGGTGACCGCCAAGAGCAGGCAGGACGAAACCCAGAGCATCGAATTCGCCTGTCACTGCGCGAATCAACGCGGCGAAGTCCTAGCTGCAGGCCTAGCCAATGTAACGGCGGCGACCGGGCGCATCGCTTACAGCGATCTGGCGACGCCGGATCGGATTCTGCGTCGCAACGACGGTTTCGCCGGGATCTTCGCCGCGTGCGAATCGCTCCCTGCAGTCTCTTGTGCAGTTGTTCATCCCTGCGATCGCGATTCTCTGCTTGGCGCCATCGAAGCCGCCAGGATCGGGCTGATCGTGCCAGTGCTGGTCGGCCCATCGGCTCGGATTCGCGCGACTGCGAAGTCGGAAGGGGTCGACCTGTCGGCCTACCGGGTTGTGTCGACCGAACATAGTCACGCTGCGGCTGCCGCAGCGGTAGCGATGGCACGCACTGGCGAAGTCGAAGCCTTGATGAAGGGCAGTCTGCACACCGACGAGTTGATGTCGGCGGTCGTGCCGACGGAAGCGGGACTGCGCACCGCGCGTCACATCAGCCACGTGTACATTCTCGATGTCCCCACCTATCCGCGGCTGCTGATGATCACTGACGCCGCGATCAACATCACCCCGGACCTGGCCGACAAGGCCGATATCTGTCGCAACGCAATCGATCTGGCGCATGTGCTCGGCTTGGCAGAGCCGAGGGTCGCCATCCTCTCGGCGGTCGAGACGGTGAACCCTCGAATCGCCTCGACCGTCGATGCGGCGGCGCTGTGCAAGATGGCTGAGCGCGGGCAGATCGTCAGTGGCATCATCGACGGACCGCTGGCGTTCGACAACGCGATCAGCGCCGATGCCGCCAGGATCAAGCACATCGAATCACCGGTCGCAGGCCGTGCGGACATCCTTCTCGTCCCCGACCTCGAATCCGGCAATATGCTGGCCAAGCAGCTTCAATATCTGGCCGGCGCGGGCAGCGCAGGAATTGTGCTCGGCGCCCGCGTTCCGATTGTGCTGACCTCGCGCGCGGACCCGGTGCGCGACAGGCTCGCCTCGACCGCGGTGCTCAAGCTTCTCGCGCACGACCGGCGCAACAAGAGCGCGGGCAGTGTGGCACAAGTTTGATGACCGGCGCGATCCTGGTGCTGAACGCCGGGTCGTCGAGCCTGAAATTCACCTTGTATGCCAGCAGCGCCGCCGGTCCGCGGCCGCTCGTGCGCGGCCAAGTCGAGGGTCTGACTACGACGCCGGCGTTCGTCGCGCGCGATGCGCAGGACCGGGTCGTGCAGCAGCGCGATTGGCCCGATCGCGACGCGCTGGGACAGGCCGGCGCAGTCACCTACGTACTCGACTTCGTGCGGCAACAGCAAAGTCAGCAGACGCTTGCCGCCGTCGGCCACCGCGTCGTGCACGGCGGCGAGGAGTTCGACGCGCCGGTGCGGATCGATGCCGAAGTCCTGGCGCGGCTCGAGCGGCTTGTGCCTCTGGCGCCTCTGCACCAGCCGCACAATCTGGCGCCGATGCGAGTCATTGCCGAGCGCGCACCGACGGTGCCGCAAGTCGCCTGCTTCGACACCTCGTTTCACCGCACGCAGGAGCCGGTCGCACGCGCATTCGGATTGCCGTCAGAAATCACCGAGCGCGGCGTTCGCCGCTACGGTTTTCACGGACTGTCGTACGAATACATCGCCGATGTATTCCCGCGCTTCGATCCTGCGGCGGCGCGCGGACGGGTCGTCGCGGCGCACCTCGGCAACGGTGCCAGCATGTGCGCGATGAAGGCGGGCAGGAGCATCGCCACGACGATGGGATTCACCGCGCTCGACGGGCTGATGATGGGCACCCGCGCCGGCGCGCTCGATCCCGGCGTGGTGCTCTACCTTCTGGACGAGCTCGAGATGGACGCGCGCGCGATCGAACGGCTCCTTTACCACCAGTCGGGCCTGCTCGGCGTGTCCGGGGTTTCGAGCGACATGCGCACGCTGCTCTCCAGCGACGACCCCAGGGCGGCGTTCGCGATCGCGCTGTTCTGCTATCGCGTCAGGCGCGAGCTGGGTTCGCTGGCCGCCGCGCTGGGTGGCATCGACGCGATCGTGTTCACCGGCGGGATCGGCGAGCACGCGGCGTCGATCCGGGAGCGGATCTGTCGGGACGCGCAATGGCTCGGCGTCACGCTCGACGAGCAGTCGAATGCCGCCGGCGGACCGAGGATCAGCGGCGAACTCAGCCGCGTTTCGGCGTGGGTGATTCCGACCGACGAGGAGGCAATGATCGCGCGGCACACATTCGCCGCGCTCGAAGCCGGCTGATCAGCCGCTCGTCTAAGCCGCCTTCTGCGCCGCGGCAGCGGCCAATTGCTGTTCGACCAGTGTCACCCAGTAGCTGGCGCCGATCGCCAGCGCCCGATCGTTGAAATCGTAATGCGGGCTGTGAATATTGTGCGTGTCGGGACCGCTGCCGGCGCCCAGCCAGACATAGCAGCCGGGCTTCGCCTGCAGCATGAACGCGAAATCCTCGCTGCCCATCTCGGGCGTCGGATCGGTTTCGACATGCTCGGCGCCGACGACCGCGGTCGCCGCGGCCAGTGCATGCCGCGTCTCGTTCTCGGCATTGACGGTCGCGGGATAACGACGCTCGTAGCGCACCGTCGCGCTCATCTCGAAGGTTGCCGCAACCCCGGCGACGATCGTGCGCATCCGCTGCTCGATCAGGTCCTGCACGGCGGGATCGAAGGTGCGAACGGTGCCGCGCAGCACCACTTCCTGCGGAATCACGTTCCAGGTGTCGCCGCCGTGCACCTGCGTCACGCTGACCACGCCGGCGGCTAGGGGGTGGAGGTTGCGCGCGACGATCGTCTGCAGCGCATTGATCGCCTGGGCGACAAACAGCATAGGATCCTTGCCCATATATGCCATTGCCGCGTGCGCGCCCTTGCCCGTCGCGACGATCTCGAAGACGTCGTACGCCCCCATCAGCGGGCCAGGCCGCATCGCAAACGAGCCGAGCGGCTTGTTCGGCCAGTTGTGCATGCCATACACGGCGCGCATCGGAAACTTGTCGAACAAGCCCTCTTCGACCATCACCCGCCCTCCGCCCTCATTCTCCTCGGCCGGCTGGAAGATGAAGTACACGGTGCCGTCGAAGCGCCGTCGCCGCGCCAGCGCCTTCGCGGCGCCTAGCAGCATCGCCGTATGGCCGTCGTGGCCGCACGCATGCATCCTGCCTTCGTGGCGCGATGCGTAGGCGACGCCCGAGCGTTCGGCGATGTGCAGCGCATCCATATCGGCGCGCAGCCCGATAGCGTCGCCGCTGCTACCGCAGCGAAGAACGCCGACGACGCCGGTCTTGGCGAGGCCGGTATGGACGTCCAGTCCGATCGCTTCGAGCTTTCCCGCGACGAATGCGCTCGTTGCCGTTTCCTCGAACGCGGTTTCGGGATGTGCGTGGATGTGATGCCTCCAATCGCACATCTCGGTATTGAGCGAAGCAACTTCAGGCACGATGTTCATCGGTTTCTCGCCGGCAGTCTTTGGATGAGCGATCTTAGCGCAATCGGTGCGAGCCGTCCGCTGCGCTAGAATGGCGGGCGCCGCGAAGCCCGAATGAACGCTACCCCACCCGCGACTTACGATCTCGCCGTCATCGGCGGCGGCATCAACGGTGCTGGCATAGCGCGCGACGCCGCCGGACGCGGCCTGTCGGTGCTGCTGGTGGAAAAGGACGACCTTGCTTCGCACACCTCGTCGTGGAGCACCAAATTGGTTCACGGCGGTCTGCGCTATCTCGAGCACTACGAGTTTCGTTTGGTCGCCGAATCGCTGTCCGAGCGCGAGGTATTGCTTGAGCTAGCGCCGCACATCATCGAGCCTCTGCAATTCGTGCTGCCGCACGAGCCGCATCTGCGGCCGGCTTGGATGATCCGCGCTGGACTGTTTCTGTACGATCACATCGGCGGCCGGAAGACGCTGCCATCATCGTTCGGCGTCGACCTCGACAGGAGCAAGTGGGGTGCAGGGCTCAAAGACAGCTTCCGCAAAGGCTTCGTCTACTCGGACGCACGGGTCGACGATGCGAGACTGGTCGTTCTCAACGCAATTGCGGCGCGCGAGCTGGGCGCCGATGTTCGCGTGCGGACGCGGCTCACGGCCGCACATCGCGAGAACGGCCTGTGGCGTGCGACATTGGTCGGGGGCGCCGGACAGCGCGAGGATGTGCTCGCGCGCGCGATGGTCAACGCCGCCGGACCCTGGGTCAAGGAGCTGCTCGACCAGATCAGTCCGAACTCGATTCGCGCGGAGGTCAGGCACGTCAAGGGCAGTCACATCATCGTGCCGCGCGTGCATGCCGAGCCGCACGCGTACATCCTGCAGAATTCCGACAAGCGCATCGTCTTCATCATCCCGTTCGAGCAGCGCTTCTCTTTGATCGGTACGACCGACGTCCCGGTCGTCGACTACGACGCGCCGCGCATTTCGACTGACGAGATCGACTACCTGTGCTCGATCGCCAACGCCTATCTGGCGCGTCCGATCACCACGACGGACATCGTCTGGACCTACAGCGGCGTGCGCCCGCTCTACGACGACGGCTCGGAAGACCCATCGGCGATCACGCGCGACTACGTGCTCAAGCTCGACGCCCCGGACGGCCACGCGCCGCTGTTGTCGGTCTTCGGCGGCAAGATCACCACTTATCGCAAGCTTGCCGAGCATGCGCTCGGTCAGTTGCGAGCCTTTTTTCCGCAAGCGCGGGCTGCCTGGACCGATCGCCAGCCGCTGCCGGGCGGCGATCTGCCGACTGGCGGGCTCGCGGCTTACGAGCGCGCGCTCGCTGCGCGCTACGCGGGGCTTCCTTCGAACCTGCTTGCCGCGATGGCTCACCGTCATGGCACGCGCACACCACGCATCCTTGGCGATGCCCGCGGGCCAGCCGATCTGGGGGCGCACTTCGGGCACACGCTGTATGCCGCAGAAATCGATTATCTGGTCGCGCAGGAATGGGCGATCGAAACCGACGACGTGCTGTGGCGGCGAACCAAATGCGGCCTGCATTTACGCTCCGAGGAGCGCGACGCGGTCGCCGCTTACTTGCGCGAGCTCCGCACTCGCGGGGAGGGGCGGGCTTGAGCGCGTCGATGCGGCCGCTGGTCGCGATGCCGCTCGCGGCGCGCGCGGCGATGCGCGGCGTGCTGGCCGATATCGACGACACACTTTCGACCCGAGGCAGAATTACCGCGCAAGCCTACGCGGCGATGGAAAGCCTGCGCGCCGCGGGGCTGCTGTTGATCCCGATCACCGGACGTCCGGCCGGCTGGTGCGATCACATCGCGCGCATGTGGCCGGTCGACGCGGTGGTCGGCGAAAACGGCGCGCTGTACATGCTTCGCGATCAAGGCGCCGGCAGGCTGCTCAAGCGCTACGTCGCGACCGATGCCGAGCGCGCCGCCAACCGCCTACGACTTGCCGAGATCGCGGAAGCCATCCTGCGCGAGGTGCCCGGCGCCGCCTTGGCGTCAGACCAGCCGTATCGCGAAAGCGATCTCGCGATCGACTTCTGCGAAGACGTGCCGCGCCTGCCGGACGATGCGATCGACCGGATCATCGCGATGATGCGCGCGGCGGGCATGACCGCCAAGATGAGTTCGATTCACGTCAACGGCTGGTTCGGCGCGTATGACAAGCTGGCGATGACGCGAACCTTGCTGCGCGATGAATTCGGTATCGACGTCGATGCCGAGCGCGACCGTTTCATTTTCGTCGGGGATTCGCCGAACGACGCGCCGATGTTCCAGCATTTCCCCTACTCGGTTGGCGTCGCCAATGTGCGCGCGTTCGTCGGCCGCATCGCGACGCCGCCGGTCTACGTGACCGAGCGCGAGTCCGGCTCGGGATTCGCCGAGCTGGCAGCGCATCTGCTCGCCGCGCGCTAACGCCGGCAGGCGCGCCTTCGGGGCAACCCAGGTCTGAACGGGAGCCGAGGTGTCGCCAAACTTTACGTACCCTCGCGACCCTGCAAGAAGACGTGTCGTACGGCCTGACCCATTGCCTTGGGGGCGTAGTGCTCGTTTTGCGTTTTCGAGGCCTCCGCGCACCGAGGCGGACAGCGTCGGTGTACCTTACAATCCGCACACAATCTCTTTGTACTTTTCCAGATTTGAGCTTAAAAATCAAAAACTTATAGCGATAGGTACGAATGATGCTCGCGCTGGGCAGGCCCGGCGGCTGGAGGAGCTTGCTCGCCAGCGTGGAGGAGCCGGAACCAAAAAGGGCGATGGGGGGTTCCATGAAACTGCGCGATGTGGCCGGCGCCGTCCTGGCGTCGGTGGCGATGACTTTGGGTATGACCGGGCAATCCGGGGCGCTGACGCTCAACGTATTCACCGATCCGCACCCGCCGATGTGCTGCGGCACGATCGGCTTTGCCTACATCGGAGACGGATTTGTCGGCAGCGTCCAGGCGGACGGAACGGGTGATGTGCTGTATCGAACCGACCTTACCGGCGGCAACGTGCAGATTTTTGCGCCAACGGTAGCTATCGCGTCGAACCCCTCGTCTGAGCACTTCGTCGCGAGCTCGCTCGGGCTCGGCGGTTTTCCGGATCGCGACGTCTACGTTGCTTCGGGCGCCGGCATCGTTCACATCGATCATGCCGGTACGACCGGGTCGCCGCTGGTTACCAGCGTCGACGGCGTGCCCGGGAGCGTACTTGGCGCCCCGGTTCGCGGCATCCTGTTCGATGCGATCGGAACCTTTGGCAACGACATGCTGGTCACGACCACCAGCGGCCAGATTTATCGGATCGACAGCACCGGCGCCGCGACTTTGCTCGCATCGGTAGGCGAAGATACCGAAGGCCTGGACATCGCACCCACGGGGGCGTTTGGACCGTACTCGGGTCAGCTGATCGTCGCGTCCGAAGGCAGCGGATTGCTCCGCGCGATCACGACTACCGGCACCATCACCGTGATCAATCCGAACAGCCCGATCGCCGGTGCGGAGGAATTGACATTCGTTCCGCTCAATCTCGGAGCGAGCGGCAACCCGGTCGAGGGCTTCTATGGCGCAAACTACACGCCCAATGTGGTCAAGGGCGACGCCGGCGAGTTCAGCTTGATGAAAGGCGACATCATCGTCACCGGCGAATTCACCCATCTCGTCTGGAACGTTCATTGGGACACAACGTTACTGGCGCCCGTAAACAGCGTTCTCGGATCGTTCCCGAACCAGCCGGAAGACGGCATCTTCGTGACCGCGGCGATCATCAATCCCTGCCCGCCGGGCGAGGTGTGCGGCCCCAGAAGCGTGCCCGAGCCCGATTCCCTCTTGCTGCTGGCGGCAGCGCTGCTGGCGTGCGCCGCAGGCGCGAGCGTATCGCGGCGCAGGAAATTCCGGGCGGATTGAGCGGCCATCCGCTTCAAGGGGGATACGCAGTACGGTCATTCTCTACCCGCGAGGACTCCTTCATCCCGGAAATGGAGAGTCCCCGACTCAGCAGGCCTGCTTTCATGCAGGCCTCTTTTTTTGACGCAGCGGCGCCTGCTCGTTCGTCGCCGGCATCGAAT
>Ga0207677_10000255_pt1 | contig 40927 bp, 28 predicted proteins | sample KBSMisM42_FD_184311 | JGI IMG/M metagenome (GOLD analysis project Ga0207677, IMG submission 184311) | Miscanthus rhizosphere microbial communities from Kellogg Biological Station, Michigan, USA - KBS Miscanthus M4-2 (SPAdes) (version 2) | ecosystem: Host-associated > Plants > Roots >...
GCCGCCGAGGCCGCGCGAGTGCCGCGCGAAACGCCGGTCGGAGCATTGTCTGTGAGACCCGGCGGACAGGTGCGTTTCACCTTCGGCGGGCCCGATACGAACAACGGCATCGATCATCTCGAGGCTGAGCGCTACGAGCCGTTGCGCGGAATGCGCGTCGGTCTGATCACGAATCACACCGGCATCGATCGCGCGTGGAATCCGACCATCGATCTTCTTCGCAGCGCGCCCGGCGTCACGCTCGTGGCGCTCTTCTCGCCGGAACACGGCATCCGCGGAACGGTCGATGCGAACGTCGCGGACGCCTCCGATCCCGTCAGCGGGCTGCCGGTCTACAGTTTGTACGGCGCGACGCGCAAGCCGAAGCCGGAGCAGTTGGCGGGACTCGACGCGCTCGTCTTCGACGTCCAGGACGTCGGCACGCGCTTCTACACGTACTTCGCCACGATGGGCCTGGCGATGGAGGCGGCGGCCGCGGCGCACGTGCGGTTCATCGTGCTCGACCGCGTCAATCCGATCGGCGGCGTTGACGTCGAAGGGCCGCTGCTGCATGCCGAGGAGAGCTTCATCGCCTGGCACTCGCTGCCGATCCGGCACGGGATGACGGTCGGCGAGCTGGCGCGGATGTTCAACGACGAACGGCACATCGGCGCCGATCTCACCGTGATTCCGCTGACGCGCTGGCGCCGCGAGTTGTGGATGGACGAGGCCGGACTGCCGTGGATCAACACGTCGCCGAACATGCGCAGCGTGACGGAGGCCGGCCTGTATCCGGGCATCGGAATCCTGGAGTTCGCTCTGTCGGTGGGACGAGGAACGGAGACACCGTTCGAAGTTCTCGGCGCGCCGTACATCGACGGCGCCGTGCTCGCGCGGGAACTGACGGCGATGTCGTTGCCGGGGATCCGCTTCGAGGCGACGACGTTCACGCCGTCAACGAGCAACTTCGCCAAGCAGCAGTGCGGCGGCGTGCGGATGACCATCACCGATCGCCGCGCGCTGCGGCCCGTGGCGACGGGCGTGGCCATCGCGCTCGTGTTGCATCGCCTCTATCCGAATGACTTCGCGCTCGACAAGCTCGCGCCGCTGCTGCGCGACCCGGCCACGCTCGAGGCGATCCGCGCGGGCAAGCCGCTGGCGGAGATCGTCTCGATGTGGCGCGAGGATGAGGCGGCGTTCGCGCTGCGAAGGGCGAAGTACCTGCTTTACTAAAAAAGGCTTAGAACCACAGAGACACAGAGGGCACAGAGGGAAACCTCTGTGCCTCTGTGGTTAAGAAGCTTCTAGTGCTTCACCGCATGATGTTTCACCGGCGCGTTCTGCCAGGAGAAACCGTTGTGCAGCGTGGCGCTCGTGGCTCCGACGGTCACGACGACGTCGCCCGTGCCGGCCGCGTGAGCGGGAACCGTCGCGTGCAGCGTGACCGCATCAACGACCTGCACGTTCGTCGCGGGAACGCCGGCGACGGTGACCGAAATCGCCGAGGTCGTCGTGAAGCCGGCGCCGAAGATCGTGACCGTCGTCGCGGCGGACGGTAGCGCGATGTTCGGCGTGATGCTGATGACCGAGAGGGCCGGACGCGTGTACGTGAACGCGCCGGTGGCGGTGACGCTCGTGGAACCGGGATTCGTCACGGAGACGTCGACCGCCAGTTGGGAGCCGATCGGCCCGAGGGGCGTGCGGGCGATGATGGTCGTGTCGTTGACCACGACCACGTCGGTGGCCGGCAGAGCGCCGAACGTCACCGTCGCACCGGCCTGGAAATTCGTGCCGGTGATCGTCACCGGAGTTCCGCCCGTCGTTGGTCCGGTGTTCGGCGAAACGCTGCTGAGCGTCGGGCCGGGCAGCGTGTAGGTGAACGCCTGCGAGAGCGTGGCCGACTGACTATCCGAGTTCGTGACCACGACGTCCACCTTCCCCGCAGCGTGCGCCGGCGTGGTCGCGGTGATTGAGGTAGACGTCGCGGAAACGTTCGTCGCCGAAACGCCGCCGAACTTCACCGACGGATTGCTGAGAAAGCCGGTGCCGCTGATGGTCACGATCGTCCCGCCGGCGATGGAGCCGCTGACGGGAAGAATGCTCGTCACCGTCGGCGCCGGGTTGGCGACGGCATTGACGCGCATCGTTCCGAACATGCTGCTGTGTCCCGAGCCGCAGTCGGGGATGTCGCAGACGAAGGCGAACGTGCCCGCCGTCGTGGCCGTGAACTGGAAATTCACCGTCTTTCCGCGTCCGCAATCGAGGCCGTTTTCGATGTACGTCTCCATCAGGATGCCGTGTCCGACCGACGAGGCGTCGCTCGACGGAACCGTCAGCGTCAGGTTGACGACGTCTCCCTGATTGACCGTGAACGGGGCAGGATCGGTGGTGAACTGGAAGCTCTTCGCGGTAACGGTCACGGATTTGGTGGCTGCCGCGCTGACGCTGTCGGGCTGCGGGATCACCGGCCCGTGAACCGACTTGCCGGCAACCATTTCGCGCAGGTGCGCGAGGTGCTCGGCCTGCGAGAACGGCGAGGCATCCATCGCATGCTCATGAGTTTCGCTGCTGGTTTGTGCTGTTGCCGCGGCGGTAAGGCTCAGAATGGCCACCGCAAGGATCGCTCTCCGCATCACACTCTCCCTGGAATCGAGTTTTTACAAGAAAACACTTGAACAATAACTGATTCGACCTCGCGGACCGCGCCTTTGTTTACAACTTAACAATGATGTTGCGGCGATGGAGCAGCCAGAGGATGCCGAGCCAGAAGGTGACGAAGGCCAAGCCCCACAGCAGAGAGGCGAACTTGTCCGGGAAGTACGGCGCGAAGAAGGCGTCGAAGCTGGCCTGATGCAGCGACGTCTTCTTTCCGTCGACGGTTATCTTGAATAACGAGTCGATGCAGCGGGCCATGATCCCCGATCCGACGAACGCCACCAGCGGATTGACGCCGTAGACCACAAAGGGCTTCGCCCAGCCGCGGATCTGATGAATGTCGAGGATCCAGAGGCATGTCGCCAGCATCACGCATGCGAAACCGGCGGTGAAGAGGACGTAGCTCGACGTCCAGAGATTTTTGTTGATCGGAAAGACCCAGCTCCACAACTCGCCGGCCACCATGCCGAGGCAGCCGGCGCCGTAGAGACCGACGATGCGGTCGAGGATTGGCCGCCGTTTGTCGGTCAGCCAGCGGCCGGCGAAGATGCCGAGCATGGCCGTGGCGATGGCGGGAATCGTCGACAGCGGTCCTTCCGGATCCCACGTCTTCGTCGACGCCCAGATGTGATTCGTGCCGAGGATCAGGCGATCGCTCCACGCGGCGAGCGTCTTCTCCGGCTGATCGAGCAAAAAGTAGCCGATCGTGCCGGTGCCGGGAACGGGGACGAGCGTCATCACGAACCAATAGCCGAGGAGGAGCGCGGCGATGATGGCGATCTGTTGCCTGACCGTCGTCCGCAGCGTCAGCAATCCGGCGGCGATGTACGCGATCCCGATCCGCTGCAGCACGCCCATGAATCGCAGATGCTGCGCGCGCCAGAGCACGCGCTGCAGAAACGTCGGATCAGGAATCCCGGCCATCTTTCCCCACCAGAAAAAGGGGAAGGCGTTCAGCAGCAGGCCGGCCAGAACGATCAGCAGACCACGGCGGATGATCTTCAACGTGAGCGTGTTCGGATCGCGCTTACTCAACGAGAGATGCGTGGTCACGCCGACGATGAAGAGGAAGAACGGGAAGATGAGATCGGTCGGCGTCCAGCCGTTCCACGGCGCGTGTTCGAGCGGCGGATAGATGGCGCCCCAACTGCCCGGATTGTTGACGAGCAGCATCCCGGCGATGGTGATGCCGCGAAAGACGTCGAGCGCCATGAGCCGCTCCGAGGGCGGAGGCAGCGGTGCGACCGTGGACATTGCGGCGTAGGGTAGCAGGGTGTTGGGGGTGGGGGTGAGGAGTCGAATGTTGAATGTTCAATGTTGAATGTTCAATGTTGAATGAGGAGGCCGGCGCCACTTCCGTCGCGTTTCTTTCATTCAACATTCAACATTCAACATTGAGCATTCAACATTGCTCTACCTCCCGCCTCTACCGCCAACCGCCATAATTGTCCGCCATGCGACGCCTGGCTTGTCTTTTCGTCCTTCTCGCCGCATGCGCGTCCGCCGCTCCTCCCGCCACATCCCCCTACACGCTCGTCCTCGGCATCGCGCAGGACGGCGGCTATCCGCAGGCCGGTTGCAATCGACCTGACTGCATCGCCGCCTGGCGCAATCCGAAACTGCGCCAGCGCGTGGCGTCGCTGGCCATCGTCGATCCGCAATCGCATCAACGCTGGATCATCGACGCGACTCCCGACTTTCCCTCGCAACTGGCCTCGCTCGACGCGCTCGCACCGCGCGGAAGTGTGCTCCTCGACGGCATCCTCCTCACCCACGCCCACATCGGTCACTACCTCGGCCTCGCCCACCTCGGCCGCGAAGTTCTCGGCGCGCACGCGATCAAGGTCTACGCGATGCCGCGCATGCGCGATTTTCTCCAACACAACGGTCCTTGGGACCAGCTCGTAAAGCTGCAGAACATCGAGCTCGTTCCGATCGAGGATGGTGTCCCAATCGCGCTGAACGAGCGCATCACGGTCACGCCGCTGCGCGTTCCGCATCGCGATGAGTATTCGGAGACCGTCGGCTTCATCATCCGAGGTCCGTCGCGATCGATCCTCTGGCTGCCCGATATCGACAAATGGGAGAAGTGGTCGATGCCGCTGGAGTCGATCCTCGGGCGCGTTGACGTCGCTTACATCGACGGCACCTTCTACGACGCGACGGAGTTGCCCGGCCGCGACCTCCGCGAAATCCCGCATCCACTGATGACAGAGACGCTGGCGAGGTTAGCCGACTCACCCTTGCGCGCGAAAGTACGATTCATCCATCTCAATCAATCGAATCCGCTGCTACACGAACGGCGAAATGGCGTTGCCGTCGCGAAGGATGGCGAACGCGGAGGATTGTGATCCGCAGATGAACGCAGATGGACACAGATTTTTTCAGCTGCGTGTCATCTGCGTAATCTGCGGATCTACTTCATCTTCATCAGCGCTCCTACGCCGAGGATTGCAGCGAGGAGCATCAGCGCCCAGGTGGAGAGAGCCGGGACGTTCGACGTTACCGGCGCCGTCACGGGCGGGGCGGCGAACGAACTGTTGCCGGAGTTTGGATCGGACGTCGCGCTCGACACGCTCGCGCTGTTGTTGATGTTGCCGGTCGTTCCCGGCGCGGCGGTGGTGACGAGCGTGAACGTCCCGGTGCCGCCGTTCGCGAACGACGGGGCGGTGCAGGTGATCGTGCCGGTTGTTCCGACCGAGGGAGTCGTGCAGTTGAAGCCGGGTGGCGGCGTGATCGACTGGAAATTCAGCGATGCCGGCAGGGTGTCGGTGAAGACCACGTTCGTGGCCGCACTCGGACCGCCGTTGGTCAGATTGAACGTGTAGGTGATCACGCCTCCGTTCGCTCCCGCGCTTCCGGTCAGGCCGAGGTCCGCGGAACCGGCGGTGAAGGATGACGACTGCGAATTGTTGGCGGACGATGGATCGGACGGCGTTCCCGATACCGAGGCCGTATTCGCGATCGAACCGTTCGCGTTCGACACCGAAGTCACGTTCAGCGTGAACGTCGCCGTCGCGCCGTTGGCGAGCGATGCGCCCGTACAGCTGATCGTGCCGGTGGTGCCGATCGCCGGAGTCGTGCAGACGTAGCCCGCGGGCGACACGATCGACTGGAACAGCAGCGTCGATGGGAGTGTGTCGGTCATCGTCACCGTGGTGGCGGTGTCGGGACCGTGATTCGTGACCACGATCGTGTAGGCGACGGCGGCGCCGGGGGCGGCGTTCGTCGTCGGCGTCGTCTTGGTGATGCCGAGGTCCGCGCTGGGCGGCGGCGTGACGGTGGTCGTGGCGGTGGCGCTATTGTTCGCCTGCGCGGTGTCCGAGGCATCGCTGCTGCCGTTGATCGTGTTCGAGACGCTGCCGGAAACCGCGGTCACATTCACGATCACCGTGAACGACGCCGAACCCAGGTTGGCCAGCGAGGCGATCGAACAGTTGATGCTGCCGGTGCCGCCGATTGCCGGCGTCGTGCAGCTCCAGCCTGCGGGGGCGACGATCGACTGGAACGTGACGCCCGAACCGATGGTCTCGGTGATCTTCGCGTTCGCGGCGGCGTCCGGGCCATTGTTCGTGATCGTCTGCGTGTAGGTAATCGTGCCGCCGGAGTTGACCGGATCGGGCGAATCGCTGTTCGTCACGGCGATGTTCGCCGTGGGCACGACGTACGCGGTCGGGACGGTCACGGCGTTGTTGCCGTTGTTCGGATCGGCGGCATCGCTGCTGGCGGTGAAGAGCTCATTGATGGTCGTGTTGTTCGGACCGATCTGCGCGGCTCCTGCCTTGAGAACGAGCGTGAAGACCGACGACGAAACAGCCATCGACGTGTTGTGGCAGGTGAAGCCGGCGCCTTGCCCGACCGACAGCGGCGGGCAGGTCCAGCCGGCCGGAACGGAGATCGACTGGAAGGTCAGGCCATTGCCGAGCAGAGCGCTCATGGCCGCGTTTGCGGCCGCGTCGGGGCCGGCGTTCGTGACCGTGACCGTGTAGGTGATGTTACCGTCCGGCGCGACCGGATCGGGCGAATCGGTGGCCGTGATCTGGATGTCGGCGTGCGGCGCCACGTACGCCGTCGACACGGTGACCGCGTTGTTGCCGTTGTTCGGATCGGCTACGTCGCTGCCGGCGGTGAACAGCTCGTTGATGGTGGTGTTGTTTGGACCGATCTGCGCGGCTCCTGCTCTGAGAACGACCGTGAAGACCGACGACGAAACAGCCATCGACGTGTTGTGGCAGGTGAAACCGGAACCCTGCCCGACCGTCAGCGGCGGACAGGTCCAGCCGGCCGGGATCGTGATCGACTGGAAGGTCAGGCCGTTGCCGAGCAGCGCGCTCATGGTCGTATTCGCGGCCGCATCGGGACCTGCGTTCGTGACGGTGACCGTGTACGTGATGTCGCCATCGGGATTGACCGGGTCGGGCGAATCGGTCGCGGTGATCTGGATGTCCGCGTGCGGCGTGACGTATTGCGTCGACACCACCGCCGCGTTGTTGGCGTTGTTCGGATCGGCCGACGCGCTGCCGGTGGTGAAGGTCTCGTTGATGGTCTGGTTATTGATCCCGAACTGCGCTGATCCTGCCTTGAGAACGACGGTGAACGTCGACGTGGTCAGGCCGAAATTCGCCGCGGTGCATGTGAACGACGCGCCGTGTCCGACCGAAAGCGACGGACAACTCCAACCCGCCGGCACCGTCATCGACTGCCAGAGCAGCGTGTTGTTCAGGATCACCGACATCGTCGCGTTCGTGGTCGCGTCGGGACCGGCGTTGGTGACATTGACCGTGTAGGTGATGTTGCCGTCCGGCGCCACCGGATCGGGCGAGTCGCTCGCGGTGATCTGCATGTCGGCGTGCGGCGTGACGTATTGCGTCGATACCACGGCCGCATTGTTCGCATTGTTCGGATCGCCCCAGTCGCTGCCGGTCGTAAACGTTTCGTTGATCGTTTGATTGTTGATGCCGAACTGCGCGGAGCCGGCCTTCAGGACGACGGTAAAGACCGAGGTCCCCAAACCGAAATTCGCGGCGGTGCAGGTGAACGACGCGCCATGTCCGACGGAAAGCGACGGACAGCTCCATCCCGCCGGCACCGTCATCGACTGCCACAACAGCGTGTTGTTCAGGATTACCGACATCGTGGCGTTCGTCGTCGCGTCGGGACCAGCGTTGGTCACGTTCACCGTGTAGGTGATGTTTCCATCGGGCGCCACCGGATCGGGCGAGTCGCTGGCCGTAATCTGCATGTCCGCATGCGGCGCAACGTACGACGTCGACACCGTGACGCTGTTGTTGCCGTTGTTCGGATCGGACTCGTTCGCATTGACCGTGAAGAGCTGATTGATGGTCTGGTTGTTGATGCCGAACTGGTTCTTGCCCGCGTTGAGCACGATGGTGAAGACGTCGTCCGATCCCGACGCCAGCGTCGCCGCGGTGCAGGTGAACGAGGCGCCGTGTCCGGCCGAAAGCGCCGGACAACTCCATCCTGCCGGCACGGTCATCGATTGCCAGAGCAGCGTCCCGTTCAGGACGACATTCAAATGCGCGGTCGTGGCGGTCGCCGGCCCCGCGTTCGTGACGTGAACGGTGTAGGTGATGTTGCCGTCCGGCGCCACCGGGTCGGGCGAATCGGATCCGGTCACCCCCATGTCCGCGCCGACCACCGCGAACGAGGCCACCGGGAAAAGGGCAAGGCATAACACGAGCAACGCGCGACGGACGTTCATGGACATGGAAGCTCCTCTGTAGATAGGTCGCGCAAACGGAGGGAAAAGTCCCTCAAAGGCTTTTCACCACAAAGGCACAAAGGACACGAAGAAGACCTCTTTGTGGTCTTTGTGTCTTTGTGGTGAGAAGCCTTTTGTGTACCCTCCAATCAAAATGTCCGAGGTCACCCAGCTCCTGCGCGAATGGAACGCCGGAGAGCCTGAGGCGCGCGATCGCCTCATGCGGCTCGTCTACGACCCGCTGCGCGCCATCGCCGAGCGGCACTTCGGACGCGAGCGCGAAGGACACACTCTTCAGCCCACCGCGCTCGTGCACGAGCTCTACGTCCGCTTCGCCGACCAGCGCCACGTCGAGTTTCGCGATCGCGTCCACTTCTTCGCCGTCGCCGCCACCGTCATGCGCCGCATCCTCGTCGATCACGCGCGGCGCAAGTGGAGCGACAAGCGCGGCGGCGGTGCGGCGCCGCTGGCCATCGAATTCGCCGTCGGCGTTTTCGAGGAACAGAACTTCGACATCGTGGCTCTCGACCTCGCCCTCGACCGCCTCGCCACGATCTTTCCGCAGCAGGCCCGCATCGTCGAGCTCCGTTTCTACGGCGGCCTCACGCTCGACGAAACCGCTGAAGCGCTTGAAATCTCACCCGCCACCGTCAGCCGCGAATGGACCATGGCCCGCGCCTGGCTGCGCGGTGCGATGAACGCGTCATGACCGCGGAGCCGCTCGACGCTGCATTCTGGGAGCGCGTGCGCACGCTGTTTCATGCGGCTGTCGATGCGCTCGATCGAAAAGCGCTTCTCGATGATTGCAACGATCCGAATCTGCGCGCCGAGGTCGAGAGATTGCTCGAGCAGCACGACGCCTCGGCCGGGTTTCTCGAGCAATCCGTCTGGGACCTCGTCGAAACCGCCGACGCCAAGTGGGAGCACGTCCTCATCGGGCCGTACCGCGTCGTCCGCCAGCTCGGTCACGGCGGCATGGGAACCGTCTTTCTGGCGTCGCGCGAGGACGCTGAATTCGAACAGCGCGTGGCCATCAAACTCGTTCGCCGCGGCGCCGGCGGAGAGTCGCTGCTGCAGCGCTTCCGGCAGGAGCGGCAGATCCTGGCCGCGCTCGAACATCCCAACATCGCGCGACTGCTCGACGGCGGCACGACCTCCGGCGGCGTTCCCTACCTGGTCATGGAGTACGTCGAAGGGACGCCGATCGACGGCTATTGCCGCGTGCACAACCTCCCGATCGATGCGCGGCTGCGGCTCTTCCTCCAGCTCTGCGACGCCGTGCAGTACGCGCATCGCGGACTGGTCATCCATCGCGACATCAAGCCGGCCAACGTTCTCGTCACCGCTGACGGCATCCCGAAACTTCTCGACTTCGGCATCGCCAAACTAACCTCGGCGCAAACCGATCACACGGTTACGCGCCTGATGACGCCCGACTACGCCAGCCCCGAGCAGTTGGCCGGCAAGCTCGTGACCACCGCCACTGACGTTTACTCCCTCGGCCTGCTCCTTTTCGAGATGCTCACCGGCAAGCGTCCGTTCGAAAACGTCGTGCGCACCGGCGACACCGAACCGCCGCGCGCCAGCAGCGTCTCCGGCCTGCGCGCCCTTCGCGGCGATCTCGATCGCATCCTCCTCGTCGCGCTCGATCCCGATCCGAATTGCCGCTACGCCTCGGTCGATAAATTCGCCGACGACGTTCGCCGCCACCTCGACGGCCATCCCGTCTCCGCGCGCGGCGCGTCCCTCGGCTACCGCACAGCAAAGTTCGTCCGCCGCAACAAGCTGTTCGTGGCCGCCGCCGCGGTGGCGGTGGTCGTGGCCATCGTGGCGTTCCTGGCGGTCCTGCAGCAGAAGCGCATCGCCGAGCGCCGCTTCGAGCAGGTCCGCTCGCTCGCCCACGCCGTCGTCTTCGATCTCCACGACGCGATCGCGAAACTCCCCGGCTCGACCTCGGCGCGCTCACTCCTGGTCCGCCACGCGCTCGGCTACCTCGACGCGCTGGCGAAAGAATCGACTCGCAACACGCCGCTGCAGATGGAGCTGGCCGCCGCTTACGAACGCGTCGGCGACGTGCAGGGCATGCCGTACCGCGCCAACCTCGGCGATAGCGCCGGCGCACTGGTCAGTTATCGCAAGGCGCTCGACATCGCCGAAGAAGTGCGCACGCGTCAGCCCGACAACGCACCCACGCTGCTGCTCATCGCCGACCTTCACGACCGTACGGGATGGATCGAACAACGCGCCTTACGTTTTCGCGATGCGCTCGTCCATCACGAGGCGGCGCGCAAGATTCGCGAGTCGCTGCACGACGATCTCCCACTGGCGCGGACGTGGGTTGCGATCGCCGATTCGCGCTACCAGTCCAGCTATCCCGCCGCTGCCGTCCGTGGCGCGTACGAAACCGCGGACCACATTCTCGATCGCGTGGCCGTCACCGACGCCAATCGCAAAGACGTCCTCACCGAGCGAGGCCGCGTCCATCAACGCCTCGGCGGCTACTTCACCGGCGCCCGCGAACACGATCCCGCCCGCGCACTGCTGCATCATCAGGCCGCCGAACGCGCCCTCGAGGCGCGCGCCGCTCTCGATCCGAACGACGCGGTCGCCAAACGCAACTTCGCCGACCAGCTCGTGATGACCGCCACGCTCCAGAACTCCGTCCACGACGGCGCCGCCGCGCTGGCCGGAACATCGCGCGCGTTACCAATCCTGCGCGCCCTCGCGGACGCCGATGCCGACAACGCCGAAGCGCAACACGACCTCGCCTTCGCCTACACCCAGAACGCCCGCGCCAACCTGAACCTGCGACGCTGGCCCGACGCCGCGAAAGCCGCCAACGACGCGCTCGCCATCCAGACCCGCCTCATCGAACGCGACCCCACCAACCGCGAATACCGCCGCGACCTGGCCGGCATCTACAAGATCATCAGCCAGGTCCAAACACGTTGACTCTCAATCTGCGTACATCTGCGTAATCTGCGGATAAGCTTTTACCGGTCTACGGAATCAACAACACCTTCCCCGTCGTCTCGCGCGCTTCGAGCGCGCGATGCGCCTCGGCTGCGTCGCGCAGCGGCACCTCGCGATCGATGCGCAGCTTCAGCGCGCCCGATCCGATCCATTCGAATACATCGCGCGCGCGGCCGAGCAACTCCTCGCGCGTCGCGGTGTAGTGCCCCAGGCTTGGCCGCGTGAGGAAGACACCGTTTTTCGCCAGGCGTCCCGGATCGAACGGCGGCACCGTCCCGCTCGACTGTCCGAACAGCGCCAGCGTCGCGCGGAGGCCGCAGCACTCCAGACTCTTGTCGAACGTCGTCCGTCCGACCGAATCGTAGGCGGCGGCGCACCCCTTCCCGCCCGTCTCCGCCATCACGATCGTTTCGAAATCGTCCTTCGTGTAATCGATGACGACGTCGCATCCCGCCTCGCGCGCGATGTCGAGATGTTTCGCCGACGCCGTCCCGAACACGCGCGCGCCGCGCATCTTCGCCATCTGCACCAGCAGAGCGCCGACGCCGCCGGCCGCCGCATGAACGAGAACGCTTTCGCCGCGCGCGATCGGATGCACGCTGGTCGACAGATAGTGCGCCGTCATCCCCTGCAGCATCGCCGCGGCCGCCGTCTTCGCATCGATCGAATCGGGCAGCGGCACGAGCATCCCCGCCGGCGCGATCGCATACTCCGCATACGCACCGCGAACGCCCGCGAAAGCGACGCGATCGCCAACCTTCATCACGTCGACGCCATCGCCAATCGCCTCGACGACGCCCGCCGCTTCCGACCCAGGCGTGAACGGCAACGGCATCTTGTACAACCCGGTGCGGTGATAGACGTCGATGAAGTTGACGCCGATCGCCTCGATGCGAACGAGCGCCTCCCCTGCCGCCGGACTCGGCGTTTCGATGTCTACGTATTGGAGAACTTCGGTCCCGCCAGTCTGAGAAACGCGAATCGCTTTCATGGTGCGCGTACCGTACAACAACTGTCATCCAGAGTCGCCGGAGGCACGAGCCGCAGGCGAGGCGCCGTAGGACGACGAAGGATCCCCGGCTGATAACCCGGTCGGGCGGCGGCTGTGCGAAGTACGGTCGCGCGATTGCAACGCGGTTACCAGCCGGGGATCCTTCACCGTCCTCCGCTGCTGCGGCTTCGCCTGCGCAGCTCCGGCGGTTCAGGATGACAGCTCCACCTGAGATAATGATCCGCCGCATGTCCCTGGCCCCCTTCCACCCCGTCCTCCAGCGCTGGTTCTCCGAAACGATCGGCACTCCCACCCCCGTCCAGCTCCGCGGCTGGGAAGCGATCCGCGAAAAACAACACACGCTCATCGCCGCGCCGACCGGGTCCGGCAAAACGCTGGCGGCGTTCCTCACCGCGCTCGACGAGCTGTACGTCGAAGGAACGCAGAACGAACTGCCTGATGAAGTCCGCGTCGTCTACGTCTCGCCGCTGAAAGCGCTCAGCGCCGACATCCACAAAAATCTCGCCGAACCGCGGCGCGGCATCAAACGGATCGCCGAAGAGATGGGGCTGCACGCGCCGCGAATCACGGCGGCGGTGCGCACCGGCGACACGACCGCGTCCGAACGCGCAGCCATGCTGCGCAAGCCACCGCACATCCTCGTCACCACGCCCGAATCGCTCTACCTGCTCCTCACCGCGGAGCGCAGCCGCGAGATGCTGCGCACCGCGCGCACCGTCATCGTCGACGAAATCCACGCCGTCATTGGCACGCGCCGCGGCGCGCACCTCGGCATCACGCTCGAGCGCCTGCAGCAGGTCGCCGAACAACCGCTGCGCCGGATCGGATTGTCGGCGACACAGAAACCGATCGAGGAAGTAGCGAAGTACCTCGCCGCGAACGCACCGGTAACCATCATCGACGAAGGCCATCGCCGCACCATCGACCTCTCCATCGAAATCCCGCGCAGCGAAGTCGAGACGGTGATGTCGAACGAGGTGTGGGAGGACTACTACAACCGTCTGACGCAGCTGATCCTCGAGCACAAGACCACGCTCGTCTTCGTCAACACGCGCCGCATGGCCGAGCGCGTTGCCCGCCACCTCAGCGACCGCCTCGGCGAAGACGCGGTCACCGCGCATCACGGCAGTCTGTCGAAGGAAAAGCGCCTCGACGCCGAGTCGCGCCTGAAGAACGGACAACTGAAAGCGCTTGTGGCTACCGCCTCGCTGGAGCTCGGCATCGACATCGGTCACGTCGATCTGGTTTGCCAGATCGCCTCGCCGCATCGCATCGCCACGCTGCTGCAGCGCGTCGGACGATCGGGCCACAGCATCTCAGGCCTTCCCAAAGGCCGCCTCTTCCCCATCTCGCGCGATGACCTCATCGAATGCGCCGCGCTGCTGCGCGAAGTGAAACACGGCAACCTCGATCGCATCGTCACGCACGACGCGCCGCTCGACGTCCTCGCGCAGCAGATCGTGGCCGAGACGTCGTGCGCCGATTACAGCGAGGACGAGCTCTTCGACCTCATGCGCCGCGCGCAGCCCTATGAAAAGCTGACGCGCAAGGATTTCGACGAAACGCTGGCCATGGTCGCGGAAGGTTTCGCCACGAAGCGCGGCCGCCGCGGCGCGCTCGTGCATCGCGACGAAGTCAATCGCCGCGTCCGCGGACGGCGCGGCTCGCGCATGCTGGCCATCACCTCCGGCGGCGCCATCCCCGAGGTTGCGGATTACAGGGTGGTGCTGGAGCCGGACGATACGGTGGTCGGCACGCTCAACGAAGATTTCGCCATCGAGAGCAACGCCGGCGACATCTTCCAGCTCGGCAACGCCTCCTGGCTGATCACGCAAGTCATCAGCGGCACCGTCCGCGTCGCCGACGCCAAAGGCGCCCCGCCCACGATCCCCTTCTGGCTCGGCGAAGCGCCGGCCCGCAGCGACGAGTTGTCAAAAGCCGTGAGCGAAATGCGGCGCGAGTTGGAGCAGAGGCTAACTGTCATTCCGAGCCGCCTATACCCCCCATTCGACTCGCTCAGGGCAGGCTCCGGGGTCGAGGACGGCGAGGAATCCCCGGCTGAAACCGCGGATCCTCGTTTCAACGCCGAACGTTGGCTCATCGACGAAACCGGCCTTCCCGAAACCGCCGCCCGCGAAATCGTCGCCTACCTCGACGACTCCCGCAACGCCCTCGGCGCGATCCCGACGCAGGACACCATCATCCTCGAGCGCTTCTTCGACGAATCGGGCGGCATGCAGCTCGTCCTGCACGCGCCGTTCGGCAGCCGCATCAACAAAGCGTGGGGCCTCGCGCTGCGCAAGCGCTTTTGCCGCCAGTTCAACTTCGAGCTGCAGGCCGCGGCCACCGAGGATGCCGTGCTGCTGTCGCTCGGGCCGCAGCATTCGTTTCCGCTGGCCGACGTCTTCCGCTATCTCCATCCCGCCACCGCCCGCGACGTCCTCGTGCAGGCCATGCTCGCCGCACCGGTGTTCCAGACGCGCTGGCGCTGGAACACCACCATCTCGCTGGCCATCCCGCGCAATCGCGGCGGACGCAAAGTTCCGCCGCCGCTGCAGCGCGCCATGGCCGACGACCTGATGGCCGCCGTCTTCCCCGACGCCGCCGCCTGTCCGGAAAACCTGCCCGGCGACCGCGAGCTCCCCGATCATCCGCTCGTCAACCAGGTCGTCCGCGACTGCCTCGAAGAAGCGATGGACTTCGACGGACTCACGCGCGTACTCACCCGCATCCACGCCGGCGAGATCGAATGCATCGCCCGCGACACGACGGAACCGAGTCCGCTCGCGCACGAGATCCTGAACGCCAAACCGTACGCCTTCCTCGACGACGCGCCGCTCGAAGAACGGAGAACGCAGGCCGTGATGACGCGCCGGTCTAGGTCCAACGACCTCGGCATCCTCGACGCCAACGCCATCGAACGCGTCCGCGACGAAGCCAGACCCGATCCGCGCGATGCCGACGAACTGCACGACGCGCTGCTCACCTTCGGATTTCTATTCGACGACGAAGTCGAAGCCCCGGAACTGTTCATCGAACTGGCAGCGTCGCGACGCGCAACACTCCAGGAAGCCAATCCGCAGATTACGCAGATGGACGCAGATTTAGAAACGACGAGCCGCCTTCATCTGCGTAAATCTGCGACATCTGCGGATAACCCCCGTGGGTGGTGGATCGCCGCCGAGCGCATCCCGGAATTCAAAGCCATCCACCCATCGATCACTCCTGACATCGACCCACCGCCAAGCCGAAAAAAAGAGTGGCAACGCGAAGACGCCACCGTAGAAATCATCCGCGGACGGATGTCTCTCCTCGGCCCGACAACTGCAGGCGAGCTCGCCGCATCGCTCAACATCGAAGAAAGAGACGCCGATGCCGCACTCCTGAAACTCGAATCCGAAGGCGCCATCCTGCGCGGCCATTTCACAGGCCCCGACGAATGGTGCGAGCGCAGGCTCTTGGCGCGCATCCACCGCTACACGCTGAATCGCCTTCGCGCCGAAATCGAGCCCGTTACCGCCGCCGATTTCCAACGCTTCCTCTTCGCCTGGCAGCACGTCACCCCATCGACGAAACTCACCGGCATCGACGGCGTGCACGAAGTCATCCGCCAACTCGACGGCTTCGAGATCGCCGCGAACGCGTGGGAGCGCCATATCCTCCCGCTGCGCATCGACCGCTATGAACCGTCCCTCCTCGACGCGCTCTGCTTCACCGGCGAAGTCGGCTGGGCAAGACTCACCACCGGCGTCGCGCTCTTCCCGCGCACGCACGTATCCGCGTGGCTGACCGAAACGACGCCAACGCTCACCGAACGCGCCCAGCACGTTCTCGACCTCCTCCGCACGCGCGGCGCCTCCTTCACCCGCGACCTCGGCGACGACACCTCGGAAGCACTCGACGAACTGGTGAGCGCTGGCCTCATCACCTCGGACGGTTTCATCGGCCGCAAACCCGAACGCGCCGGCCGCTGGGCAATCCTCACCGCCGACATCGATCACGAAGAAGCCATCGAAACCCAGGCCCGAGCGCTGCTGAAGAGATACGGCGTCATCTTCCGCCGCCTTCTCACCCGCGAACCGAACGCCGCCCCCTGGCGCGAGCTGGCCCGCGTCTACCGCCGCCTCGAAGCAAGAGGCGAAATCCGCGGCGGCCGCTTCGTCACCGGCATGTCCGGCGAACAATTCGCCCTCCCCGACGCCGTCACCACCCTCCGCGAAATCCGCCGCACCCCCACCGACGGCCGCCTAGCCGTCATCAGCGCCTGCGACCCCTTGAACCTGATCGGCATCCTCACGACATCCGACCGCATCCGAGCCATCCCCGGAACGAGAATCGCCTATCGCGACGGCATCCCCGTCGCCGTCATGGAAGGCGACTTCCTCCGCCCCTTCGACCAGCCTGACATCGAAGCCGCCGCCGCACTCGCGGGACGCCGAGTGCCGGTAGCTGCGGGCTTCGTGGGACGCATCGCGTAGAGATGCCCAGCACAACACGCGAGTTCACACCGGACGCGTCAAGCGAGTCACACGGAGTGTCGGAGTGTCGAAACGGTGGAGATCTGCTCACAGTCGGCATCAAACGTAATGAGCTCAACATCGTGATGCACAGCCACAGTCGCGATGAGCAGATCGAGCGCGCGCGAGTGAAGTCGACCCAAAGACTGGCGTCGAAGTCGCTTCGCCATCAACGTCTCCAGGCAATCATTCCGCACCTCAGCGGAATCGCGATGGTCGGTCGCTCTAGTCGCCGGCGGTAGCTGGATGCCCGTCGGCGAAGCCGGCGTAAGAACCGTAGCCCACAGTTTCAACTGTGGGGACAACGTTCCTTGATGTTTGTGAGCCCGCCTTGGCGGGCGAGAGAAAGGCTTTCTTTCGCCCGTTAAAACGGGCTCACGAGATTGCGCGATTCGAAACCCCCATCTAAAGATGGGGGCTACGGTCCTTTACGGCGGCTACGCCGTCGAATTAGGAATCGCGATCGGCAGCACGTCCTTCCTCAAAGCCGGAAAGCTCGACGCCCCACTCGCCCGAGAGGAACTTTCCGGCGATCCGCTTCCGCTCCGCCAGCATCGAATCGTCGATCTTTTCGTCCGTCTCTGTGCGCGCGGATGCCGCGAGACCTGCGCGCAGCAACTCTGTCACGGTCTCATCGAGTCCGCGCCCTTCCTGGGATGCGCGGAGCGTCAAGTCTTCAACAAGATCCTTCGGCAGATCGAGGATGTAGTCATTCTGAAGTTTGGATGTTCTCATCGCCTTCGTCAAACGAGTTGGCTACGAACCGCTTCAATCCCAGATCGAGCGCCAAATTGGAGACCTATCTGCACCGACGTCGTCGCGCGCCTTCGCGGAGGTTCCCAAACTTTCAACACTACTGTTTGTCCTCCAGCATTGCCCACCTCACCGACTCGGCTTAGCGTCGAGAACGTCGACCAACTTCGTCACCCTGCACTCCAGAGCATCTGCGATCCGCACCAGGGTCGTGATCGTCGGCACCTTCGTCCCTCGTTCGATGTGACTGATCGCGGCCACGCTTGTTCCGCAAAGCTGCGCGAGATCGCCTTGGGTCAGGCCTCGCTTGAGGCGGATTTCGCGGATGCGTTCGCCGACCAGTTGTCCTTCATTGCCGCGATGAGGTCGCATTTGGGTCGCTCAGGTCTTGACAAACGGCGGATGCGAATTTATCTTTTCTGACAACTTATAGGAGCACGAAACATGGACGAAGCCACCTGCAACGACATCCGCCACATCTTCCTTTCTCCCCGTCCATCCTTTGCGCTCATGACGGCGGCGTTGCTGATCGGCGTCTCGCTGAAGGAGTTGAAGAAGGAGATTGAGGATGGGGCGATTGTAGCGGTTTCGACGCGGATGGGGCAGCGCATCAGCAAGGAAGAGATGATGGTGGTGGCGATGCGGCTGTGGGATCTGGCCACCATCGAAGAAGCGCTTGGCGACGAGGCGGCGTCGGTGCTGCCCGAGGCGATCCGGCTGGTCGAGCTGCATGCGCGCATTCCTCGGTATCAGCGGGAGATGTTGCGGTGCTTCGCGAAGAGGGATGAGACGACGGTCGACGCCGTCCTGTCGCGGGAGCTGGAGGATTTGGCGTGCGCGCATTCCGAGGAGCTGGCGTCGGCGGTTCCGGGGTTCGCGTCGGCGCTGGCCTGGCCCGGATAGGTCTGGGCAGCGGTCGTTTCGAACCATCGATGCTTCGTTTTGAATCATCGATGCTTCATTTCGAATCATCGATGCTTCGTTTTGAACCATCGATGCTTCGTTTTGAACCATCGATGCTTCGTTTTGAATCATCGATGCTTCGTTTTGAATCATCGATGCTTCGTTTTGAATCATCGATGCTTCGTTTTGAATCATCGATGCTTCGTTTTGAATCATCGATGCTTCGTTTTGAATCATCGATGCTTCATTTCGAACCATCGATGCTTCGTTTTGAAGCATCGATGGTGTGTTTGGAAGTATCGATGCTGTGTTTTGAATCATCGATGCTTCGTTTTGAAAGCATCGCTACCTGCATTTAAAGGTCCGTGTCATCCGCAGATGACGCAGATGGACGCAGATATTCGAATGACAGCTGTCATCTGCGTCATCTGCGGATCAACGTCCCTGCCGGTAAGATCGTGCGGTCGATGACTGGAAAGAATGACGACCTCCCCTTCTCCGAACGCGTCCGCATCGCGGCGGAGCTGCTCGAATCGCTCGATTCCGATCGTACGCAGTTGACGCAGGTGAGCGAGGACGAGCGGCGGCGGCTGTTGCATGCGACGCGGAAGGTGGCGGAGCCGGATCATCATGCGCGGCGGAAGCTGGTGAAGGCGGGGCGGAAGGCGCGGAAAGCGGCCAAGCTGCAACAGGACGATCAGGTTTTGAACGCGTCGGGGATTCGCGAGCTGCGGCGGAAGCCGGTGTTTACGACGCCGAACTACTATCGGGAGATCGCCGAGGGGGACGCGCCGCGCGAGACGTCGGAGTCGCGGCACTGCTATGTCTGCAAGCAGCACTACGACGTCGTCCACTTTTTCTACGACCAGCTTTGTCCTTCGTGCGCGGAGTTGAACTTTTTCAAGCGCACCGAGTCGGCCGATCTGCGCGGACGCGTGGCGCTGCTGACCGGCGGGCGCGTCAAGATCGGGTACCAGGCGGGTTTGAAACTGCTGCGCGCCGGAGCGCGGCTCATCGTCACCACGCGCTTTCCGCGCGACTCGGCGGCGCGGTATGCGCGCGAGGACGACTTCGGCGACTGGTCCGATCGGCTGGAGATCTTCGGACTCGATCTTCGTCACACGCCGAGCGTCGAAGCGTTCTGCCACGAGATGCTGACCACGCGCGACCGGCTCGACTTCATCATCAACAACGCCTGCCAGACGGTGCGCCGTCCGCCGGCGTTTTACGAGCACATGATGGAGGCGGAGACGGCCTCGCTGCATTCGCTCGCCGATCACGAGCGGAAGCTGCTCGGCTCATTCGAGGGGTTGCGCGGATATCGAATGCTGCCCGAGACGGCCATCGAAGGGCTGACCACTTCGGCGGAACTGTCACAGGTTCCGCTGCTGCCGGAGGACCGGCACGATCGCGATCTCTTTCCGATCGGACGGCTCGATCAGGATTTGCAGCAGGTCGACCTGCGCGGACGCAATTCATGGCGCCTGCTGCTGGCCGAGGTGTCGTCGGTGGAGTTGCTGGAAGTGCAGTTGGTCAATGCCGTCGCGCCGTTCATTATCAACGCGCGTCTGAAGCCGCTCATGCTGCGGACTGCCAATCGCGACAAACACATCGTCAATGTTTCGGCGGTGGAAGGGCAGTTCTACAGAAATCAGAAAACGACGCGGCATCCGCACACGAACATGGCTAAGGCTGCCCTCAACATGATGACGCGCACCTCGGCCGCCGACTATCACGCCGACGGCATCCACATGAACAGCGTCGATACGGGTTGGGTCACGGACGAAGATCCCGCCGCTCTGGCCGAGCGCAAGACCTCGGTACATCGCTTCCATCCGCCGCTCGACATCGTCGACGGCGCGGCGAGGATCGTCGATCCGATCATCTCCGGCATCAACACCGGCGTGCACGTGTGGGGACAATTCCTGAAGGACTACAAGCCGACGGATTGGTAGCGCTGTCATTCTGAGCCGCCGGAGCTTCGAAGGCGAAGCCGGAGCAGCGTAGGACGGCGAAGAATCCCCGGCTGAAACCGCGGGCGGGCGCGGGCGTGACGACCACCGCCCAACCTGGTTAGCAGCCGGGGGATCCTTCGACCGTCCTCCGCCGGTCGCGCTTCGCGCTCGTCGGCTCCGGCGGCTCAGGATGACAGGGTGTTAACCCTCTCCCACTCCCTTCGTATCCCCGGGCAGAGGACCTACGAATGCCGAAAAAACTGATCACCCTTCTTTTCGCCGGCGCCATCGCAACGAGCGCGTTTGCGCAGGCGCCGGCTACTACGACGTCGTCAACCACGACCGCGACCAGCACCGTCGTCACTGATACGGACAGCCATGAAACGCGCGATGCGTTTCACACCACGCTGCGGCGTTATCCGACGGAAGTGAGCCGCGTGCTCAAGCTCGATCCGTCGCTGATGACGAATCAGTCGTATCTCGCTAACTATCCGGCGCTGGCGTCGTTTCTGGCGCAGCATCCGGAGATCGCGCACAGTCCGGGGTTCTATCTCGACAACATCTACGTCGGCGAACCGCAACGCGCCGAGAACAGCAGCGAACGCGTATGGCGCGAGGTGATGGAAGGTCTGTCGATCTTCGCCGTCATCTCTCTCATCACCGGCGTGTTGACGTGGCTCGTGCGCACGCTCATCGAGCATCGCCGCTGGAGCCGGATGTCGAAAGTTCAGGCCGAGGTGCATAACAAACTGATGGACCGCTTCACCGCGAATGAAGATTTGCTCGCCTACATCCAGACGCCCGCCGGCAAACGCTTCCTCGAATCGGCGCCGATCGCGCTCGACGGCGCGCCGCGCGCGGTCAGCGCACCGGTGGGACGCATCCTCTGGTCGGTGCAGGTCGGACTCGTACTCGCCGCGGCTGGCTTCGGACTGGAGTACGTCAGCCAGAGCATCGAGAAAACCGTCTCGCAGCCGCTCTTCGCCATGGGCGTGCTCGCAATCTCCATCGGCATCGGCTTCGTGCTCTCGGCCATCGTCTCGTACGTCCTCTCCCGCAGGCTCGGCCTGTGGGAGACGGCGTCGGCGACCGCTGATGCCGCGGCCGAGTGAGTCATGGGATCATTCAGGCGATGGACTTCACGGGTGTCATGAACGATGCGTTGCTCTCGGTGGCCGGCGCGCGCGCGAAAGCCGAGGCCGCGAGGCTGATGGACGAGGAAAGCTTCCGCGCGTTTTACGAGCGAACCTCGCGTCCGGTGTGGATTTACCTTGCGCGCGTCACCGGCGATCGCGATCTCGCGGACGACCTGCTGCAGGAGACGTTTTACCGTTTCTACAAAGCCGGCGCCGCGCATCAGGACGAAAGCCATCGCCGCAATTCGCTCTTCTGCATCGCTACGAACATCGCCCGCGATGTGAATCGCAAGAAGACGCGGCATCCGGTCGAGCAGTTGGAGTTGAATGAGTCGGACGAAGAGACGGTGGCGATCGACGCGAGGATTGCGGAACGTTTCGAAGGAAGCACCGATCTCTGGCGCGCGATGTCGCAACTGAAACCCGTCCAGCGCGAGATGCTCTGGCTCGCCTACGCCCTCGGCTCCAGCCACGCCGAAATCGCGGAAATCGTCGGCGTGAAAAGCGGCAGCGTGAAGATCCTCCTCTTCCGCGCTCGCAAGAAACTGGCTGGCCTCCTCGGAGCACACTCATGAACGCCTGTCCCCAGGAAAACGAAACGCTGTCGATGGTTCAGGCGGGACGCTGGCCGTACGGCTGCGACGACGCGATGCGCACGCATGTCGACGCGTGCGCGACATGCGCCGACGTCGTTCGCGTCGGATCGTTGATCGCCGCCGACTACCACGCTTCGCTTCGCAGCTCCCATGTCCCCGCGTCGGGACTGGTGTGGTGGCGGATGCAGCGCCGCTCGCGGCAGGAAGCGATCCGCGCGGCATCGCGCGTCATCACTGTCATGCAGGCGATCGCGGTCGCGGCGGGGGTGGCGGTGGCGATCGGAATCCTCGTCGCGACGGGCCGGGCGTTCGCGTTTTCACCCGCCGAGGTGTCGCGGACGGTGCTCGCGCAATGGGGACTCCCGCTGATCATCGGACTGGCGTCGTGGGTGATGCTCGCGCCGGTGGCCGTGTATTTCGCGGTTAGTAAGGACTGATTAGACGCGCTGCGGCGAAGCCGCGGTGATGGAGCGCTGGCGTCCTCGCCGGCTGGCTTGGCTGCGTCCCGCTGCCAACCCGGCATAGTCGCCACATTTGCTGATAACCAAGCGGCGGAGGCGACGCCGCTTCGTTACCAGCGAGATCTTCGACATTGGCGGGCTGGCAGCGAGACGCAGCCAGGCCAGCCGGCGGGACGCCAGCGCTCCGTCGTTGCAGGCGCACACGCTCCGCGTCAGCGTCGTTTCACCGCCCGTTATCCAGCTCCCGAGGCCGGGCGTATTTCACGTACTTATCGAACCAGTTGATCCGTTCTGCCAGCACGTCGAGCAGCGTTTCACGCGCGGCGTAGCCGTGGGCCTCATTCGGCAGCGTTACGTAGCGGACCGTCGCGCCGTGGCCTTTCAGGGCCATGTAGAAACGTTCGGACTGGATCGGGAACGTGCCGGAGTTGTCGTCCGCTTCGCCGTGCATCAGGAGGATCGGATCCTTGATCTTGTCGGCGTACCAGAACGGCGACATCTTCGCGTAGAGGTCGGGCACTTCCCAGAACGTGCGGCGCTCGCTCTGGAAACCGAACGGCGTCAGCGTGCGGTTGTAGGCGCCGCTTTCCGCGAAGCCGGCGCGGAAGAGGCGCGAATGCGCGAGGAGGTTCGCGGTCATGAACGCGCCGTAGCTGTGACCGCCGACGCCGATGTGATCGCGGTCGCCGACGCCCATCTCCACCACCTTGTCGATGGCCGCTTCGGCGCTGGCCACGAGCTGGTCGACGTAATGATCGTTGGCCGTCTCGCCCGGCCCGACGATCGGCATGGTCGGATTGTCGAAGATGGCGTAGCCGGACAGCAGCAGGAAAAGGTGCGAGTAGCCGCTGACGATCGTGAAGCGATTGGGCGAGCCGCTGACCTGGCTGGCGGTATCGGCGTCGCCGAACTCGCGCGGATAGGCCCACATGATCACCGGAATGCGCTCGCCCTTGTTGTAGCCGGGCGGCAGATACAGCGTGGCCGACAACTTCACGCCGTCCTTGCGCTGATACGTGACGTACTGATGTTCGATGCCGCGAAGCTGCGGCTGCGGATCCTTGAACGCGGTGACGGCGCGTCGCGCGTCGCCGTCGACCGTGCGCACGTAATAGTTCGGCGGATCTTTCGGCGTTTCGTATCGCGTGAGGATGGTGGTGAAGTCGTTGCTCAGCGGCGCGACGACGTATTCGTACGCATCGCTCGCGCTGCGAAATAGCCGCTCGCTCTCGAGAGTCTTGAGGTTCAAACGGTCGAGGAACGGCCGGTCGCCTTCCTTCGACGCTCCCTGCCCGATGAGAAAAATCGAATCGCCGATCTGAATGATCGGACTGGTGTTCCCGCGGCCGCCGAAGCCGCCGAAACTGCGCGAGCCGGCATCGCGCGTGACCGGCGTGCCGGGATTGTCGTAGGCCGCATCCTGCTTGCGATCCCACAACTTCCTCGGCGCAGCGCCCGGTTCCAGAATCCAGGTCCGCGTCTTCCGCAACAGGCGATCGAACTCGCTGAGAAGCCCGACGCCCTTCTCGGTGTACGAAATCCCCGCTGATCGCCACTCGGTCTTCCCGATCTCGGACGGTTCTTCGGAAAACGGCGACGCGAGCGACATCGTTCGATCGCGAAACGGCACTTTCGCTTTCGGATCGCCACCGTCGAGCGCCTCGGTCCAGAGAATCGTGGCCGGTTGATCCTCGCGCCAATGATGTCCGCGCGGCCCCGTCTCCACACCGGCGATCGGAACTCCCTCGCGGCTTGGGCGATCGGCCAGTTTCTTCACCACCGCACCTTTACGATCCCAAACCTCGACGTCCTCGGGGAATCCGTTCATCGGGATGAGATGCGAAAAGGGACGCTTGATCTTCGTGACGAGAATGAATCGATCGTTCGGCGACGGCGATACGTCGCTGAGGATGGCCGGCTTGCCGATCGGCGTCATCAATCCTGATGCCGCGTCGAACGAAGCGAGCTGGCTGGCGAAGTAGTACGCGAACAGCGCCTCATCGTGCGCCGTCTTGATCATGTCTTCGTACGTTGCCGCTTGCGCGACCTTCCCGTCGTTCTCCTGCACGTTCGGGCCGGTGGGCACGTTCGAATCGGCGGGCGCAGGACCGCGGCCGAGGGGAACGACCTTGCAGAGGAGCGTCTTGTTGTCGGCGAGCCAATCGCACGGATCGCCCGCGGCCGCATTCAGGCGCGCCGTGCCGCTGATTTTTTTCGCGTCGCCGGTCGTGGCATTCGCGATCCAGAGCTCGATGCCGTCATCGCGCGTATTGAGAAAGGCGAGCTTCGATCCGTCGTTCGAAAACTTGAGATTGGATAGATTCGCATTCGCCGGCACGGTCACCTTCATCTCGCTGCTGCCGGCAATCTTCTGCAACTTGATGGCGTAGATGAGCGGCGTGCGATGCGGCCCGTTCGTGCGCGGATTCACCCGCTCGCCGGCGATGCGCAACACCGGACGCGACAGCATTGCGATTGTCGGCTGCGCCTTGCGATACGACAGCGCCATCACCTTCTTCGATGGACTGAGCAACGCCTCCGGCAGCGGCGGCGCATCGAACGCCGCCACGACCTCGGGTGGAGGCACGAGGTACTTCGGCGTGTCGGCGGCGAGGGTGGCGGCGAGAAGGACTCCGGCAAACAGCAGCAGCTTTCGCGTCATGGCGCGGATTGTAACGGCAGCGCAAAAAGAGTGGTCATGCGTGCCGATTGCGCCGATGATCGTCCGCGCATGTACGCGATCGAGACGGCCGGCCTCACGCATCACTTCTCACCCGCGGACCGCGTGCTCAACGACATCAGCCTCCGCGTCCCCGAGGGAAGCATCTACGGCTTCCTCGGCCCGAATGGCGCGGGAAAGACGACGACGCTGCGCCTCGTTCTCGGGCTTCTTCGCCAGCAACACGGCAGCATCGAGATCTTCGGCATGCCGCTGCGGCGGAATCGGATGGAGATCCTGCGCCGCGTTGGATCGTCGATCGAGAGTCCGTCGATCTATGCACATCTGACGGCGCGCGAGAACCTGAAACTCTGGCAGATCGTCTTCCGATGTCCCGCGACGCGCATCGATGAAGTGCTGCAGCTCGTCGGGCTCGCGCACACCGGATCGAAACGCGCCGGCCAGTTTTCCCTCGGCATGAAGCAGCGCCTGAGCATCGCCGTGGCACTCCTTCACGATCCGCCGCTGCTCATCCTCGACGAGCCGACGAACGGTCTCGATCCGCACGGCATCCTGGAAATGCGCGATCTCCTGATCGCGCTCAACCGCGACCACGGCACGACGATCCTCGTTTCGAGTCATCTTCTTTCCGAGATCGAGCGGCTCGTCACGCATGCCGGCATCATTCGCCGAGGAACGATGCTTTTTCAGGGACCGTTCGCGGAGCTCGCCGAAAAACGGAAGGCGGTCACGATCATCGACACCAGCGACAACGATCGTGCATTCGCGGCCATCAACGAGGCCGGTTTCGAGGTCCGTCGGGAGCAGGAAAAACTGCTGGTTCCCGATTCGCTGCCGCCGGACATCAGCCGCATCAATCGCCTCCTCGTGCAGATGGGAATCGACGTGCACCAGATCGCGCCCGGCGGTAACGATCTCGAGAAAATCTTTCTCGATCTGATCGGAGACAGCAAATGGTGATGACGCTGCTCCGATGCATCCGCACCGAATGGCTCAAACAGAAAGGGAGCTTCGCCTCCTGGCTGGTCCTCGCCAACGGCCTGTTCGTCCCGGCCATCCTTTTCGCGGCGCGGCTGCGACGCCCGCACAATCTTCCAGCCATCAATCGCGCGCCCGATTTCTGGGAAAAACTGTGGTCGCAGATGTGGCAGTCGATGGCCATCATGATGCTGCCGATGTTCATCATCCTGGTCACCAGCCTCGTCGTGCAGATCGAGTACCGGAACAACACCTGGAAACAACTGCATACGAGTCCGCAGCCGCTGCCGACGATCTTCATGGCGAAGCTGATCGTGATTCTGGCGCTGCTCGTCGAATTGCTGGCCGTGTTCAATCTCGGCTTGTATCTGACCGGCGTCGTTCCCGGCCTGCTCTTCGGCGTGCCCGCGCCGGCCGCTCCGCTTCCGTACCATCTCTTCCTGGCGCGCAACGTCAACTTCCTGCTCGACGCGCTGCCGATGGTGGCGGTGCAATACCTGCTCGCGCTTCATTTCAAAAACTTCGCGATCCCGCTCGGCGCCGGGATGGGATTGTGGCTGTTCGCGATCGGGATGATTTCGTGGCAATACAGCTACGTCATCCCCTACACGTATTGCGCGCTCGATTACTTCGCGGCCACGGGAACGCACATCGTCAAGCAGCCGCCGGTGAGCATCCAGACGATGGCCGCCGCGTACTTCCTGTTGTTCACGGCCGCCGGCCTCGTGCTGTACATGACCAGGAAAGAACGCGGCTGACGCGCCGGCCGTCAGTGCAGGCCGAGGACGACGTGGTAGATGGAATCGGACGGGCCGGGCGAACCTCGCTGCACGAGAAACGATTGTCCGTCGGGCATGACTGCAAAGCGCTGAAGGTCGGGCACGCGGAAAAGCTCGCGCGTCGTCGCGTCGTCCCATCGTCCTGACGGGCCGGGGACGGCGCTGATGACGGCGTCTTCGCCCGATTGAAAAACGATTTCGTGGCTGTCGCGGCGCCAACGTGGACTGCTACCGCCATTCGTTGAAATTCGGATCGGCCGAGGTTCACCGCCGAGGCTCATCAGATAAATCTCCGGATCGCCGGTGCCGTCCGCGGTGTACGCGAGCCACTTTCCATCCGGCGAAACGGCCGGATTCATCTCTATGAACTTGCTGCTGAGGATCGGAGTGGAGCGCTTTGTGGTCATGTCGAGAGTGAAAATATCGTCCTGCCTGCGGGCGTCTTCGCGAACATAGAAGAGCGTGCGCCCGTCCGGTGTGAAACTCCCCGCGAACTGGAACGGTCCTCGGGGGCTGACGTCGGCCGCCTTCGAATCGGTGAACCCGCGCCGGACGATGTGGGGGTACGTGCCACCGGACGCAGCTTCCGAGTAGACGATGAAGCGACCGTCCGGCGACCAGACCGGCGTCACTTCGTGCCCCGGTTCGTTCGAGAATCGTTCCCGTGTACCGCGCGCCAGATCGTAGATCCAGATGTCCGCGAGGCCTGTGTCCCGATTGAGGACGCTGACCGCCGCTTTGGCGCCATCGGATGAGAGTCCGAGGTCGTAGAACACGTTCTTGTCATCGATGACGCGCGTCTCGACGCCGTTGCGATTCACCAGCGCGAGGCGGCCCGTGCTGGTATCGGTGCGATAGACGAGCGTGCCGGCGGCGGCGTCAAACTCGGCGCGGCCCGTCGGATAGAAATAGGAGACGTCCGAGGCCAGCGCCACGGGTTCGCCGACGAGCGTGCCGCGGCGGGCGTCGAATTGCTGGCTGAGAAGCTTGGCGTCCCTGACGAAGAGCAATTGATCGCCGACGAGTCGCACCATCGATTCGTCGCGCATGATGACGGACTGCTCCTTCGATTTCAGCGACGCGAACATCAATTGCCGGTCGATCGAATCAGCCTTGTAGGAGAGATAAAAGAAATGCTCTCCATCGGGCAGCAATTGCGGCCATGAGTGACGCCATTGCCTGGTGTCAGCCAGTTTCGTGACCGCGACCGGTTCGCCGCCTGCATCGGAAATTCGAAAGATTTCAGGGCGGCCGCCGGCTGCATCGCCAAAGAGGATCGTGTGGCCTTGCCATGAACCGACCGCACCGCCGATCGAAACATCGCAGAGCGCCTCGGGCGCCAGGCCGCCGGAGATTTTCGTCTTCCACAACTTGCCTCGCGCGGCAAACGCGATCCATGCGCCGTCGGACGACCAGAAAGCGCCGCCCGCCCCGTCCGTTCCGTCGATCTTGCGGATCGCATACGAGTCGAGACTGCGGAGAAAAAGCGCGTTCGTCGCGCCGCTCTGCGCGTTGAAACAGAGCAACCGTCCATCCGGAGACAGTGCGAAGTTGCCCGATTCGTAAAAGCGCGCCGGATGCATGGACGGAGGCAGCCAGAGATGAAGGCTGGTCTTCGCGACGGTGGCGGGACGCTGTCCGGCAAGCCATCGCATGATGCCGAAGGTCAGCAGAGCCGCCGCGGCGATGAGAAGCAACGGAATCAACAACGGCGTTCGTCGCCGCGGTGGCGGCGATGCGATTCCAGCCGGCGAAGACTCGCCGCTCCATCGCAACTGCAGCGCGACGTCTTGCGCGGTCTGCCATCGCTCATCCGGACTTTTTTGGAGCGCCGTGAGAATGATCCGCTCCAGATCCGGCGGCGCGTCGGGCTGGATCGAACGGATCGGAACGGGATCGGACGAGAGAATCGACGCGATCAAGGTCGTTCGCGTCGTTCCACCGAAGGGACGCCGGCCGGTGGCCATCTCGTAAAGGATCACGCCGAGGGAAAAGATGTCGCTGCGATGATCGACGTTCTGCCCTTCGATCTGTTCCGGCGACATGTACTGATACGTCCCCACCACCATCCCCGCGGCAGTCAGCGGCTCCCGTCTCGTTTCCGTGTCCTCGGGGTCGAGTCGTTCCGGCACCGCCTCGGCGAATTTCGCCAGGCCGAAGTCGAGCAACTTCGCGCCGCTGCTCGTGATCATGATGTTGCCCGGCTTGAGATCGCGATGCGTGATGCCTGCACGATGGGCGTGCTGCAGAGCCTCGGCGATCTGCGCTCCCAACTTGAGAAGCTGACTCCTCGGCAGCGAACCTCGAGCGATCCGGTCGGCGAGCGTCTCCCCTTGCAGATATTCCATGACCAGGTATTCGGTATCACCATCCCGGCCGACGTCGTAAAGCGCGCAGATGTTGGGATGCGAAAGGGCGGAAATGGCGCGAGCCTCGCGCTCGAAACGTGCCCGCGACGCATCGTTCGATGTGAGATGCGCCGGCAGAACCTTGATGGCGACGATGCGGTCCAGCCGCGTGTCGCGAGCGCGGTAGACCTCCCCCATCCCGCCCACGCCGAGCAGGGTCACGATTTCGTATGGCCCGAGCCGCCGGCCGCTTTCCAGATTCATGGCGGCGCAGTATGCGGCAAAGCGCCGCTATCGGAGAGGACAGGCGGGAAACGCCTGCCCTCTTCCGGAAATTGGTACCGTCTACTTGCTGGCCACGGTCTGCGCCGTCCGCTGCGGCGGCGCGTTCGCGAGCTCGTCGTCGATGATCCGCGACAACACGTCGTAGTTTGCCGCGCCGACGATCATCCTTCCGTTGATGAAGAAGCTGGGTGTGCTGCTCACACCAACACGCATGCCCTCGTCCTGCGATGCCTTCCAGGCATCTTTGTATTTGCCCGAGGTCAGGCACTGGTCGAACTTGTTTCGGTCGACGCCGGCCTGGGTGGCAAATTTAAAGATGTCGGCATCATTGATCGGACCGCCCTTCGAGAAGAGGCGATCGTGCATCTCCCAGAATTTTCCCTGATCGTCCGCGCAGTGCGAAGCCTCGGCGGCGCGCTTGGCGGTGCGATGCATGGCCAGCGGAAAGTCACGGAACACGACCCGGACGTTGTCCCCGTACTTTTTCTCGACCTGCTGCAGCGTCTCGACCGCGTGTCCGCAGAACGGACATTCGAAATCGGAGAACTCCACGATCGTGACGGGAGCGTTCGCGCTGCCGCGCGCGGGACCGTCAGCCTTCACCGTCACCCGAGGAGGCACGAGGTTCACTTTCACGCCGGCCGCAGTGCGAAGCTCTTTGATGAACTGCGCGCGCCGGGTGGCGAGGCGCTGGCGGCGCATGCCGTCGGCAATCTCCGCGAGGACCTGATCTTTGCTCATGCCCGGATACTTGTCGGCGACGCCGTCGTAAATCGGCTCGATCTCCGCGACGTCCGGCGGCGTGATTTTCGCTTCGATTTCCGTCTTGAAGAGCTCCTCGGTCGTGACGTGCCGGCGTGCAGCCTCGGCATCGATGAGCTTCGTGGCGATCATCTCCTCGAGCACGGCCCGGCGGATGTTGTATTCGTCGGTGCGCAAGCGATTGAGGCGCGCGCCGATCTCGTTATCGAGATCGCTCAACGAAATGGAAGTGTTGCCGATGGTCGCAGCCGGCTTCACCGCGTCCGCGGCGGAGAGGGAGAGCGCGCCAATCATCAGAACCGCCAGCATCATGGAAACAGTCGTTCTCATTTTTTCTCCTTTGTGCGGAAGCGGCGCCGGCAGATGGCCGGCGCCGTTGATGACGTAGCGCGGCTAGCCGGTACAACTGTGGTTGCCGTCGCAGGTATAGAGCGGATCCGGTCCGTTGGGACCGTAGCCATCACAACACGATGGATAGAAGCCGCCGCTTTTCGATCCGTCGATGACGTTGTCGCAGTAGTGCTGCGTCCAGAACGACTCTTCGTTATTGCATCCGTTGTAGTCGTACAGAGTCACCCACTGCACGCTGTGATGGGTGCAACTGTTCCACGAGTTGCCGTCGTACGTACCCTGCGTGACGCGGCTTGTTTCCACCCAGTTCGGTGTGCAGTCATCGCGAAGGCATGCGCCGCCTCCGAGCGGACCGCCGCAGGTGCTGTACGTGTAGCTGAGGCAGCCGCCGTCCTGCGTGAATCCGTGGCACCGCAGGCACGTGTCGGAACAATACGAGTTGTACGGATCGCACTCGTCGCACATCTGCTGCGCGCTGGCGCCGAATGCAAGAAGCAGCATCATCGACGCTGCGAAAATGAACAGAGCTCTCCTATACCCTTTCGACATTTTCCTATCCTCATCGGTTGTCAGGGGTTGTGGTTTAGAGACAGCAGTGGCTACGAATCGAATGATCGTCAGGTCATCGGCCCGCTCCTTTCTACTACCTTCTCTCTCTCAGGACGGATTGGCCCCAATGCACTTTGCAGGCCATATTTCTAGGTGTGGTTCCACCCTAAAATAGCTGAGGACGCTTCGGAAAGTCGGCATAAATTTCCGCGCGTGAAATGCGCCCATTGCGGGGCGGGCTCGACCGAAATAACGAGCTCGCTTCAGAGGATGGCCGGTCGTTCCGTCGTCGACGAAACCAGCGCCACCGCCCAGAGGCCATCGATTTTTGCCAGCAGATACGCCGTGCCGTTCGCCGACTCATTCAACTGAACCCACGCACGCGTGCCGGCCTGATCGATGATCACCGGCGACAGATGCACGGCGGCCGTCGGCCCGAATTTTTTCGAGGCGGCGTCGATCTCTGCATCGCTCACCACGATGATGCGCAGCCGACTCTTCAGGCCCGCGAAATCAGCGGGATCACCGGCCAGAAAGAGCGTCATCGCTCCGATATCGTGACGGCTCGTGTTTTCGGCGAGGTCGGAATCGTAGTGTTTCTCGATCACCGCCTCGATGATTGCCGCGGTGTCGCCGGACGATTTCCGAAATGCAACCTGCGGCAGCGGATCGACGCCATCGGGCAACCCGTCGCCGTCGGTATCGGCATTGTTCGGATCGGTGAGGATGCGCTCTTCCATCAGATCCGTCAGGCCGTCATGATCGGAGTCGCGTTCGAGATCGCTCCATTTCAGATCGATCGCGACGCCCTCCCTGACGCGACCGTCCGACTCCGTCATCGTGACGTCGATGCGTACGCCGTCATCGCGCAGCATCGGCAGCGTCGAGCCGACGACCGCCTCGTACGGCTGCGCGATGCGCAGGCCCGTGTACAGCGGCGGATTCCACGTCGCGCCGCGATCGGTCGACCGCACGATCCAGTAGCCGCCCGCCGAGGAGCCATCAGTGGGATCGACGTCGTGCGAGGAAGCGAGGGCGACGACTTCATCGCCGCGCGCCGCTACCCGCACGACATCGAGATCCTGCGGAAATCCGCTGCCACTCAGGTGGACGACCACGTCTGGCTCGGCGGAACGCTCACGGTCGTCAACGCCGCGCTCGATGAATGAAACGAGCGGCGCATGATCGAGCAGCCGCGCCACCGCCGGCGAGATCGCATCCGTACGCGCCACCGCATTCGCAGGCGTTAGCGCAGCGGCGGCAGCGGGCAACGCCATCCGTTCCGCGGCGGCGAGTTTCTCGTCGGCGCGCGTCACCGTCTCCAGACGCCACTTCGACGCTGCCGGGTAGCCGGCGCGCGTAGCCACGCGATCGAAGACTTCGTCGACGAGCGCCGTCGCTCTCGCGTCTGCGCGCTGGAGGTAGTCGGTAACGAGATCGAACGCATCGCCGCCCTCCGAATCGATGGCTTCGAGAAGGACGCCGGTCGTCGCGAGGATGGTCAGCAATTCGGCATCGCTCCTCTTCTCATCGGACACCGCGAGCAGCGGCAAGGCCGCGCGAGTGTCGCCGCCGAGGATGAACGCGGCGGCGAGGGTGAAGCGGATGTCGCGCGTGCCGATGCGGCGCTCGACTCCTCGCGACCGGACCGTCGCCTCGGCTGCCGGAGCGACCGACACGATCGCTTTCCCTTCCGCCGGCAGACTGCGATAGATGCGCAGCACGTCGGACAGCGACCGTCGACATGCGTACGCGTAGATGGCGCGCGCTGCGGCCGCCGAGGCTGAGTCGACGTCCTTCTGCGCCAGCCAAAGCGACGTCGCGCGATCGAAGAGCTCCGCACTGGCGCTGCTGTTCATTTCATCGCCGGCAATCGCCAGCGCGAGCGGATCGAGGCCGAACGAGTCGGTCACCGCATCGAACAACACCGCATCGCTGTTGCGGACGCGACGGTCGCTCATCACCTGCAGCGCGACGGCTCCGCGCTGATCGCGCGGCAGTCCGCGCAGCACGTCGCGGACGCGCTTGCCGGCGCCGGCAAAGCGATTGTCGCTATCGGCCAGCAGCGCGAGGTATTCGCGCGCCACCGCCGGATTCGACGGATCACTGTGCAGCGCCGCGCCGTACTCGCGGTCGAGCGTCTGCATGATCTCTTCGCGTTCGTCCTCAGTCTCGGCGTTCGTCCCTCCGTCGGCAATGAGGTTGCGCAGAACCGCGATCGTGATCAGCCGCGCCGTCTCCTCTTTCAATCCGAACCGACCGCGCACGATCGCAAACAGTTCGCTCGCGCTGCCGGCCGGAAGAGCGTCCTCGATGACGCCGCCGATCGAATCTTTCGGCGTGAGGCTGTAATCGTGAACGTGATCTTTCGCTTCGATCACCAGCTCATCGAACGCCGCATCGCCCGCCAGCAGCGGAACCGCCAGCAGAACGGCCAGGCCCAGCGTCATCGTCGCGCGCATCAGCTCCTCCGAGTTGATGCGTTAGACAAGTCAATGACGGCGACGGAACCTCAGACACGGTTTCGCCACATCGAGCACGAATTGCGCTGGATCGCTACTGTTCCTTTGTCTTCGTCTTTGGCTTGGCCTGCACCGGGAGCTGGATGAATGCTCCGTCAGCGATGATGAGATCGTCTTCGAGACGGTCGCTGTAGCGGACGGCAGGCTCCTGCGTGTCGTCCTTCGGCGCGCTGATCTTGCGGCTGTCCCAATCGAAGATGCCATCGGCTCCGGCACTCACGATCCGGTAGTGATGATGATCCGGCGAGACGATGTATTCGTAGGGATGGCCCCACATGTCTTTCTCCGGAAACTTCTGCGACGTGGACAAGTGGTCTTTGAGCGCCGTCTTCAGCCCCGCCAGGTCGGTGGCCGCGGGATAGGTATCGTCATCCTGAGCCGACTGATAAGACTCGAGTGCGGACTCGAGTGCGCGCATGTCGGCCGTGGTGCGCCGCCACGGGCGCTTCTTCTCGCCTTCTTCCATGACCTGGCTCATGACTTCCTGAATCTTCGGCGAGAGTTTGTCGGCACCGACCCTCGCTCCATCGGACATGAGTTGCGGCATGACCTCGATCATCTTTTTTCCGGCGGCGCTCTCGTAGAAGGCGCACAGGTCGGCGAGCTCCTGTTCGTTGAAGTATTTCGCGTAGATCGCGGCCTGCTCGTGCCGAAGAAGGCCGTTGAAGTCAATCGTCCGGACACGTTCGCGGAATGCGCCGAACATCTCTTTGGCCTCGGCGACGTCGTCGGGATCGTTCCCCTTTGCCTCGGCTTCCGAGATGAACTGGCGTTCGACCTCGCCCAACATCGCATCCATCATCGAGGTTCCCATGCGGTCGAGGTGCATCGCGGTGAGAAGTTTTTCGGCAAGCTCCCTTTGCCTCGGCGACGGATTCGCCTCCGTGGCAGAAAGAGGAACGACGACGGCGGCGAGGACCGCGATGACGAAGAGACGGCGCATGAATGGCTCCTTGGATGAGTGGTGAATTCTAGCGGATGTCATCAACGCGGTCGGCGCCGCGGCGGACCGGCATCTGCGCGGCGGCCATCAGCCCGGCCCGGGCGATCGCGGCGCGGCGCGGACGGCGCGCTTGCGACATTCCGCGCCTGTGGACGAGGTGCCGGCGCCGATCGCGCCGGTGTCGCTGCCCCCGCTCGTCTCTCCGCTTTCGCTTTCGCCCGTGCGCGATCCTCGGCTTTCCTTGCGCGGATGGCGGCGATGCGTTCCTGGATCGGGATCTCCAGTTTCTCGGCCGGCTTCTGCGCGTAGTCGAAATCGGGGACGGTCACGCGCGGCAGGCGTTTGCCGATGGCGCGTTCGATGGCGCGGAGATCGTTCTCCTCATCCGGCGCGACGAAGGTGATGGCATCTCCGGTCAGTTCGGCGCGTGCCGTGCGGCCGACGCGGTGGATGTAGTCCTCCGGCATCCCCGGAACATCGAAATTGACCACGTGCGAGAGCGCCTCGACGTCGATGCCGCGCGCGGCGATGTCCGTGGCCACGAGGATCTGATAGCGGCCGTTCTTGAATCCGGCCAGAGCATCGGTGCGCTGCGCCTGACTGCGATTTCCGTGGATGCGGGCCACGCGCACTTTGTGGCGTTCGAGCTGTTCGAAGACGCGATTGGCGCGGTGCTTCGTACGCGTGAAGACGATCGCATTCTGAATCTCGCGCCGTTTCAGCAGCGTCTCCAGCAGCGGCAGTTTCAAATCCTGCGACACCGGAAAAACGGATTGTGTGATGCCGGTTGCGGGCGCGGACTTACGCTCGATCGAGATCGTGGCGGGATTCTTCAACATCTCGCGCGACAGCTCCACGATCGGCTGCGGCAGCGTCGCGGAGAAAAACAGCGTCTGCAGCTTCGGCGGCAGATGTTTCAGTACGCGGCGGATGTCGGGTAGGAATCCCATGTCCAGCATGCGGTCGGCTTCATCAAGCACGAGGATCTCCAACCCTGCCAGCTTCGCGTACGGATGCTGAAAGTGATCGAGCAGACGTCCGGGCGTCGCGACGATGACGTCGACGCCGCTGCGGAAGGCATGCTCCTGCGGCCCCATCCCGACGCCTCCGTAAACGGCAGCTCCGGAGAGCGGCGTGTGCACGGCCAGCTCGCGCAGATGCTCATCGATCTGCGCGGCCAGCTCGCGCGTCGGCGTCAGGATCAGAGCGCGCGTCGTGCCGCGCTTCTTGCCGAGGAGGCGATTGAGGATCGGCAGCAGAAATGCGGCGCTCTTGCCGCTGCCGGTCATGGCGCACGCAAGTACGTCCTTACCGGCGATTGCCGGCGGGATGGCGTCCATCTGAATCGGGGTGGGACGTTTGAATCCGAGCTCTTTGACGCCGAGGAGAAGATCGGCGTGGAGTCCAAATGACGAAAATGGCATTGATGTCTTCTTTCTGCTAGCGAATGCGAAACGCGCGATCTTCTCACAGGTCGCGGCGCATGCAACCGGATTGTCCTGCCGATCCGTCGGCGAAGCCGGCGTAAGAGCCGTAGCCCCCGGCTTCGAGCCGGGGGAATCGGATCGCCGGGGAATTGGGAGCGCGCTTCAGCGCGCGAAAGAAAGCTTTCTGTCGCCCGTCAAGACGGGCTCACAACAACCAACGGCCTCACAGACCCCCACGTGAACGTGGGGGCTACGGTTCTTACGCCGGCTACGCCGACGGTTATGCACGTCCAGGATGTTCGGCCTCATTGCCGTCCTCACCAGCCGACTCTCACCCGACTTGACGCGCTTCGTCGTCGTCGAACAGCCGCTGCAGCTTCGTGGTGATGTCGCCGCGGCGCGTGGCGCGGCCGTCGATCGACGCGACCGGCATCACGCCCTGCGTCGTGCTGGTGATGAAGGCTTCGTCGAGATCGAAGAGCTCGAGCTCGCGCAGCGGGCGTTCGTCGACGCGGATGTGATTCGCCAGCGCGAGGCTGACGACACGATCGCGGACGACGCCCGGGAGGACGTGCTCATCCAGCGGATGTGTGATCACGGCTCCGTTGCGGACGCCGAAAAAGCTGGAGCTGGCCGCCTCGCGCACGAGGCCATCGTCGAGCAGAAGGACCTCGTCGGCGCCGGCACGCTGCGCTTTCTTTTTGGCGATGGCGTTGGCCAGCAGGTTCACCGACTTCACATTGCAATGCTTCCAGCGCAAGTCGTCCGCGGTGATGAGCGCGATGCCGCGCGCTTTCTTCGCCGCGTCGGGAAAGGTGAACGCGCGCGAATACATGACGGTCGTCGGCGTCAGATCGTCGGGATAGAAGTGCTTCCGCTCCGATTCGCCGCGCGTGACCTGGATGTAGACGATGCCGTCGTCGAACGCGGTCCGCGCCAGCAATTCACGCACGACGTCTGCGAACTGCGCCTCATCCCACGGCACGCGAATCTCGATCTCGCGCAATCCGTTCTCCATGCGCCGGTAGTGTTCGGAGAGATAGATCGGACGCTTGCCGAGAAACTTGAAAACCTCATAGACCGCATCGCCGAACTGGAAGCCGCGATCCTCGACGCCGATGACGCGCTCGTCGGTCGTCGTAAACCGCCCGTTGATGTAGAGGACGTCGCTCACGTTTACGGATTCATTGCTTTCACGATGACGACGGTGCGGTCGTCCTGCTCGCCCGGCCCCCACTCCGTCACCCGTGCCAGCACTTCCTTCCCAATCTCCTCGGCGCTCCGATTCCGCATCGACGCGACGAGCTCTTCGAGCCGGTCCAGACCGAACTCCTCGTCGTCCGCGTTGTGCGCTTCGACGATGCCGTCGGTGTAGAGGCAGAGCAGATCGCCGGCGTTCAACTTGGCGAAGCCGCGCATGTACGTGGCGTCAGGCGTCGGCCCGAGAACCGGTCCGCCGTTCGAGAGCATCTCGATCGTCACGCCATCCGCGCGCAGGACGAAGGGGAAGTTGTGGCCGGCGTTGCAGTAGATGAGGATTCCGCCCGTCTCGAGCTCGCCGTAAAACAGCGAGACGAACTTCGTCGTAAGCCGTCCGCGGTGGATGATGTGGTTCAACTTCTCCATCGTGCGGATGATCTTGAAATCGCGATCGGTGGCCATGCGCAGGCCCATGTAAATGTCGCGCACGACCAGCGCGGCGGGCAGACCGTGACCCGATCCGTCCGCGATGGCCAGGCCGAGGATGTTGTCGGAGATGGGGATGAAATCGTAGAAGTCGCCGCTGACGACCGCGGCCGGCAGCGTCTTTCCCCAGATGTCGAATCCCGCGTATTGCGGCACGCGCTGCGGCAGGATCGATTGCTGGATACGTTGCGCTTCGTCGATCAGCGATTGATAGCGATCGGCGCGCAGGCGCTGGTTGACGGTGTAGCGAATGAGATTGAGCGAGAAGAGAATGTCCTCGCGGCTCAGCCCCGGCGCGACGTCAAATCCGAGAATGTGCGAGTGGTTGTCGCCGGCAGCGACGGCCGCGAAGCGGTGCGCGCCAAGCTTGCTCTCGAGGATCGGATCGACGCCGGGATCGTTCGGATCCATGACCACGACGCCGTTCTCCAGCACGAGCTCGATCGGTTTGTAGTCCCTCGGCACCGAGATCCCGAGCGGCCCGTCATGCGAGGCGCCGAAGCGCCCGACCAGCTCGTAGCAGTTCTCGTCGTTGATCTCGTAAATCCGCCCGCCGGTGATCCCGAGCTCGTCCCGAAAATTCGTGGCAATCGTCTGCCCGATCTGCTCGATCGTGAACCGCGTCGATTCCGCAGCCTCAATCTGTTCGAGCGTGCGCTCGACTTGGGTTAGTAGTCGTTTGTAATCCATTTTGTGGGGCCGCGAAGCGGCATTGAAGCTTATCAGACGCCTATCGTTTGAGACGCGCGCGAATGGCGTCGATGCGCTCGTTCTCGTAGCGTTCTTTGAAGGCGTTCATCTCCTCGATGGAGCGGAATTTGTGTACACCTCTCGGGACGTTCAGCGGCGGAATCAAATCGCGCCACGTATCCCAATGGGCCTTGATCCGGCTCACGAGATCCAGATCGACGCGCCGGCTCCGCTCCTCCGTAAACGCGTTCATTTCTTCGATCGTGCGGAACTTTTGGATAGGCATTAGGAATCCTTCAGATTGAATCGGTCTCGAAGCCTCAACGCATCGATCTTATCGATTGGGCGCACCGTGTCGCGCTTCATTCGATACAGCGTTTCCGGGGTTACAAATCGAACCGGAACACCTCGAATTTCAAGCGTTTGAGATTCCAAGTCGGTGTAGACGAACGCTTCGCCGAGCCGCGACACTACGTCAATGGAGAATGGTTCGTCTGGCGGCTCGTAGGAGAAGCTCGGATACGCGCCGATCATTTCGTCGTCCTGAATCTCGTCGAGATGCGGGTCATTCCAGATCGAGCGAAGGGCACGCTTGATGCGCGCCACGTTTTCCGGTGCGGGATCGACGAAAAAGTCCACATCGTCGGTCGTGCGCGGGAGCCCGTGCAGATTCACCGCAACTCCGCCGAAGATTTTGTAATCGACGTTCTCGCGGTTAAACGCCTCGACGATCGAAAGAACTTGGTTGAAGTCGATCACTACTTCAGCTCCACTCCGTCGAGTTCGTACGGCGCTTTGACCGCCAACAACCCGAGCACCGTTGGATAAATGTCACCAATGTACGGCGCCCGATCCGTTGAGAGCTTGCGGTTATAAAAGAAGATTCCTTTGACGATCTCCGGATCGACGGAGCAGTGGTCGCCGCTCCACGTCTGTTTGTTTGGTTCGATCAGGTTCTTGGGGATGCCGCCGAGGGAGGTTTGCCAGGAGACGCGGTAGCCGTCGTTGTTGGTGACGAAGAGGTCGGGGATCATGTTGGGGTCGAACTGGCGGTAAACCTCCTCGCGGGCCAGGACGCGGCGGACGGGGTGCTCCATCGTCTCCATGTCGGTCATCGTCACGAGGCGCGATTTCAGTTCGGATTTCAGCGCGTCGTAGTCGGCGCCGGGGTTCACGATGCCCTGCGACTCGCGGCCTTTCACGTTGATGTACATCTCGCCGAGGCCCATCGCGTAGGCGCGCGTGTGCGACCAGTCGACGTTCTCCCAGAACTGGCCGGAATCGAAAAGCATCTCCACGTTGCGGTCTTTCACCTGCACGCCGGTCTTGAGCGTCATGTAGCCGTTCATCACTAGCCAGGTGTTGTAGTTGACGGACTTTCTAAACGACGCGAAACCGTGATCGGAGAGGACGATCAGCGCCGCGTTCTTCTTCTCCGCCGCGGCCATCGCGTCGCCGACGATCGCGTCCATGAGCTGGTAGGCGCGCAGCAGCGCGTCGCCCCACTTCGCGTGCAGCGCGGCGTCGTAGGCGGGATGTTTCGGATCCATGAGGCGCCAGAAAACGTGGCCGACGCGGTCGGGGAACTCGAAGCACTGAACCATCAACTCTTCGTCGCCGTTCAGAAAGGCGTCGAACATCTTCCGGTCCTGGGCGACGGTGAAGGTCATGTCATCCCAGAACATCTGCTCGTCGGCGAAGCCCTCGGAAATCGCCCACGTGTCGATCTGCCAGCCGAGCGTTTTGTACAGGCCGTAGTTGCGCGCCAGTTGCGACGCCCACTTCGGCGGCGCGGAGATGTTGAAACCGGGCGGGAGATTGCGCGGATCGAAGTTGATTGGCGACAGGTAAAGCTTCACCTCGGGTTGCGACGTGATGAGATGGAAGCGGCTGATGCCGTGAATCTTGATCAGCGGATTGAACGGGAAAACGAAATCCGTCCAGCCGCTCCACTCCCCGGGCTTCAGCGTCACCGTCTGCCCGCTCTCCTCGATCGTGATCGAGTTGCGGTCATTGGCGACGGTGATCGTCATCGGGATCGAAATGTACGGCGGCGTGCCGAACAGCTTGTTCGGCGGCCCCTGGATCTTCGTGCTGATTCGTCCCTTGTTGTCCTCGAGCTGGACGACCTCGATGGAAAACTCGTTCGAGCCGGTGCGGTGGAAATCGAGCTCCGAGGTGAAGAAGAACGGCTTGCCGACGCGGCCGGAGACGTCGGGGACGCCGAGGCCTGAGAGCATCTCGCCGGCTGGAAAATCGTGCGCG
>Ga0207677_10000263_pt1 | contig 39869 bp, 43 predicted proteins | sample KBSMisM42_FD_184311 | JGI IMG/M metagenome (GOLD analysis project Ga0207677, IMG submission 184311) | Miscanthus rhizosphere microbial communities from Kellogg Biological Station, Michigan, USA - KBS Miscanthus M4-2 (SPAdes) (version 2) | ecosystem: Host-associated > Plants > Roots >...
CCGCTCGCCTCGTTGAAGTAAGAGACGTGATGGGAGGCGTGGCCGGGCGTGTAGGCGACGCGCATGCCGAGCACGTCCTCGCCGCCGGCAAGCGGCCTGACGTTCTCCTCCGGCACCGGCACGATCTCGCCCCAGAGCTCCTCCATCCGCTCCCCGTAGAGCCGCTCGGCGCTCGCCAGGAGGCGGGAGGGGTCGAGGAGGTGGCGGGCGCCGCGCTCGTGGACGTAGACCTCGAGGTCGGGCCAGCGCCGGACCATCGCCCCGGTGGCGGCGGCGTGATCGAGGTGGATGTGGGTGAGCAGCAGCGCCCGCGGCTTCTCGCCGTTCAGCTCATCGAGCAGCGTGTCGAGCGAGGACTCCGGGCCCGGGTCGACCAGCACCCCCTCGACCTCCCAGCAGCCGATCACGTGCGGGCGGCCGAGGTGCAGGACGTCGATCAGGCGCATCGCCGAGGTCAGGCGACTGGCGCCGGGAAGCGGTCGTCGGCTTCGAGCGTCTGCCGCAACCCCTCCTCCATGCCGCGCGGGGCGTAGCCGAGGTCGCGGCTCGCCTTCTCGTGGCTGGCCCAGAAGGTGACGCCGTCGGCGGAGGAGATCAGCTCGCGCAGGTTCGGTGGCTGGCCCATCAACTTTCCGACCAGCGGGCCGATCGGGGTCAGTGCCTTCATCAGCGGCGTCGGCAACGCGCGTTTCGGCGCCTTGCGGTCGCTGAGGCGGGCGACGGTCTCGACCGCCTCGCGCATCGTCGTCGCTGGGCCGCTGAGCACGTAGGTCTCGCCGGGCTTCCCCTTGTCGAGGGCGAGGAGGATGCCGCCGGCGACGTCCTCGACGTGCGTGAGGCAGATCCCGAACTCGGGGAAGGGAATCAAGGGCAGCTTGCCGGCGAAGAATTCCTCGAGCAGATCGGCCACCTGGGAAGTGTCGCCGGGGCCGTAGACGCCGCCGGGCTGGACGATCACGCAGGGCAGGCCGTCCTCGTCGATCATCCGCTGGGCGACGCGCTGACCCTCGAGCTTGGTCTCCTCGTAGTAGGAGGTGAAGTCCTTGCCGGGGTTCTCGTAGGTCTCGTCGACCACCTCGCCGTGGGTGTTGCCGAAGGTGCCGACGGTGGAGACGTAGACGATCTTGCCGACGCCCGCGTCACGGCCCGCCCCCAGCACCGTTTCGCTGCCGTGCACGTTCGCCTCGTACATCGCCGGGTGCTGCTTGGCGGGAATCCCGACCTCGTACATCGCCGCGGCGTGGACGAGCCCGTCGTGGCCCTCCATGCCCTTGCGCAGGACCTCGCGGTCGCTCAGGTCCCCCGCCACCAGCTCACAGCCCAGTTCGGTCAGCTTCGTGGCTTTCTCGGGGGTGCGAACCAGACAGGCGACCTCGTCGCCGCGGGCACGGAGCTGGCGCACCACCTCGCCGCCGATGAAGCCCGTTCCACCCGTGACGAAGACCTTCACGTCGCTAAGCCTATCCATGCCCGGCTCCTACAATCGTCTTCAGTGCAGCGATCGAGAAACGGACGCATCGCGGAGAGCGGCTACGGCGGCGACGGCGTCGGGCTCACCAACCCGCGCGCCCGGCAGCGGGCCCTGGCCGTCGGCATCTCCGGCGAGCGAGAGGTGGGGGAGCCCCTGGCCGAGCTCAAGGAGCTGCTGCGCACCGCCGGGGTCGCGACCGCCGGCGAGGCCGTGCAGCAGCGCGACCGTCCCGATCCCGACCGCTACGTCGGCCGCGGCAAGCTGACCGAGCTGAAGGCGCGGATCGAAGCCTGCGACGCGAACCTGGTCGCCTGCGACGACGAGCTGGCGCCGCGCCAGGAGCGCAACCTGGAGGCGGCGCTCGGCGTACCGGTGATCGACCGCACGGCGGTGATCCTCGACATCTTCGCCGACCACGCCCACTCTGCCGAGGGCAAGCTGCAGGTCGAGCTGGCCCAGCTCGAGTACAACCTGGCCCGGATGAGGGGGCTCTGGACCCACCTCGAGCGGCTCGGCGGCGGGATCGGCACCAGGGGGCCGGGGGAGAGCCAGATCGAGACCGATCGCCGCCTGGCGCGCGACCGGATCGCGGCCCTGCGCCGGCGCCTGGAGCGCCTGGAGCGCAACCGGGGGGTGATGCGCGCCAGGCGCGCCAGCTCCTCGCTGCCGAGCGTGGCGCTCGCCGGCTACACCAACGCGGGTAAGTCGACGCTGCTCAACGCCCTGACCGGCGCCGAGGTCGCCGTCGGCGACCGGCTCTTTCACACCCTCGACCCGACCACGCGCACGGTCGAGCTCTCCGGCCGCGACTACCTGCTGACCGACACGGTCGGCTTCATCGAGAAGCTGCCACACCAGCTGGTCGAGGCCTTCAAGGCGACCCTCGAGGAGACCGTCCTCGCCGACCTGATCCTGCACGTCGTCGACGCCGCCGCTCCCGAGGAGCGGCGCCTGGCGGACATGCGGGCGGTCGACGCCGTGCTCGAGGAGATCGGCGCCGGCGACAGGCCGCGCCTGCTCGTCCTCAACAAGGCCGACCTGCTCGAGCCCAAAGAGCGCGACGAGGTCCTCCTGCACCATGCCGACGCGGTGCTCGTCTCGGCATTGACCGGCGAGGGGCTGGATCTTCTGCGTACGGAAATCGAGAGTGCGTTCGAGGAAACTCTTGCTGATGTTGAGCTGCTGGTTCCCTATGCCGAAGGGGCGCGGCTTTCTGAGCTGCATAAGGTGGCCGGCAAACTGGAGCGGGAGGACCGGGCCGACGGGGTGCTGGTTCGGGCCAAGGTCCCTCTCGCGGAGTTGCATCGGTTCGAGGACCTTGCCGCGGCATAGGAGGAGGGGGCGTCCCTCGCCCGGACAAATGCCGGGCTAATGAGCCCGGCATTTTGAGTATCCGCCCGTTCGAGTGACGCCCCCTCCTCCTATGCCAAGGTAGGGTGGCGACCCGTGGAGCTGCGTGTAGCGAAGTTAAAGCCCGAGGCAATCTTGCCGACGCGGGCGCATGAGGGAGATGCCGGGCTGGATCTATGTGCTTGCGAGGCCGCCCATATCGGCCCGGGAGAGCGCTGGAGCGTGGGAACAGGGATCGCGGTCGAAATCCCTGGCGGCCACGCGGGGCTGGTGCTGCCGCGGTCGGGGTTGGCGATGAAGCACGGGATCGCCCTGGTCAACGCGCCCGGGTTGATCGACGCCGGGTACCGGGGGGAGATTCGGGTGCTGCTGCTCAACACCGATCCCGCCGAGACCTTCAGGGTGGAGGCGGGGGACAGGATCGCGCAGCTGGTGATCGCGCCGATCGCGCTGGCCGAGCCGGTAGAGGTCGAGGAGCTGGCCGGGTCCGCGCGCGGCGACGGCGGCTTCGGCTCCAGCGGCCGCTAGACGCCGGCGGCGGCGCGGGCGGAGTCGTGGGCGGCGTGCTCTAGGGCGTCGTCGAGCGGCGCGAGCTCGGGGCGCTCGCCGTAGCGGTGCTCGAGGGCGCGGGCGATCAGCTCGTCGGCAAGCCAGGCGTTCTTGGGAAGGAGGGGGCCGTGCAGGTATGTGCCGATCGTGTTGCCCTTGAGGACGCCCTCGAGGCCGTCCTCGCCGTTGTTGCCGAAGCCCTCGAGCACGCGGCCCAGGGGAGTTTCTCCCCGGCCGAGACGCGTGCGGCCGCCGTGGTTCTCGAAGCCGGCCACGGTCCGCGGGCCGCCACCGAGGTCGACCTCGATCGCGACGTTGCCGATCAGGCGAGGGCCCGGCGCGCGCACGGTCTCCAGGTCGACGAGGTCGAGGCCCGGGAGCCGCTCGTCGTCGAGCTGGTAGCGGTGGCCGAGCAACTGGTAGCCGCCGCAGACCGCGAGCAGGACGGCTCCGGACTCCGCGGCGGAGGTCACCGTCGCGCGCTTGCTGGCGACCAGGTCGGCGGCGACGGCCCGCTGGTCGCGGTCCTGGCCACCGCCCAGGTAGAGGAAGTCGTGGGCGCCTGGGTCGAAGCTCTCCCCGGGGCCGGTCGCCGCGTATTCGAACCCGATCCCGCGCCACACGCAGCGCCGCCGCAGGAAAAGGATGTTGCCGCGATCGGCGTAGATGTTCATCTGCTCGGGGTAGAGCGCCAGCAGCCGCAGCTCCATCACGATTCCTCCTTTTCGAGCAGCACGACGGTCGAGCCCACGTGCGCGTCGGTCTCCGGAACCTCGCGGCGGCCGGCCGGCCGCAGGCGGGACTCGATCGCCTCGGCCTCCAATTCCCCGGCGCTGAGCGCATGGAGTTCGATCTCGTTGACCTCCTCGCGCAGTCCCCCGACAGGGGAGACAGCCTGTCGCAGCCGCCGCACGACGATCGCCTCGCCGTCGACGACCGTCTCCAGCGGCAGGCTCGAGTAGACCCAGCCGTCGATCTCGCGAACGTCGGGCACGGGAGGGACGAACTCCTCGACGCCGGCGGTCGGCGATCCCTCGACGAGCGCGAGCGCGAGCAGTCCGCCTGGCCGCAGACATCCAGCCGAGCGCGCAAGGCACGCCTTTCGCGCCTCGCTGCCGTCCAGCAGTTGAATCAGCTGCATCGGCGCCAGCACCAGATCGAAGCTCTGCTCCAGCTCGAAGCCGGTCGCATCCGCCTCTCGGGCATCGGCCGTCAACCCTTCGGCCCTGCGATTGAACCGCTCGACCACGAGCCGGTCGCTGTCCAACCCCGCGACCCAATGCCCCCTTCGTGCAAGCCAGATCCCAACCCGCCCCGTCCCACACCCCAACTCCAGCACCCGCCGACCCCGCTCCACGCTCAGCCCCTCCCAAAGCTCCAAGTCAGCTGAGTAGGCGCCACACTCGACGTCGTGCCAGACGACGGACATCTCTCGGGCGCCTGCCCCCGTCCCTCGGCTCATCGCCAGAACTCCTTCGCGTGCCCGCGCGATGTCAGCAAACGGCGCAGCTCGAGCAGGGCCGTGTAGGTCGGCAGCGCGAAGAGCCGTCCATCGCTCTGCGCCAGGGCCCGGTCAAGGGAGGCGGCGATCCCGGCCTCGACCTCGATCGCCTCCACGGGCCAGCCAGCGTACTTGAGGCGCACGGCCATCTCCGCCGCCCGCGTGCCGGCGCAGACCACGCGTCGCACGCCGCCGGTCAGCAGCTCGAAGTCCGCGTCCCAGACCCAGGAGACGTCGCGGCCATCGGCGATCCCGTCGTTGAGCGCGATCCAGAGGTCGAGGCCGTCGGCTCCCGCCTCCAGGCTCAGGGTGCGCAGGACCTCGTTGGCGCCGGCCGGGTTCTTGATCAGCAGGATCGAGACGGCGGCGCCGCCGACGTCGATCGTCTCGACGCGGCCGAAGGCGGCGCGAATCCCGCTCAGCGCCGCGGCGATCACCTCCGGCTCGACGCCCAGCTCCAGGGCGGCGGCAACGGCGGCGAGCGCGTTGTAGACGTTGTAGAGACCGGGGAGGGGGAGGTCGAGACGCAGTGGTCCCGCCGGGGTGCGCAGCTCGACGCGCGATCCCTCCATGCCGCGCAGCTCGATCGCCGTGGCCGCCACCTCGGGCCGCGGACGCTCGGCGCCGCAGCTGGGGCAGGAGTAGTGGCCGAGATGACCGACGAAGGCACGCTCGTAGGCGTAGGGGGCGCCGCAGCGGCGGCAGTGCTTGGCGTCGAAAGCGTGCTGCAGCTCGGGCAGCGCCTGGGAGGCGTCCTCGACGCCGAAGTAGACGATGCCGTCGCGCGGTGCCCCGGCGGCGTCGCGTCCCAGGTCGGCGATCGCCGGGTCGTCGGCGTTGAGCGCGAAGCGGGTGCGGCCGGCGCGGCTCTCGACGACCTTGGCCCAGTCCTCGGCCAGGGCCTCCATCTCGCCGTAGCGGTCGAGCTGGTCGCGGAAGAGGTTGCCGAGCACGATCAGGGACGGATCGAGATGCTCGGCGACCCGCGGCAGCCAGGCCTCGTCGACCTCGAAGAGGCCCTCTTCGCCGCGCTGCTCGAGCAGCGCCGTGACCACGCCCCAGGTCATGTTGGACCCGGCGCGATTGTGGACCGGATGGCGGCCGGCGGCGGCGAGGGTGGCGGCGATCATCCCCGCCGTCGTGGTCTTGCCGTTGGTCGCGCTGACGATCGTCGTCCCGCGCCGCAGGCCGGCGCCGAGCCGGCGCATGGCATCGGGCTCGAGCCGCAGCAGCACGCGCCCGGGCAGCGTCGTGCCGCCGCCACGGCGGCTGATGCGGCTGGCGGCGCCGATCGCGCGGGCCGCGGCGAGCTTCGCGCCGAAGGCGGTCAAGGCGCCGGGGGCGCCAACACCCGCAGGGCCCGTGGCAGGATTCGCAACCGGGCCGGCAGTTCGGTCAGGTGCTCGCCGTCGGCGTAGACGGGATAGGGGCTGCTGGCGGTCAGCTCGAGCTGGGGGGCGCGGAAGACGCGCACCTCGTCCTCCTCGACGTGGGTGCCCTTGAACACCTTGGGCAGGTTAGCCACGAAGCGCAGCTTGCCCACCTCGCCGACCGCTACGACGTCGAACTCGCCGTCGTCGAGCCGCGCGTCGGGGGCGATGAACATGCCGCCGCCGAAGGCGCGGCTGTTGGCGATCGAGATCGAGTAGCCGCTGAAGCGGTGGCGCTCCTCGCCGACGCGGACGGTGAAGCGACCGGGCTTCCAGGCGAGCAGGGTGCGCAGCGCGGCGTACGCGTAGACGAGGTTGCCGCGCATGAAGGTCGTCTCGTTGGCGAGGCGGTTCGCTTCGGAGTCGAAGCCGACGCTGACGATGCCGAGGAAGCGCTTGCCGTTGGCCTCGCCGACGTCGATCGAGCGGGCCTCGCCGGCCGCGAGCACGGCAACGGCGCCGGACGGCTCGTCGGGGATGCCGAGCACGCGCGCCAGGTCGTTGCCGCGGCCGCAGGGGACGATCCCGAGCGGCGTCTCGACGCCTGCCATCGCGCCGCCGACCGCGCCGATCAGGCCGTCGCCACTGAGCACGACCGGGACCTCTCCGGCCTCGACCGCCCGCAGGGCGCGCTCGACGCCGTCCTCGAGGCCGTGCGTGCGCTCGACCCGGAAGGCGATGCGGCGGGCGTCGAGCTCGTGCTCGACCTTGGGCAGCAGCTTCAGCGAGCGGCCGTGCGCCGAGTGCGGGTTGACCAGCAGCGCCAGCGGCATTCCCTCGATCTCGGACCCCATCGAGCCAGGCAGCCTAGATGGACGCCGCCGCTCAGTCGGGCTCGCCGAGGCGGGCGACGAGGAAGTTGCGCTGCTCGGCGTCGGGGAGGGGGAGCGGCGAGAAGCCGCGGGCGCGCAGCCGCCGGCGCAGAAGCCCGAAGGCGAGGTGGCCGCGGATGCCGGGACGGCGCGCCGGGGCGACGATCAGGTGTGCGCCGGGGCGCAGGACGCGGGCTGCCTCGGAGGGGTTGAGGGCGCCGGCCGCCCCGACCGCGAGGTCGAAGAAGCCGTCGGGATAGGGCAGTCGGCGCGGCCCGCCGGCCTTGAAGGCGACGCGTCCCTCGGGATCGAGCCCGACCCTCTCGGTCGCCGCCCGAATCGAGGCCTCCGAGCGGTCGACGCCGCGGACGCGGGCGGCGGGGAACTCACGGGCGAGGAAGAGGGCGACGTCGCCCTCGCCGCAGTCGATCGCCAGGGCCCGTTCCGGCGCCGGCACATGGAGGACCGCGGCGGCGAGCGGAGTGAGCGGGGGGGCGCGCACCGCCCGATCATCCCAGGGGGCCGAATCGCCCGCGCCATGATCTAGGCTTCGGCGCCGATGGAGGAGGAGAAGCAGGGGTTCGACCGTCGCCTGATCGTCCTCGCCGTGTTCGCGCTAGTCGCGGTCGGCGTCGTCGGCGCGATCCTGATCTCACGAAGCGGCGATGGCGATTCGAGTGCCGCGACGAGCGCCGAGGGCTGCGAAGAAGTGGAAGTGCCCCAGCCGAAGACGGTCAGCTTCAAGACGCCCAAACAGGTGCTCGCCAAGGGCGAAGCCGCGACGGCGACGGTCAAGACCAGCTGCGGAAGCTTCGAGATCGCGCTCGACACCAAACGGGCGCTGAAGACGGCCAACTCCTTCGCCTTCCTCGCCGAGGAAGGCTTCTACGACGAACTGACCTTTCCCAGGATCGTTCCCGAATTCGTCATCCAGGGCGGCAGCCCCGAAAACACGACCGAAGGCGGCCCGGGCTACTCGGTGGTCGAGAAGCCGCCGGCCAATCTCGCTTACACGAAGGGCGTCGTCGCGATGGCGAAGAGCGGCGCCGAGCCGCCCGGGACCTCGGGCAGCCAGTTCTTCGTCGTCACCGGCGCCGACGCCGGCCTGCCGCCTGAATACGCGCTGGTCGGCAAGGTCAGCGAGGGGATGGACGTCGTCGAGCGAATCGGCGAACTCGGCACCCCGGAAGAAACGCCCAAGCAGACCGTCCTGATCGACGAAGTCTCGATCGAAAAGGGCTAGTGGCGTAGGCTCACGCCGATGGCGAAGGTCGACCTAGGAGACGCGGCGCCCGACTTCGAGCTTCGGGGAAGCGGCGGTCTCACCTTCCGGCTCTCCGAGCAGCGCGGTCAGAACGTCGTCCTCGCCTTCTACCCGGGCGACGCGACCACCGTCTGCACGAAGCAGTTCTGCTCCTATCGGGACAAGGCGGACCAGCTCGACGCGCTCGACGCGAAGGTGGTGGGGATCTCGCCGCAGTCCGTCGACTCGCACGAGCACTGGATCGAGGAGCAGCAGCTGAACGTTCCGCTGCTCGCCGACGAGGACCTCGCGGTGAGCCGGCTATACGGCGTGACGGCGTGGCTCGGGCCGCTGGCACGGTTCACCGAGCTCGATGACGTGCCGGGTGGGCGCTACGTCAAGCGCGCGACCTTCGTCGTCGACCGCGACGGCATCGTCCGCTTCCGTCAGGTGTCGCGTACCGGCGCGCGCTTCACGACCGTCGGCGAGATCGAGCAGGCGCTCGCGGCGCTGGCTTGACGGCGCTCCGCGACGGCGCCGGGCCGTTCGCCGCGGGCGGCGGTCCGACTCTGCGCGGCGAGTCGGCGGGGGAGGGGCCGCCGATCGTGCTCTGCCACGGGTTGACGGCGACCCGCGTTTCGGTAGTGCACGGCTCGCGGGTGTTCGAGCGGGCCGGCTACCGGACCGTCGTCTACGACGCGTGCGGGCACGGGGAGTCGGATCCGGCGCCGGCGGGCCGGGGTTATGGATACCCGGAGCTGGTCGATGACCTCGAGGAGGTCGTCGCGGCCGCGGTGGGCGATGAGACCTTCCTGCTCGGCGGACACTCGATGGGCGCCCACACGGCGCTCGGATTTGCCCTGCGGCACCCGCATCGGGTCGCGGGGCTCGTGCTGGTCGGCCCGACCTACGTCGCGCCGCTTGGCCCAGAATCGCTTGCCTACTGGGATGGGCTAGCCGAGGCGCTGGAGCGAGACGGCGTCGAGGGCTTCGTCGCCTACGTCGATCGAGAGCAGGCGATCGATCCGGCCTGGCGCGATTCGGTGCTGCGCTTCACCCGCGAGCGGATGCTGCGTCACCGGCAGCTCGACGCGGTCCTCGCGGCGCTGCGGGAGGTGCCGCGCTCGCGTCCATTCGGGGGGCTGGAGGATCTGGAATCGATCGACGTCCCGGCCCTGGTCGTCGCCAGTCACGACCGGGCCGACCCCGGCCATCCCTACGCGGTCGCCGCCGCCTACGCCGAGCGCCTACCGCGCGCCGAGCTGATCAGCGAGGCCGAGGGCTCCTCGCCGCTCGCCTGGCAGGGCGGGCGGCTCTCGCGGGCGATCGCGGCCTTCGCGGACGGTCTTGAGGATTTCCAAAGGCGAGTCGAATAGCGTTGCGCCGGTGAAGCTGCCGCGAGAGGCGACGCTGCGGGGGATCGCCACCTTCCTGGCGACTTTCGGGATCGGCGTCGCCACCTACATCGCGATCGCCGACTCCGGCGGCGGGGCGCCGGTCTGCGTCGCCGGCGGACACGGCTGCCAGACCGTCGCCGAAAGCTCCTACTCGCACCTGCTCGGCGTCAACATCGCCGCCTTCGGCATCGTCGCCTACGTGTTGTTGCTCCTCTGCGCCTTCCCGCGCGGCGACGCGGCGCGGCTGGCGGGGTTCCTGATCTCGCTCGGCGGCTTCGGATACAGCGTCTACCTGACCTACCTGGAGGTGTTCAAGATCGAAGCGATCTGCCAGTGGTGCGTCGCCAGCGCCGTGCTGATGACGCTGCTCTTTGCCACCAACGCGACCCGGATGCTCGGCTACGTGGGGAGGGAACCGTGAGCGGACGAGACGAGCGCCGCGAAGAGCGCCTGCGGGCGGAGGAGCAGGCCGGGGCCGACGAGCGCCGGCAGCGCCTGATCAAGCTCGGTAGTGCCGCGGTCTTCCTGACGATCGTCGCGGTCGCGGTCCTGATCGTGATCAGCAGCAGCGGCGGTGGCGGTGGCGACGCCAGCAACGTGAAGGGCGCGTCGGAGGTAAAGCGGCTGATCGACGGCATCCCGCGGAAAGACCTCGTGCTCGGCAAGCCAAGCGCCAAGGTGGCGCTGGTCGAGTTCGGCGACCTCCAGTGCCCGGTCTGCAAGGGGTACTCCGAAGAAGTGCTGCCCGCCGTAATCGAATCGCGCGTGCGGGGCGGCGAAGCGACGCTCGAGTTCCGCAACTACACGATCATCGGCCCCGAATCGATTCCCGCCGGCGCGGCGGCCGTCGCGGCTGGCAAGCAGGGGCGCGGCTGGGAGTTCATCGAGCTCTTCTACCGCAACCAGGGCGCCGAGGACTCCGGGTACGTCACCGACGGTTTCCTCACCGCGATCGCCGAAGGCGCCGGGGTGCCGGACATCGCCCAGTGGGAAAAGGACCGCAAGGACAAGGCAGTCGTGCGCGAGGTCGGAGAAACCACCGCCGAAGCGCGCAACCTCGGCTTCGAAGGAACGCCGTCGTTCGCGGTCGAAGGCCCAGGGACGAAGGGCCTCGAACCGATCGGCACGCCGGGGTCGATCGGCGCCCTCGAAGAAGCGATCTCAAGCGCAAGCTGAGCCCGATTCCTTCGAGTTCACATAACCACCATTATCGTGCGTTGATCCGCGCGGAAGGGCATCCTTCCGACCCCGTACGGTGCGCCGTCATGTCGGGGGTTGGCGAGGTTGAAAAGGGCTGCCTGAAAGCGATCGGGATGGTCTTGGTGGGCTCGATGGGCGCCTTTCTGCTGACTCGCATTCTCCCTGCACCAAACCCGGACCTCCTCAATGGGCTCGCCAGCCTTGGCACCGGCCTGCTGCTCGCCTACGTGATCGAGGCAGCTTGGATCACGCCGAGGATGCGCACCGCCAAGGACTTCGAAAATCGCCTTGGCGTTCTCGTCGGAGTCGCCGTCAGTGGTCTGTTCGGCGTGGTTATAGCCCTGCTCTTGGCGGCTCACCGGGCCGCCGGGCATTCCAACTGGCTCGACCACCTCGGCCTGGCCTGGACCGTCGTCTCGCTGGCGATCCTCGGAGGCCTCGTCGTCCTGCAGCCGCTCCTGGTTCATGAATGGCAGCCTGCTGAGGAGGGCTCGGCGGCCGAGTGAAGACGCGCTCGGCTGCCGTCAGGCGGGCAACGATGCGACGCCCCGCGCCAACGGGCGGACGATCGGCGGGGCTTTGGGGAGCGCGCCGCGCTCGACGCTCTCGACCTCGAACCGGCTCGCTTCGATCGTCGCCACGGTGTCGCGGTTGCAGTGGCAACCGTCGCCGAGGAAGCGCCAGGGGCGTTCGAGGCGGTCCTGCCAGCGGGCAAGGCCCGGGCTCTGGGCGCGCACGTGCTCGACGAAGAGCAGCCGGCCTCCTGGGCGCAGGACGCGAGCGGCCTCTCTCAATGCCGCTGCCGGGTCGGGCACCGTGCAGAGCACCAGGGTGAAGACCGCTGTGTCGAAAGTGTCGTCCGGGAAGGGCAGCCGGTCGGCCGGCGCCTGGACCAGCTCGATCCTGCCGCTCGCGGTGGGCAGCTTTGGGCGCAGGTGCTTGAGCATGTGCTCGTCGGGCTCGGCGAGGACGAGTTCGGCCAAGCCGTCCGGATATAGGCCGATGTTGATGCCGGTCCCGGCCCCGATCTCGATCGTCCGGCCGCGCGCCGCGGAGAGCGCCTCGCGGCGGATCTCGCGCATGCCGGCCTCCTCGGTCGCCTTCATCGCGCGGTCGTAGAAGGACGAGAAGGCCCTTCCCCAGGTCGCGTCGTAGATCCGACCCATGCCCTACTCGACGTGCCGGTTGTTTGCGGTCACTATGGGTACCTAACTGCCGGCGCGTCCCTCAGGCGGCCTCGCGCTCGGCGCTCGGCTCTGGCGTCGAGGCGCTCTCGCCGCCGCCGGCGATGTCGGCGCGCGAGGCGCGCTCCTCGTAGGCGCGACGGGTGCCGTGGTCGACCTCGAGCATCAGCTTGTCGGCTTTCATGAGGCGGGCAAACGCCTCGCGCCAGCGGCGTGGCAGGAGGAAGCCGATCCGGGTCATCGCCGCGTTGTAGCGCGGCACGAAGACGTCGAAGCGCGGCGCCTCGAGTGCGTCGACGATCTCGTCGGCGACGTCCTCAGCCTCGACCGGGCGGATCAGCTTCTGGCCGACGCCCGCGGTCAGTTCGGTGTTGACCACGGTCGGCATCACGCAGGAGACCTCGACGCCGCTGCCCCGCAGCTCGGCCCGCACGGCCTCAGAAAGGCCGACGACGGCGTGCTTGGTCGCCGCGTAGGTGGCGATGCCCGGCAGCGCCGTCTTGCCCGCCTGCGAGGCGACGTTGACGATGTGTCCCCCGCCCCTCGGACGCAACCGCTCGATCGCCAGCTGGGTGCCGACGATGACGCCGTAAACGTTGATGTCGAGCTGGCGGCGGACCGAGGCGTCGGACTCCTCGACCAACGGCGTCACCGGCATGATCCCGGCGTTGTTGATGAGGACGTCGACGGGGCCGAGCTCGCGTTCGGCGGCGTCGAGAAAGGCCTTGAAGGAGTCGCGGTCGGTGACGTCGAGCGAGAGCGCCACCGTCCCCCCTCCGAGCTCCGCGGCCGTCTCCTCGGCGAGGCCGGCGTCGAGGTCGCCGATCGCCACCCGGCAGCCCTTGCGGACCAGCGCCGTCGCCGTCGCCTTGCCGATTCCCCGGGCGCCGCCGGTGATCGCCACGACCTTGCCGCTGAGGTTGCGTCGCTCCTTCTTCGCCATCTTCGCTCTCCTCCTCCAGCCTCTAGGCGGCCGGCTTGTAGACGGTGACCACGGCGGCGCCGCCGAGGCCGATGTTGTGCTGCAAGGCGGTCTTCGCGCCCTCGACCTGGCGCTTGTCGGCCTCGCCGCGCAGCTGCCAGGTCAGCTCCGAGCACTGCGCCAGGCCGGTCGCGCCGAGCGGATGGCCCTTGGAGATCAGCCCGCCCGAGGGGTTGACGACGACCTTGCCGCCGTAGGTGGTCGCCTCTTCCTCGACCAGCTTGTGCGCCTCGCCCTCGGCCGCGAAGCCGAGCGCTTCGTAGGTGATCAGCTCGTTGGCGCTGAAGCAGTCGTGCAGCTCGCAGACGTCGATTTCCTCGGCCGCGACGCCGGCCTCCGCGTAGGCTTCCTCGGCCGCCTGCTTCGACATGTCGGCTCCGACGATCTTCATGCAGTCGGTGTCCTCGGCGAAGGTCGAGCTCAGGTCGGTGACCATGGCCTGGCCGGCGATCTCGATCGCCTGCTCCCAGAGCCCGTGCTCGTCGACGTAGCGCTCGGAGGCGACGATCGCGCAGGCCGAGCCGTCGGAGGTCGGCGAGCACTGCAGCTTGGTCAGCGGGTCGTGGATCATCTTCGCGTTCTTGATGTCCTCGATCGTGTACTCGTCCTGGAACTGGGCGTAGGGGTTGTTGACCGAGTGCTTGTGGTTCTTCCAGCCGATCCAGGCGTAGTGGTCGGGTTCGGAGCCGTACTTCGCCATGTGGTCGCGGCCGGCGTTGCCGAACATCTGCGGCGCCGGCGGCGAGGACTCGGGGTCGCGGATCTCGAACATGCGCATCGCGTGCTTGTCGAGCGCGTTGGTTCTGTCGGTGTACTTGACGCCGAGGCTGCCCGGCTCCATCTTCTCGAAGCCGACCGCCAGCGCGCAGTCGACGAGGCCGCCCTTGACCGCCTGGCGCGCCAGGAAGAGCGCCGAGGAGCCGGTCGAGCAGTTGTTGTTGACGTTGACGACCGGGATTCCGGTGAGGCCGAGCTGGTACAGCGCCCGCTGGCCGTAGGTCGAGTCGCCGTAGCAGTAGCCGGCGTAGGCCTGCCGCACGTCCTCATAGGGGATGCCGGCGTCGGCGAGCGCCTTCTCCCCCGCCTCCTTGGCCCAGTCCGGGTAGTCGCCCTCCTTGCTGCCGGGCTTCTCGAACTTGGTCATCCCGACCCCGATCACGAACGTGCGGTTGCTCAAAGCCTTCTCCTGGTGTCGTCGCCGCTGCCGCGGGCGATCTTTGGCTGCCTGGCCAGTAAGGCTACCGTTCGGGCCGACTGGATGGCGATACTGGCCCGGTGATCGTCGATTGCGCCGTCTACGAGGGTGGCAGGCGGAGGAAGGGCGAGCTGACGCTCGAGCGGGCCGGTGCCGCCTCGCGCGAGCCCGGGGCCTTCGTCTGGCTCGGCCTGGTCGAGCCCGAGGCGGAGGAGCTGGAGCGGATCGGCCGCGAGTTCGGCCTCCACGAGCTCGCCGTCGAGGACGCGATCAAGGCCCACCAGCGGCCCAAGGTGGAGCTCTTCGGCGAGACGCTTCTGGTCGTCGTCAAGCCGGTGTCCCATCCGGCGGGAGCGCCGGACGCCGCCCACGCGATCGAGGTCGGCGAGCTGTTGCTCTTCGTCAACCGCGACTTCGCGATCACGGTCCGCCACGGCGAGGGCGCGCTCGGCTCGGTGCGCGAGCGCGTCGAGCAGCGGCCGCAAATGCTCGCCCACGGGACCGGCGTCGTCCTCTACGCGATCCTCGATCACGTCGTCGACGGCTACGGCGACGTCGCGCAGACGATCGACGCCGAGGTCCAGGCGGTCGAGCGCGAGGTCTTCTCGGCAGAGAGGCGCAATCCCGCCGAACGGATCTACGGGCTGGAGCGCGAGGTGCTCGACCTCTACCGGGTAGCTGCACCGCTGCTGGAAGCCGTCGAGCAGATCGACGAAGGGCAGTTCGAGGCGATCCCGGGCGAGCTGCACGAGTACTTCCGCGACGTCCACGACCACCTCAAGCGCGTCACCGGCCGGGTTTGGAGCTTCCGCGAGCTGCTCAGCAGCGCCCTGCAGGCGAACCTGACCCAGGTCTCGGTGCAGCAAAACGAAGACATGCGCAAGATCTCGGCCTGGGTGGCGATCGCGGCGGTGCCGACGATGGTCGCCGGCATCTACGGGATGAACTTCGACCACATGCCCGAGCTGCACTGGCGCTACGGCTACTTCGTCGTGCTCGCCTTCGTCGCCGCGGTCTGCTTCGCCCTCTACCGGCGCTTCAAGCGGGTGGGCTGGCTGTAGGGGGAAAGACGACGAGCTCGCGCCAGGCAAGGACGCGCGGCGCGCTTCTCGGCAGGCGCTTCTTGTAGTAGCAGGGGCAGGGGTTGTCCTCGCAGGCGACGCCGTCGTCGTCTCCGTCGAGGCGGTGAGGGTCCCGTTGTGGGCCGCCGTGCTTGAGGAAGAAGATCTGGGCGGCGCGCTGGCTGGCGAAGTCGGCGCAGTCCTTGTCGCTGGCCGAGGCGGCTGAGGGCAGGGCGGCGAGCACGAGGGCCGCCAGCGCGACGACCAGGCCGAGCGCCGGAAGCCTCGGAATCGACTGGGTCATGAAACTCCTCTCGTTCCTAAAAGTGACCTCGCCATCCTAATCACGAAGGCGTAACGAAGGGCGCCTCGGAGAGCGGTCCAGATACCCTCAAAGTCGTGATCCTCGCCGCGGTCAGCACCGATCCCGCCGCGGGCGTGGGTGTCTTCGCGGCGCTCGCCGCGGGGATCGTCTCCTTCCTCTCCCCCTGCGTGCTGCCGCTGGTCCCCGGCTACCTCTCGGCGGTCAGCGGCGTCTCGGCGGCCGAGCTGGACAGCGCCGGCTGGCGCCGCATCCTCGGCCCCAGCCTGCTCTTCGTCGCCAGCTTCTCGACGATCTTCGTCCTCCTCGGGTTGACGGCGACCGGCATCGGCTCGGCCCTGCAGGACCACCAGCAGCTGCTGACCAAGATCTCGGCGGCGCTGATCATCGCCATGGGTGTCCTCTTCGTCGCCTCGCTCTTCGTCACTCGGCTCAACCGCGAGTGGCACGTCGACGCGCTGCTGGAGCGGGCCGGCAAGGGTGGGCCGATCGTCGCCGGCGCCGCCTTCGCGATCGCCTGGACCCCGTGCATCGGGCCGACACTGGGCGCGATCCTCTCGGCGGCGACGCTCTCGTCCTCGGCTGGCCACGCCGCCATCCTGCTTGCCGTCTACTCGGCCGGCCTGGCCATCCCCTTCCTGCTCACGGCGATCGCCTTCTCGCGGGCGACCGCCGCCTTCGCGATCGTCAAGCGCCACTACCAGGCGATCGTCGCGACCGGCGGCGTGATCCTGATCGCGATGGGCATCCTGATCTGGACCGGCCAGCTGACCCAGCTCAACTCCGAAGCGAGGATTTGGGTCGAAGGCCTCGGCCTGAACTTCCTCAACGGAATCTGATCAGCGACTGACCGGGGCGACGGTCTCCAGCTCCCGGCCGACCGCCTCGACCTCCTCGAGGCCGGCGCCGTCGACGTCGCGCGAGCAGACGATGCGGAAGCGGCCGGTGCCGATCTCGGGATCGGGCACGACCGGCAGCCCCTGGATCTCGTCCCAGCCCAGCCGCTCGACCTCGAACGGGTTCATCCGCACCTCCGCCGCCGGGAACGGGCAGTTCGCATTGTGCTGGTCGATCGCCCTGGAGATCGCCTCCAGGTTCTTCGCCTCGGGGGACGCCACAGGTGAAGCTTACGCGGCGCCATAGGCTCCACGTGTGAGCACCGCCGAGGTTGCAATCCTGACCACCGGGGCCGTTGGGTTGGGAACGCCCGCTATCGCCGCATTTTTTCAGTGGCTCCGGGACAAAGGGGCAGCGGCCCGTGAACGGGAAGCCAAGGACCTCGATGAACTTCGCGCCTTGCTAGACGAATTGTCTGCTGCCTGCTATCGCCACGCGACCAAGCTCATTAGCCTAGAGAAATGGATGCAGCGCTCATTCCTCAGCTTGCCGAATCCAACAAAAGCCCCCAATACGACGGGCACGAGACGAGAGCTCTACACGCTGAACGCCAGGCTTGTGATTCGCCGGGGGCGTGACGATCGATTGGTCAAGTCCTTGGGCAACTTCCTCCGGCGGACAGACGAGGCGGTCAAGGAAATTGGCGATTTGTGGACCGCAAATGAGCCGTTCGACTATGACGACGATCAATTGGACCAGCGAGCGCATAGCTACTGGGAGGCCTACGAGCGCTTCGTAGATGAATCCAAGGAGATCGCCGGGTCGACACTCTGAACGCGTCTCCCTTCCCGCCTACCATCGCTGCATGGCCTTCGAGCGCACGGTCGCCCACCTCGACATGGACGCGTTCTATGCCTCGGTCGAGCTGCGGCGGCGGCCGGAGTTGAAGGGGAAGCCGGTGGTCGTCTGCGGGTCGGGGCCGCGGGCGGTGGTGACGACGGCGAGCTACGAGGCGCGCAAGCTGGCGGGGATCCACTCGGCGATGCCGGCGGCGGTGGCGCGGCGGCGACTGCCGAACGCGGTCTACCTGCAGCCTGACTTCACGGCGTACCGTGAGGCGTCGGGGCAGGTGATGGCGATCCTGCGCCGCAACGCGGAGACGGTGGAGGTGGTCGGCCTCGACGAGGCCTACGTCGACCTCACCGGAGTCTTCTCCCCGAAGGCCGCGATGCGGCGGATCGCGGCCGAGATCCAGGCGGAGACCCAGTTGACCTGCTCGATCGGCATCTCCGAGAGCCGCATGCTGGCCAAGGTCACGAGCGAGCTGGGCAAGCCGGCGGGCCTGGTCGTACTCTCGCGGGCGGAGGCGCTGGAACGCTTCGCCGGCGAGTCGCCCGGGCTGATCCCCGGCATCGGCCCGAAGTCGGTCGCCAAGCTCGAGGCGATGGGCATCCGCACCCTCGCCGAGCTGCGCGGCGCCGACGCGACGAGCCTAGAGGCAGCCTTCGGCCCGCGCCAGGGTCGCTGGCTCCATCGTCGCGGCCGGCTCGAAGACGAGACGCCGGTCGTCATCTCGCACGAGACCAAGTCGCAGTCGGCGGAGACGACCTTCGACTTCGACGTCGCCGACCGGGCCGAGATGGAGTCCCGCGTCGCCCGGCTCGCCGAACGCCTCTGCGAGCGCTTGCGCAAGCGCGACCTCGCCGGCCGCTCGATTGGGATCAAGGTCCGCCTCGACGACTGGACCAACGTCACCCGCTCGCGCACCGTCGAGGAGCCAACGAACGACGTTGCCCTGGTCGCCTCGGTCGCCGTCGATTTGCTGCGCGCCTATGACCCGCCGCGCCCCGTACGGCTGCTCGGTGTGCGGCTCGCCGGCTTCGACCCCGGCGAGCCGGCCGTGGAGGGCGGCGACGACGATCCCCAGCTCCAGCTCGGCGTCGCCGCCTGAGCGTTCACGGCCCCTTCGCGGGAAACGACGATTCCTATGCGAGAATCAACCCCGTGCCAGGCGACAGGCTGACCGGACTCGACACCTCCTTCCTCCACATGGAGCGCGCCGGGGCCCACATGCACGTCGCCTCGGTCAGCATCTTCGAGGGCCCCGCCCCCGACCACGCCGAGTTCCGCGACCACATCGCCGCCCGCCTGCACCTCGTGCCGCGCTTTCGCCAGAAGCTGCGCTTCGTCCCCTTCGGCCAGGGCAGGCCGGTCTGGGTCGACGATCCCCACCTCAACCTCGAGTACCACGTGCGCCAAACCGCGTTGCCTGCGCCGGGCTCCGAGGAGCAGCTGCGTAACCTGGCGGCGCGGATCTTCTCCCAGCAGCTCGACCGCAGCAAGCCGCTCTGGGAGCTGTGGCTCGTCGAGGGCGTCGCCGGCGGCCGCTTCGCGATCATCGGCAAGAGCCACCACGCGCTCGTCGACGGCATCTCGGGGGTCGACATCACGACCGTCCTCTTCGACGTCGAGAAGGAGCCGACGAACCCGCCCGCGCGGCCGCCGAAGTGGGCGCCGCGGCCTGAGCCCACCGACCTGCGGCTGCTCTCCGAGGCGCTGCGCGAGCGCGCCACCAGCCCGCGCGAGATCGCGCGCGGCGTGCGCGCCGCCCTGCGCGGCCCGCGCCAGGTGCTGCGCGGCGTGCGCGACACCGGCAAGGTGGTCGGCGCCGGGATCTCGGCGCCCCCTACCCCCTTCAACGTCGAAATCGGCCCCCATCGACGCATCGCCTTCGTCCGTGCCTACCTCGGCCAGCTCAAGGCGATCAAGAACGAGCACGGCGGCACCGTCAACGACGTCGTCCTCTCGGTCGTCACCGGCGCGATCGGCAACTACCTGCGCGCTCGCGGTCACGACACCGAGGGCCTCGAGCTGCGGGCGATGGTCCCGGTCAGCGTGCGCGCCGAGGAGGAGCGCGGCGCGCTCGGCAACCGGATCTCCGCGATCATGGCGCCGCTTCCGGTTTGGTGCGAGGAGCCGGTCCGCCGCCTGCACCTGGTGACCGAGACGATGGGCGACCTGAAGGGCTCCGGCCAGGCCGTCGGGGCCGAGATCCTCACCCGCATCGTCGACTTCGCCCCGACCACGATCGCCTCGCAGGCCGCCCGCCTGCAGCCCGCGCAACGCTTCTTCAACCTCGTCGTCACCAACGTGCCGGGGCCGCAGTTCCCGCTCTACGTGCTCGGCCGCGAGATGGAATCGATCTTCCCCCTGGTGCCGCTGGCGCGCCGCCAGGCGCTCTGCGTCGGGATCATGTCCTACAACGGCCAGGTCGACTTCGGCCTGATCGGCGACTACGACGCGATGGCCGACCTCGAGAGCTTCGGCCTCGACCTCGAGGGGGCGTTGGACGAGCTCGGTGGCGCCTCGCGCGGCGGGCTGCCGTCTCAGCGCGTCAGCCGCGCCGAGACGCGGAACGGCGCGCTGTCGGTCAAGTAGGCCCAGTCGAGCCGCCGGGCGCTGAAGCCCGAGGCACGGGCGTCGGCGTTGACGAGGACCGCGGTGACGCGCTTGAAGCGGCCCGGGCGCGGCAGGCGCACGGTCATCCGGCCGCCGTGCGGGGCGAAGCGAGCGACCTTGACGACGCGCCCGTGGCGCTCGTCCCCGGTGCGGCCGACGATCGCCAGGCCGGCGGCGATTCCCCGCGGGGCGACGGCGAGGACCTGGACCGCCCGGCCGCGCCGCGCGTGCAGGTGCAGGAGCTGGAAGGTCGTGTGGTTGAGTCGGCGGTGCAGCACCCGCCCGCCGAGCGGCAGGAGGCCCTGGCGGGCGACGTCCGGATAGGAATGCCCCTCGGGGAAGACGCGGTCGGTGCGCCACTCGGGCAGGTCGGCGGCGAAGCGAACGAAGTCGCGGCTGAAGTCCGAGCCGCCCGCGGCGCGGATCGCCGAGTCGTAGGCGGAGACCGAGAACCCGCCGGGCCTCGTGTGCACGGCGCGCGACCAGGCGCCGCGCACGATCCGGCGCCCGTAGTGGCGGCTCAACCACTTGTTCCAAACCGCGGAGCCGTACTCCTTGATCGAGTTGGCGGTCAGCGGCGTGTCGTAGCGGCCGACCCAGCGGCGCACGTAGCGCAGGTAGTCGTCGATCCCGTCGTAGACCTGGTCCTCCATCCAGACCGCGCTCGACTCGGCGAACCAGGCGTCCTGGTAGGCGTCGTAGCCGAACTGGAGGATGTGGTCGTACTCGTGGGCGAAGGTCACCTCGAGGTCGTGCTCGGGCGTCGTGCCCGGGAACTGGAAGGGGTCGTAGTCGTTGTCGAGGACCAGGTAGCCGTGCAGGTGGCGCGGCAGCCGTCCGGCCTTGCCTCCCTGGCCGCGGTCCGGCGCCGCGTAGCCGAAGAGGGCACCGCCGATTTCGTCGAGGTAGACGTCGGTCTTGCCGTGGCCGCCGCCCTTGGCTCCGTCGGAGCGCGGCGCCCGCCAGCCGAGCTTGCCGTTCTCGATCGAGTAGACGTGCTCGGCGACGGCCTGCACCCGCCGCACGAACTCGGGGATACCGTCGCCGTCGGGGTCGGTCAGCCGCGGCGCGTCGATCCCCTCGGCCACCCAGTGCACGCAGAAGTGCGGGGTGCAGGAGGGGGAGCGCGGCGCCTCGGGCACGGTGTAGGCGTTGCGGTTGGGGTCGGGATGGTCCGTCGGCCGCGCCGCGGGCGGGTGGAAGAACCAAGGGCCGGTCGCCGCGGCCGATGCCGGCAGTGCCACGATCAGCGCGGCAGCCGCCAGTCCAACTCCTATCCCCCGCCAGCTTCCCCGCACCCGAGGCAATCTACATCCCGGCCTCCCCCCTGCCACTCGCTGACTTCGCGCTTCGTTCCGCATACCGGAACTAAAGGCGAACTCACCGTTGGGACGGGATACTGCAGGCGTGAGCCCCCGCCGGAGCGCCGAGTGCGCATAGCCCTCGCTCAGATCGATCCCACCGTCGGCGACGTCGACGGCAACTCGGCCAAGATCGCGGAGTGGATCGGCCGCGCCCGCGAGCAGGGCGCCCAGCTGGTCGTCTTCCCCGAGCTCTGCGTGCCGGGCTACCCGGCCGAGGACCTCTACCTGAAGCGGCACTTCGTCGAGGCCAACCGGCGCGCCGTCGAGGAGCTCGCCGGCCACACCGCCGGCCTCACGGCGCTGGTCGGATTCGCCGAGCCGGTCGCCGGCGGGGGCGACTTCCGCCACGCCCACAACTCGCTCGCCGTGCTCGCCGACGGGGCTCTGCGCGCCGTCTACCGCAAGAACCGGCTGCCCAACTACGCGGTCTTCGACGAGCAGCGCTACTTCGTCCCCGGTGCCGAGCCGGCGACGGTCGAGGTCGCCGGCGAGCAGGTCGGCCTGACGATCTGCGAGGACGTCTGGGCGCCGGGGCCGCCGGCGGAGAGCGAGGCGGCGGCGGGCGCGGGCCTGATCGCGAACCCGTCGGGCTCGCCCTACCACCGCGGCAAGGGGCGCGAGCGCGAAGCGATGTTCGCCGAGCGGGCACGTGCCTACGGCGTCCACTTCGCCTTTTGCAACCTGGTCGGCGGCCAGGACGAGCTGGTCTTCGACGGCCACAGCCTGCTCATCGACCCCGAGGGGAACGTCGTCGCCCGCGCCGCCCAGTTCGAGGAGGAGTTGTTGGTCCGCGACGTCCCCTTGGCGGAGGCGGGGCCGCTGGCCGAGCCGCTCGGCGACGTCGCCGAGGTCTACGCCGCCCTCGTCCTCGGGCTGCGCGACTACGTGCGCAAGAACGGCTTCCGCCACGTCGGCATCGCGCTCTCGGGCGGCATCGACTCCGCCCTGGTCGCCCTGCTCGCCGTCGACGCCCTCGGCGCCCGCCGTGTCTCCTGCGTGCTCATGCCCTCTCCGCATTCGAGCGATGAAACACAAGCCGACGCGCGGAATATCGCCGCCAACCTCGGCACGGAGCTGATCGAGATCCCGATCGCGCCGGCGATGGCCTCCTACGAGACCAGCCTCGCCGACGCCTTCGCGCGGCGCGACGGCGGCGCGACGGAGCAGGAGCCCCTGCCGCGCGACCCGGCGCGCCCCTCCGAGCCCGACCTCGCGGCGGAGAACATCCAGGCGCGGATCCGCGGCAACCTGATGATGGCCCTCTCCAATAAGCACGGCTGGCTCGTCCTGACGACCGGCAACAAGAGCGAGATGTCGGTCGGCTACGCGACCCTCTACGGCGACATGGCGGGCGGCTTCGCCGCGATCAAGGACGTGCCGAAGACGCTCGTCTACGAGCTGGTCCACCATCGCAACGCGGCGGCCGGGCGCGAGCTGGTGCCAGCGTCGGTGCTGGAGCGGGCGCCCTCGGCCGAGCTGCGCCCCGACCAGCTCGACAGCGACTCGCTTCCCCCCTACGACCTGCTCGACCGCATCCTCGAGTCCTACGTCGAGCGCGACGAGGGCCGCGAGGAGATGATCGCCGCGGGCATGCCCGCCGACGTCGTCGACGAGGTGATCCGCATGGTCGACCGCTCCGAGTACAAGCGCCGCCAGGCCGCGCCCGGCATCCGCATCACCCCCAAGGCCTTCGGCCGCGACCGAAGGCTGCCGATCACGAACCGCTTCGGCGGTTGAGACGTGCCGGTAGTTGAGTACCCATAGGGACCGCTAACTACCGGCGCGTCCCGGGGCGGGGCGGACGGCGATGGTCATCTGCGCCAAGGCGCAGAGGCGGTCCTCGGCGTCCCTCACCTCGGCGTCCCAGACCCAGGTAGTGCGGCCGCGGTGGCGGGCCTTGGCCCGGACTTCGGCGTGGCCCTCGGTGACGGGGCGGATGAAGCTGACCGAGATCGATTGGCCCATCGCCATCATCCCGTCGCCGAGTACGGCCAGGGCCGTCGCCCGCGAGCAGACGCTCTCGACCAGGGTCGACATCACGCCGCCGTGCAGGAGGCCGACCGGCTGGCGCAACTCGTCGCGCATCGCGACCCGCACGCGGGCGTGGTCGGGGTCGTCGTCGAGCCACTCGGTGCCGACCAGGGCGTCGAAGTGCGAGGTCAGCCCGCGTGGGTCCTGCGCCATGCCGGGACCTTAACCCCAGCCACGCTTTCTCCGGGGAGCGGCTGACGTAGGCTGTCGGCCTCGATGGCTCTGACCGACGACCAGAAGGCGATGCTGAAGCTGCTCGCGCAGCGTGAAGAGGGCTACGAGGAGATGGCGTCGCTGATGGGAATCAGCGTCGAGGAGCTGCGTGCCCGGGTGAAGGAGGCCCTTTCGGAGGTCGAGGAGCCGGAGGCGGTCGAAGCGCCTCCGCCCCCGCCGGCACCGGCGCCGCCTGTGGAACCGCCCCCGCCCCCTGTCGAGACCGAGTCCAGGGCGCCTTCGCCCGCCGCTCCCCCGCCGCCGCGATCGGGCTCGGCATCGCGCCCGTCGCCGTTTCGCGGCTTGAGGGAATCGGATAACCGGGGTGCCCTGATCGGGATCGGCGCCGGCGCGCTCGCGCTTCTCGCCCTGGTCGTCGTCCTGCTCGTGGCCGGAGACGGCGGTGGATCGTCGGCTTCGACGACTGGCGGCGGCATCAGCCCGACCCCTGCCGAAGAAGAAGCCCTGACCCAAGCGACCCTCGAACCGACGAACGGCGGCGACGCCAGCGGCCGCGCCATCTTCGGTCGCTACAAGAAGAACGTCCTGCTGCAGGTCCAGGCCGACGGCCTCGAGCCCTCGCCCGCCGGGCAGACCTACACGATCTGGCTCTACCGCTCGCCGAAGCTGGTCCTGCGCCTGGGCGCGGTCAAGGTCGGCGAGAGCGGCAAGCTGGCGGTGCAGCTGCCGGTCCCGGTCCAGGTCCTCGCCTACGTCGCCAGCGGCGCCTTCGACCAGGTCGACGTCTCGCTGACCTCCACCGCCGCCTATCGAGCGGAACTGGCGAAGGCCAAGGCCGCGAAGCGCCTGCCCAAATACACCGGCGAATCGGTCTTGCGGGGCGAAATCACCGGCCCCGCCATCCAGAAGCAGCAATAGCTCAGCGGAGCAGCTTGTCGGGGTTCATGATGCCCGCTGGGTCGAGCCGCTCCTTGACGGCGCGCAGGACGTCGAGCCCGGCGCGGCCGACCTCGGCCTCCATGTAGGGGGCGTGGTCGCGGCCGACGGCGTGGTGGTGGGTGATCGTGCCGCCGGCGGCGACGATCGCCTCCGAGGCCGCCCGCTTCACCTGGCGCCACTGCTGGACCTCGGCGCCGCGCCGCGCTCGGGAGATGAATGTGAAGTAGAGCGAGGCGCCGTCCGCGTAGGCGTGGGAGAGGTGACAGAAGACCAGCCCGGGAGTCCCCTGGCCGGCGAGCGAGTCGCGGATCGCGGCGCCGACCGCCCCGTGCAGCTCGCCGAGCCGGCTCCAGGTGTGCGACGTCTCCAGCGTCTCGACCATCGCGCCCATCTCCATCAGCGTGTCGCGCAGGTAGGGGCCCTGGTAGCGGCCGTGCTCCCAGGAGCGCCCGGCAGCCTGACCCAGGTAGGCCGCCCCACCGCGCCGCAGGGCGCGCACGGCGAGCGCCCGGCGTCGAGCCGCCGACTCCTCGTCACCCTCGATCCCGACGATCACCAGGGCGCCTCCCCGGCGACGGCGCAGTCCGAGGTAGCCGTCGAAGAGAGTTCCCACTACGCCGCGCGGGCCCGACAGCGCCAGCGACCCCTCGGTCTCCTCCTCGTCGGAGACCCGGATCACGTCGGGCAGGCCCGGCCCCTGGGCGAGGGCGCGGACGATCTCCGACCCTGCCTCGAAGCTCTCCGCCATCCACGCCTCGTAACGGCGCTGCCGTGACGCTGGCCGGACGCGCACCGTGACCTCCGGGATCACGCCGAAAACGCCCTCCGAGCCGACGATCAGCTCGCGCAGTGCCGGCCCGGCGGCGGTATGGGGCGTTTCCAGGGTGCGCAGGTCGCCGGCCGGCGCGATCAGGCGCACCGAGCTGACCAGGGCGTCGAAGCGCCCGTAGCCGCTTGAGGCCTGCCCGGCGGAGCGGGTCGCGGCGAAGCCGCCGATCGTCGCGTACTCGAAGCTCTGCGGGTAATGGCCGAGAACGACGCCCGCGCGCCCCAGCGTCGCTTCGGCCTCCGGCCCGCGCAGGCCGGCGCCGAGCGTCGCCGTCAGCGAGCGCTCGTCGACCGAGACACCGCGCAGGCGCGAGAGGTCGAGGCTGATCAGCCGCTCGTGCTCGCCGCGCAGCGGCTCGACTCCGCCGACGACGCTCGTCCCCCCACCGAACGGGACGACCGCAACGCGCTCTTCCCCGCATAGGTGGAGAACGCGTTGCACCTGATCGGCATCGGCTGGGAGGACGACGGCGTCGGGGGCGGCGTCGAGCACCCCGGACCGCAGCCGGGCGAGGTCGGCGTAGCCGCGGCCGGTGGCGTGACGGACGCGGTCCTCGACCCCGGCGAAGACGCTCTCCTCCCCCACCGTCGCGATCAGTGACTGGGGCAAGGGCTGGGCCGCCGGAAGGTCGAAGACCTCGAGCTCGGCCGCGCGAGGCGAGGGCTCGAGATCGCCGATCCGCTCGCGCAGCGCCGCCAGGGCCTCGCCGTCCAGTTCGGGCTCGATCGACAGATCGCCCCAGCCCCACCACTTCGAGTCGCGGCGCGGCGCGATCACGTCAGCGCCCTCTCCAGCCCGTCGAGCGCCTCGTCGAGCACCGCACCCTGACCGCGCCGCATCATCGGCCCGCCGAGCCGGGAGAGGCCACGCAGCGTCTGGGCGACCACGACGGTCACCGCCGTCCCCTCGCCGTCCGCCTCCAGCCGCACCTCGACAGCGTACGCCTTCAGATGTCGCTCGAACGGCGTCCCGGGAATCTGCTGCTGCCAAGCGATGCGCCTCCCTTCTGCCGCCGTGCAGCGGAAATCGGCGCGCACGCCGCGCCCCTCGGCGGTGCCCAGCACCTGGGTCCATTGGGCGCCGGCACCGCTTCCCTCTACACCCTCGACGCGCTTCGTGCGTGGCCACCAGCGCGGCAGGCTGTAGGGGTCCGAGACGAGGGCCCAGATATCTGCCGGCGCGGCCGCGATCGTGCGCCGTCGCGTCACCCGCGGCATCGCCGCACGCTACTCGCCCGCAAGCCGGCGCAGGTCCCGAACCAGGAGCAGGTGCTTGAGGTGGCTGACCGTCGCCGCCAGGCTCTCCAGGCTCTCCAGGGCCTCCTTGCGGCGCTCGGGGTTGCGCGAGCGCAGCGAGGGCCCGAGCAGCGCTTCCAGCAGGTTCGCCTCGCGATCGGCGGAGGAGCGGAAGACGCGCAGGTTGCGGGCGCCGACGCCGAAGCGCGAGAGCTCGTTGGCGGCGCGGATGATTTCCCGGTCGGTCTCGTCGTAGACCGTCTTGCCCTCGCGCTTCTCCGGTTGCACGATGCCGAAGTTCTCGAGCTCGGCGATCAGCTCCTCGCGGGCGCCGGTCTCCTCGATCACCTCGTCGAGGGTCAGGTAGGCGCGCGAGGTGTCGATCAGGATCGCCCGCCTAACCCCCCCGCTCCGTTCGGCGCCGCCGCCGATCGGAGCAACGAGGTCGCCCCCGGCCGCCAGCTCCTGGCGGATCACGCGCAGCGGCAGGAACTCGTCGCGCTGCAGGCGCAGGATCGTGCGCAGCCGTTCGACGTCGGACTGGCTGTAGAGGCGGTAGCCGCCCGCCGTGCGGCGCGGGGTGAGCAGCTTCTGATCCTCGAGGTAGCGGATCTTCGAGATCGAGACGTCATCGAACTCCGCCTGCAGGATCTTGCAGACGGCGCCGATCGTCAGCGCCTTACGGGGGCGCGAGTCGCGCTGGCGGATCTGTTGCTCGGAGACGGCCATCAGCTAGCTCATTTCTCCAGGAAGCTGAGCTTGTACTTGCCGACCTGGATCTCGTCGCCGTCGGCGAGTCGGTGCGACTCGATCCGCCGCCGGTTGACGTAGGTGCCGTTGAGCGAGCCGAGATCGTCGATGTAGAGGCCGTCCTTGCGGCGAACCAGCAGCGCGTGGTTGCGCGAGACGGTGACGTCGTCGAGGAACACTCCGGCGTCCGGGCTGCGGCCGATGCTGGTCCGGTCCTCGTCGAGCGCGAAGCTCTCGCCGGCGCGGCCGCCGCCGGCGCGGATCACAAGCGCCGCGCCGCTGCGCTCGATCGTCTCGTCGATGTCGACCGGCCGCAGCTCGCCGGTTTCGCCGACCGTGTAGGTCATCGTCGTCGGCTCGTCCCCCTCGCCGCCGCCGTCGGCAGGCCCGCCCAGGTAGGCACCGCACTTCTGGCAGTAGTTGGCGCCCTCGGGGTTGACGAAGCCGCATTCGGGACAGTGGACCGCCATCGAGCTCCCTCGTTACGCCGCGGACTCGTCCTCGGGCCCCTGGGCGCGACCGGCGAGGATCTCAGTCAGCTGGGCGACGTCGTCACCCGAGATCAGGGAGTCGCCGCGCTCGCGCTTCTGGCGCAGGCGGTTGACCAGCTCCGCGCGGAGGATGTCGATCTTGCCGTGCAGGACGCGGCGCTTGTAGGAGATCTCGTTCTCCTCCTGCGTGAGGTTGTCGATCAGGCCCTTCAGCTCTTCGTCGCTGAGCGAGCCGAGATCGGGAAATGTGTCCTCCATCTCGCTCCTTGGGATCGGGTTCGCGGCCCTGCTCCTGCCGCCTGTGGCGATTATAGGTTGCCTGGCGAAAGGTTCAACCCTAGGTTGAAGGTTGCAACCCGCGAACCTGGCGCCGGCCCTCGCGGAAGTAGAGGACGGTGGCGAGGATCGCGAGCGCCAGACCGACGATCAGCAGAGCCGTCGGCACCCAGCCGGCGAAGACGAGCGCGAAGAAGATGGCGCCCATGATCGGGAAGACCGAGATCCGCCCCGGCCAGTTGACCTGGATCTCGATGCCGTGGCGGAGGCCGTACTGGGCGAGGACGAGCATCGCCAGCTCGCGCGCCGCGAGCAGTGCCAGGGCCCAGCGCGGCAGCAGCTCGAAGTGCCAGCAGACGACGACGCCGCAGAGGATCGTCAGCCGGTCGACGAGCGGGTCGAGCATTGTGCCGAGCCGGCTGTACTGGCCTGTGATCCGGGCGAGGAAGCCGTCGACGTAGTCGCCGGCCGCGATCAGCCAGAAGACGATCGCCGAGCCGGCACCGCGACCGTCGCCCGATTCGAAGGCGAGCCAGAGAAAGAGCGGCAGCGCGGCGAGGCGGACGAAGCCGACGAGGTTGGGCAGCGTCCAGGGATTGAGCGGCTCCCCCTTGCGTACCTCCGACGGCGGCGGGCCGCTGCGATCGAGGCCGAAGAGGCGGCGGATGCGGCCGCGGCCGAAAGGGGCGGTGTCAGCCATCGATGCCCTCGAGGAGCGCCTTCGCCCGCGCGGCGGCCTCCTCGACGGGCAGCTTGTGCTCGGCGCCGGAGGCGCGCTCGCCGGCCTCGACGACGCCCTCGGCGAGACCGCGGCGGCCGACGACGAGGCGCAGCGGGCAGCCGAGCAGCTCGGCGTCGGTCAGCTTCTCTCCCGCTCCCGCTTCGCGCTCGTCGTAGAGGACTTCGACCCCGGCGTCGCGCAGCTCCTCGTAGAGGCGGTCGGCGGCGTCGCGCTCCTCGTCATCCGCCGTCTTCGCGAGCGAGACGAGATGGACCTGCCAGGGCGACAGCGCTCGCGGCCAGACGATCCCCTTCTCGTCGGCGCGCTGCTCGATCGCGGCGGCGACGATGCGGGCCGGGCCGATCCCGTAGCTGCCCATCACGATCGGGCGCTCCTTGCCGGACTCGTCGAGGTAGGTGGCGCCGAGCGGCTCCGAGTAGCGGGTGCCGAGCTTGAAGACGTTGCCGACCTCGATCGCCGGCTCGATCTCGATCGTGCCGCCGCCGGGGGCGGTGTCGCCGGCCTCGACGGTGCGCACGTCCATCTCGTAGGACTCGAAGTCGCGTGCGGGGTCGATGCCGCGCAGGTGGGCGTTCGGCTTGTTGGCGCCGGAGACGTAGGAGTCGCCGCGCAGCGCGGCGTCCTTGATGATCGGCAGGCCGCTGCCGACCGGGCCGAGGTAGCCGACCGGGCCGAGCCGCTCCTCGATCTCCTCGCTGCTCGCCTGGCGGAAGTCCGTCCTCATCCCGTTGCGCAGCTTGACCTCGTTGAGCCTGTGATCGCCGCGCAGCAGGACGAGCACCATCCCGCGTCCCTCGACGACGATCGGCAGCGTCTTGACGAAGGCGCCGCGCGGCAGGCCGAGGTGCTCGGCGACCTCCTCGACCTTGGTCAGGCCGGGCGTGTCCACCTCCTCCGGCGCGTCCAGCCGCGGCGGCAGCTCGACGGCCCGCGGCTCGGCGCTCGCCACCTCGACGTTGGCCGCGTAGCCGAGCGCCAGAGCGACCTCGTTCTCGCCGGCCGCGCAGGGCGCCATGTACTCGTGGGCGCCGGAGCCGCCCATCATCCCGACGTCGGACTCGACGCTGTACCAGCGCAGGCCGCAACGGTCGAGGATGCGCTCGTAGGCGCCTGCCTGCAGCTCGTAGGAGCGCGCCAGACCCTCCTCGTCGCGATCGAAGGAGTAGGCATCCTTCATCGTGAACTCGCGCGTGCGCAGGACGCCGGCGCGCGGCCGCGGCTCGTCGCGCTCCTTGGTCTGGACGTGGAAGAGCATCAGCGGCAGGTCGCGGTAGGAGCGCACCTCCCTGGCCACGTGGTAGGTGACGCACTCCTCGTGCGTCATCGCCAGCACCATCGGCGAGCCCTTGCGGTCCTCGAGCTTGAACAGCTCCTCGATCCCGTAGCGCCCCGTCCTCTCCCAGATCTCGGCCGGCTGCATGACGGGCATCAGCATCTCCTGACACCCGATCCCCTCCATCTCCTCGCGGATCACGGCCTCGACCTTGCGCTGCACCCTCCACCCCGCCGGCAGGTAGCTCCACAGCCCCGCCCCGACCTGCCGTATGAGCCCAGCTCGCACCATCAGCTTGTGCGAGAGCGCCTCCGCGTCGGACGGAGCCTCCTTGAGGGTGGGGAGAAAAGCTTGGCTAAACCGGGTCACGGGGGAAACCTATCCGTAGCTCGCGGCGGGTGGCGTCGTAGGGGGAACCGCCCCCGAGGACGCTTTAGCGACCGCAGGGGGCGGTGGGTCCCCTGCGACGACAGGACCCGCCGCGCCGCTACGCCCGGGTAAACCTGCGTCCCGCCGTCGGCGACTGCTCCTCATCCAGCAGCACCTTGTCCGACTCGCCGGCTTCCGCCGCGGCATGCTCCATCGCCGCGATCCTCTCCGGCGTCAGGTCGCCGGCGTTCTCCTCCTCGATCCGCGCCACCCACTCCGCGCCCTCGCGCGACTCGGCCTCGTCGAACTCGACCTCGCCGCCGCGCTCCAGCGACTTGTCGATCTCGCGGAAGAGGGTGTCGACCAGCTCGGCCTGCGGCACCTTGCGCAGCGGCTTGCCGCCGGCGAAGATCAGGCCCTCGTTCTTGGCCCCGGCGATGCCGAAGTCCGCGTGCGATGCCTCGCCGATGCCGTTGACGGCGCAGCCGAGGACCGCGACCTCGACCGGCTCGGCGTAGCGCTCGAGTCGTTGCTCGATCTCGGCGACGACCGAGTCCATGTCGAACTGCAGGCGGCCGCAGGTCGGGCAAGCGATCAGCACCGGGCCGCGCTCGCGCAGCCGCAGCGCCTTGAGGATCTCCCAGGCGACCTTTACCTCCTCCTCGGCGTGGAAGGTCGAAAGGCTGATCCGGATCGTGTCGCCGACGCCATCGGCGAGCAGCGTGCCGAGGCCGACCGCGGACTTGAGCGAGCCCGCCCACTTCGTTCCCGCCTCGGTGATGCCGAGGTGAAGCGGGTAGGGGACCTTCTCCGAGAGCAGGCGGTTGGCCGCGATCGTGTTCGGCACGTTGGTGGACTTGATCGAGACCTTGAAGTTCTCGAAGTCGAGGCTCTCCATGAGCTCGACGAACTCGACCGCGGCGGCTACCAGCGCCTCGACCGGTTTCTCGCGCTCGAGTTCGTGCAGGTGCTTGGGCAGCGAGCCGGAGTTGACGCCGATCCGCATCGGCACCCCCGCGGCCGTCGCCCGCTCGGCCACCTCGGCGACCTTCTCACGGCCGCCGATGTTTCCCGGGTTGAGCCGGATGCAGTGGGCGCCGGCGTCGATCGCCTTCAGCGCCAGGGTGTGATTGAAGTGGATGTCGGCGATCACCGGGATCGGCGACTCGCGCACGATCGTCTTCAGCGCCTCGGCGTCCTCGTCGCGCGGCACCGCGCAGCGCACCAGGTCGGCGCCCGCCTCGGCGACCTTGCCGATCTGCTCGAGCGTCGCGGCGAGGTTGGCGGTCTCGGTCTTGGTCATCGTCTGCACGGCGACCGGGGCACCGCCCCCGATCGGCACGCCGCCGACGAATATCTGGCGCTTGGAGGCCATGGCGCAAGCGTAGCGAGAGGCCGCCCCGCTCAGTTTGAACTCAGGCCGATGCCGCGCCGTATGCAGAAGTGCATGGACGGGCGAAGAGGGCCCCCGGGGAGCAAACGACGGTCGCCGCCGGCCGTTCGGCCATACTTGGTCGCGGCACTCACGATCGCCCTGTTTGGATTGCTCGCGGCTCCCCCGCTGGCGCGGGCGACCTTCCACGAGATGTCGATCCGCGAGGTCTACCCGGGAGGCGAAGACGACGCCAGCTACGTCGAGCTGCAGATGTGGGCCGCCTTCCAGAACTTCGTCGGCGGTCACCGCCTAGTCGTCTATGACGCCGCCGGCGCCCCGATCGACGACTTCGCCCTCCCTGCCGACGTCAAAAACGGGGCGAATCAGTCGACGATCCTCGTCGCGGACACGAGTTACAGCACCGTCTTCGACGAAATGCCGGCCCCGGACGCCAGCGACGCCGGCCTCGATCTCTCGCCGCAAGGCGGGGCCGTCTGCTGGATCGAAGGGTCGCCGCCGGATTGCGTCGCCTGGGGGAGCTTCAAAGGGTCGCTGCCGGCGCACGTGCCGGAACTGAAGGTGGGAAGCCCGGCCTCCCCGACCGGAGTGAAAGCGGGCAAAGCACTGAGGCGGTCGATCGCCAATGGCTGCGCGACCCTGCTCGATCCGCCCCCGACAGACGACAGCGACGACAGCTCGACCGACTTCAGCGAAGTCGAACCAAAACCGCGCGACAACGCTACGAAACCAACCGAGGAAGCGTGTCCCTCCCTGCCCAACACGACGATCGACACCAAACCCGCGAACCCGACGAAAGCCACGGCGGCCTCCTTCTCCTATCACGCGACTCCTTCCAGCGGCGCGAGCTTCGAATGCAGTCTCGCCACCGAAGGCGGCGCCGACGCCTTCGAAAGTTGCCCTTCCTCCGGCAAGAGCTACTCGAGCCTCGCCGACGGCGGCCACACGTTCAAGGTCCGCGCCGTCAACTCGGCGGGCGCCGATCCCACGCCGGCCGCCTATACCTGGGTCGTGGACACGACGGCGCCCGAAGCGGAAGTCCAGACCCACCCACCGGACCCGAGCGCCGGCAACAGCGCCGCCTTCACCTACGGCTCAACGGAGGGCGGATCGACCTTCGAATGCTCCCTCGAGCCCGTCGGCACTCCGGCCTCCTTCAGCGGTTGCGCCTCGGCCGGCAAGACGTATCCCGACGCCGAACACCCGGCGCCGCTGGCCGACGGCGAATGGACCTTCGCGGTCCGAGCCACTGACAAAGCCGGCAACCGGGGGGCCGCCGCCGAATTCACCTGGACGGTCGAAGGTGCGGCGCCCGACGAAACGCCGCCCGAGACGACGCTTCTGACCAGGCCGCCGAATCCGAGCAGCAGTCCCACCGCGTCCTTCACCTACGAATCGAATGAGGCCGGTTCGAGCTTCGAATGCAAGCTCGACGGTGGCGCCTTCGCCACCTGCCCGCCCGCTGGGGTCTCCTACGCGGGCCTCGGCGACGGGCCTCACGGCTTCCAGGTGCGGGCGATCGACGCGAGCGGCAACGTCGACCCGTCGCCCGCCGGCTACAGCTTCGACGTCGTGCTGGCCGGCGGTCCGCTCGTGGAAGCATCGGGGCCAGCCTCCAACCCCACGCCGGTCGCTCCCGAGACGACGATCTTCGCCGGGCCCAAGGCGAAGACGCGCGACCGCACGCCCGCGTTCCGTTTCCGTTCGAATCAAGCGGGTGCCGCCTTCCAATGCAAGCTCGACCGCAAGCCCTTCAGGGGCTGTCGCTCGCCCCTGACCGCTCCCAGGCTGTCCTACGGATCGCACTCCCTGCGCGTTCGCGCGGAGCTGGCCGGGGCGGTCGACCCGACGCCCGCCAGACTCGACTTCGCGGTGGAGAGGCGCCGGAGATGAGCTCGCCTGCGAAGCGACGGTGGGGTTTGCTTGGCGCGCTCACCTGCCTGGCGCTTGCCTGCGGTGTGCCGAGCGCCTCGGCGACCTTCCACCAGATGTCGATCCGCGAGGTCTATCCGGGCTCCGCGTCCGACCCCGGCGCGGAGTACGTCGAGCTGCAGATGTGGAGCAGCGGTCAGAACCTGGTGGGAGGACACGTCCTGCGCACCTACACGGCGACGGGGACCGCGAGCGCGACCGTGCTGCCCGCCGACGTGCCCAACGCCGCGAGCCAGAGCACGATCCTGATCGCCACGCCCGCGGCGGAAACCGAGTTCGGGGTCGCCGCCGACGCCTCGCTGCCGGCGGCAGATCGGCTCGACCCGGCTGCCGGCGCCGTCTGCTGGGAGGAAATCGACTGCGTGGCCTGGGGAGCCTTCGCCTCCGGCCTGCCCAGCCCCGCCGGCGCCGACGCGCTTCCCGCGGGGATCCCCGATGAAATGGCGCTGAGGCGCACGATCGCGCCGGGCTGCGCGACAGCGCTGGAGAAGCCCGACGACCGCGACAACAGCGCCACCGACTTCGCCGCCGTCTTCCCCGACCCCCGGCCCAACTCGGTCGCCCCGTCCGAGCATGCCTGTGGTCTGGCGAGCGGGCCCACTGGCGGGGCCGGCGCGGGCGGCCACGCTCCCGCGACGCTGCTGCGCAGGAAGCCGCCGCGCAGGACCCGGGACCGCACGCCGACCTTTCGCTTTGCCTCCGACGAGGCCGGCGCTACCTTCCTCTGCCTGCTCGACCGCCGGGCCTACCGGCCGTGCCGCTCTCCCTTCACGACCAAAAGGCTCGCGACGGGCCGCCACGTCTTCCGGGTGCGAGCTCGCGACCGCTCCGGGCTGCTGGACCCGAGCCCGGCCTCCTACCGCTTCCACGTCCTCGCGGCTAACGGACGTTGAAGCCTTCGCCCGTGAGGCGGCCGATGTCGTTGCTCAGACCGATGAAGAAGAGCATCGCGACCAAGGCGAAGCCGACAACGCTGGCCCGCTCCATGGTCCGCAACGACGCCGGCTTGCCTCGAAGCTTCTCGACGATGCCCCAGAAGATGTGACCGCCGTCGAGCGGCAGGATGGGCAGCAGATTGATCAAGCCGAGCGAGAGGCTGACCAGGGCGAGGAGCAGTAGAGATTCTTCTGCGCTTTTCTCGACCGTCTGGTGCGCCACGTCGCTGATGCCGACGACGCTGGAGATTTCCTTGCGCTGGCTCGATTCGAAGATACGACTGAAGACCGAGGCGGTCCGGTGTGTGAAGAACCAGACGGAATCCCAGGCGCGGGTGGCAGCGGTGCCGACACTGATGCTGGTCGGTTCACCTCCGTAGGAAAAGCCGATCAGCATGCGCTTCGCGTCGGCCTTGTATTCGGGTCGCACGACGATCGTCCTAACCGACCCGCCGCGTTCAATGCGCAACGCGACCGGCTGGACCGCGCGACAGCCGTTCGTTCGCACGCCATCGGCGCACTTGTGGGTACCGATGTCGTCGATGAAGCGTTCCATTCGCGCTTCGCGGTCGACGTTCGGATAGGAACGCCCGTCGACTGAGAGGATCCGGTCCCCCGACTTCAAGGCGGTCGCCGCAGGAGTTTTCGGGATCACTTCGCCGACCTTTTGCGTCGGCTGTTGCGCATAGCTGAAGTAGACGAAGAAGAAGATCGCGAAGGCAAGGACGATGTTCACCGCAGGACCCGCCCCGGTGACGACGATCCGCTTCCACACGGGCTGGCGATAGTACGCGCGGTGCTCGGCCTCCGGAGGAAGCTCCTCCTCCGGGTTCATGCCGCTGATTTTCACGTAGCCACCGAGCGGGATCGCGGCAACCCCGTACTCGGTCTCGCCGCGCTTGACCGAGACCAGCTTCGGCCCGAAGAAGAGGAAGAACTTCTCGACCCGCATCCCGGTCGCCTTGGCGGCAAAGAAGTGGCCGGCCTCGTGCAAGACGATCAGCATGCAAAAGCCGAAGAAGACCAGAAGCCAGCTCATACCCTCGCCAACCCCCCTACCTCTTCTTCGGTGCGGCGCCGTGCCTCGGCGTCGACCGCGAAGAGGTCCTCGAAGTGGGTTGGCTGGGCGGGAGGCATCGCCTCCAGCACGTTCTCGATCGCGGCCGGGATCCCTGTGAAGCCGATCCGCCCGTCGAGGAAGGCCGCGACCGCGACCTCGTCGGCGGCGTTGAGCACGCAGGGCGCGGTCCCCCCCACTCGGCCGGCCTCGATCGCGAGGCGCAGGCAGGCGAAGGTCTCGAGGTCGGGCGGCTCGAAGCTCAGCTGGCCGACGGATGCGAGCTCGAGCCGCGGCACGTCGACGTCGGCGCGCTCGGGGTGGTGCAGCGCGTAGGAGATCGGCACCCTCATGTCGGGGTAGCCGAGGTGCGCCAGCGTCGCCCCGTCGTTGAGGTCGACCAGCGAGTGGACGATCGACTGCGGGTGGACGACGACCTCGATCCGCTCGAAGCCGACGCCGAAGAGGTGATGCGCCTCGATCGCCTCGAAGCCCTTGTTCATCAGCGTCGCCGAGTCGATCGTGATCCGGCCGCCCATCTCCCAGGTCGGGTGGGCGAGCGCCTCCTCGACGGTGACGCCGTCGAGATTGGTGCGGCCCCGGAAGGGGCCGCCGGAGGCGGTGAGGACGAGGCGCTCGACGGTCCCAGGCGGCTCGGCGCCGATCATCTGGTAGAGCGCCGAGTGCTCGGAGTCGACCGGGAGCAGCTTCGCACCGGTCGCCTCGGCCAGCGCCATCGTCAGCTCGCCGCCGATCACCAGGCTCTCCTTGTTGGCGAGCGCCAGGTCGATGCCCTCGCCGAGGGCGACGATCGTCGGCCCGAGCCCGGCGGCACCGACGATCCCGTTGAGGACCAAGTCGGCGTCGGAGGTCGCGATCAGCTCGCGAATTCCCTCCTCGCCTGAAAGCACCCGGCCGTCCCAGGCGGCGCTCGCGGCCTCGGCGGCCGCGGAATCCGAGAAGGCGACGGTCCGCGCGCCGTGCTCGGCCGCCTGCGCCAGCGTCCGCTCCCAGTTGGCCGCGGCGGCCAGGCCGACGACCTCGAGCTCCTCGGACGCCGCGACGATCTCCAGCGCCTGGGCCCCGATCGAGCCCGTCGACCCGAGTATCACGACACGTCGCACCCCCAGAGCATAGGCAGCCGGGGCCGACGGGCCGAAAAGCCCACTATGGCAGCGCTTTTCGGCCCGTCGGCACCTTTTGGCGGGTCAGTAGACGAGCTGGACGGCTAGGTAGTAGCCGACGACGACGGTGAAGAAGACGGCGTCGAGGCGGTCGAGGATGCCGCCATGGGGGCCGAAGAGGGTGCCGGTGTCCTTGACGGCCAGGTCGCGCTTCAGCATCGACTCGAAGAGGTCGCCGACGGGGGCGACGGCTGCCACCGCGGCGCCCATGATCAGCGCGTCCATCCCGCTCAGCCAGTCCTGGTAGAGGCCGGCGAACCAGAAGGCCATGGTGCCGATCAGGAAGCCGCCGAGCAGGCCCTCGAGGGTCTTGTTGGGAGAGAGCGTCGGGGCGATCTTGTGCGAGCCGAACATGCGGCCCGTGGCGTAGGCGCCGGTGTCGGCGGCGAAGGTGCCGACGAGGACGTCGACGATCAGGGCGGCGCCGTGGTTGGGCAGTTCGCGCAGGAAGACCGCGTGGACCAGGGGTATCCCGATCCAGACGATCCCGAGCAGCGTGACGCCCATCGAGAGCGTTATCCCGTCGCGGTGGTGACGGTCGGCGCCGAAGGCGAAGAGCACCGGGAAGGAGGCGGCGAGCACGAGCAGGACGTTGAACGAAGTGCCGAAGTAGGCGGCGGCGATCAGCGCCGGCACCGCCAGGTAGCCGGCCCGCTGCACCGGCCGTGACTCGGCGGTCATCGCGAAGAACTCGCGCAGGCTGAGCACGCCGATGCCAAGCATCGCCAGGGCAAAGACCGGCCCGCCGGCGACGATGACGACGATCGCGGCGATGCCCCAGGGGATCGCGACCAGGACGCGCCTGGCCGTCTCGCCGCTGCGCCTGCGCTTCCGCTTGCGCGGCGGTCGCGGCTCCGGTTTGGGCGCCCGCTCCTCGACGAAGAGATCGTCGTCGTCGAAGAGGTCTCGCATCAGGCCCTCGCCCCGAAGCGCCGGCTGCGCTCCTCGAACTCGCGCAGGGACTCCTCCAGCGCCTCGCGGCCGAAGTCCGGCCAGAGCTCGTCGCGGAAGACCAGCTCCGAGTAGGCGCACTGCCAGAGCAGGAAGTTCGAGATCCGCCGCTCGCCGCTGGTGCGGATCAGCAGGTCGGGGTCGTGCATCTTGGGGGCGTAGAGGCCGCGGCGAAACTCCTCCTCCGAGGAGCCGTCGAAACGGCTCGCGGCGTCGACTATCTCCGCCCGCCCGCCGTAGTTGAAGGCGACGAAGAGGGTGATCCGATCGTTCCCCGCGGTTCTCTCCTCGGCCCATTCCATGCGCTCGACCAGCGCCGGATCGACGCCCTCGCGGCGGCCGACGAAGCGCATCCTGACGCCCTCGGCGTCCAGTTCTGGCGTCTCCGCGTCGATCCGCTCGCCGAACATCTTCATCAACCCCGTCACCTCGTCGGCCGGGCGCGACCAGTTCTCGGTCGAGAAGGAGAACACGGTCAGCTCCTCGATGCCGAGCTCGACCGCGTCGCGCAGCCTCGCCTTGACCGTGTCGGCTCCAGCCCGGTGCCCCTCGACCGTCGGCAGGCCGCGCTGCTCGGCCCAGCGCCCGTTGCCGTCGGTGATGATCGCCACGTACTTAGGCACGCTCATGGGCACCCGGCGACCTCATGAGACGGCGAAAACCAAGCAGGTCGGGGGATGCAGGGAGGGTGACGAGGGGAGCGCACATCAGTGCGTGACCCGAGGAGACCGACCGAAGACCCCCGAGATGCGCCGGTTTGCAGCCGTCTCACACCTCCAGGATCTCCTCTTCCTTCCCTTTCAGGAGAGAGTCGATCTCGGCGATCGCCTCGTCGGTCTGCTTCTGCAGCGATGCCTCGGCGCGACGCTCGTCGTCCTCGCCGGCTTCGCCCTCCTTCTTCAGCTCGCGCAGGTCGTGCATCGTGTCGCGGCGGATGTTGCGGATCGCGACCCGGCCCTCCTCGGCGACGCCGTGCACGACCTTGACCATCTCGCGGCGACGCTCCTCGGTCATCTCCGGGACCTGCAGGCGGATCACGTTGCCGTCGTTGCTCGGCGTCAGGCCGACGTCGGACTCCTGGATCGACTTCTCGATCACGCCGATCGAGGACTTGTCGAAGGGCGTCACGGTGAGCAGGCGGGCGTCGGAGGCGGCGACGTTGGCAAGCTGCTTGAGCGGAGTCTGGGCGCCGTAGTAATCGACGACGATGCGGTCGAGCAGGTGCGGAGAGGCGCGCCCGGTGCGGACCGTCGCCAGCTCGTTGCGGCTCGACTCGACCGACTTGGCCATCCGGCCCTTCGCGTCCTCCAGCATTTCGTCGATCAGCTCCACCGGCTCCCCATCCTCATCGCTCGGCGGGCGCGTTGGAGACCAGCGTGCCCACCCTCTCGCCGCTGACGATCCTATCTATGTTGCTGGCGTCCCCCATGTTGAAGACGTAGATCGGCAGGTCGTTGTCCATGCAGAGCGAGAGCGCGGTCGAGTCCATCACCCGCAGGTCGCGCTCGATCGCCTCGCGGTGGCCGATCGCGGCAATGAACTTGGCGTCCGGGTTGGTCGCCGGGTCGGAGTCAAAGACCCCCTCGACCCCGTTCTTCGCCATCAGGATCGCTTCCGCGCGAATCTCGAGCGCCCGCAGCGCCGCCGCCGTGTCGGTGGTGAAGAACGGGTTGCCGGTGCCGGCGGCGAAGATCACGACCCGGCCCTTTTCCAGGTGGCGGATCGCGCGACGGCGGATGTAGGGCTCGCCGATCTCCTTGATGTCGATCGCCGAGAGGACGCGGGTGTGCTCGCCGGCCCTCTCCAGCGCGTCCTGGAGGGTGAGCGCGTTGAGCACGGTGGCGAGCATCCCCATGTAGTCGCCGGTCGCCCGGTCCATGCCCTCGGCGGCGGCGGCCAGGCCCCGGTAGATGTTGCCGGCGCCGACGACGATCGCGACTTCCACCCCGCG